>Ga0137415_10005984_pt1 | contig 12037 bp, 11 predicted proteins | sample CZODoug3_1_1_16f_FD_183082 | JGI IMG/M metagenome (GOLD analysis project Ga0137415, IMG submission 183082) | Vadose zone soil fungal communities from Angelo Coast Range Reserve, California, USA - CZODoug3_1_1_16fungal (Hybrid Assembly) | ecosystem: Environmental > Terrestrial > Soil > Vadose...
CGTGGCGCGCGTTCATCCGCGAATGGGATCCTCCCTATCGGTTCGTGGACGTCCAGGTGCGGGGGCCCTACGCGCGCTGGGAACACCGCCACCGATTTCTGGAGGAGCGCGGCGGCACGTGGGTGGAGGACCGGGTGACGTATCGGCTGCCGCTCGGACCGCTCGGGCGCGCGGCGCACGCGCTGCTCGTGCGCCGGCAGATCGCGGCGATGTGGCGTTACCGGGCCGTGCGACTCGGCGAGCTGGTCGGGCCGGTCAGCTCGCCGGCAGGCTGATGCCGAGCTTCTCGAGACGCGGGCGCACGCGATCGGTCAGAAGACCGAGGCGAGCGAGATTCGAGACCATCGCGCCGTGCATGTCCTTCTTGAAGTATTTTCGGAACGGCGCGTAGTCGTTGGCCGCGGCGGTCTCGCGCCGATAGCGCTTGACCTCGTCGATCTGACGCGGGCTGAAGCCGACATCCTGGTAGGCCTCGAGCGGAAAGAATCCCATCAGCGTCTTCTCGAGCGCGAAGCACGTGTAGTCCTCGAGCTCGCGGCGCTCGGCCTCCGACGCCTCGTTCACCACGCGGGGGAGCGACAGCATCCCGAAGCCCATGTGACGCGACTCGTCCTGGAGGATGCGCTTGCAGATGGTGCCCAGGACCGGATCGCGCGCGCTCTCGCTCATCATCTTGAACAGCGCGACCGCGAAGGTCTCGGCCACCAGCTGCAGCGCGATCGTCTTGAGGTACCAGCGGCTCTCCGACAAGATCGAATCGAAGAGGTCTTTCTCGTTGCTCGGCATCGGATAGGTCAAGCCCTCGAGGCGATCGGTGAGGTAGCGACTGAGGACCTCGTTGTGGCGCGCTTCGTCGACCACCTGGGTGGCCTGGAAGAACTTCTGGTCCGCGCCCTGGACGATGTCCACCATCTGGCTGCAGGCCAGGAGCGCGCCCTGCTCGCCGTGCATCAGCACCGAGAGCCGCCAGGCGGCGATGCGACGGTTCAGCGCGACGCGATCGGCTTCCGGGAGGTTCTCCCAGAGGGAGCTCCCGTAGATGTCGATCAGCTCGTCCGCGATCACGCGCCCGTCGGACGGAAACGCGTCCGTCCAGGGGATGTCCTGTGAGGCATTCCACTGGTCTCGCTTGGCGTTCTCGTAGAGCCGCCGCATGTCGGCCTCGGAGACACCGTACTCGAGCGTGAAGGTCGTCGTGAACGCCGAGGGAACCTGAAAGGGTTTCATTGGGGCAGAATAGCAGAGAGCTACCGTGGCCGCCATGACTCCCCTCCGCGACGAGATCGGGGCCCACATGTCCATCGCCGGCGGCCTCTATCATGCCCTTGAGCGCGGTCACGAGCTCGGCTGCGGCGCGGTCCAGATCTTCCTGAAAAACCAGCGGCAGTGGGCGGCGAAGCCGCTCACGTCGGACGAAGTCCGGATGTTCAGCGCGGTCCGTCGGACGACCGCGATCCGGCACGTCTTCGCGCATTCGAGCTATCTCATCAACCTCGGCAACCCGAACACCGCGCTCTGGGCCCAGGCGGTGGCCGCGTTCACCGACGAGCTCGAGCGCGCGGAGGCGCTCGGTCTCTCGTGCGTCGTCATCCATCCCGGCTCGCACATGGGCGCCGGGCTCGAGGCCGGGCTCGGCCGGGTCACCGCCGCGCTCGACGAATCGCTCGCGCGGACGCCCGGCTATCGCGTCAAGGTCGCGCTGGAGAACACGGCGGGAGCTGGCAACACGATCGGCCGCACGTTCGGCGAGCTGGCGACACTGATCGAGCGGGCGGCCCGGCCGGAGCGGATCGGCATCTGTCTCGACACCTGCCATCTGTTCGCCGCCGGCTACGACCTGCGCACCGAGACCGGCTACCGGCACGCCATGGCCGAGTGCGAGGCGACCATCGGCCGCCGCCGGGTGATGGCGTTCCACCTGAACGACGCGAAGGCTCCGCTCGGCTCCGGGCTCGACCGCCACGAGAACATCGGCCGCGGCCTTCTCGGGCTCGCGCCGTTCCGGCTACTGCTCAACGATCGCCGGTTCGCTGGGGTCCCCAAGGTTCTGGAGACTCCCAAAGAGCCGGCGCCCGCCGCTGATCTCCGTAACCTCGCTGTTCTCCGCAGACTGCGGCGTCGGCCCGGTCGCTAGCGCGGGTGGGCCGGGGGCGCGAGGACACGCTGCGTTACCCGCACGCCCGATTCGCAGCTCTCCGAGCTGCGGGCGTGCCAGCTTCTTCGGCTCCGCCACCCAGGCTTCGGCGTTTCGAGTCGGGGTTTCAGCGCTTGGTGGTGACGCCGATTCGCGGGCAGAGACCGGTGACGGGACAGAGGGAGCAACGAGGCGAGATCGGCGCGCAGATGTTCTGGCCGAAGGAGACGAGCAGGTCGTTGTAACCGATCCAGTAGCGGCGTGGCAGCTTTCCGCGAAGCGCCATCTCGGTCTCTTCCGGGTTCTTCGTCTTCACGTAACCCAGCCGATTCGAGATGCGATGCACGTGAGTGTCCACGCAGATGCCGGGCTTGCCGTAGCCCATCGTCACGACCAGGTTGGCCGTCTTCCGTCCCACGCCGTGGAGGGTGAGGAGCTCGTCGATCGTGTCGGGTACACGGCCCTCGAATCGCTCGAGGAGGTCGCGGCAGATCCCGAGAATGACACGCGCCTTCGTACGATAGAAGCCGACGGGATAGATCAGGCGCTCGATCCGGCGAGGCGGCAGCTTCAGCATGTCGGCCGGTGTCGCGGCGACGGCGAACAGCCGGTCGGATGCCGGCCCGGTCGTCGTGTCCTGGGTGCGCAGCGACAGGATGCAGGCGATCAGGACCCGGAATGGATCGCGATCGCGGTCCGCGACGAGCGCGAGCGCGGTCGGGTTCCAGCGCGGCGCGCTCCGGCGAAGCCGCCGGATCACGACGCCGATCGCTACTTGCGGTCTTTGATCGATTCGAGGAGTTTTTTGGCGCGTGGCGCGTCCTTCACCGTCCAGTCGGCGACGACCGACGGGCTGGTCTCGTCGACGACTCGTTGCAGCTCCCGGCGCGCGTCGGCATACCGCGCGTCGGCGATGTAAACCCGGGCGAGGTCGACGCGGGCGTTCGTGAAGCGTGGATCGATCTCGAGCGCCTTCTTGAAGTGCACCTCGGCCTTCGTGCGGTCGCCGCCCGCGAATCCGGGCACCTCCAGGAGCACGTTGCCGGCCAGGATGTGGGCGCGGACCGAGCGCGGGTCGAGCTCGAGCAGGATGCCGAGCTCCTCGCGGATCGTCGGCAGGAGGAAGAGCGACCGGAGCACGCCCTTGGTCTCGCCCCAGCGCGCCGTGTTGATCGCGTACCAGAGGTGGGCATCGGGACTCTTGGGCGCCAGCTCGACCGCGCGCTTGCCGATCTCGCGACCCCGGTCGTAGGCGGCGAGCTTGTCCTCCGCCGTCGTGGCGCGAACGTCGCCGATGAGGAACTGGACGTACGAGAGCATCGCCATCGTCTCGACCTTCCGGTCCCTGGCGAGGGCGGCGTCGAGGAGGTCGCGCGCGCGGTCGAGCGCGGTCGGGTCCTCGTGGTAACGCGCGACGAGGGCGCGCGCCGCCTCGACCGGCGTCTGGGCCCAGGCGGACGCGGCGGCGGCGAGCACGACGGCGAGGAGGGCCAGAGGACGGGCTCGCATCGCCGCGCACTCTACCGTCGTGAGCGAGGTCCGTCAATCTTGACTCCCTCGGATGCGTCGGCGATCCTCCGATGCGTGATCGCGTTCGGCGTGCAGACGTGGGGGACCGATGTCGTCGCGCTCCAGCACTACTGGCGGCGCGCCGACGAGCTCGGTTACGCGCGGATCACGTACGGGGACGGCCTCTGGGGTTGGACCCACGATGGCTGGACGATGCTGGGCGCGCTCGCCGGGCTCACCCGATGCGCCCGTCTCGGTCCGGCCGTAACGTACTGCTTCGATCCGTCGTCTCATCATCCGTCATGGCTCGCCAAGCGCGCGGTCACCGTCGACCATCTCTCCGGCGGCCGGCTCGATCTGAGGCTCGCCGTCGGCGCCGAGAACCCGGCGACGGCGGCCGCATGGCAGCGCCACGCGATTCCGTATCCCGACGCGGCGACGCGCGTCGCGCTCGTCGCCGAGACGATCGAGATCCTCGAGCGCCTCTGGACCGGCGAGGCCGTGGACTACGACGGCCGCTTCTATATCCTGCGCGATGCGCGCCTCGTGCCGTCGCCCATCCAGAAGCCCGGGCCGCCGATCTGGCTCGCCGCCATGGGGCCCGGAGCGCTCGGCGTCGCCGCGCGGCGCGCCGCCGGGTGGGAGGCGTCGTACGTCACGCCGGCGGCGTTCGGCGAGCGCTGGGACCGGCTCCGATCCCTGCTCGAGGATGCCGGGCGCCCGTGGTGGGACCACCGCCGCTCCGTCGAGCTCGACGTCGTCATCGGAGTGACCGGCGCCGAGGTAGGCGAGGCGCTCGGCCGCTTCTGCGCGGCGCGCGGGATCGACGAGCGCGATCCGCTCCTCGCGACGGCGCTGATCGGCAGCCCCGACGCCGTGCGCGCGCGCATCGCGGAGTACGCGGGGGCCGGCGCCACCGACCTGATGCTCGGCTTTGCCGATTTCCCGGCCACCCGCATGACCGAGCTCTTCGCCGAGCACGTGCTGGCCTTCGAGTAGTCGCAACGCGCGTTGCTCGCCTCGTTCGGACGAAATTCGATCATGGAGGATTCGAATGACAACCTTGCGAGTCTCGCTTCTGGCGCTCCTCCTCGTCGCGAGCCTGCCCGCCTCGGCCCTGGCCCAGGCGGAGCCCATCCCACCGACCGCGAGAGTGGTCGGGCGGGTGCTCACGCTCGATGAATCTATCGCCATCGCCCTCGAGGCCCAGCCCTCGATCCTGGCCACCCTCTACGACTACGCGGCCGCGCGGGCGCGGGTCCGCGAGGCGTTCGCCCCGCTCCTGCCGCAGCTCTCGGGATCGGCGTCGGCGACCCGGAGCAGCAGCTCTTCGCCCCTGACATCCACGATGACGGGCCGCACCGTCATCGTCTCGGTCAACCGCCAGCCGGCGGATACATTTCTCGCGCAGGTTCAGCTCTCCCAGCTGCTCTTCGATTTCGGCAAGACGATGGCGGCCACGCAGGTGACTCGGAAGCTGGCGGAAGTCTCGGCCGAAGGCGTCGAGCTCCAGCGCCAGCTGATCGCCCTCACGGTGAAGGAGGCGTACACCAACATCCTCCTGGCCCAGCGTCTGATCCGTGTGCAAGAGCAGGCGGTCGAGCGCGCCGAGCTCAATCTGTCGTCGGCGAAGGGCTTTTACGACGTGGGCACGCAGCCGCTGTCCACGGTCGTCCGCGCCGAGGTCGACGTGGCCAACGCCAAGGTCGACCTGATCAACGCGCGAAACGCGCTCCGGACCGCTCGGGTCGCGCTCAACACGGCGCTGGCGATCGACGCGAGTACGCAGACGGAGATCAAAGACAATCTCGAATACGAGGCGACCACGATCGATCGCGCCGCCCTCCGCGCCGAAGCGCTCCGACAGAGCCCGGAATACCGGCAGGCCCGGCTGCAGAGCGGCGCCGCCGAGGCGGGCGTGCAGGCGGCGTCGCGAAACTTCCTGCCCAATATCAGCGGCACGGGCGCCTACGGGGGGAGCCAGCTCGAGCTGAACCCCACCTGGTCGCTCGGGGTCGTGTTCAGCTGGAACATCTTCGACGGCGGGCACCTGATCGCGGCCTACGACGAAGCGAAGGCCAACCTCGGTGCCGCGAGTGCCAGAGTCAAGGTGGCCGAGCTGACCCTCGTTCAAAACCTCGAGCAGGCGGAGATCGCGGTCGAAGCGGCCCAGGAACGCATCCAGGCGGCGCGCGTCCTCATCGCGTCGTCCCAGGAGAACTTTCGCCTCGCGCAGGGGCGCTTCGACGTGGGCGTGGGAACGATCCTGGAACTGACCGACGCCCAGCTCGCCCTGACGCAGGCTCAGAACACCGAGGCCCAGGCGCTGGCCGACTACCGGATCGCGCTCGCACAGCTGGATCGAGCCGCCGGGCGACGGTAGGGAATCGCACGACCCCGAGGAGGATCGATGGATATCTTGCGCACGCTCACGGCGGTCTGCGTCGCCGGCTGGCTCGCGATCAGCGCCTTCTTCTCCTTCGCGGTCGCGCCGCTCGCCTTCAGGACGATCGACCGGGCCGTCGCCGGACAGCTGGTCGCCGCGGTGCTGCCGCGCTACTACGACTGGGGCGTGGTCCTGTGCGCGATCGCGCTGACCGCCTCCGCGGTCCTGGCGGTGTCCGGCCGCAGGCCGCGCTGGCGCGCGCTCGCCGGTGTCGCGCTCTGCGGCGCGATGGTCTGTCTCCTGCTCTGGGCCTCGATCGTCGTCCTGCCGCGGGCGGAATCGGCGCGGCTCGCGCAAGACGATCGCGCGTTCGCGCAGGCGCATCGCTCGTCGGTCGAGCTCAACGGTCTCACGATGCTCGCGGGCGTGGCCGTGCTGCTGCTGGAGGCGTTCAGCCGCCCGGCGCGGCGTGACCGCTGAGCTCGAGCACGATGCGGATTCGATCGGCGATCGCCGACGGCGGCTCGTGGGCGATCGCCTCGCACGCGGCCAGGAGAAGCCACGCCAGGGTGTCCGGCGCGAGCCCGGCCGCCGGCCGGACCCTCGGCGAGCGGGCGATGGTCTCCTCGAGGCTCAGCCTGAGCTGCTCCCGCGCCCAGCTCAGCGCCAGGGAAGCCGTCTTCTCGCGCCGGCTCTTGATCCAGGCGCCGAAGATCTCGCGAGGCAAGTCCGCGCTCGGGGCGAAGGCGGCCGCGAGCTTTCGCAGCGCGCCGTCCAGCGGCGCACCGGCGAGATCCTTCGCGAGGGTCAGCAGGAGCGTCTCGGCGCGCGTCGGTGGCAGGACGGTGACGCGTATCCGACGCTTGGGGGCTTGTCGGGTCTTCTTCCGCCGGGTCTTCCTCTGGCGCCGGCGCGCACGGGCCATCGCTCCTCCAAAATAGCAGGAGACGGGCGCGGCGCCCCATTCTGCGGGCGGCTATTCGTAGCGCAGCGCCTCGATCGGGTCGAGGCGCGAAGCTTTGCGCGCGGGGTAGAAGCCGAAGAAGATCCCGATGGCCGCCGCGAAGCCGAACGCGAGCACGATCGACTCCGGGGCGACGAGCGTGCGCCACTCGGCGAAGTAGCTGATCGCCTCGGAGCCGGCGACACCGAGCGCGATCCCCATGAGGCCGCCGATCAGCGAGAGCGTGATCGCCTCGATCAGGAACTGAAGGAGGATGTGGCGCCGGCGCGCGCCGACCGCCATGCGCAGACCGATCTCTCGCGTGCGCTCGGTGACGGACACCAGCATGATATTCATGATGCCGATGCCGCCGACCAGGAGGGACACGGAGGCGATCGCCGCCAGGAGATAGGTCATCACCCGCGACGACTCTTCCTGCGTCTGGAGAATCTCCGAGAGGTTCCGGAGCCAGAAGTCGTCGTCCTGAAACGGCTGCAGGCGATGGCGCTGGCGGAGGAGCGCGCGGATCTGGTCCTCGGCCTCCGCCATGTCCTCGCCGGGTCGGACCTTGACCGAGATCGAGTTGACGGCGCGCGCGTTGGCCTGGCTCACGCCGAGCACCTTCTTCTTCGCCGTCGACAACGGGACCAGGATGAGGTCGTCCTGATCCTGCCCCCACGAGTTCTGACCCTTGCGTGAGAGCAAGCCGATCACCGTGAACGGGACCTTCTTGATGCGGATGATCTGGCCCACGGCGTCGGACTCACCGAAGAGGTTGAGCGCCGTCGTCTGGCCGAGGAGCGCCACCTTCGTCGCCCCGTCGACGTCTTCCTGCAGGACCGGGCGGCCTTCGTCGACGGGCCAGTCGCGCGCCTCGAAGTACGACGGCGTCACCCCCTGGATCTGGGTGGCCCAGTTGAGGTTGCCGTAGACGACCTGCGCGTTGCCGCGCACCGACCCCGCGGCCGCCTGCACGCTCGAGACCTCGCGGGCGATCGCCGTGGCGTCGTCCTCCGAGATCGTGAGCTGGCTGCCCATACCGAGCCGGACGCCCGCACTGTTCGTGCTGCCCGACAGCACGATGATCAGGTTCGACCCGAGGCTCTGGATCTGCTCGGCGACGCGCGCCTGGGCGCCGGAGCCGACGCCCACCATGGCGATCACCGCGCTGACGCCGATGATGATGCCGAGCATCGTCAAGGCGCTCCTGAGCTTGTTGACCCGCAGGGCCCGACCGGCGATGCGGACGCTCTGCCAGATGCTCATGCCGCGTCCTCGTCCTCGCGGGGCAGGGACATGAGCGCCTCGGCGGCATCGACCGGCGCCGCCACGCGCTCGTCGGCTCTGAGCCGGCCGTCGCGGAAGATCAGGTGGCGGCTCGCGTAGGTCGCGATGTCCGGCTCGTGCGTCACGAGCACGATCGTGAGGCCCGCGCGGTTGAGCCCCTGCAAGAGGGCCAGCACCTCGACGCTGGTCCGGGTGTCGAGATTGCCGGTGGGCTCGTCGGCGAGAATCATCGCCGGATCGTTGACGAGCGCCCGCGCGATCGCGACGCGCTGCTGCTGGCCGCCCGAGAGCTGGCTCGGGTGATGCCCGGCGCGGTCGGCCAGGCCCACCGACGCGAGCCGTTGCTGCGCCCGGGTCCGGCGCTCGCGCGCCGGGATCGCGCCGTACAGAAGAGGCAGCTCGACGTTCTCGAGCGCGGTCGTCCGGGGTAGCAGATTGAACTGCTGGAAGACGAACCCGATCTTCGTGTTGCGGATCCTGGCGAGGTCGTCCGCGGAGAGGCCGGCCACGTCCTGGCCGTCGAGCACGTAGCGCCCGGCGCTTGGCGTGTCAAGGCAGCCCAGCAGATTCATGAAGGTGGACTTGCCCGAGCCCGAGGGCCCCATGACCGCGACGAACTCACCCTGATCGATCGTCACCGACACGCCGCGCAGCGCGTGAACGGTGTGGGGACCCAGGTGATAGTCCTTCGTCAGCCCGTCGGTGACGACGATCGGCTCGGCCACGGCTAGAGCCTGAGACGCGGTGCGCCTTGCTGGGGCTGGGCGCCGCGACCGCTGCCGCCCGCGGACCCGACGATGACGTCCTGACCCTCGTGCACATCGCCGCGCAGCACTTCCGTCGAGGCGCCGTCGCTGAGCCCGAGCGTGAGTGAGATCGCCGCGGGCTTTCCGTCGGGTCCGATGACCCAGACGCGACCGGCGGTGCCGCTGCGGGCTTCGCCGGCGGAAGCCGCCATCTCGTCGTAGCGCGGCTTCTGCTCGTCGGTGAGGATCTCGCGGATGCGCGCGCGCTGGGCTTCGCGAATCTTCTGCGCCTTCGATCGGCGCTCGGCGTCCGGCAGCCACTGGAGGCCGCGGCGCTGTTCGTCGCTCTCCTGGAGGATCGGCTCGAGCTTCTTCTGCTGGTCATCCGACAGGTTCAGCCCCTTCACCAGGCGATCGCGGATCTGTTCCGCCGAGGGCGACCCGACGCTCCCGGCTCCGCTCACCGCGCCGCCCGCCGCGGGCGCGGACGGCGTCGGCGCCTCGATGCTGGCGGGCCGGAACCGGAGCGCCGCGTTCGGCACCTTGAGGGCGCTCGGCTTCTGGGCGACGACGAGCTTGACGTTAGCCGTCATCCCCGGCATCAGCTTCCCCGACGGATTGCCGACGCCGACGATGACCGTGTAGGTCACGACATTCTGGACCACCTGGGGAGCCTTGCGGATCTGAGTCACGGTTCCGGCGAACGTCTCGCCCGGAAACGCGTCGACCGTGAAGCTCGCGCGATCCTCGAGTTTCAGGCGGCCGATGTCCGCCTCGTCCACGCTGGTCTCGACCTGCATCTTCGTCAGGTCCTGGGCGATCGTGAAAAGAACCGGCGCCTGCAGACTCGCCGCGACGGTCTGGCCGACGTCGACCTGCCGCGAGACGACCACCCCGTTCACGGGCGCCTGGATCGTCGTGTGATCCAGGTCGACCTGCGCCTGCTTGAGGGCGGCGATCTTCTGATCGACCTGTGCCCGCGCTGAGCCCAGCATGGCCTGGACCACGCGGAGTTGGGCAGTGGCCGACTGGATCGCGGAGTCGAGCGCCTGATCGTGCGCCTTGGCCGCCTCAAGCTGGGCGATGGCCGAGTCGTGGCCCGCCTGAGACGAGTCGAGGTCGCTCCGGGCGATGAGCTTGCGGGCGAACAGCTCGGTCTTGCGGTCGAAATCGCGCTTGGAGTCGACCACGGCGACCTGCGCCTTCGCCGTCTGGGCCTTCGACTCCGCGAGGGCCGCCCTGGCGTTCTCGATGTCCGCGCGCGCGCGCTCGACCTGGGCTTCCTGGTTGAGGACCGTCGCCCTGGACGACTCGAGGTCGGCCTTCGCCTGGTTCACCTTCGCCAGGAAGATGTCCGGGTCGATCCGCGCGATGACCTGATCCTTTTTCACGATCGAGTTGAAGTCGACCAGCAGATCCTTGATCTGACCGGACACCTGGCTCCCGACCTGGACGGTGATGACCGCGTTGAGGCTGCCCGTCGCCGAAACGGCCGCGGTGAGGGGACCACGCTCGACACGGACCAGACGGTATTTGGGGACGTTGCCGCGGCTCTGGGCGTACAGATACCCCCAGACCGCACCTCCCACCAGCATGGCGACGACGACGAGGGAAACGACCCGCTTCATCAACTTGTTAGACGAAGGCGCGGGCGAACCGTTTCTCCGGGGTCAGCGGCGACCGACGGCACGATCCAGCCTCGCGAGGGCGATCCGGTAGTCGGCCAGGGCCTGGCTTTCGGTGTTCTGGGCTTGGGTGAGGGCGAGCTGAGCGTCGGTGAGCTCGAGGATCGTCCCGACCCCGGCGTCGAATCGCCCCTGGGCCAGCCGGAAATTCTCCTGGGCGGAGGCCACAAGCGTCTGAGCCGCCTGGATCCGCTCCTGAGCTTCCTCGACGGCGATCTCCGCCTGCTCGACGTTCTGCACGATATCGAGCTCGGTGGACTTCACGCGCGCCCGCGCGCCCTCGACGTTCGCCTTCGCCTCCTGATACCGCGCGATCCGGCTGCCGCCGTCGTAGAGAGACCAGTTCAATGACAGGGTGGCCGACCACGCCTCGTTGAGAGGAGTCTGCGCGCCCCCGTAGGCGCCGCTGCCCGTCACATCCGGAAAGAAGTTGCGAAAGGTCTGACGCTCCGTGGCCTCGGCAGCCGCCGCCCGCAGCTTGGCTTGCCGGTACTCGGGACGCTGGCGCAGCGAGTCGGCCCGGAGCGCCTGACGGTCGAGCGTGACCGGCTGGTAGATGAGGTTGTCGACGATCTGGAGCGGCGAATCCACGTCGATCGCCATCGCGATGTTGAGCGCGACGATCGCCGTGCGCAAGGCGTTCCGAGCTCTGATGAGGTCGACGCGCGCGTTGGCCACGTCCACCTCGGCACGCGCGACGTCCGACTTGGGACGCGTGCCCACGTCGAAGAAGCCCTTCGCGGATCTGAGGTTCAGCTCGGCGCGCTCGACCGCCTGCTCCTGCACGCGAATGAGGCGCTGGCTGAAGAGCGTGTTCGTGTACGCCTCCTTCACGGTCAGCGAGATCAGCTGGCGCTGCAGCTCGACGTCCTCGACCGCGACCTCCGCGAGCTTGCGCGCCGCGTCGGTGGCCGCCAGGCTCTTGCCGAAATCGAAGAGAAGCTGCGAGAGCTGGACCTGGGCGATGAAGGTATCGCCGAACGCGCGCGTCTGCACGGTCGTGACGTTCGTGCCGGCGCCGGTCGTCGTGACGCTCGGGATCTGGCTTCTCGTCGCGCTGACGACTCCGCCGAGCTGCGGAAGGAGGGGCGCGAAGGCCTGATTCACTCGATAGCGCGCCGCGGCATAGTCGGCGAGGGTCGCCTGGATCCTCGGCTGGGCCTCGAGCGCGATCGCGATGCATTCCTCGAGTGTCAGCATGCGGCCGGCGACCTGCGTGGACGGGGGCGCCGGCATCGGCGGCGGCGGCGCGGGAGTCGGCGCCTGCGCGCTCGCGGCGCCCGTGAAAGCTTCGAAAACGAAGAGAGCGATCAGCGCAAGCGACGCGACGACGCGAGGGCTGGACAT
>Ga0137415_10005985_pt1 | contig 12037 bp, 12 predicted proteins | sample CZODoug3_1_1_16f_FD_183082 | JGI IMG/M metagenome (GOLD analysis project Ga0137415, IMG submission 183082) | Vadose zone soil fungal communities from Angelo Coast Range Reserve, California, USA - CZODoug3_1_1_16fungal (Hybrid Assembly) | ecosystem: Environmental > Terrestrial > Soil > Vadose...
TGGATAGGCGGCTGGGATAGAGATCTTGGGCCGGGAATGCGAAAATTCCTCCTCAGGCCCCCAATTGACTGCGAACTCTATCAACCATCTAAAAGGGGAGATGGCGATTCGACAAGTGATGGTTGGCACGAATACAATCTCCTCTACATGGGCCCTCTCTGGCCGTCTCGGTTTCCGGCTCAAAACGTTCTGGGAGCGCTTAGATTATTGCTCCAGAACGGGTTTGACGTTGGCCTTAAAGTGCTGACCAGCGCCAGAAGCTCGGTCGAGCTATATGAGGAGGTCTTAGCGATGGGCAAGCGCATTGGTGTTGACAGGAACATATTTTTGGAAAGAAAAGACCTTTCGGAGACTGAAAGGGTCCTAGCGTACAATGCGGCTGATGCAGTTATGTTTCCCTACGTAGGGCCCGAACCAGAGCAACTTGCCGATCCCCCGTTTGGAATTTTGGAGTCGATGGCATGCGGGAGGGTGGTTCTCTCGACGCGAGTGTTGAGCGTCGCGGAGGTTGTGAGCGACGGAAGTACCGGTTTCCTTATAGATTCTGCATCGATGAAAGACATTCATCAAGGGCTTATCCGGGCACTTACATCTCCGGATAGAGAAGATGTTGGAGCTCGAGCGAGACAGAGGGTTGTCGCCGATTTCAGCTACCCTGTGATTCGCGGGGGCTTGATCGAAGCATATGAGTCCCTGCTAGCAGGTTGAGGTAGGATGCGCCTGCTCGTTCCTTGGTAAACCCGTAACCATCAGCGAAGTCTCTATTCGTTGCAACTGGGCTTGGTGGTCACGTGAGTGCCCATTGCGTAAATCTGTGGAGAGTCGCGGGATCTTGCGGGACTCAACACTGTCCAAGACGTCGCCGCCACAATTAGACACTCATTTCTCAGTTCCACTTTCTGACCAAGATTCAATGGCACGGAGACATAGAAGGAAGCGTCTATACGCAGATATAGCGGACAGGCCATAGTGTGTTGGGATACCCAGTTAGACGAATGAAATGGTTACCTGAATCTGTGCCAAGGGAGTGCGCTTGTTGTGTCTGGGGTATAGGTGGTTCGGATGAAAAGAGGGAGGTCTTCTCTGCTGCTTGCGATTCTTCTGTTCTCGTTTTTTTTGGCTGCAAGAGGCAGCCCCGTAGCGTCTGCTGCTAGCCCTGCTTTCAAATTCGCGGCCGGAGGGGATCATTCCCAGGACATCAATACGAATTCATCCCTCCACCGCCTCGCATCTTCGGGAGTTAACCTCTACCTAGCGCTTGGAGACATGAGCTACCGCAGCTCAGGAGACGAGGACGTTTGGTGCGGCATAGTGAAATCGTACGTGGGCGCAAGCTTCCCCTTCGTATTGGTGTCTGGATTCCACGAGGACGGAGTCGAGGCATCAATTGATAATGGCGGTCTTATCGACGACTTTGTAAACTGTCTTCCTGACAGGCTGGGGTCTACGGGAGTTTATGGAAAAGAATTCTACTTCGACTATCCATTTTCTAACCCTCTCGCACGAATCATAATGATATCTCCCGAGTTGAATTTCACCAACGGTGGATACTACTCGTACGATGTTGGGTCTTCACACTATGAATGGTTGTCCCGCACGATAGACGCGGCAAGAGTCTCTGGAATTCCCTGGGTTATAGTTGGAATGGCCAAGGCCTGCATTTCAGCCGGAAAATACCCGACTTGCCCGGCTGGGACAGACGTGATGAATCTCATGATTCAGAAGAAGGTTGACTTGGTGTTGCAGGCACACGACCACAACTATCAACGTAGCAAGCAGTTGACCTGTGCCATGGTTGAGCAGTTCGTAGGTTCCTGTGTAGCAAATGACGGTTTGTCGGGCACGTATAGTAAGGGTGCTGGAACAACTTTCGTAATATCAGGAACGTTCGGTGAAGAATTTTACCCCATCAATTCTACAAACCCGAATGCTCTATATTTTGCAAGCTTAGCGGGCAAGAACACGAGCGGATTGGGACATGGATTCCTTGAGGTCACGGTTACACCAAATGAGATCCAGGCTCATACGGACTTTTCAGGCACCTTCTCTGACTCGTTTCGAATAGTCACGGGTGGGGCCTTACGAGCTGCGGGCAATGTAATCTTCGTTCTGCTATTCTTAGTGCCAATTATGGCATGGGTCACTGCGTTCTCCATCAAACGGTGGAAAAGACGGCTACTATTCACCGGAGACTACCGCGTCAAGGCTCGATAGTCAAGCTATGGCCGCGGACTGGAACTCTAGTTTCAGAATCTCACACTCGCAGTTCCGTCAAATTATGTTCGGGAGGCCTTTCCATTTGACGGTTTATCTCCTGACACCCGTGTAGCGCTAATGGCGCGCGTCACCTTGAGTCCTGCGATCAATTGCGTTGTTTTTCTGAGGGCTCAGGCTGCTTGAGAGTCCCGGGATTAGCTGATTGACTGCGTCTCCTAACCAAAATCGCCACCGACGCAGTCAAGGCTAGCCCTGCGGCGAGCCCGATCAGAAGCTGAGGAGATGAGGAGAGTGTGTTGAACGGGCATTGGAGACAGAACCCACCCGGAGAAGACTGGGGAGTAACGGCAGCAGTAAAGAATTCGGACATTAACGCCGCGCCGCAATCGTTTCCTGATATCAAGCAGCTCAGAGACCAATTGGATTCGATCGTGGCAAGCCAGTTCAGATGCGTAAACTTGGTCGAGGACGAGTAGTGGAGTTTTGCGCCTGGACCAACAACCACAAAGTAAACGGGAGTTGTTCCGTACGTTCCTGTGGTCGGTTCGTCGAAGGTAACTACAACAGTCGCGGACGCGTCAACCTCGAATGTCTTCGTAGTTAGTATCGCGGGGACGACTACCGAAAGCCAACTGTTCGCTTGTTGCATGCTACAATCATGGCTATCATCGATTACGTTCGGGGTTACCCAGGAGAAGTTAGGAGCGGAACCGTTAAGGTCCGTCACCAAGCTACTGATGACAGATGCGGTTACTCGTGTTCCACAGGAGGTCGCGCCACCGCTTGAGCCCGAAGGCACGACCAGTGGGCATCTAGTTGAGTTGTTCACGATGTTACCGAAGTAAACGAAGGGATTGTGGCGAGCGACGTAATCTGTTCCTCCATCAGAGCCGCCGTTACTGTTGCAGATATTTGAACCGGGCATCCCTTCCATGTAGCCCTTCCAGGATATTCCAGCCATAGAAAGCCTATCTACAATATTACAGAGGCTGGAACAGGTCCAAGGTGAAGTAGTACAACCCGAGTTTGGAAGGAGGTCAGAGGTACATTGCCAGGTCTGTCCGGATAATATGCCGAGATAGTTGGGTAAGCTCGGGTTCCACGAAGAAGAAACTGGACCAACATAATCGGTACTGTTAGCGTATGAATTGCTGAGAGACATCATGTAGGGAGCGCAACCGCCACATGTCACGGATGATAGCGGGTGGTTCTCCATCATGATGAAAACGATATGGCCCGAGTATGAAGGACCGGTTGATGCCGTGGAGAGGAAGCTTCTGGGGGTTCGGCTATTGATTGGAGGAGTGTCTGCCACGATATTTATTCCGATCAGGATGAAGCATATGAAAAGAGCTTCGACGATCCTTCTTGTGCCGTTTCTCTGGCCGCAGAGCGAGGTTCTCAATATTCCCGACACTCCTGCTACTCTTTCCAAAGCTACTAGAAGGGCACCTTGCGAGTCTGCGACGTGTCTTGCGGTGATGACTTCTCATAAGGGCTGCGAAAGCTATGGCCAAAGACAGAACGACGGGGAGGCCACCCAAGAGCAGTGAGATAGCGGAGATGTTTTTGATCCGGCATTGAAGGCAAAATCCACCCGGTTGAGGGGACGACGATGGCACTGCAGCAACTGTCAGAGTGAGAGAGGCAATAGATACTAATCTGGCCGCGTCTATGACCTTCAGGGTCGTCACATAGCTTCCAGCTCTCACGTATGTATGGGCTATGTCCTGCCCCCTTTCTAGGCTTCCATCACCAAAGTCCCAGTTGTACAGGTACGGCTTTGCTCCTCCGTTGACCAAAGCTGAGAAGACTATTGTCTGACCTGCTTCGGGATTACTGGGATTGTCGGTGAAGCTGGCCTTCAACTGGCTAGGCTGGCCGTCTATAAAAAATTCATTCATCGGACGGGCCGAGCCATCATACGAGGTTAGATTGTATAATCCCCAGTTCCATTCGATCGTGGACAGGAAAGAATAATGCGTGTAGCTCGTGTCGGACGTGAAACCTCGCCTCACCTGCGGTCCAGCCCATACCGCATAGATGCAGTCTCCATGTCCGCTTGGACACGTGTTTACGCCCTCGTCATAGACGATGAATAATGCTGCTCTTTGAGTCCTGAAGACTGTGCTGTTCAATATCCTCGGAACCACGGTTGAAAGATAGATGTCCCCAAAACGAGTAAGGTTGGCTCCGCTACAAGTTGGACCAACGACCCACTGATCACAGTAAGTCGGCGTCAGCCACATGAAATTCGATGCAGTTGCAGTCGATCCGAGGTCTTTCAGAAATAAGTCTGGATTACCGATGTTCGTTCCAGCCTTTACGCTATTTGCTTTGACAAGTCTTGCGCATCGCGTCACATTGTAAAAGATGTTCTGGAAATAATTGTAGGGCAGTTGACTGGTCAAACCAGTGCAACCTGACCCACTTGGATAATCTTCTGCGTAGGCTTTCCATTTGAGGCCAGCCTGCTCAAGCCTGTCCACAATGCTTGTGGCGGAAACCGGGCAGCACTGGGCGTTGGAATTACAAGGATTAGCTGTAGGGAAACAGTCCGTAGTGACGCTAAAGCTGGAACCGCCGGCAAGAGCGAGATAGTTAGGAAGGCTTGGATGAGTAATTGACGTATAATGGGTGGCCAGCGTATAGTTCTTTGCCAGTTCAGTCTCATACGGACCTATTGTTGAGGAAGCGCAGCCGATCACTGTGTTCCCTTCTATAGAGCACACGGAATGGTTCTCCATAATGATCGTGACGAGGTAATCAAAGGAAGTTCCCTGTGGTAGTGCGGCCAATGAACTGATGTACTGTTGGTTGTTGGCCGGAGGAGTGTCTGCCACGATGGCTATTCCCATTAGCATGTAGAGTACGAAAAGAGCTTGGCCAATCTCCCTCATTCTATTCCTGTGGCTATACGACCACGTTCCCAATATTCCTAACCTTTTTCTCTCTCAATGAACGCGGAACGTTTTACTCCGAAACGGAGAGAGGCTAGTGGTCGCAAACACCCTGAATCCAGACTTCTCGTAAAGACCAAGTTTGCGGTCATGGACTATCACAGCCTGACATCGGGTGGAGAGCTGCTTCGTTGCCCGTCCTCAGACCCCTTGGGAAGGCCCGGGCTCGCGAGTCTTAAGAATTCCTACGGAAAATTGTCGATTTTCAATCGCTTTAATGCCAAAGAAATCGGAAGATATAGTTCTCCGTCAGAGTCTTAAGACGACAAAGCCTTAACTCGACTACGTAGTCATGAATGAGGAAAAGCTATGGCTAGTCACCGATTAGGCGAGGCCCTGATTGACGTACAGACTATCGTCATTGTTGGACTGTTGTATTGGTTGCTCAGCGAGGAACAATCAAACCCCTATCTACGTGCCTGGCTTTTTGACAACTTCCCACTCGGATTGTACTTGCTAGCACCATTGACGGTTGCCGCTATCAGCGGGACCCTCCTGATAATCACTCTTGCCCGCATCTTGTTTTTCATAACAGGCAAGAACGTAACTCACGTGACCGGACCGGTTCTCGGGACGCTGAGCAGACTGAACAAGTTGCTGCGAGAGCAGGCCTCAACAAATGGGGCCAACTTCTCGGCCTTGGTGCTCACAGTTTTCGGGACAGGATTAGCACTATACTCGTATTTCATAGCCAATAGCGTTCCCCTTGTTGCGTTGGGTATCTCGTGCGTTATCTTGGGTTTTACGGCTGTATCGCTCCCTCGCTACATCGGCGGAGGCCCCGGTTTGAGGGCAATGCTTCAGGGGGCGACCTTAAGTGTTGAAGCGCTGCTGGAACAATTTACGGTTCGAAGAGCGACCTATCTTCCGCCACACAATGGTGGAGCAGTCTCCGCCTATGTCCCTATCAGTCCCGAGACTGAGACTCCTAGCCTAAACGAGATGAGGTTGACTCCCAAGAGTCTAGTCTATAGTGAACAAAAGGGTGTACTCGTTTACCCAGTCGGGTCGGAGCTGACTCGGATCCCTGAGGTTCAAGACGGGCTTTCCCTCGAGGAGACCTTGAGGTACGTTCTTGTTGAGTCGGCAAACATATGCTCTCGGGTGATGGCCGAGGAGACTGAGAGTCTCATAATTGTTGGAATGAAGGACGCAGACGTGAATATCCAAGGGCAGAGTTATCTCAATTCTCTGGGCAGCCTTCCCGCAAGCCTGGCCGCCTGCGTGATTGCTGTATTGCGCAATAAGCCCGTAACACTTCTCGAGGAGAGGAAGGCTGGCGACAGACTCGTTGCAGTTTTCCAATTGCTCGAGTGATCCTAACAGAGGACTAGAGGTTTGAGGCGAGAAAACTCCTATCTGATGACGCTTGCAATCCTATTTTTCGCTTCCGTAGTTTCGCTTTCAGCGTTGAGAGTGCAAAACCTCGCCGTTTACGTGAGCCTTTTTACATTGTGCTACTTCGCAAATTCGTTCATTTTCAGGCCGAAGAGACGGACAATCGATTTTGTAGGTTTAGGACTCCTGTACTATGCCGGACTCTTACTAGCCATAGCCTTCAAGGTGTTGTAGCCTCTTGCGTGGGTTCTTAGTCGCACTACATCTGATGGCATTCGGAGGGTCCTCTCTTGCTATGCTATTTCAAGCGTATACTCATGAGTTGCCTACACAGGCCTACTATCTGGCGCTCCTCATTTTTGTGACGGCCATCGCAACCTCAGTTGCGTTTGGTAACGAACTCTTGGCTGTGATAGGCGTTCTCTCTTTCTTTCTGGTGATTCGGTTGATGTTCTACGTTTCCACTCTCTTTCTTGTCTTTCCCTTCGGCGACCCTTACGGACAGTTCGGTGTTCTGCGCGCTTTCGATCAATCATCTCATCTCTCCATCCTTTTTCCTGACATCCCTCCTTTTGACCAAACTCAGTATCTTGCTGTTGTCACAAATTCGTATTCTCAGTGGCCAGGATTACAGATACTGACCCTCAGCCTGTCCAGGATCACCGGCTTGCACCTGCTTGATTCGGCTATGGCAATAACCATGGCCCTTGATGTCGGCTGGTTCATGGTGTCCTACCTTCTCGTTAGGAAGATGCTTGCGGGAATGAAGGTGAACCTTCCGAATTCTGCAGCTCTCTGCTTAGCGATTGTTACGGCGCTTCCGACGACCGAGATGCCTTCGTTTTTCAAGTATGATTTTCCTGCAACATTGTTTCTCCTCGTTTCTGTCCTATTCTTGCTGAGGATCTACGACGATCACGATGTGAAGGTCATGCTACCGCTGATGATCCTCAGTGCCGGCATTACAGTCACCCACAGTATTACATCCCTTTTCTTGGTATTGCTGTTTGTACCGTTCGCGATCTGGGCAGCGGTGCCTCGTCTCGTTCAAACTCTCTTTTTGAAGTTCCCGGCTTTTGTGAGGCGGTCAGTAGAATGGCCGAGTTTTCGCTCTCATCCTCCGCTGTATGCGCTTTTGGCCTTCTCTCTCATTTCGTTCCTTTCGTGGTCGGCGTTCTACGCTGTATTTTTGGTGAAATACTCGCATGTTTCTGCGGGGAAGATTCTGTCCTCATTCTCACTTGGGGCTTTATCGTTCTCGCATCTCTCACCGGGCCAGAGTGGGACAGTCCTGACTCCAATGTGGATTCTCGATCTATTGCGCGCGCGGAATTATGTCCTCGCTGGGCTCCTCTTGACTGGGGCAGTGGCAGTAGTTCTGATCCCCTCTCTCATTAGAAAGGCTCACGTGAAGGTCCTGATCCTTACCATCGGTCTAGTTACTGCCTTTACGGAGGTATCAGGTGCATTGAGCTTTGGGGACCGCGCCTTCCTTCTTTTCGCACCGTTGCTAGGGATCCTCTATCTCGCCGGATTAATTATCCTAGGCTCGTTGCGGCTTAGACTCGGAGTAGTTGTGGCAGTATTTCTGATGGTGTTGCTCATGTTCACTGCGGGGATTGGATTCTGGGCGTCTTCGTACGCTCCAACAACGCTCTATAGCCAAGGAGCAAATCCGTCGTTAGCAAGCGGCCGGCCCCTCACTTGGCCGGCTGTGGCGTCCTACCTCTCCTTCTCTGACAATCCGAATTGTATACTGACTAACGAAATCTATTCAACCTCCATGAGTGTTCCAGTTGAAGAATGGAATATCACCAGGCTAGTTGGAAGCGTAACCCCCAGACAAGGGTGCCTCGTGATTGTTTACCCCGGCCTATTCTCCGCGGCCAACTTGAACGTGTCCCAGTTCGGCTTCGGTGAGCCCTACGTCCCCTACAAGGGGTTCTCACCTAGCACATTCTATGCTCATCTCTACAACAACACGGATAGGATTTTCTCCACGAACGAGGAAACGATCTACTACTATTCGTAATGGGCCTCTACAGTGGAATCCCCAAGTCTTCAGTCCTCACTTCTAACTTGGTAATTCCGCGCTCTGGATGGAGGATCTGGACGTTTCCTGCGGCTTTTGCAGTATCAGAGATCGCCTCAGAAGAACTTCAAGAATCAGCTGTAAGGTGCAGAAAGATGGCTCTGCGGAAGACGTGGGAGCTATCGGCAAGGCATCAATCAGGGGATTGTTTCTCCGCCGTGATGATTCTCGCAAGACGGTAGTAGGCATATCTTCGAAAGGAGGTGAGAAGTAGCAGCCCAATCGTTACTGCGCTCAGCGACAAAGCCACAGCGAACAAAGTAATGCCGAACGGGGTGAAGTTCAGCGCGAGCCCGTCGAGCGTGGTTATGGCCAAGCTCAAGGCGAAAGAAAACGTTGCTCGAGTCAAGTAATCGAGCTCGTCCTTCTTAGAGTAAATGAGGCCAACAAGTGCATACCCGGGAAGAAACAAGACCATCAAACCCCCGAAGACAAAACGCAGGAAGAGTGCCGAGCCTGACGATGCAAAGATCAGCCCAAGGGAGGATAAGGTTGCGAGGGCTACTTCCCAAAACCACATGGAGATCGGGGAGAAAAGATAATCTTTGAACTTCCGATAAGGGACGGATTCTCTGATCAAAATCTTCTTCTCCGCTTGAAGCCTGATCATCTCTGAGATGATTTTGTCAGGCTTGTATGCTAGCTCGCCAGACAAGTCTTTCACTAGCCTCGATAGGACGATGGATCTCGCCGCTGATTTCTTCAATACAAGGGCCTCGATTTCCATCTCAGTTTTAGAATCGTTCTTCGAAGCCCTCTTTCTGCTCGTTTTGTGGCCGGGTTGTGCCGTGTTCTTTCGCGCAGTCGAGGAATACGTCTCGATGTCTAGCTTGATGTCACGTTTAGCCAAATATGGTTCCATACTCCTGTATACTTGAAGCCAGACGTTGGGATATGGTAGGACCAGAGCTCGAATATGATCCTTGTATTGTTCCCGACATGGTTCACGCTGAGATTCATCGGGAAGAGCCAGGTTTCATTTTCCCTGAGGATGTGCCAGTAAGTGGCCATTACTGGTGCGGTGGCGTATGTGGTGTTGGTCACTATGGTCGTTTGGTTGCCGAGCTTGACGACCAGCTGGTAGTTCTCGACGTTTCCTTCGTGGTTTCCGACCAAACCATAGAGGAGAAACGATTGGTTCACAACTACGCTTGTCGGATAGCCCTTGATTGTCTGGTTGGGGCCTAGGACCCCAAGTTCCGAAAACCTTTGTTCTCTCACAGGTAGGAATGGCGCCAATGTGGCTATTACGATAATTATCGTGATAGACGCTAGGATGACTGTTCCGATCTGTCTATTCATCGTTTTTCTTCACCACATGGTTTCTGAAGACGTACAACCACAACCGCCTGTAGACACGGTCTCCCCTAAGATAGGCCAGGGCAGCTATACCAAGCGTGGCAGCAACGGTGCCCAGAGATTCATACAAACGGAGTTGCCGTGCCATAGAACCGCTTGTTGAGACGGAAGTAGAATTCAGGGAAATCATTTGGGCTATGGCAGTTGCGCTAGAGAGGTCGGCGGTTGCCGCATTTGGATCTGTCGCATTTTCCGCTACGGCCTTTTGGATAAGGGAAACAGCGGTGTTCAGGTTTTCGACAAGCGCGGACACGTCTCCACCACTCTGTTCAGCGCGATAGACTGAGGAAAAAGCGGTGTTGACCGAGTTGTTCGCGGTTTCTAATTGTCCTCCAGTAGCTTCGTGCGACCGACTGGGGATTGTCGAGATCACTAGACCTATCAACATGATGGTAATGGCACATCGACATAGGGCTGAGAGGCTCAATCGTCTTCCACGTTACCAACGAATCCATCGCGTTGCGGGCTACATATCTTTGAGCATTACTTTGAACGGCACTAGGGAATCTGTTTCTTTGCGAATCTCGGCAATTACAACTAATATCTCTTGAGCCTTTTTTTCCTTCGTGCTGTCCCGTTTAGGATCTATGGCGTGTTGCATGTAATGTCATCTTGCATCTTCGAAAGAATCTCGCCTTACCCTGAAACTCTTCTATTTCCTACCATGTTTGCAGGATCAAATCCCGTCCGGCACGTCAGCGTGGCGCACCTTAGAGATAGTTACTGATTGAACGCTATTTTCAGAATGCTCTCAAGATCCTTTCCGGAAAACTTGTCCTAGCCCGAGAGGGTGCGTGGAGTATGACTCCGGTCATCGTTAGCCACAAACGGGATGATTTTGGTAGCAAAGCCTCAATAAACCGCCGTCGTGCTGACCTCCCAATTGCTAGTTTGGAAGTGTCGGAAAAACAAATGAAGATAGAGTTTACGCCTAAAAATATCAAGCTGACAAGAATTGCTATAGCGTTAGTCGCGATATCACTGGCGGGCTATGTGGCATACGCCGCAACCCAGCTCACGATGCAGAACAATTCTTCTGTCAGTATCCCCGTTACGAATCTCTTCGCAGACACAACTGGAGTAACCGCAACAACAAATTGTGCAACAGCGTCGGGGTACTCTGATACCGGGCTCACGATAAATTGGGTTGCAGTCCCGCAAGGCGCAACCGTCAACGCAAACATCTGCCTCAAGAACACAGGGACCGGCACCGACACATTGAACTTCGTAGCTTCACAACTGCCAACCGGGGTTACTTTCTCGACAAACTCGCAAGGCGCTTCACTCGCCAGTGGAGCTTCAATCAACGCTCAACTCAAACTATCAGCGACATCCACTGCTGCAAGTGGCCAATTCAGTTTCACCCTGACAATATCGTGACAAGGTTGAAAGCATGAAACAGCAGAGCCGTGGGCTTCCATTGGGGCTCTGAGACTCTCTGCTCGATCGAGCGCTTAGCAGCGTGAATTACGCGTCGGATCGTGAGACACGCGCGTTCCGAAGGGTCTCCTCGGGAAGATTATTACTTGGGCAAACCGTGCTTCTCTAGCAATCGTTAGCGATAAAACGAATGATTCGGATAGCAAAGCCTCAATATACTGGTGGGCGAACTAAACTTCCATAGCTAAGTGTGGAGGTGTAAAAGAACAAATGAAGATTGAATTTACAGCGAAAAGAGTCAAACTGGCCAGGGTGGCCATAGCACTAGTCGCAATATCATTGGCGGGTTATGTGGCATACGCAGCAAGCACGCTCTCAGTCAACAACAGCATTACGGTATCAATTGGTCAGAAGAACATCCTTCAGGACATAATCTCTGCGACAGGTACATGTCCCGCTTTCGCTTCTACGCATTATTCCGATGGAAATACAAACTCTACAATACCCGGATTCTCGGGCTCAATGTCTCCTGGGAGCACCCAGACACTCCTCTTCTGTATTGAGAACACCAACAACCAGGCCGTTACAGTAACATTCGTGCAGGGCACGGTGACACCATCCCCGGCTCCCGGAACCATTACGATTACTGGAGGGTCATTACCAGTACCTGCTTCCTCAGTCGCAAGTTCAA
>Ga0137415_10005986_pt1 | contig 12035 bp, 10 predicted proteins | sample CZODoug3_1_1_16f_FD_183082 | JGI IMG/M metagenome (GOLD analysis project Ga0137415, IMG submission 183082) | Vadose zone soil fungal communities from Angelo Coast Range Reserve, California, USA - CZODoug3_1_1_16fungal (Hybrid Assembly) | ecosystem: Environmental > Terrestrial > Soil > Vadose...
TGCCGCGTCGGACCGGCCACCGCGGTAATCAGTTTTTCGGGCCCGTCACTAAAGGGGCTATACAGTCGAAATTCATCCATGAGATCGCGCTGGTAAAAGACGATGTAAAAGAACGGTGGCAGGGCGCGGCTCGAATTGGAATAAAACCAGATTTCCATGGGCGTGATCTTCTGCAGCCCGAGCAGTTTTTGCCTTTGAGCGGGCTCACCTAATGTTATGTAGATCCGCCCCATATCTGTTCGCCAGCCTTCGGTGTGCGACAGGTGTCCAAAGTACTGGGTGGCATACTCGAGCCGGCGATAGTGCTCGGTTTTGAATGGATTGTCAGGGGACCCGGGCGTTGGATTCCGGAGTTCCCAGAAGCGTTCAATGAAGCGATCTCTGGCATCATCAGCGGTCAACGATAGAAATGCATCTTTCTCTTCGTTGGTGATGATGTAAACCACATCTTTCTTTAGCCAATCGCGGAAGCGGGGCGGGAGGGCCTTGGAAAGATCCTTCGCCGAGCAAAGACTCGAAAGCCCCAGGAACAGGACGAGGACGAACAAAACCTTGGATCGCATGCTAGTAATGCCAATTGTCGAGAGCAACTGAGGGCGCAATCAGGTCATTCTGCGCCTGATCGTCCGCTATGTCCAGAAAAAGACATGCACCTGGCAGGCCTCTGCATCACCACCGGCAATGAGATCCGGAACGAACTATCCGCGAAATGGGCGCCAAGGACAGAAATTTGTGAGCCGGAGCCTTCACGGCGCAACCAGACGGCTCGAACGGTCGCTTCTTCGGCCCAGGATGTCGTGCATTTTCTGCACTAGTTCGCTCATGTAGAACGGTTTTTGGATCAGAGCCAGTTTGCCGTCCAACTCCGCTATGTTGGCTACCTTGTCGTCGGTATAGCCTGACATGTACAAAACGTCGATGTCTTGCCGGGCCTCTTTCAGACATTTGGCCAGCTCGGGACCACTCATTTCCGGCATGATTACGTCCGTCAGCAACAAACGAATTGGGCCCAGGTGTTGCTCCGCTACTCGCAGGGCAGCAACGCCGTTGTTGGCGATCAGGACCGTGTAACCTCGGGCTTGCAATCCATCGCGCAGCAAATTCCGAAAGTCTGGCTCGTCTTCCACTACCAGGATCGTCTCTGAGCCTTGTCGCAACTCTGCCGGAACTGTCGGCGGAGAATCTGCGTCTACAGCTTGCTCTATTTGTGGCAGGTAGACCCTGAATGTCGTCCCTTGGCCAGAGTCGCTATCGGCGAAGACATAGCCACCGCTCTGCTTCACGATGCCGTAGACCGTGGCCAAACCCAAACCGGTGCCCTTGCCAACCGGCTTGGTGGTGAAGAACGGTTCAAAGATGCGAGCCCGCGTTTCCGAGTCCATACCAATTCCGGTATCGCTGACCGATGTCATCACGTATCGGCCCGGGGGAACAGGAACATCGTCGAAGACCGCGGTCTCTTCGAAAACCACGTTCGCGGTTTCGATGGTCAGCTTACCGCCCTGCGGCATAGCATCGCGGGCATTGACTGCCAGGTTCATGATGACCTGTACCATTTGGCCAGGATCTGCCTTCGTTTTCCCCAGATTCGGGTCGAGTACGATCTTCTGCTCAATATCTGCTCCCATGAGGCGCTGCAACATCTTTTGAGTTTCGGCGACCAGAGTATTCAAATTCAGAACGCGGAGTTGCAGGGCTTGCCTGCGGCTAAAAGCCAGCAACTGGGCGGTCAGCGAAGCGGCGCGCTCTCCGGCCTTCTTGATGGTTTCGAGTCTTGATCGTGTCGGTCCTTCAGAGTTCAAGTCGCTGGAGAGCAACTCGCTGTAGCCAATAATTACTCCCAGCAGGTTGTTGAAGTCGTGCGCCACGCTCCCGGCCAATTGTCCCAGGGCCTCCATCTTTTGCGCATGACGCAACTGCTCTTCCAGGATTCGCCGGGCGGTCACATCTTCCGCGATGATCTCGAGGATGTCGCCGCTATGCTCCGGACGCGATATACGCCGGCCGCTAGCCCGCACACTGACGGGCTTTCCATCCTTGCGCTTCCACGTGAACTCCACGGCATTGAAGTAGTCTGCCCGTGTCAGCTGGGCGCGGAAGCCACCCGAGTGTCCTTCCGAATACAGATCATGCGATACGGTCAGCGCCAGAACCTCCGCTTCCGACTTGTAGCCGAGTATTTTCACCAGCGCTGGATTGGCGCGCAAGAACCTGTCTTGCTGCACGCTGATCGCGCCGATCCCATAGGGCGCGTGTTCGACAAACGAGCGCAATTCCGATTCCGATCGACGGACGGCTGCCTCCGCCTGCTTGCTCCCTGTCATGTCGATTCCAATACACGCAAGATAGGGTCTGCCTTCGAGTTCGACCCTTACACTCGTGAAGTAGTAGGGAATTCTCCGCCCCTCTTTCGCCAGAATCTCAGCTTCCACCTGGCCTGAGCCCCTTTCGAAGGTCTCCTCTCTGGCTTGCTGCGCAGCACCCTTGTATTCGTCGGCCACATTTCCCAGGGGGATACCCTCCGAAGGCGAGTATCGGGCAATCGTGTCCGCATTCTTGTTCCAGCGCAAGTTTCGCCCGGCTTTGTCTTGCAGGAAGAAGACGCCCGGCAAACCTTCGATCACAGCATCCGCCAAAGTTTTTTCGTGCAGGAGGGCCTTCTCCACACGCCTCCGTTTTGCCCGGCTGAATATAAGGGCCAAAATGAGGATGGTTTCAAGAAGGAATAAAGAAACGGACGCAATAATGTAATAGCGATAGCGCTCCCAGACGGACGGTTCCCTGAAAAGTTCCACTCCTCCAACGGGCAATCGTTTCTCGCTGATGCCCCAGCGCTGCAACTCGCGCCAGTCAACCATGTCTTCTGCTGAGTTATCGACAACAACCGGAATATTCGTGGCGCTCTCGCCGTTCAGAACGCGACCCGCCAACCCCGCGATTTGTCTCCCCAGGTTCTCTGGATCTGTCATTCGGCCGCCGACCACTCCATGCCCGATGTAGGTGGAGTAGATGCCATAGGCAGGAACACTGGCCGCTCTTGTGACCAGGTCCAGGGCCTCTTCCGGCAGGAAAAACTGTCCGCTGGCATCTTCAAAGTAAAATGTGCTGAGGATGACTGTGTGCGGCGGTAGCCCTGCCACCCGCCGGAGAAGTTCGTTCATTGGCAGGTCAGTGAGGTAGGTCACCGCCAGGGTTCGGTTGTAGGCAGAAAAGTCCTGCTTGAGCTGCTCCAGCCAATATTTTTCGACAGGGGAGCTGCCAACCACTATCACAACCTGCTTTGTGTCTGGTTGTAGCCGCAAAGCAAGATCCAGAGTTCGCGCCGGTTCATCCGCACTCGCAACTCCGGTGATGCTTCGACCTGCGGATTCCTTCCCTATTTCTTGCTTCAAGTCATCCAACCTTTTGACATTGAAAAGCGCGACGATCGGGGTTCCAGGAAAAAGCTCTTTCCCTTCGCCCAGCAGAAACCGGAGGGCGGCGTGGGACGCCGGAACGATAAGGTCCGGCTTCTGCCCGGAAAATTTCAGCTTCAATAACTTGACCAGAACCTTGGCATGAGCGGCCGAGGGAAACCGGATCAAATCCAGATATTCTGTGTATAACTCGAGGGGATCGCGTACTTGGGAGCGCAATCCCGAACGCAGCGCTCGATCAAATCCCGCATAGATCCCCTCTTCGTTATCGAACGAATAAAGGATGAGAACTCTTTTGGGCGGGGTAGTGCCTTCCTTGGCCCAACCGCAGCTCGAAATAATGAGGGTAATAACGAAGCTTACGACCGCGTATCGCACTGGGGAAATTCTTCGCGGGCAAAGGGGCACTCCGGACTTCACAGGCCACCTGCTTTCGCGGATGCCAGTGCTTCGCACGGTCGGCCGGCTGGGCTTGGCATGTACGCTGACTCGGAACGCGACACTACAGTACTACGAAACTCGGTGGGGGGAGTTGTGCGAGGATATTAGCCCATTTCCGCACTTCTGACCACACGTGTCTTCATTTACCGAGCCGCACTCCCAGCGACCAGGAATCAAGGGACCTAAGCGCACCCTTGTCGTTGTCCGTATAATGTGCGCACGTCAGGAACCGAAGTATGCCTGCGCCTTTTGTGAGCCGAAAAATTCTTTTGGTGGAAGACGACGATGACTTGCGTCGCGCCTATGCTGCCCACCTGAAGGCCAGTGGGTTCCTGGTCGAGGAAGCCGAGAGTGTGGCCGCGGCGTATCAGATTTTTCGCGCAACCCGGCCCGATATTGCCATCCTCGATTTCCGCCTGCCGGACGGCACGGCGCTCGATCTGGTCCCAAGATTCAAGGAGCTCGAACCCACAATTCCCATCATTGTTCTTACTGGTTTTGGTTCGATGGAACTGGGTGTCTCTCTAATTAAAAGTGGAGCGGAGCAATGCCTGGCCAAGCCGGTCGAGACTTCCGCCTTGCTGATGATTGTGCACAAGGTGCTTGAGAATTCCAGAAATCAGCAGAAACAGCTGGCCAATGCCACTCGCCGCCGCCGGGTAGTGCTCAATCCATTTCTCGGAGAAAGCAGGAGTATCAGGCGTCTGGCCGAAACCGCGGCCAAAGTGGCCAACAGCCAAAGCCCGGTATTGATTCAAGGGGAGACCGGCAGCGGAAAGGGCGTCCTGGCCGCCTGGCTTCACGAGAATGGCCCCCGCGCCGAAGAATCGTTTGTCGATCTCAATTGTGCCGGGCTGACGCGGGAGTTCCTTGAGTCGGAGTTGTTTGGCCATGAGAAGGGTGCGTTCACCGGCGCTGTAAACGCTAAGCCCGGGCTGCTTGAGGTCGGTCATCGTGGCACTATCTTTCTCGACGAGATTGGCGACATCGATCCTAACGTTCAACCCAAGTTGCTGAAAGTCGTGGAAGAAAAGAAATTTCGGCGACTGGGGGACGTGCGGGATCGGTTCGTGGATGTGCGCTTGATCGCTGCCACCCACCAAGACCTGCGGCTGATGATCGAGACCAAAACATTCCGCAGCGATCTTTATTTCAGGATCAGTACCGTGCCGCTCGCCATTCCGCCGCTCCGCGAACGCCAGGATGATATTCCGCAAATCGCTCGTTCGCTGCTACTGAGGATCTGCTCCGATATGGCGCGCTCCCCCGCCGATCTCTCAGAAAAAGCTGTGGAGCGGCTGCGCTCGTACTACTGGCCGGGGAACATTCGCGAGCTACGTAACGTGTTAGAACGCGCTCTCCTGTTCGTAGATCGGGACGTCCTGGAGCCGGGCGACCTGGCATTCGAGCCAAATAGCAGTACGCGGTCCAGTTCCTATAGTCCCCGCTGGACCCTGGAACAACTGGAGCATTTCCACATCGCGTCAGTTTTTTCCGCGGAGAACCGAAACGTGGAAAAGACCGCCAGCCGCTTAGGTATCGCCAAGAGCACGCTGTATCAGAAGCTGAAAACCCTTAACCTCAGCTAGGCAGGCCTCAGGGACATCGGGGTTCGAATTCCAGACTCCGTGTTCGGAAACCGGAAAAGCACTTCCTTCAAACGGCTTCTCCCGCATTACTCGTCCTGAAGTTGCTTCCTGTCAGTCTCTTAGCGCTTCGTCATTTCCTGGACCGAATTGGCATCCCGATTGCCAATACGGTAATGGATCACAAGAGTTTTGAAAGCAACGAACTTCTGGAAGACGCGCAAAACGCAGTACGAGGAAATGAAATGCCCAAGAAGGTCCTGCTCGTGGACGACTCCACGACCACGCTGATGATGGAAGAAATGATTCTGAAGGAACGCACCACCTACCAGTGCGTAACCGCTACGGACGGCCTGGACGCCATTTCGCGTGCCGTCGTCGAAATGCCGGATCTCGTGTTGATGGACGTAGTGATGCCGCGCATGAACGGCTTTGAAGCCTGCAAGCGCATGCGGCTCGAGAAATCCCTCAGCCAAACGCCCATCATCCTGGTTACTACTCGTGGCGAAGAAGAGTATGTGGAGGCCGGTTTTCAAAGTGGTTGCAACGATTACATCACTAAGCCGATCAACAGCTTCGAACTGGTCACCCTTCTGCAAAGCTATCTCGGGGAGTAAGCACCGCGCGCAAAGGAATATCCAGAGAGACCATGAGAAACAACTCCGATCCAACCGCGGATCTCAAGAATCACGGTGCCGTACTCGAAGTCGGCAATCAGGCCAAAGTGTATGCCGCCCGTATGCGCTTGCAGAATGCGCTCGATCAGGCAGACGCCCTGGACGCTATTCGCGAGATCGCGGGCAATCTAATCGGCAGCGAAGAAGTTGCAGTATTCAAAGTAGACAAGAAGCGATCTGAGCTCTGGCTGTATTGGTCTTTTGGCATTGATCCTAACCAGCACGTTGTTCTCGACCTGCGGTGCGAGCCGAACCTGGTCCCGGTGCTCGGCGGCAAGCCCCTTTTTCGAAGCAGGCAAACGAAGGAGAACCTGCTCTCGACGGACGATCCTGTCAGTGCTCTCATTCCGATTCTGGTGGACGGGACCGTGGCCGCAGTCATCGTATTATTCCGGTTGTTTCCTCACAAACCAGGTCTGGAACCGGTGGACCTCGAGATTTGTGAAGTGCTGTCGAACTCCGCGGGCCGGGCCATCGAGCCGTATCACGTTCGCCCATCCGCCAGAACAAAAGGTCACAAATGAATTCCAGATCGAAATCACGAAAATTCAACCCGGCCGTGCTCCCCATGGAGTATCTGCCCCGTGTCCCGTATGCTTCCGATGACAAGCACACCAAGCATTACTTGATCCCCGGCAAGATCTTCGTTACCGCGCAGCCCTTCGCGATCAGCACCATAGTGGGCTCGAGCGTGGTTCTCTGCCTATGGGACTCCGCTAGTCAAATCGGCGGGGCCAATCATTTCATGTTGCCCGAAGGCCCCGAAGACAGCGAGAACGCCACTCGCTATGCGAATGTCGCCAATCCTGCCCTGCTGCAACAAATGCTCAGTCTGGGTGCCGATGGCAACAGCCTGGTGGCGAGAATCTTCGGCGGTTCACTTTCGACCATTCGATTCGGAAACGAAGGCGAGCGCCTGGGCGATCGCAATGTCCAGGCAGTGACTCACTTCCTCAACATGAACGGCATTCGCCTGGTGCAGAGCGAAGTGGGCGGCACGCATGGCCGAAAGCTGGTCTTTCACACCGACGACGGACGAGCCTGGTCGGAACAAATTTGACAATGGGAATCATCAATTTCAAGGCACACCTCCCGGCCCGGGTTTCCGGGATGGATCCGAGCCCGCTCCCGGGTGAACGTCAGCGTGCATATCTGCTGCCGGGACAATTTCATGTCAGCGCGGAACCTTGTCAGATCAAGACCATCCTGGGCTCCTGCGTCTCCATTTGTCTCTGGGATCCGCGGCGCGCTGCGGGCGGGATGAATCACTTCCTGCTGCCTTCCTCCAGGGAAGGTCAGCCTTCGCTCAGGTTCGCAGACGTGGCGACGGCTGCCTTGCTCGAAAAGCTTTTGTGGGTTGGCTGCCGCATGGAGAACTTCACGGCCAAGGTGTTCGGCGGGTCAGCGATTTTTCAGAATCAGAATCGTTATGCGGTCAGCTTGGGCGCGCGCAATGTGGCAGCCGCGCTTCAACTGCTGAAAAACGCCGGAATTCCAGTCGTGGCGCAGCAGACCGGCGGAAGTCACGGCCGCAAACTCATTTTCAACACTGACGACGGTGCCGCCTGGTCCCAGCGGGTTTAACAGGAAGAAGGAAGTAAAAAATGGATTTCGATCGGGAAAAAGTAATAGCAGCGTTCGTGGCTGAATCCGAGGAAGGTCTCGAACGCACCGAGCAGTACTTGATTGCCGCGGAGACCGATCCCGGCAATACCGAACTGCTCGATGAAATGTTTCGCGTCGCCCACACCATCAAGGGCAACGCGTCCGCGCTGGACTTCCCGGAGCTTGCGGGTTTCGCCCATGTGATGGAAGACCTGCTCGAGGCGCTGCGCAAGCACGAAATCACGATTTCGCGGGAACTGATCTCTCTGCTCCTAAACGGCGTGGATGCGCTGCGCGCGCTGGTCCCAGCCGCCGCCGAAGGAAGCGACCGGCTGAGCCTCGCGCACCAGAGACTCAAAAAAGCTATCGCGAGGTATGCCTCAGGTAGAGTCAGCGCGTCTCCGGCGAGCCAAATTTCTCACGACCGGCCCTCCCCGCCGACGGTTCCGGGTTCTGTGCCATCTGGTGGAACCCGGAACCGCACTCTTCGCGTCGACATCGAGAAGCTGGATCAAATGTTGAATCTCACGGGGGAGATTGCGATTGCCCAGGGCCGCCTCCGTCGCATGGTCGAGGAGCTGAAAAGCGAAGGCGGACGGATACTTCTCGAGATGCAACGCGAGGTTGAGCGCCTGCAAAAGAACCTTCAGGAACAAGTCATGGGCGTCCGTCTGGTTTCCGTCGGTCCCCTGTTTCAACAGTTCGCGCGTTCCGTGCGCGACATTTCTCAAAGCCACAACAAACTCGCGCGTCTGGAGATCGTGGGCGCCGACGTCGAAGTGGACACCCGTGTTCTCGAGCATCTCAAAGATCCGTTGCTGCACATGATCCGCAATGCTGTCGATCATGGCATAGAGACCCCTCAAGCCCGTCGTGCCGCAGGCAAGAGCCCTTGCGGATTGCTCAAACTCACAGCGTTCCACAAGGCCGGCAGCATTGTTATCCAGCTCTCCGACGATGGGGCCGGTTTCAACCGGCAACGCATCCTGGCAAAAGCCAGGGCGTTGAATCTGGTGGACGACGCAGAGAAGGTCGCGGATCAGGAACTGTTCAATTTAGTGTTCAAAGCTGGATTCACGACGGCCGTCGAGGTTACCGACCTGTCCGGTCGCGGTGTCGGCATGGACGTCGTTCGCCGCAACATCGAGTTGTTGCGAGGAAACATTGAGATTCACAGCACCGCGGGCCAGGGCACAACCATCACTATCCGCCTGCCTCTGACGCTCGCGATCATCGAGGGCTTTTCTGTCGTCGCCAATAATGAAACGTACGTGATCCCATTGGAGATGATCAGCGAGTGTCTGGAGCTGCCCATCGACCAGATTTCAACTGACAAGGTCGGAGTAATCAACCTGCGGGGCGAACCATTGCCTTACGTCAGACTTCGCGAGGTATTCGGAACTCCCAGCCAGCTTCCTATCCGCGAAAACGTTGTGGTAATCCACCGTGAAGGCGGTTATGCCGGAATTGCAGTGGAGAAACTTCTGGGCGAGTGCCAGGCCATTATCAAGCCTCTAAACCGAATTTTCAGGAATGTGCCTGGTGTTTCTGGTTCGACCATCCTTGACGACGGACGCGTCGCGCTCATCCTCGATACGGGTGCGCTTCTTCGCGAGGTTGTGGCCGAGGAAACACGGACAGTGAACTGATCTTCAGTTCGAGATCAAAAGACCAAAGAAAATCAGCGCTTCGGCGCGATACAAAGTAATCGTGAAAGGAATAAACGTATGTTGAAGAAGTTCTCAGTCGCAAAACGCCTCGCCCTCGGATTTGGAGTCGTGCTGTTCCTGCTCCTCGTCGTAACCGTGGCGGGCTACTGGGGCATGGAGTCCGTGACTCACGAGACTGTCTCCATGCTCCGCGGAGATTCTAAAGTGTCACAGCTTGCGGACGCAGCAAAGATCGAGACTCTCGAACTGCGTCGCTTTGAGAAAGACACGCTGCTCAACATGGACAACAAACCAGTGATGCAGAGCTACCACGACAAGTGGAAGACACAATTAGCCCAGCTTCGAGCCTCCGTTGGCGAGCTCGACTCGCTCATAGGTTCCGGAGAGAACAAACGGCTGATTACGCAAATGGATAGTGAAATCGCCGAATACGAAAATGGGTACGACGGAGTTGTTGCCGGTATTAACGACGGCACCATTAAGACCCCACAACAAGGCAACGCCAAAGTGACTGAAGTCAAGGATCAGATCCATCGCATGGAAGCCGCTGCCACCGAATTGTCCGACAAGCATCGCCAAATCATGGCGGAGAAAGAAGGTATCATCACCAGTTTCGCGAGGCAGACCGCGCTGGTTATGTTCATGATCGTGGTGGTCACCTTCGCCGTGGCGATCATCGTTACCTCACTGGTCTCCCGTGGTATCACCCGGCCCGTCAGGGCCATGGCCCAGCACCTAGGTGAAATGGCCCAGGGTGGCGGCGACTTGACCAAGCGCATTGAAATCATCTCGCACGATGAAGTAGGTCAGATGGCGAGTTCCTTCAACCTCTTCGTAAACAAACTCGAAGAAATCATCAGCGAAGTTCGCACCAGCAGCGATGGCATCGCCAGCGCCGCCACACAGGTTGCCACGTCAGCCGCCTCGCTCTCACAGGGTACTAGCGAACAAGCGGCCTCGATTGAAGAGACCACTTCCAGCCTGGAGCAGATGAGCGCCTCAATCACCCAAAACGCCGAAAACAGCCGTCAGATGGAACAGATGGCCGTCAAGGGCGCGCGCGATAGCGAGGAGTCGGGCAGCGCGGTTCGTGAAAGCGTAGTTGCCATGAAACAGATCGCGGAGAAAATTTCCATCATTGAGGAGATCGCTTATCAAACCAACCTGCTGGCGCTGAATGCCGCGATCGAAGCGGCCCGCGCTGGTGAACATGGCCGCGGATTCGCCGTGGTTGCCACCGAAGTCCGCAAACTCGCCGAGCGCAGCCAGACCGCCGCGCAGGAAATTGGTGGACTCGCCGCCAACAGCGTGGGAGTTGCCGAACGTAGCGGGGAACTTCTGCGGGAACTGGTGCCGGCGATCAAGAAGACATCGGAGCTTGTCCAAGAGGTGACAGCGTCATCCCGAGAGCAGTCCTCCGGCGTAACGCAGATCAATCAGGCCATGACAGCGGTGGATACCGTGACTCAGCGCAATGCCGCTTCGGCGGAAGAGCTCTCCAGCACCGCCGAAGAGCTAGCGGCTCAGTCCGAGGCCTTGCAGCAGCTTATGGCTTTCTTCAGGGTTGGCGGGGAAAGGATTTCATCCACGGCCCGCAAAACATTCACGGAGCATAAGTCGTTTCAGCATCTCTCGGCGCCGACCGTTCCTAAGAAGGCCAATGGTTCTGCGGTCGAGCACAACTTCACCCGGTTCTAAAGGCGGACTGACATGCAAATCAAAGAAGAAGAAACGAATCCGATAACAGAGCGGGACGTGCAGCAGTACCTGACGTTCATGATCGGCGCCGAAGAGTACGCAGTGAGTCTGCTCAAGGTGAAGGAAATCATCGAGTACGACACCATCACTGAGGTCCCAAAGACGCCGGAATGGGTTCGGGGCGTGATCAACCTGCGGGGAAGCGTGGTCCCCGTGATCGATCTAGCGGTGAAGTTCAGGCAATCCCCCAGCGTTGCCGGAAAGCTCACCTGCATCGTGATCACGGAAGTCGAGTGCGAGGGGGAAGCCACCGTGATGGGCGTGATGGCCGATTCGGTTCGGCAGGTCATCGACCTGAAGCCACAAGAAATAGAAGAACCGCCGAGCTTTGGGACCCGCGTAAAAGTGGACTATCTACTCGGGATGGCCCGCGCAGGTAAGAAGTTCTGCCTCATTCTCGATACGGAGAAAGTGCTTTCGACGGATGAACTCCTCGAACTTCCCGACTCTGTAGCGGAGCCAGAGAATCTGGAACCCGAGGACGCCTCAGGGGAAGTTCCCGCGGTTGTCGACGCTTCCATGGGTGAGTTGGAAGAGCCTGCAGAGTCTAGTCCCGAGTAGCCGACGAATGTCCAGGAGCCATAGACATTCTCATGCCGGAAACCGGAGTCACCACGAGACTCAGGAACGATCGGCGCTCACTCCAGCACTGTTTCGTAGGTTCCAGGAGCTGATCTATCAGGAGGCTGGGATCTGGCTGGCTGTGCATAAGCACGCCTTGCTGACCGGCCGGGTTGCCCGCCGGCTCCGCCTACTGGGTTTGAACAGCATGCAGGAGTACCACGACTTGATAACGCAGCCCGATCAGCTGCACGAGCGTGCCGTGATGATCGATTGCATTACCACGAACGAGACCCATTTTTTTCGCGAGCCCCGGCACTT
>Ga0137415_10005987_pt1 | contig 12034 bp, 12 predicted proteins | sample CZODoug3_1_1_16f_FD_183082 | JGI IMG/M metagenome (GOLD analysis project Ga0137415, IMG submission 183082) | Vadose zone soil fungal communities from Angelo Coast Range Reserve, California, USA - CZODoug3_1_1_16fungal (Hybrid Assembly) | ecosystem: Environmental > Terrestrial > Soil > Vadose...
GCATCCTGAAGGCGCTGCCCGGACCCGAAGGCGGCGTGGCGGCGGCGCTGTTGACCGGCGAACAGACCGCCGTCGACAAGGACATCAACCAGGCCATGCGTGACTCGGGGCTAGCGCACATCCTGTCGATCTCGGGCCTGCACATCGTGTTCGTGGTCGGGCTGGTGATGGGGCTGCTGCGCTACGGCATCGCGCTGGTGCCGGCGGTGGCGTTGCGCAGCGACGCCAAGAAGATCGCCGCCGCGATCGCGCTCCTGGTGGCGCTGTTCTATACCGCTCTCTCCGGTGCGCCGGTGCCGGCGCAGCGCGCCTGCGCCATGGCGGCCTTTGCCCTGCTGGCGGTGCTGCTCGACCGCACGGCACTTTCCCTGCGGTTGGTGGCGTGGTCGGCGATCATCGTGCTGATCGCCGCGCCTGAATCTCTGACCGGCGCCTCGTTCCAGATGTCGTTCGCCGCCGTGATCGCGCTGATCGCCGGGTGGGAGGCGGCCGCCGGCTGGCGGCGGAGGCTGCATGACCGCGCCGAGCTCTCCCGCCATCGCTGGCTGTGGCGTTTGATGGCCGGCTTCGCGGCGAGCCTCGCCACCACCATGATCGCTTCGATCGCGACGGGCGCTTTCGCCGCCTATCACTTCAATCGGCTGTCGTTGCTCGGCGTGGTGGCCAATCTGCTCGGCGTGCCGCTGACCGGCTTCTGGATCATGCCGTGGGGGCTGCTCGCCATGCTCCTGATGCCGTTCGGCCTCGAGCAGCTCGCCCTGGTGCCGATGGGCTGGGGCGTGGCGGGGCTCGATGCCATCGCCTTTCACGTCGCCGCCTGGCCGCAGGCCGCGATGCTCGTGCCGTCGCTGCCGGGCACCAGCCTGTGGCTGATGACCTTGGGTGGCTTGTGGTGCTGCCTGTGGCGCCGTCGCTGGCGCCTGGCCGGCGTGCCGGTGGTGGCGGCTGCGCTGTTCTTGGCGCCGGGGCCGCCACCCGACCTGCTGATGAGCGAGGATGGCCGCGTGCTCGGCCTGCGCGACCAGCGGGGCGTCGTGCATGTCGTCTCGGCGCGCCTCGACCGGTTCGTCAGCGAAACCTGGGCGCGGCGCAGCGGGCAGGAGGGCGCGCGGAAATGGACCGCGAGCGCCGAGGAAGAGGCGAGTGGCCTCGGCTGCCGCACCGGTCTCTGCCGCTGGCGAAAGGGGCCATGGCGGGTGGCGATGGTGAGCGACGATCAGCGGCTCGCCGAGGCCTGCGCCAGCGCCGACATCGTGCTGTCGACCGTCGACGCGCAAGGCCGTTGTCGCGGCCCCCGCCTGGTGATCGACCGGCGAGACGCCTGGCGAGAGGGGGCACAGGCGCTGTGGCTCGACGAGCAGGGCGTGCGGCGTGTGACGGCCAACGCCGCGCGCGGCGACAGGCCATGGGTGCCCAACAGCTCGACACGCCAGGCAGTGGTGAAGGCGCCCGGCGCGTGAGATTTTCGCGTGTCGCGATGAAGTACGGACGAGGAGGCCGGGAAACGTCGCATAGCGGGCGTGCCGCCCTGTGTTGCGCCAGACGTCTCTATTCCAACTAGCCACCGCTGACATGTCGGTGGATCGTGATCCTGCTCCGGGGTGTTCCGGAGCAGGCGTTCTCAGGGCGGGGTGAAATTCCCCACCGGCGGTGATTGCGAGTGATCGCATCAGCCCGCGAGCGCCCGTCTCCTCGGAGGTGGGGTCAGCAGATTCGGTGCAATTCCGAAGCCGACGGTCAAAGTCCGGATGGAAGAGAGCGCGACGTCGCTTTTCCATGCCGCGGCCTCGTGCCCGCGGCGGACGAAGGTCGACTCGTGCGCTGCACCCTGATTCAAGCCTCAAACTGCGAATGAGGATCCGATGAATCAGCTCAACAACCGTTCAACAGAAAAAGATCAAGACGTTGCTTCGGAAGCGCCGAAGCGTTTTGCCTTCGTGCAATCCTGCTGGCATCGCGAGATCGTCGATCAGGGCAGGGATGCCTTCCTCGGCGAGATGGCAAGCGGCGGTGTTCCGCCCTCGGCGATCGACCTCTACGAAGTGCCTGGCGCCTTCGAGATCCCGCTGCATGCCAAGCTTTTGGCCCGCAGCGGTCGGTATGCGGCGGTCGTGGCCTGCGGCTTCGTCGTCGACGGCGGCATCTATCGGCACGAGTTTGTGGCGCACGCGGTCATCGACGGTCTGATGGCCGTGCAGCTGGAGGTCGGGGTTCCGGTTATTTCGGCGGTCCTGACGCCGCAGCAGTTCCACGAACACGCCGAGCATCAGGCCTTCTTCCGCGACCATTTTCGCGTCAAAGGAAAGGAAGCGGCCCTGGCCTGCTTACGCACCGTGACCGGCTTGACGTCGGTGCACGCGCTCGCAAGCGCCGCCTGATCCGATGCGGATGGCTTGGCGTTCCTCGGTGAACGTCAGGCCTTCTTCTTGATGAGCTGCGGGTACATCACCGAATCGCCGTGGCTCGCCATGTAGGCCATTTCCTCGTCGGTGACGTCCTCCGGCGCCTTGCCGTTGGCCGCGCACAGCATTTCGACGATGATGTTGCGCTTGATCTCGCTCACCAGCACGCAGGTGCGGTGATAGGCCTCCGACACGGAGCGGCCGAGCACGGTGAAGCCGTGACGTTTCATGATGATGCAGTTGGTGTCCTGGATGAAGGTCTTGATGGGCCCCACGTCCTCCTCGACGTTGACGCTGGCCGGAAGGTAGCAGGCCGGCTTCTGCATCAGGTAGCCGTAGGTCAGGCTGAACGAGCGGATCTTGTCGTAGCCCGCCGCCATGAAGGCGATCATCTCGTCATGATGCAGATGGATCACCGAGTTGACGTCGGGACGGAGCCGTAGGATCTCGCGATTCATCTGATGACCGACCGTGGTTGCGCGCTGGCCGGCGAGGATGCGGCCCCAGGGAATGTCGGTGATCACCAGGTCGCCGTCCTCGACCTCCTCGAGGCTGATGCCTTGCGGCTTGGCATAGCAGACACCGTCCGGGTGGTTCGGATGGGGCACGCGGATCACCATGCCGCCGACGCTCGAGTTCACCAGGCCGCGGTTGGCGATGCGATGGGCATAGGTGACGTAGTCCTTCACCACCTTGGGGTCGAAGGTGACGCTCGGATCGGGCGTCAACTCGTTGACGCGATAAGGCGGGGCACTGCCATCCATCATGATCGGGCTCCTATTCGGGCTTGATGTCGAGGCGATCGGCCAAGGCGCGCCACTGGCGCGTGTCCTTCGCTATCGTGGCGCTGAAGTCCTTCGGGGTCGAGACCACCGGCTCGACGTCGAGCGCACGCATCTTGCTGCGGCCGGGCTCGGCGAGCAGGGCCTTTGCCAGGATCTGCTGGATGCGCTCGCCAATTTCGGGCGGCAGCCCGGCGGGCGCGACCACGCCATACCAGAACACGTCCTCGAAGTTCTTGACGCCCAGGCTGCCGAAGGTCGGCACGTTTGGGACGGCAGCCGAGGGCCTGGTCACAGCGAAGCCGGTCAGCCGGCCTTCGCGCACCAGCCCGGCCGAGCCGGAGGGATTGTCGAGCATCACCGCCACGGTGCCGTTCATCAGGTCGGGATAGACCTGAGCGGCACCCTTGTAGGGCGTGTCGATCATCTTGAGGCCGGCAATGAGCTCGAACTGCTTGGTCAGGAGGTAGCCGAGCGTCGAGGGGCCGAGCGAAGCACAAGCGGCTTTGCCGGGTTGCGCCTTGGTGTTGGCGATGAAGGTCGGCAGATCCTTGGCGCCGGCCGACGGACCGCCGATCAGGATGTAGGAGGTCGTGCCGATCATCGTGATGGCGGTGAACGACGTCACCGGATCATAAGGCAGGTCCTTGCGGAACACCGGCGCAGCAGCGTGGCTGCTCGAAGTGGCGATGCCCAGCGTGTAGCCGTCGGGCGCTGCCTTGGCGACGAGATCGCTGCCGATCGTGCCGCCGGCGCCCGGCTTGTTGTCGACGACGACCGGAATGCCCAGCGCTTCCGACAGGTACTGCATGGCAAGACGGCCTGTGGAATCGGTGCCGCCGCCCGGCGGCAAAGCGACGATGCAGCGGATCGGACGGCTGGGCCAGGCGTCGGCCCGCGCAAGGCCGGGGGCGGCCAACGCGGCCGTGGCGCCGGCAAAGATTGCACGTCGTGTGAATTTCATGGACCGTTTGAACACGTGTCCTGACGTCGTTCAACCGCGATGGGGGTAGCGGGGTAGCGCTAACTGCGGAAACCCGCCGATCACATCGGAGCGCGGAACCAGTTGCTTAGCTTGATGGGTAGCGGGGTAGCGCTGTTTGCGCAGTTTCCATCCCGCTTCAGCCGTAGCGGCGATACAAGCCCGCCAGGCGGCCCTGGATCTTGACCCGATCGGGTCCGAAGATGCGTGTCTCGTAGGCCGGGTTGGCCGGCTCGAGCGCGATCGAAGCACCCTTCTTGCGCAGGCGCTTCAGCGTCGCCTCGGCGTCGTCGATCAGCGCCACGACGATCTCGCCAGTCTCGGCCGTGTCGGCGCTCTTGATGATGGCGATGTCGCCGTTCTGGATGCCGGCATCGACCATCGAATCGCCTTGCACCTCGAGGCAGTAGTGGGCGCCCGAGCCGAGCAGGGACACCGGGACGTCGACGGTGGTGGAATTGTCGCGCAGCGCCTCGATCGGCGTGCCGGCGGCGATGCGTCCGTAGAGCGGCAGGCTGAGCGCCTGCGCTTCGTTGGCGGCCTGGATGGCCCCGGCCAGCGGCACGCGGTCGCCACGCACGATTTGCGGAACGAAGCCTTCACGACTTTCGGCCATGCCCATGCTGCGACGTGAATCGAGCAGGGGGGTGACATTGGGGGCCGGCAGCGCCGCCGCCTCGGGCAGCTTCAGAACCTGCAGAGCGCGTGCGCGATGAGGCAGGCGACGCAGAAAGCCGCGCTCCTCCAGCCCGGTGATCAGGCGGTGGATGCCGGACTTTGATTTCAGCCGCAGTGCCTCTTTCATCTCGTCGAACGACGGCGATACGCCACCATCGTTCAGACGCTTGTTGATGAACATCAGCAGTTCGTTTTGCTTGCGGGTTAGCACCGTCTTCTCCCCAAACGCCTACCAGATTTCGGAACAAATCCTGAAACCTGGCACTTGTTCTAGTTTAGTTCCTCCATTTTGTCAACTTATCCCATGTCCGTTGGGGAGAGCCTTGCCAGGATGTGCTGTCTTGTCTCGCCAAAACGCCCTGTTCCGCCTGTCGCCGCTGGCCAGGCGGCTCTTGCCCCGGCCGGTCCTGCGCTTCCTGTTGTTGCAGGTCATGGGCGTGAACAGGAGCTACCGGCAGGTGCTCGCGGCGCCGAGCCGCCTCTGCCTGGAGCGAGAAATCTTGCCGTGGCTCAGCGCGCGCTACGCGCGGATCCTGTTCGTCGGTACGGCGTCCTACACCTTCCACTACGAGCGGCTCTTCCGGCGCGATCAATATACGACGATCGACCTTCATCCGAGCACCGCCGTGTGGGGTGCGCGCGACCACATCGCGGCGCCGATCCAGGACATCAATCGGCACCGGCCGAAGGGGTCGTTCGATTGCGTCGTGCTGAACGGCGTGTTCGGTTTCGGCGTCGACAAAGTCGACGACATGCGCGCGGTCCTCAAGGAACTGCACGATGCGCTACAGTCCGACGGCTTCCTGGTCGTGGGTTGGAACAGCGACATGCACGAGGATCCCGAGGCGCTCAGCCTCTATGAGCCGTTCTTCGTGCGCAATCAGGAAGCGCCGTGGATCGGGCGTCGGCGGTTTCCGGCAGAGACCCACATCTACGATTTCTACCGACGGCGTCCGGGCTAGTAACCGCCGGGAAGGGCGGCGAGGTCGATTACCTGGACGATCTCGCCCGCTTTGCGCGCCGGATCGTGCGCGGGTCGCACGAGCAGGGCATTGGACCAGGCCAGCACCGAGAGCATGGAGCTGTCCTGGATCTTGTGCGGCTCGACGACCAGGCTGCCGTCAGCGCCGCGCGTGACGAGCGCGCGGACATAGTCCTCGCGCGTGTCGTTCTGCTTGACGTCGATTGCGAGCCTGGCAGGCTTGGTCGGCGGCATGTCGCCCGACTGGCCCAGCATGCGCTCGAGCGCGGGCTTCACGAACAAGAGCGAGCACACCATGGTCGAGACCGGATTGCCGGGCAAGCCGAGCACGCGCGCGCGATCCTTGGCCGCGAACATCAAGGGCTTCCCCGGGCGCATGGCGATGCGCCAGAAATCCATCGCGAAGCCCTGCGCCGTGAGGGCCGTCTGCACCAGGTCGTGATCGCCGACCGAGGCACCGCCCAGGGTGATCAAAAGATCGTGCTGGGCGCCCGCGGCGATGTGGTCGCGGATGAGCTTGGCGTCGTCGCGCGCGATATCGAACAGCGTCGGCTCGGCGCCCCAGACGCGCATCAGGGCGGCCACGGCGATGCCTGACGACGAGACGATCTGGTTGCGGCCAACGGGTTCACCCGGCATCACGAGCTCATCGCCCGTGGACAGGATTGCAACGCGGGGCTTTCGATGTACCGAAAGCCACGGCAGGTTCATCGCGGCGGCCAGAGCGACGTCACGCGTGGTGAGCGTGCGGCCGGCTGTGAAGGGCGTGTCGCCAGTGCTGAAGTCGAGGCCGGCCTTGCGGATGTGACGACCCGGTCGCGGCGCCTCCAGGATAGCGATCTTGTCGCCGTCAGGCTTGGTGTCTTCCTGGATCACGATGGCGTCGGCGCCCATCGGCAGCGGCCCGCCGGTGAAGATTCGCACCGTCTCGCCCGGCTTAAGCGCCTTGTCGTACGAGCCACCCGCCGGTGCCTGCCCAACCAGCTTCAAGGTCGTCGGTGCCGCAGGCACGTCCTCCGCGCGTACGGCATAGCCGTCCATGGCCGAGAGATCGGCCGGCGGCTGGGTGAGCCGAGCCTTGGGCGCGCTAGCCAGCGCGCGGCCGGCCGCATCGGCTACCGACACCGTCTCGGCCGGCAGGGGTGAGAAGGCCGCGATCACACGGGCATGCGCGTCGCGAACGGAGAGCATGTCAGCGGGCATTGAAGGTTCCCGATTTGCCGCCCGACTTATGTAGGAGCTTGACTTCGGAAATCACCATCCCGCGATCGACCGACTTGCACATGTCATAGACGGTGAGGGCGGCGACCGAGGCGGCGGTCAGTGCTTCCATCTCCACCCCGGTGCGGCCTTTGAGCTTGCAGGTCGCCTTGATATCGACGGCGTTGCGCTTCTTGTCGAGCGACAGCTTCACGTCGACCGACGACAGCGACAGCGGATGGCAGAGCGGGATCAGCTCGGGCGTCTTCTTGGCCGCCATGATGCCGGCAAGCTGCGCCACGGCCAGCACATCGCCCTTGGCGGCCTTCTTGCTCGCGATCAGCTTCAGGGTCGCCGCCTGCATGGTGACGCTGGCCCGCGCCACGGCCACGCGCTCGGTCTCGCCCTTGGCGCCGACATCGACCATGTGGGCGTTGCCGCCTTCGTCGAAGTGCGTGAGCTTGCGGCTCATGCCGCCTTCCTCAGGATATCGCGGACGGCGGCCTCGACATCCGGCTTGCGCATGAAGCTCTCGCCGATCAGGAAGGCCGCGGCGCCGACCCTGGCCATGCGGGCAAGGTCGGCCGGCGAGCCCAGTCCACTTTCGGCCACCACCACGCGGTTCTTCGGCACCTTCGGGGCCAGTTGCTCGGTCACGGCGAGGTCGACGGCGAGCGTCTTGAGGTTGCGGTTGTTGATGCCGATCAGGTCGCTGTCGATGGCGAGCGCACGCTCGAGCTCGTCGGCGTCGTGCACCTCGACCAGGACATCCATGCCGTAAAGATGCGCCAGCCGCGCCAGCTCGGCCGCCAACTGGTCGTCGAGGCAGGCCATGACCAGCAGGATGCAGTCGGCGCCCAGCGCACGTGCCTCAGGTACCTGATAGGGATCGATCATGAAGTCCTTGCGCAGCGCCGGCAGGCCGGTGGCGCTGCGCGCTGCGGTCAGGAACTCGTCCTTGCCTTGGAAATACGGCTCGTCGGTCAGGACCGAAAGACAGGTGGCGCCACCGCGCTCATAGGCACGCGCCAGCGAAGGCGGATCGAAGTCGGGCCGGATCAGGCCCTTGCTGGGCGAGGCCTTCTTGATCTCGGCGATCAGGCCATAGCGGCCGGCGGCGATGGCGGCTTTGAGCGCCTTGGCGAAGCCACGCGGCGCGCCAGCTGCCTTCGCGGCCGCCTCGACCGCGGCCTGCGGGCGGTGCGCCTTGCAGGCGGCGACATGGCGGCGCTTGTCATCGACGATCGTGGCCAGTGTATCGCTCATGGCGTGTCGCTCATGCGCAGATCCTCTTCAGCGTTTCCAGCGCCTTCAGGGCCTTTCCGCTGTCGATCGAAGCAACGGCCATCTCGGCGCCCTGTTTCAGGTCTGGCGCCGCGCCCGCCATCATCAAGGCGGCAGCGCTGTTCAGCACGACGATGTCGCGAAAGGGGTCGCGCCGGCCCGACAGCACGAAGCGGATCGCCTCGGCATTGTGCTGGGCATCGCCGCCCTTGAGCTCGGCCAGCGAGGCGCGCTTCAGGCCGATCTCCTCGGGCGCAATTTCAACCTCGCTCACCCTCCCGTTCTCCAGCGAGGCGGCCCAGCTCTTGGTCGTGGTGGTGAGCTCGTCCATGCCGTCCTGGCCGTGCACGACCAGTGCCCGCTCGAGCCCTAGCTGGCCCAGCGCCTGCGCCACCGGCTTCAGCCAACGCCGATCGAACACGCCGACGAGCTGGCGTTTGACCAGCGCCGGGTTCGACATCGGCCCCAGCAAGTTGAAGATGGTGCGTGAGGGTGCGAGCTCGACTCGCGGGCCGGCCACATTGCGCATGGCGCTGTGATGGCGCGGCGCCATTAGAAAGCAGACCTTGGCTTCGACGAGCGCCTTCTCCAGGACCTCGACCGGTAATTCGAGGCCGATGCCCAGGGCGGAGATGACATCCGCCGCGCCCGATTTGGAGGTGAAGGCGCGATTGCCATGCTTGGCCACCGGAACACCAGCGCCGGCAACGACCAGGGCGGAGCAGGAGGAGACATTGTAGGTACCGTGGTGATCGCCTCCCGTGCCGACGATGTCGATGGCACCCTCCGGTGCCTTCACCCGCAGCACCTTTGCTCGCAGCGCGCGCGCACCGCCCGCGAGTTCCTCGGCCGTTTCGCCACGCACCTTCAGCCCCATCAGGAAGGCGCCCATCTGGGCCGGGGTGGCGTCGCCATTGGTCATGATGTCGAAGGCACGCTCCGCCTCGTCGATGCCGAGCGGCACGCCGTTGCCCACCTTCGCCAAAAGGCCGCGAAAATCGTCGATGTCGCCGCTCACTCGAAAACCCTGTCGTTTTGCCCCCTTGCCGGCCGGGCGGCAGGGCAGGTAGCTATATCACATGGCTCAAGAACTCATCCTGAAGGTCACCGGCATGGATTGCGACGGCTGCGTCAAGGCCGTCACCCGTGCAGCTACCGGCGCCGGCACCGCGCCACTCTCGGTCGATCTAGAGAGCGGTGAGATGCGCCTGCCCGCTGGCGCGGACGTCCCCGCCATCACCCGCGCGATCCAGCGCGCAGGGTTCGGGGTCGCCGGCTAACACTCTGTCCCGGCGAGGGAATTCTAGGTCGTCGCCACCAGCAGTTCCTCGCCGTTGATTGGTGGGCGAAGGCCATCCGTCCTGCCGGCGAAGTAGCGTTGGGCGAGGCTGGCCGCCGACACGTGCTGGGCCTCTCTAAAGCCGGCCTCGCGGGCCAGCGCCTGCATCTCCGCCGGTGTGAAGAAGCTGATGAAGGGCGTCCCACTGGCCTGCGCTCCCCTTGCCGCCACCTCGAGCCCGGGACGCACTTCGGGATCCGCGAGCTCCAGCGGCAGCAGGAACGTCATGGCGAGCGTGGATCCGGGAGCGAGCGCTGCCATCTGGTGCAGCGTGGCCACGATGGCCTCCTTGGTGAGGTACATGCTGACGCCGGTGGAGGCTACGACCGCGGGCTTGCCGGCATCGAAGCCTGAGGCCGCCAGCCGTTGCCACCAGTCGTCGCCCGCCTCGAAGTCGACGGGCACGAACCGCAGCCACTCGGGGATGCCATAGCCGAGCTCGATCAAGCGCTGTCGCTTCCAAGCCTGCGGATCGGGGCGGTCGATCTCGAATAGCCGCAGGCGAGAGGCGATATCCGGTCGGCGCTGGGCGAAGGTGTCGAGCCCTGCGCCGAGGATGACATACTGGCCGACGCCGCGGCCGACATTTTCCACGACCAGGTCCTCGATGAAGCGCGCGCGAGCCACGATCGAGGCTCGGAAGAGGCGCGTGAAGTTCGGGTCCATATCGCCCCGGCGGCGCCAGCCTTCGTCCGGGGCGGCCAGCTCGAGGCCAATCTTGTCCTCGAGCACGTGCGGCAGCGGATCGACCGCGACGTGCAAGGCCCGCCACAAGGCGACGCGCACCGCCGTGCTGTCGGGTGCCATGGGTTGTTTGCCCTAAGCGGCGCGCTTTTGCTGAGTCGGGTGCTCGCCGGCGATCTTGAGGAAGTTCTCGAGGATCTTGTGGCCGTGCTGCGAGGCGATGCTCTCGGGATGGAACTGCACACCATGGATCGGCAGGCTCTTGTGGCGCAGTCCCATGATGATCTCGCCGGTTTCGGCCGTGACCTCGAGCTCGGCCGGCAGGCCGGCGCGGTCGACAATCAGCGAATGATAGCGCGTGGCCTCGAACGGCGAGGGCACGTCTTCGAACACGCTCTGGCCCTTGTGCTGGATGCCTGACAGCTTGCCGTGCATCGGCTTGGGAGCCCGCACGACCTTGCCGCCGAACACCTGACCGATCGCCTGATGGCCGAGGCAGACGCCGAGCACCGGCACCTGTGCCTTGGCGGCGGCCTTGATCAGGTCCATGCAGATGCCGGCCTCGTTGGGCGTGCAGGGGCCGGGGGACAGCACAATGCCGTCGGGTTTTAGCGCCATCGCGGCGTCCACCGTGATCTGGTCGTTGCGGTGCACGGCACAGCGTGCCCCGAGATCGCCCAGAAAGTGCACGAGGTTGTAGGTGAAACTGTCGTAGTTATCGATCAAAAGCAGCATAACGCACCTTTGACGGTATCATGGCGATCCCCGACATGGCATTCAAGTTCCCGAACCTGGCGGAGAGCGCGGCCGCCCTCCGGTGGGCGCGGCGTTTGCTGCTGCTGCAGGGCCGCCTGCGTTCCAACGAGCCGACGCAGATCCTGGTCTGCGCCTCGTTCGGCGCCCTGGTCGGCGCGCTCACAGCTGGCCTGCATTGGCTGGTCGACCTGATTCATCACGTGGCGTTCAACATCAACGGCGACTATTCGCTCAGCGCCGGCATCGGCATCGATTCCAACCGTATCCTGATCATCCCGGCGCTAGGCGGCCTGCTGCTGGGTATAGGCGCGTTGATCATGCGGCGCTATCGACCCAATGACGTCGTCGACCCGATCGAGGCCAATGCGCTGCATGGCGGCCGCATGTCGATGAAGGACAGCCTGCGCCTGCTCGTGGCCACCGTGTGGTCGAACGGCTCCGGCGTGTCGGTCGGCATGGAGGCGGGCTACAGCCAGCTGGGCGCCGTGGTGCTGGCCAAGGCCGGGCAATATTTCCGCCTGCGCCGCGAGGACCAGCGCATCTTCGTCGCCGCCGGCGCCGGCGCCGCCATTGCCGCCGCCTTCAACACGCCCTTGGCCGGCGCGTTCTACGGCTACGAGCTGATCCTGGGCGGCTATTCGGTGCGCGCCTTGGCGCCGATCGCCGCCGCCGCGCTTTCCGCCACCTTGGCCGAGCGGGTGCTGATGCATCCCGAAGTGCTGTTCGTCGTCCAGGACTTCGTGGCGATCCCGCAATGGTTCTACCTGCTGTTCGCGTTGCTCGGCGTGTTGGCGGCAGGCTTCGCCATCCTCGCCATGCAATCGGTGACCTGGTCGGAACGATTGCTCAAGCGCCTGCCATTGCCGCAATGGCTGCGGCCGGCGATGGGCGGCATCCTCGTCACCGGCGTCGCGCTCCTCGTGCCGCAAGTGCTGGGCGGCGGTC
>Ga0137415_10005988_pt1 | contig 12033 bp, 12 predicted proteins | sample CZODoug3_1_1_16f_FD_183082 | JGI IMG/M metagenome (GOLD analysis project Ga0137415, IMG submission 183082) | Vadose zone soil fungal communities from Angelo Coast Range Reserve, California, USA - CZODoug3_1_1_16fungal (Hybrid Assembly) | ecosystem: Environmental > Terrestrial > Soil > Vadose...
CCGGCGATCTGCCCGGCGGCGTCGCGGACCCGTTCGCCGTCCTCGCGCCACGCCTTGGTCACCGCGCTGAGCAGCTGACGGAACCCGGGCATGCCTTGGCGCGGCGCCGGCGGGTAGTAGGTGCCGCACTGGAACGGCTCGCTGGCCGGGGTCAGGAAGCAGGTCATCGGCCAGCCACCGGAGCCGGTCATGGCCTGCGTGGCGGCCATGTAGACGGCGTCGATGTCCGGCCGCTCCTCCCGGTCCACCTTGATCGCGACGAACTCGGCGTTGATCTGCGCAGCCGTCTCGGCGTTCTCGAACGACTCGTGCGCCATCACGTGGCACCAGTGGCACGCGGCGTACCCGACCGACAGCAGCACCGGTACGTCCCGCTCGCGGGCCTCGGCGAACGCCTCCGGGCACCACGGCCACCAGTTGATCGGATTCGCCGCATGCTGCAGGAGGTACGGACTGGTTGAGTTCGCAAGCCTGTTCGGCATGCCGAACAGACTGTCACCCCGACGCGCCGAACGCCGCACGAAGGCCTAGCACACGCCGTATCGGGTCACACACAGGGGGTGATCGCCGTGGCGACCACCATCCCAGGGCCCCGGTTAACTCTTTGGAGTGGAGTTCGACGAGGAACCTGAGGACGGCCGATCGGCCGCGCCGCCCGATCCCGGCGCGCCCGCGCTGTCGGCGGACTCGTTCTCGTCGGGCTGCACCGGGTCGAAGGTCGGCGGCACCTTGCGCAGGTGCTTGTTCATCGAGCGGATCAGGAAGATCAGCGCGATCAGCATGAACAGGGTCACGACCAGGCCGATAGGCGAGGAGCCGCCGAACTCCGGGCCCTGCGGGGGCGTCGGCGGATCCTGGCCGAGCAGCGGCTGTACCGCCAGTACGGCGATCATGGTTGCACCGTGCCTCGATCCCGTGTGCCGGCCCGGAGCGCGCTCAGGCTCCGGGCGTACTCGAACAGTGGAACGTGCTCATGCGGAGACCCGTTCCCGTAGCCCGGCGAACAGGTCGTCCTCCGGGGTGGTGCTGTCGACCAGCGACCGGACCAACTCGTAGTCCTCGGTCGGCCAGATCTGCCGCTGCATGTCCAGCGGGACGAAGAACCAGCGGCTCGTCGGGTCGATCTGGGTGGCGTGCGCCAGGAGCGCCTTGTCGCGCACCTCGAAGTAGTCGGCGCAGTTCACCCGGGTCGTCACCCGGGAGCCCGGATCCGGCCGGTCCTCGGACCAGTTCTTGATCCACTCAGTGTACGGGGACTCCACACCGGCGGCGAGCAGCGCCTCGTGGAACGCCGTGACGCGCGCCTTGGAGAACCCGTGCGAGTAGTACAGCTTCAGCGGCTGCCACGGTTCGCCCAGCTCAGGGAACCGGTCCGGGTCGGCGGCGGCATCGAACGCGGCCACCGAGACCTCGTGGCAACGGATGTGGTCGGGGTGCGGGTAGCCGCCGTTCTCGTCGTAGGTGACCAGTACGTGCGGCCGGAACTCGCGGATCAGGGCGACCAGTGCGCCGGTCTGTTCGACCAGGTCACCGACCGCGAAGCAGCCCTCGGGCAGCGGCGGCTTCGGGTCACCCTCGGGCAGCCCGGAGTCGACATAACCCAGCCAGCGGTGCCGAACCCCCAGGATGTCGGCCGCCCTGGCCATCTCGTCGCGCCGGACCTCGGTCATGTTGGCGACCACCTCGGGCCGGTCCATGGCCGGGTTCAGCACGCTGCCCCGCTCGCCGCCGGTGCACGTCACGACCATGACCTCGTGTCCGTCCGCTACGTAGCGTGCGCACGTCGCGGCCCCCTTGCTGGACTCGTCGTCGGGGTGGGCGTGCACCGTCATCAGGCGTAGGGGTTCGACCATGTCCTCTTCCTCGTCTCGCCGCCAGGAGCCGGGCGGGCGGCGTGCGGCCGGCAGTGCGCGTCGAAACTGCGCCTGCCCCATTGTCCCGACTCGACCGACAACATCGATCCCCAGGTGCAACCCGGGCTCCGCGGCAATTCTTCCCGGCGCCGCCGGGGCGCACTACCGGGTAGCGTCGAGGTGTCGTGCCGGGGTACGCGAGTGACTCCTGGGACGGCCTGAGAAGATCCTCAATCGCCGCCGAAATCTCAACGACCAGCGGCGTTGGCGGATTCGGGAACTTCTGAGAGAACTCGACCGTTCGTCGAAAGACTGCGCCGAGCGGCTAGTCATCGTGTTACGGTGGCCACCGCACGGCCCGGCGTCGGGTCGTGTTTTTCCATCTCAGGGCTGTAGTCCTGAGGCGGGCGGCCCCGTGTGCGTTTACCGACCCGCAAGCCCGCTGGTCCGGAAAGGCTGGAGGAGTGATGACCGTGACCGAAGTGCAGGTGACCTGGCTGACCCAGGATGCCTACGACCGGCTCAAGCACGAACTCGATGAGCTGATCGCGAACCGGCCGGTTATCGCAGCCGAGATCAACGCCCGCCGCGAGGAAGGCGACCTCAAGGAGAACGGCGGTTACCACGCCGCGCGCGAGGACCAGGGCCAGCAGGAAGCTCGGATCCGTCAGCTGCAGGAGCTGCTGCGCACCGCGAAGGTCGGCCAGGCCCCGACGCAGACCGACATCGCGGCGCCCGGCATGGTGCTCACCGTCCGTTACGACGGCGACGACGAGAGTGAGACGTTCCTGCTGGGCTCCCGCGAGGAGGGCCGGCACGGCGACATGGAGGTCTACTCGCCGAACTCGCCGCTCGGCGCCGCGATCCTGGGCGCCAAGGTCGGCGAGACGCGGCAGTACTCGCTGCCCGACGGCGGCACCATGAAGGTCACGCTCGAGGGCGCAGTGCCCTTCCGGGTCTGATCTGACCGCCCAGTTCCACCTGTTCTCCAGGTCTTAAGCCAGCTCGACACGGTGACCCGAGGCCCGCAGCGCATCCAGCACCTCGATGCGATGCCGAGGGCCTCGGGTCTCCGTGCGTAGTGCGACGTCCACCTCGCCGAGGGCCAGCGCGCCGGAGATCCGGGTGTGCTCCACGTCCAGTACGTTGCAGCCCAGCTCCCCGACCAGTGCGAGCAGCTCGGCCAGCGCGCCGGGCCGGTCCACCAGGCGTACCCGGGCACTCAGGTAGCGGCCCGCCGCCGCCATGCCGTGCTGGATCACGTGCAGCATCAGCAGCGGGTCCACGTTGCCGCCGGACAGCACGCAGACCACCGGCGGCTCGAACCGCTGTGGGTGGTCCAGCAGCGCCGCCACTCCGGCCACCCCGGCCGGCTCGACGACCAGCTTGGCCCGCTCCAGGCAGTGCAGCAGCGCCCTGGACAGCGAGTCCTCGCTGACCGTGATCACCTCCTTGGCCAGCTCGGACAGCACGGTGAACGGCGCCACGCCGGGCAGCCCCACAGCGATCCCGTCGGCGATCGTCGGCCGGGTCGGCGTGCGCACCGGGTGGCCCATGGTCAGCGACTCCGGCCACGCGGCCATCTCGGCGGCCTGCACGGGGATCACCCGGGCCGCCGGAGCCAGCTCGGCCACCGCCGCCGCCACCCCGGCCGCCAGCCCGCCGCCACCGGTCGGGACCAGGATGGTGCGCACGTCCGGCACCTGCTCGCAGATCTCCAGCCCTACGGTGCCCTGGCCGGCCACTACGGCCGGGTGGTCGAACGGGTGGATGAAGTGGGCCCCGGTGCGCTCCGCGAACTCCTGCGCGGCCGTCAGGGTGTCCTCGAGGGCCGCGCCGACCAGCTGCACCTCGGCGCCGTAGCCACGGGTGGCGGCGATCTTGGGCAGCGCCGCGCGCAACGGCATGAACACGGTGGCCTGCATGCCGAGCAGGCGGGCCGCCAGCGCGACGCCCTGCGCGTGGTTCCCGGCGCTCGCGGCCACCACGCCGGCGGCCCGCTGCTCATCGCTCAGCGCATGCATCCGGACGTACGCACCCCGGATCTTGAAGGATCCAGTACGCTGCAGGTTCTCGCACTTGAGCTGCACCGGGCCACCCACCGTGTCGCTCAGCGCGCGGGATCGGGCCAGCGGTGTGCGGCGGGCAACGCCGTCCAACAGCGCGGCGGCGGTCCGGATAGCAGCAAGATCGACCCAGTCGGGGGAGTGCCTGGCGCCCATCGACGCATCCTTGCATCGGCAACGGGTAGCCTCGGCATCAGCCACACCCGGTCGGTGTGTCGCGCAATCGGGGAGGAACGCATGGTGGGGCCGAGCACCGGCGGCACACGCTGGTCGGTCGTGGTCTCGTTGCTGGTCGCGGCCGCCATGGCGACGATCGCGTTCATCACGGTGCAGCAGGCCGGCTGTCACAACCCGGGCCAGTACATCGCCAGGGGCACCGGCTACGAGCTCGTCGGCGGCTGCATCGAGCCCAACGACCTGCCGATCGCGCCGGACACCACCCCGGCCCCCCAGCCGGCCACCGACCCCCGCTCCCCCTTCCGCCCCTAACCCGCCCTCCAGCGGAGCTAGCGAGCCCCAAGCTTCCGCGAGTCGGGGATTTTGTCAGGGTGAGTCGGGGATTCCGTCAGCGCGCGCGCCGAGTCCCGTCTCCCGCGAGTCGCCAGATTTTGGCTACCGAGTCGCGGGATTCCGCGGCCATGCGCGCGGAATCCCGAGGGCGCGCCGGCTCAGCCGAGCGCCTGGAGCAGGTCCTCGATCAGGTCGTCGGCATCCTCGATACCGACCGAGAGCCGGATCAGGTCGGCCGGCACCTCCAGCAGCGATCCCTCGGTCGAGGCGTGTGTCATCCGTCGGGGGTGCTCGATCAGGGATTCCACCCCACCGAGTGACTCCGCCAGAATGAACAGCCTGGTCGAGGCGCAGACCCGCATTGCCTCGGCCGCCGGGTCCGCGCCCGGGGACGTCACCTGGAACGACACCATGCCGCCGAACCGGCGCATCTGCTTGGCCGCCACCTCGTGCCCGGGGTGGTCGGGCAGGCCGGGGTAGTAGACCCGGCTGACCTTGGGGTGCCCGACCAGTGCGGCCGCCACCCGTTCGGCGTTGTCGCTGTGGCGCTCCATGCGCACCGCGAGCGTCTTGATGCCGCGCAGGGTCAACCAGGCGTCGAACGGCCCGGGCACCGCGCCCGACGAGTTCTGCAGGAAGGCCAGCCGCTCGGCGAGCTCGCCGTCGTCGGTGACCAGCGCGCCGCCGACCACGTCGGAGTGGCCGCCCAGGTACTTCGTGGTGGAGTGCACGACCACATCGGCGCCGAGCGCCAGCGGGGTCTGCAGGTAGGGCGAGGCGAACGTGTTGTCGACCACCAGCGAGGCGCCGGCGCCGTGGGCCAGGTCGGCCAGCACGGCGATGTCGGCGATGCCCAGCAGCGGGTTGGTCGGCGACTCGCACCAGATCATCCGCGTGTTCGGCCGCAGCGCGGCGCGGGTGGCGGCCGGGTCGGCGAGGTCGACCGGCGTGTACTCGATGCCCCAGCCGGACAGCACCTTGTCCACCAGGCGGAACGTGCCGCCGTATGCGTCGTGGGGGATGAGTAGGTGGTCCCCGGGGTGCAGCGCGACGCGCAGCAGCGTGTCGGTGGCGCCCATCCCGGAGCCGAAGATGAGCCCGTGCCGGGCGCCCTCGAGCGCGGCCATGCACTCGGCCAGCGCGGTCCGCGTCGGGTTGCCGGTGCGGGAGTACTCGTAGCCGCCCCGGGTGCCGCCGACGCCGTCCTGCGCGAACGTCGAGGTGGCGTGGATCGGCACGATCACCGAGCCGGTCGTCGGGTCGGGGTCCTGGCCAGCATGGATCGCGCGCGTCGAGAAGCCGTTCACGTTCGCCGACGGTACGCCGCCCCGCTCCACCGCTCGGCGCCGGCCGCGGTGTCCGGACGGAATCCGCGACTCACCCTGACAAAATCCGCGACTCACCCTGACAAAATCCCCGACTCGCCATGACGGAATCCCCGACTCGCGGGGGCTGGGGGTCGGGTTGTGGGGCGGCGTGGGCCGCGGAATCTGGCGACTCGGGCCGCGGAATCTAGCGACTCGCGGGGCCGTGGGCGGAGAGGAAGGCGAGGACGTCGTGGCGGGTGATCACGCCGGCCGGCTTGCCGTCGACCAGGACCAGGGCGCCGTCGCCGACGGAGAGGGCCTTCATCGCGGCGGTGACCGGTTCGCCGGCGCCGATGGTGGGCAGCGGGGCCGACATGTGTTGCTCGACGCGGTCGGCCAGGTTGGCCCGGCCGGTGAACAGGGCGTCCAGTAGGTCCCGCTCGTTGACCGCGCCGACCACCTCGGCGGCCATCACCGGCGGCTCGGCGGCCACGATCGGCAGCTGGGAGACGCCGAACTCGCGCAGGTAGCCGACCACGTCGGCCACCGTCTCGTTCGGGTGGCCGTGCACCAGCTCGGGCAGCCTGCCGTCCTTGCCACGCAGCACGTCGCCGACGGTCGCCTCGCTGGACTCCGCCGTGAGGAACCCGTAGGTCGACATCCACGAGTCGTTGAACACCTTCGCCAGGTAACCCCGGCCGCCGTCCGGCAGCAGCACCACGATGACCGCGTCCTCGGCCTCCTGCCCGGACAGCCCGGCGGCCACCCGCAGTGCGGCGGCCGCCGCCATGCCGCAGGAGCCGCCGACCAGCAGTGCCTCCTCGCGGGCCAGCCGCCGGGTCATCTCGAACGAGTCGGCGTCGCGCACCGCGATGATCTCGTCGCAGACCTCGCGGTCGTAGGTGGTCGGCCAGAAGTCCTCGCCGACGCCCTCGACCAGATACGGCCGGCCGCTGCCGCCGCTGTACACCGAGCCCTCCGGGTCGGCGCCGATCACCTTCACCCGGCCGCCGGAGACCTCCTTGAGGTAGCGCCCGGTGCCGCTGATCGTGCCGCCGGTGCCGATCCCAGCGACGAAGTGGGTGATCTTCCCCTCGGTCTGTGCCCACAGTTCGGGGCCGGTCGTCGCGTAGTGGCTGGCCGGGTTGTGCTGGTTCGCGTACTGGTTCGGCTTCCAGGCGTCGGGGATCTCCCTGGCGAGGCGGTCCGACGTGTTGTAGTAGGAGTCCGGGTGCTCCGGGGCCACCGCGGTCGGGCAGACCACGACCTCGGCGCCGTACGCGCGCAGCACGTTGCGCTTGTCCTCGCTGACCTTGTCCGGGCAGACGAAGACGCACTTGTAGCCTCGCCGCTGGGCGATCATCGCGAGCCCGATGCCGGTATTGCCCGAGGTCGGCTCCACGATGGTGCCGCCGGGCCGCAGCTCGCCGCTCTGCTCGGCGGCTTCGATCATGCGCAGTGCGATGCGGTCCTTCACGCTGCCGCCCGGGTTGAAGTACTCCACCTTGGCCAGGACCAGCGGGCGCAGTCCCTCGGACACCTTGGCCAGCTCGACGAGCGGGGTGTCGCCCACCAGGTCCATGACGTGTTCGGCGTAGCGCATGGCTAAATCATGCCTGGTGGCCCGGTGCGGTTGCCCGCCGCGCCCGCGAGGCGGCAGGCCACCGCCCCGCACGGCCGGCCCGAACCGGACCGGATCGGGCCGGGTTTCGGCAATCCGACCACGGCGCCGCCGGGTGCTGGCTACCGTCGGCGACGGGGCGGCGGCTGGGATAGGGCCCGCGCGCGTGGTCAGGCGGAGCAGCCAGGTGGAGAGGCCGGATGGCGGAGCTGAGCTCGGATGCGGACCTGAGTGTGCACGTCGAGCGGCTCGGGGAGCTGGCCGGCGGCCTGCGGCGGGCGGCGGCTGGGCTGGACGTGGCGCTCGCCCGGCTGGGCGGCAGTATCCCGGGCGGCGGTATCCCGGGCGGCGGTATCCGGGGCGGCGGTATCCGGGGCGACAGTGGTGTGGAGGCCGCGCGGGGGGACCCGGCCGCGCTGGGGTCGGCCGCGCTTGGCGAGGCACTCGGCGCCTACGTCGAGGTGTGCCGGCGCGGGCTGCGGGAGCTGCGGGACGGCGTGGCCGAGGTGGCCGGCGGGCTCGATGCCACGGCGGCCGAGTACGCCGAGCACGAGCGGCGGGTGTGCGCGAGCTTCCACCGGTTGGGCGCGGCGATGCCCGACCCGGTCGTCGAGTCGGTGGCGAGATGAGCGCCGCGGTGAGTGGGTCCGAGCCGGTCGTCGTGATCATGCCCACCCGGGCGGATCGGGCGGACCGGGCAGACCCCGCAGACCGGGCAGACCGGGAGATGCCGGGGTCGCCGCCGCCTGAGCGGCTGTCGGGCTGGCCCGGGTTGGGGTTCGACCCGGTACCGGGCAAGCCGGACCTGGTCGGCGCGTTGGCCGGCCGGCTGGCGGCGGTGACCGAGGCGTTGCGCGAGGTGCAGCGGCTGCTGGAGCCCCTGCGCGCCGTCCCGGACGGCTGGAGCGGAGTCGCCGCTGACGCGTTCGCCGCCCGCTGCGCCGACCTGCCGTCCCGGCTGGACGGGCTGCGCCGATCCCTGGTCGCGGCCGAGGGCACGCTGCTCGGCTGGCAGGCGGCCATGCGGCAGCTGCGGGACCGGGCAGAGCGCGTCGAGGTGCGGGCGCGGTTGGCCCGACACGAGTTGGACGCCGCAACCGAGGTGGCCGAGGCGGCTCGAGCGCATCCCGACCTCGGGCTGGACGGGCAGCGCTTCGCGACCGACGAGGCGCTCGCCGAGGCCCAGCACCGCCTCGACACAGCGCTGGCCGGCGTCGACGAGGCTCAGGCCGAGGTGCACCGCGCCCGAGCGACCGGCGCCGAGCTGGCCCGACACGGCGAGCTGCTCGGCCGCGAACACCGGGCCGGCGCCGAGCAGACCGCGTTCGCCCTGCTGACCGCCGCCCTCCCGGCCACCACGACCACCGCACCTCCCGAAGAACCGCGGCCTGAAGAGCCGCCGGCCGAACGCCCCCGCCCTACGCGCGGCTGAACTCGCGCAACCCCTTGCCCGGCCGCCACACCTTGATCACCAGCTGGTCACCCGCCGCGTTGAGCCCGATCCGCACCACCTCCTCGATGTCCACCCGGAACCCCTGGCCGGGCGCCGGACCGGTGAGCTCGTGCGTGTAGACCGCCCGACCAGCGATCTTCGCGTCACCGTGCCACTCGGCCGGCGCATCCTCCGGCGGGTCGACCGAGGGGCTGTGCAGCGCGAGCCGGGGATCCCGGGCCAGGTCGGCGCCCTTGCGGGAACCCGGCATCGAGCCGAACGTGAGCTCGCCTTTGCCGTCGTCGAACTCCGCCTCGATGCCGCTGATCCGCGGCGACCCGTCGGCCCGGAGGGTGGCGATCGTCTTGTGCTTGCTCTTCTCGAAGACCGCGCGCACGCTGGCCGCGAACTCCGGCTCGGCCGCCTCGATCTCTTTCCAGCTCACCATGCGCACAGCATGGCGGGTCACCACGACATTTTCGGTGCCGGCGCGGCGCGGGCGAGGTGTGCCCGGACCGGCCGGGTACGACGGCGACCGGCCGGGCACGACGGCCGCCGGGCACGCCGGCCGAAGGCTACGAACGGGTCGTCTGAGCCGCCGTCGGAGCCGGGTGAGCAGGTCAGCTCGGCAGGATCAGGTGCAGGTCACCGAACTCGTGCCACCGGTAGCCGGCCCGCAGCGCCTCGGCGTACGAGTCCACCAGCAGCCGCCGGCCGGCCACCGCCTCCAGCATCAGCAGGTGGGAGGCGGCCGGTTCGTGCCAGCCGGTGAGGAGGCCGTCCACGCTGCGCACCCCGCGCGACGGGGTGACGACCAGGTCGGTCCAGCCCGAGCTGGCCACCGGCCGCCCGGCGGCGACGGCCGCCGACTCCAGCGCCCGGACCACCGTGGTGCCCACCGCAACGACCCTGCTGCCGGTCGCGCGGGTGTCCGCCACGGCGGCCGCGGTGGACGGCGGTACCTCGAACCATTCCGGGTGCGGCCCGTCGCCGGCCTCGAGCGAGGACACCCCGGTGTGCAGCAGCAGCCCGGCCACCCGCACGCCCCGAGCGGCCAGCCGGCGCAGCACCCTCGGGGTGATCGCCCGCCCGGCGCTGGGCATCTCGGCGCTGCCCGGGGTGTCCGCGTAGCTGGTGCGGTAGGCGGACAGCGGCCAGCGCGCCGAGACGTATCGGTACCGGATCGGGTCACCGTGCGCGGCGAGCCAGCCCAGCAGCGGGTCCGGCGTGACCAGGCCGGCCGACCACAGCCGGCGGCTGCCGGTGGGCCGCACGCCGCGGAGCAGCCCACCGCCGGCCAGCCGGATCTCGGTACCGGTCCGGTCGAGCTCGGAGGGCTCGCCGCCCAGCGCCCCGCCGGGGCCACCGCCGGTCCGGACCTCCACGATCCACCGGGACCGGGAGGCCCGCAGCGCCGCCGGGTAGTCCACCGGCTCCGTCGGGTCGAGCGTGGACAGGTGTACCTCGACCCGCTCGCCGTCGTGCGTCACGCCGGTCAGCGCGGCCGCCAGGGTATCCGAGGTGTTCAGTACGAGCAGGTCGCCGGCCCGCAGCGCGTTCGGCAGGTCCGCCGCGGTGCGGTGGTGCAGGCCGCCCGGGCCGGCCACCAACAGCCGCACGCCGTCCCGGCGCAGTCCCAGGGCCTCGGCCGGCGCGGTGGCCAGCGCCCCGCCCGCCAGCTTGGTCGGCAGCTCGGTGGGCAGCTCGGTGGGCAGCTTGGTCGGCAGCTTGGTCGGCAGCTCGGTGGGCAGCTCGGGGGGCCGCGACTCGTCCGATCGGGCGGCGCCCTTCACGCGGACACTTCGCGCAGCTGGTCGGCGGTGTAGCGGCCGGCGGGCAGGTCGGCGTCGATCAGCCGGTGCAGCGCGGGCAGGACGGACTCCGGGGTCGGCCGATCGCTGATGTCCTCGCCGGGGAATGCGGCGGCGTGCATCCGGGTCCGCATGTCGCCGGGGTCGACCGAGTAGGCCCGCACTCCGGGCTCCTCCGCGCCGAGCACCCGGATCAGCTGGTCCAGCGCCGCCTTGGACGCCCCGTAGCCACCCCAGCCGGGGTAGCCCTCGACGGCGGCGTCGCTGCTGATCGCCAGCACCCGCCCGCCCGCCGCGCGCAGGGCCGGCAGCGCGAGCTGGACCAGGAGCAGCGGTGCGACGGTGTTCGTCTCCAGCACGGCCCGCAGCTCGTCCGGCCGGTACCGGGCCAGCGGCGGCAGCGGGGTCTGGCCGAGCGAGGAGGCGTTGAGCACGAGCAGGTCCAGCCGAGGCCCGGCGGCGGCGACCAGCTCGCGGCGGTGGCCCTGGTCGGTGATGTCGCCGGGTAGCACGGCGGCTCCGCCCCGGTCGGCTCCGCCCCGGTCGGCTCCGCCCCGGTCGGCTCCGCCCCGGTCGACCCAGTCGGCGGCGGCTTCGTGCAGCTCGGCGGCGGTGCGGGCGTCCACGACGACCCGCCAGCCGTCCCGGCACAGGTGGTCGGCCAGCGCCCTGCCGAGCCCGGTGGACGCTCCGGTGATGATTGCTGTTGGCATGCCTCCACGCTGCTCGCGCGGCCGCCCGCCGCCCTCCGACGCTGGCCCGGACCCGCTGGGACCTTGGTCCTAGGACCCCCGGCCGCACACCCTCTGTGGTTACCACGCACCCACCGTGGCGGGTGTGCGGTAACCAGAGAGGGTGTGCGGCGGCGCGGCGGCCTGGTCAGGGGGTGAGGCCGTCGCGTACGGCGAGTAGGGCGGCCTGGGTGCGGTCGGCCACGCCCAGCTTCGCCAGCACGGCGCTGACGTGCGTCTTCACCGTCTTCTCGGACAGCACCAGCTCGCGCGCGATCAGCCGGTTGGACAGGCCCCTGGCGATCAGCCGCAGCACCTCCCGCTCGCGCGGCGTGAGTGGGTCGGCGGCGGCGCTGACCTGGCGCAGCACGGTGGCCGCGACCGCCGGGTGCAGCGGTGACCCGCCGGCGTGCACCGAGCGCAGCGCGTCGGCCAGCTCGGCCGGGCCGACGTCCTTGAGCAGGTAGCCGGCCACCCCGGCGCGCACCGCCGGCAGTACCGAGTCCTGCCCGGCGAACGAGGTGAGCACGACGACCTTGACCTCCGGGTGCGCCACCCGCAGTCGGCGCGCGGCGTCCACGCCGGTCATCCCCGGCAGCACCAGGTCCAGTAGCACGATGTCCGGGGCCAGGCCGGCGACCAGTGCCAACGCCTGCTCGCCGCTGCTCGCCTCGCCGACCACGGCCATGTCCGGCTGCAGCT
>Ga0137415_10005989_pt1 | contig 12033 bp, 12 predicted proteins | sample CZODoug3_1_1_16f_FD_183082 | JGI IMG/M metagenome (GOLD analysis project Ga0137415, IMG submission 183082) | Vadose zone soil fungal communities from Angelo Coast Range Reserve, California, USA - CZODoug3_1_1_16fungal (Hybrid Assembly) | ecosystem: Environmental > Terrestrial > Soil > Vadose...
GGTGTGAATGAAGGCCATCAGCAACGTCAACAGTCCCCAGGAAATCATGATGCGCGCGATCCAGCGGCGAGCGCTCCATCGTTCAACGATCAGCGCACCGGGGATTTCCAGCAGGAAGTAACCAAGGAAGAAGATCCCCGCCCCCAACCCAATCACGCCCTCGCTGAAACCAAGGTCATTGGGCATCTGGAGTGCCGCCGCACTTACGTTCATGCGATCGAGAAAGGCGATCACGTAGAGCAAGAACAGGAAGGGCAGGAGCCGGCGTGCGATGCGATGCCGGGCGCGCCGGGCGACCTCGGGCTCGGGGTGGGAAGTCATGACGGTCTTGGAACTCGTGTCGTCAGAGATCGTCGTCATAGCAGAAACGTGGCAAACTTCGAAGTGTAGTCGCCCGAAGGAAACAAGAGAACCAGAGGCGATGCCGGCGACCGGCCGAGAACAGCTGACCCGACCGCGCCTGAAAGCGACCGGTGGCTGTCGCCCGGACTAAAAAGTCACCTTCACGGCAAACTGGATCTCCCGCGCTGTTGTTGTCGTCTTAGTAAGCAAGCCTGCCACTCCGGTTGGCGATCCTGTCCCATCGAAAATGTCCACATTGTCAGGAGTAACAGGTGGGGCAAAGTTAGGGTGATTGAGAATGTTGAAGATCTCCGCGCGGAACTGGATGTTGAATCTCTCGGAGATCCTCTTGATGTAGTTGTTCTTGAATAAGGAAAAATCCAGGGACGTTACGCCCGGAGCGATCAAGATGTTGCGACCGGAGTTGCCGCGAAGGTTGAAGCAGCTCAAATCTCCCGGAGAAAGCGGCCCTCCCAAGCTCGGCGGAGCCGGATCGCAGTTTGCACTCCAGAAGGCGAGATCCGGCGCTGTCGCGACCTGGAAGCACTGAGTCTTGATGTAATTGTTGGGATTGCCTGGATTCGTAAGTGTTTTGCAGCCTGGTCCACCCAGTCGGTTGGGGAAGGCCCAATCGTCGCTGCTCAGCGTCCCTTGCGGGTCCGCACCGGTACCCCACGTCGCGGTGAACGGCACACCATCGCTGGCGGTGAAGATCAAGCCAAGTTCCCACCCTCCCAGCGCCCATTGCGCCGGCGCGGACAGCGTCTTCGGACTAGGAACTTCCCAGGTACCATTGACCACGAGCGTGCGGCCCACGTTGAAGTCGGAGAGACCTCTGCTCAGTCTCATGTCAAACCAGTGCAGGCTGGATATCGAGTTTCCGAAGGTGTCACCTGCAACAGACGCGGAACTCGTGTCGATGCTTTTGCCCCAGGTGAAAGTGCCTTGCACTTGAAATCCATGGCTCATGCGTTTGGCCAGCTGCGCTTCGAGCGCGTCATACTGAGAATGTCCTTCGTAGAACATGCCTCGGACTGAGCCAAAGTTCGTGTTGATTGGATTGGGAGGAACACAGGATGGATCGGCGTCGGGAGGACCGTTGGGGTCGGTGGCATTACACACCGGGGAGTAGCCGTTGCCGAAGACATCCACTTTGGGCCAGAGATATCCCTTCGGCGTCTTGGTCGGAATGACCAGGTTTGCTTCATCCACCTTGAAGGGTTGATGCACGCCGCGCGAACCCACATATGCGACCATTCCGGCCAGGCTAGGGGTCAACTGCTGCTGAATATTGAGATTCCACTGCATTACGTAATCGCGCTTGGGGTGTTGAACATACGTGGAGCGAAGCGTATTCGCGGGAAAGTTAGTGAGACCCGAGAAGAACGTGCCGTTACCGGGATTGTTGATCGCCGTGTACGAGAAAAAAGGGGCGGCCTGGGTCGTCAGCAGCACGAACTGATAGGGCAGTGGCTGGACATCGAACATTCCGACGCCACCTCGGAGTGCCGTTTTTCCGTTGCGCAATGGATCCCAGGCAAAACCCACGCGCGGCTCAAAATCCCTCAAGGTTGGATTATTGAAAAAGGGATTGCCAAGATGGGGACTGGCATCCGGCAGCTTCGCCAGGTTTGCCAGCTTGCCGGATGTCTCCCGTATCACAGTCGACATCTCGTAGCGCAGGCCCAGATTCAACGTCAGATTGGGCTTCCAGCGCCAGTCGTCCTGCAGATAAACACCGAAGAGGGTCTGCCGAAGATTGCGCGGTGAAAGTGTACTGGCAATTCCGCCCTGGAATTTGTTGGGATTGTTGGTCAGGAACGATCCCAAGTCCCCAAAGTGCCAGATCCCATTGGGATCGGTATCGGCAACCACATTGAGCAGCATTCTCTCGACTGCAGCCCCAAAACGGATCAAATGCGTGCCTTTCGTATAGAAAGCGTCGTCGTACCCCTGGATTGAATTCCAACGATAGAAATAAGTAGGACTCCCTCCGATTCCGCCCGTGAATGCCGTGGTTCCACCATCGATAAAAACCTGGGATGCGGTCCGTCCTGCAAACGCTGTGCCCCCGACGCCCAGATCGGTCCTGGCTGCATCTGGATTAAGCGCTTTCAGGCTCTGGTTATTGTCTACCGCTTCGTGGTTTCCGCCGATGCGTACTGAATTCGCGAAACGGGGCGTGAAGATGTGGGTTTCCTCGATCGCCAGGAACTGCCGTGCGGTAAGGGTGGTAAACTCAACGTCGTTCAATCCGTCCGGAGACGAGTAAGGGGTCTTGTCATACATGTAGGTGCCGAACAGGCTGTCATTGTTGGAGAACTTGTGGTCTACCCGCGTGGTGAGGAAGTTCTCATTGACGATCTGCTGACCCGCGAAAGTGTATTGTCCCAGGTCCCCGTTCGCAAGAATTGGGCTGTTGGGGTCGGGCAAATGCCAGAACGGAAGGTAGGCGGCGGCACTCGGATCGACAGTGACAGTTCCAGACGACAGGTTGCCCGCTCGTGCGTTAGCCGACGGCACGGTCGCAACTGTTGTGATGCCCTTCGACTGGCGGATGCCTTCGAAGTCGGCGAAGAAAAATGTGTGGTCTTTCACGATCGGGCCGCCGATCGTTCCGCCAAACTGATTCCGCTTGAAGGGCGGAATGTTGCCCACGTCGAAATAGTTCTTGGCATCGAGTTTGCTGTTGCGGAAAAACTCATAGACGCTGCCATGAATCTGATTTGTCCCTGACCGCGTGATCGCGTTAACCACACCTCCGGAGGTCTTGCCATAGTCCGCCTCATAGTTGCTGGTCAACACGGAGAATTCCTCGATGGCATCGACCCCCAGGTTTCCTCCCAGTACGCTGCCAGGCGCACCGTTCGCATAGTCATTGAGGCTGACCCCGTCCAAACGATAGTTGTTCTGCTGGGGTCGCGCGCCGGAAATGGTCAGCTGTTGTCCGAAACCGCGATTTCCTCGATCCGTACCCGCCGAAAAGTCGGGCTGAGTGTGGATCGCGCTCACTCCGGGCTGGAGTTGCGCGAGATCGGTCCAGCTGCGCCCGTTGAGAGGGAGCTCGCGGACGGTGGTACCATTCACGACGGCACTGATGTCGGAGGTGGTGAGCTGTACGGCAGGGACCTCGCTTTGGACCGTAATCGTCTCGAATGTCGAACCCACACCCAAGACCTGATCCAGACCAACCGACGCTCCGACGGTCAGCTCGATGCCTTTCCGTGCTTCAGTTCTGAAGCCCTTTGCGGCAAACTTCGCCTCATAAGTCCCCGGAAGCAGGTTGGGTGCCGAATAGAAGCCTTCGTCGTTGGTGGTGGCTTCCCGCGCAACCCCGGTTGCAACGTTGGTAATCGTAATCTGGACGTTGTTGATAACTCGGCCGCTGGTATCGCTAATGGTTCCCGAGATACTGCCGCCCGCGACTTGGGCGTGAACGTTTGCAGCGGTACAGAACAGCAGCAGAACCAGCAGGCCTACACACAGCGTTCTCACGCGAGAAGCGCAAACCATGGGAGGGCTCCCTCCTGTGCGCAGAGAGCTTAACTCAATAGCAAGAAGGCAAAACACATTAATTTCCATTCATCTGGAGTGAGTAGTCGCTCAGGCTCTTTTTGTGATTGGTTGACATTCACGCACGTCCCCGCCAGTAGTTGGCGAGCCACTGATTCTCACCAAGTCTGGTTGGACCCCAATCGTTGCTCCCAGAGTCACCGGTGAATGTTTGCTCGGAGTGCTTGGAATTGCAATGGCGGGATGTCAGCTTCTCGGAGTCAGTCATCAACATACGTCGTACTTGGACCTGTGGCCGGGTCATCGCGCCCTCGTAACCGAAGCACTGAGCAAGCTCGGCAGCTAGAGCAATAGTCAACTCTAGATGTTTTTCGGGTGCTAACACGTCGCGGAGACTAGAGGTAAAGAACACGTCGAACCGTCACCCCCTTGCGGTTACTCCCTAGTCGCGGGCAAGACGCAAGTTATTGGCGCAGCACATTTGAAAGGCCTCACCTCATCCGACGACAAAGCGTGAACGCAGAAGCGTCATTGGTCCGCCGGCGCATGGCTGTCCTGCTTCTCCTGGAATCGTATGGCCACTTTTTGGTTCACTAGGTTGTCTTCTGCCAGCAAGATCTTAGAGTGTCGCTGGCGCGCGGCCATAGTAGCGACGGTAGCGGCGATCTTCGTGAGTGTTTCGCCGATTGAGCAGGGCTGATCTTCAGGAAACTGAACCATCAGGAATACGTGGAGCGCTGTGCTGAAGTTATGTCGTAGACCGAGACAAGGCGCAGGCGTTAAGAACGCAGGCGTTAAGAACGATAGACCAGCTTTGACCGCCATGATGAAACCTGTGGTGGATTTTGTCTGTCCGCAAGTGATGCAGTCACAATGCTTTACTATACGGCCGGCGAACCGGAGAAGAGCTAAGCGCCCAGGCTGACTAAGCCAAGCGCCGTTTCTTTCCCTCCGACGAGATGATCTGTGATTCCCTTTGCCAAACCCCTTGGCTCGCCCGAGGTTTCGCCGTAGCACAGATGATCGGCCGGTAGTGACGACGTGCACAGGTGTGGCATCTCACAAGCTGAAGCAGGAATATGAACAGCATTCTATCCCACCATCCCTTCGGCCTAGACGCATAGACTCGGGAGCTCAAGCAATACGGGCAGTTCTTTAAACTGACCCTGCGCAGAATGTGGACTCGAGACCGCAACTTTGTATCCCCGGGAGTATCGATCAGGACTTGTCAAACACAAGAGCATGGCTCATGCCCGCAAATTGAATCTCGATCAGAGTCTGTGATCCGTCATCATTCTTTCGGTACACAAAGGCATTACGCTGGTATCTGATCCCGCGTTTCACCCATTTCCCGTCAGCTGTGGCAATAATGTTACTTTCTTGCACAAATGTAACCATCGCATGGGTGCTGTAGGTTTCCCAACTGATCACGCAGTCTTCGACAGGCATGTGGACACCTCTTGGCGTCCGCTCAGACCGCAACAACCGGCTCATCGTGTCGCACCCACCGTAAATGGTCAAGTTCCGCGATCCCCTTTCAAACACTTGCGGCTTGAAACCGGTGGACATCAGTCTCCTTCGTATTCCCTCGGCTTTGTCATCATCGTAGGGGCCCACAAGGACGTGGTAGGAATTCGTCCAAAAATGGCCTTTTTCAACGACGGTCGCGCGGAATCCGAGGCGCGCCAGGTTGTCGGTGGCCCGATAGGCCCACAACGCGTCTTTGAATTTGCCTACTTCGAAGTACAACTGCGAACTTGAGCCGGCGTCCTCTGCACCAGCATTCTGGATATGGTTACGGTCCGCTGGTTCGAGGGGAAGGAGAGGCCCGGGTTTAGCGGGAATGACATTGAAGTCAGACGGGACCGGAGCGGCTGGCAACGGAATCGTCGAAGCTGTTGTCGAAATCGCCGCAGCGGCAACCGCGGCGGAAGCGTTCGGCACGAGAGGAGCGGTCGCAGTCGACGTCGCGGTGGTCGGCGTTTCGTGCATGATTTGTGCCGCTAGAGGTTTAGAGGTCTTTTTCACACGCTCCGGTGAGAGCTTCTCAGATCGCAACATCGGAATCGACGCAGCTGCTGGTGCTACCATTCGCGTGGCCGGCTCCATTTTCTGCGGTGCCGACGGTTCTGCCTGTGGTGGCGCCAGTACCACTGCCTGCGCCAGCGGCGCCGGCGGCACCTTTTGCATCTGCGAATGCGGTCTTGCCGCGAATCGTTCCCCCCACTGGATCAACGACTCACCGAGCTGTCGCTTGTAGCTTCGAAACAAGAATGGCGTCGACACCAGACCGGCAACAAGAAGTCCAGTAGCCAGACCTCCAGAGAAGCCGGTTAATGGCGCCTGTGCTTTTGCATCTCGCGAAACCATCGCCGGAGGTTTAGAACTATCCGGAGGGAACTTCGTGTCCAGTCGCCTGGCTCCAAGAGCGGGCGATGCTTGCCGGAGAAGGGTTGACAATGGGAACGCTTGGTCAGAGGCGACTGGGGTTATAGGGAGGCTTATCCACCTGCGCATTGGTTCGCGAGCTTGTTCGGGCAGATCAACAAATCGCAATCCACCGCTCTTTTGCGTCTCATCCATCCATACCAGGTCGCCTTGAACCTCGATTCGATGATGGTGCTCCCGGAACCAGAAACGGATTGTCTTACTCCCCTGAACGGGAGCAATGGAGTGGAAGCAAAGCCCACCTTCGGAAACATTCAACACGCTGCCGCCGTTACTGGGCTCGATATTGATGTAGGCGAATCCTTCCACGGTTTTCCGTGGAGTTAGGCGGCGTTCCGGCCCTTTCATCAGCGGCACTACTGAGTGATGATTCTGGTCGATCATTTTAGTAGCAATTCGATTCGCCGAAGAGACGATGACCAGCCAGGTGACTGCAAACCTGGGGCCGTTATTGTTTTTGGCCAGGGGCCAAAGAATGCAATGACGTGACATTGTTGGCAACCCGCCAGAATACGGAGGCAGACCTAATCAAGCCGCGGAGACTTGCCTGGACAGTCGATTGGGGCGATCCCTCGACTCTCCGCACAGGAGTACCTCTCCCACAAGTACAGCGTCCGGAGCAGGTCCTGTTTCCATATCAGGGGATGAACTTTAGTACCCTGAAGGGCTTTGGCGGTTACGGTAATCTACGCCTGAGTCCGGCGAGTTCCGCGAGGAAACCGCTTACCACTCCGTCTTTCAGACACTAGGCCGCCCGTGCCGCGGCTTCTCTAACCGCCAACCATGGCCAACAGCGGAGGTGAAAGATGATTCTTCGGGTGGTGCGATCAAAGGCCTCTCCTAAGCAGAAACAAGCCGTCGGTGGCCCGGGAACGACAACCGAGGGATCGCCTCCGGTGTGTGTGGTTGAGCAAAACCGCCTTGCAGCCCGCTATCTGCTTGAGATACTTGCAAGGCAAACGGCTCTCCATACCGTCACACTCGAGGATCTGATCGCGCACAAGCCCTCGGAGCGCGTAGCTCCCGTTTTCATCGTGGATCGCAAAGGAATCGATCTGTCATTGCGCGAGTGTCTCGACGTCTTGAGAGAGCGGCACGCAAATGCTAGGTTTGTAATCCTGGACGAGGAACAGACCCCGGAGCAGACGGTCGGCCTACTCGCACTCGGAGTTCACGGGTTCGTGTCATACGCGCAGATTGATAAGCAGCTGTCACCAGCCGTCGATCGCATATCAAGAGGCGAGCTGTGCTTCTCCTCCAGCGTATTGGAAGCTTATGCGCGACGCTCCATCGCATCATTGAACACCGTCAACCAGTCACCCACCGGGCAAGCGATTACCCAGCGGGAGAGTCAGATCATCGAATTGGTGAAGCGCCGGCTTTCAAACAAGGAGATTGGGGCGGTCTTGAACATTCAGGAGAGTACTGTAAAGTTCCATCTCTCGAACGTCTTCTCGAAGTTGCGGGTGAGCCGGCGCAGTGAACTCCAGGATAAGGGTCAACTCAGCGACATTTGGAAACAACTGTTAGCTTCTTAGAGCATATTGAACGGCTGAAAAGCCTGCTAGTCGATCCCAGACCCGACGCTCTTTACCTGGGTGTTTTGCAGGCTCATTGACTTCCGAATTCAAGTGTTCAGGGAAAAGTTGGCGAGCGACCCCTCAACGATCGCACGCTTGAAAATAATCCGTCAGCTGGCGTAACACACCCGCCTCCGGAAAGCGGACCCTATTTCCCAACGGGACGACCACTTTCAGATACCTTGGACCACCAGTTCAAGAAGTTTTGAATTTAGCGCTTGCCGATTTTGCAGAGTGGAGCCCGAACAATTGCGCGAGTGATGGAGTTGCACGCCTCTGGCTTGAAGCTGCCTGCCATCACTCGCCAGCTTAATCTAAGAACCGCCAGTATTTCGCATGATGCTCACGGGAAGGCGCAGTGACACGTTACCAAGGCAAAGTACCGCGATCCCATGTATTAGTTTGTGGAATTTCTTCCTGGGCAAGTGTGAGGTAGACACAACAAGAGCGTTCATGACCAATTCCCATCAACAGTATTCGCCGTCGGAATTCCGACTCTCACTGCACTGCTCAAGTCGAAACTTGGCTGGATCTCGTTGTATCTGCTGGCCTCCAAACCCATGGATCACTTACTTCACATTGACTAATTTTCGAGATATGTTGCGCACCATGCTCTGGAGCAGAAGGCAATTGATCGCGTTGGGCGCTCTGACTTTTTTTATATCTGTCAATTCTCACACCCAGCGCGGGGCTCTCACCGTCACACGTGGTCTCGACCAGCTAACTCAGGAGGCGGTCGTAATCCTCCGCGGCTATGTAACGTCGGCGAAGGTCGAGCCGCATCCACAACTTACCAGCTTAATGACAGTCGTGGTTTCCATGAGCGTTTCGGAAACCGTTAAAGGCACGCCGCGAAAGTCCCTGGGGATCGACCATTTGAAAGCCGTGCCTTTCATAGAAGTGGATCGCCCACACCGCAGCCGCCCACGTGCCGATCAACATCGGCCCGCCTGCCAGCTCCCGCAAGTGGGATAGCAAGTGCCCCCCAATTCCTTGCTTCTGGCTGCTGGTGCGAACATAGGCGTGCCGAATGAGGGTTACGTCCTGGAGCTGTTGGATGCCCATAACGCCGACTAACGCCCCGGCCTCCTCGTAGCCCCAGAACATAACACCCTCATGGATTTCATCCTGCAATTTCTCCCTTAACAACTGGTTCGGCTCGAACTGGCTGGGCTTTTCTGGCAAGGCACTCGGGGCGCTCGGCGTTTGGTATAAGCCGCACAATCAGCCCGCAGACAATATCAGGATCCCGCCTTTCGTGCCCGCGAGAGTTGTATCGCAACGAAGATTTGCTGCCCCAACCTATGAAGAAGTCGCTAGAGGCAAGCCCATTCACATCCGAGTCCCGAGCAATCTCGCTTTGCTCCGTAAGGCTGCTACCGCTGAACCAAGGACAGCGCTCGTGTGGTATAGCGGGAATTCAAGGACCACCGGGCGCGGCGCAGTCATGGCCTATGTTCCGATAGGCAACTCATACTGGCCATGGTACGCCGCGTTAGAGACGGGAGATCCATGGCGCGTAACAGAGACGCGGGACACAAAGCGTGAAGACTTGTCAAAACTAGTAGAAGAAGGATCTGAATGCGGATTCAGGCCGACCATGCCCACGACGAACAATTCTTGAGGGACTGTCAGGGCTTGAGACGCTCTTAAAGCATTTGAGCCACCTCGCTTAAAGCGGCCGATTAAAGTAGCGGTAAATACTTGGTCGGCTTCGAACTCCATTTCGCGCGTGCCCGAACGCACCCCATCAAATCCACCGCCGCACCCGCGCCTTGTAGGCGCGGTAGGCATCGCCGAACGTGCGCTCCAGATAGCGCTCCTCCCGCTTAACGACGCCGACATTGATCACCCACAGCAGCGGTACCACCAGCCCGATCGCCCACAGGCTTCCCGCCGCGACGCCCAGGCCCAGATAAACAAGGGTCAGTCCCAGGTAGAGCGGGTTCCGGGTTCGCCGATAGATGCCGTCGACCACCAGCACCGTCGTCGGCAAGGTCGGCGGAACGTTGGTGCCGGCGGCCGCAAAGAGCCGCGTGCCGATGGCGATTATGAAGAAGCCACCCGCCGCGAGCATGGCGCCCGCCACATAGCGGGCGAGCGAATGCGTGACGGGGACCGGGAGCGGCACGATCGCCTCAAGCACCGCTGCCGCTGCCAGGAAGCCGAGAACGATCAAGGGCGGCAGCGCGATGACGCCGGCCACATCGGGCGTACCCGATCCGCCCGCCGCCTGCCCGCCATCCGACCGCGGCGCGGCAGCGCCGCCTGCCACGGCCCGCAGGGCGACGCGCATGCCGAAGAGGATCGACAGGACGGCAGTGCCACCTGCGAGGACAAGAACCGTTTCCGAGACAGCCACGATCGAAACCTCCCAGCCTGGCGCTTCGGTAAGCGCAAGCGCAAAAAGGGGAACTGACAAAGCCATCTTAGATGCGTCAAGCGGTTTGCGAGATTCGGATCTCTCCGCTGGCACCGGATTTCCCGTAGCGCGTTGTTTGTCTGCCGAGACGTCGCGCCTGAAACAGCGCAGTCAAGTGCAGTATCAAGAATGTCGGCACCAAGTATGTCGGAACCAGCACCAGCGGCAGCTGTGTCATAGGAGCCGTTGAAACAGCTCCATAAAAATTGGGAGCGAGCAGCGGGACCAGCGCCCCGATACTCACAGCCACGGTAAGGTCCAAAATGCCGGAAAGGTTCCAGGCCACGAAGCTCTTGCTCGCCGCAAAACCAGGCCGACGCAGAAGAGCAGCCAACACCAAGGGAGCAGTCACACCGATCGCCATATCGCCGAGCCCGGCAGGCCAAGCGAAGATTCCAGGCAAGACTCCGTAGGTGTATAAAGTCAGAAACCCAAAGCCGGCCCATCTCCACGCCTGCATCCCCACAATGAGGCGAAGGTCAGCTGAAAGAACAAACTCCCGGAGTGGCCGGATGGTCCGATATCCAACGAGAAACAGGCTGAGGGGGGCCAAGAGGCCGATCAATAATGCGAGCGGCGGCGCCCCCCGCGGCGCGACGAACACACCGCGTGCGCCAAAGACAAAGATGAGCGCCAACCAAGCCAAAAAGAAGACGGCGACGAAAGCGCCTGTGCCGGAAACCGCTAGAACTTTGGGCTGATCGACGCGCGATATGACGGTGTTTTCCATGATGACCTCGCTCCCTTTCGTAGTGACTTGCTTTCGTCGTAGACGACGACCAATACGTTGCCCCTGACGTTGCGTACATCCTTGATGGTGACGGTAAGATCAGCTGCGGAGGCCACGGAGGGGGCGGCCAGCAGTAAGGAAATTGCGACGGCGAGTGCTTGAATGCGATTCACTGAATGCGATCCTCACGAAAAAGCAGAGTTGCGGTGACGACGACGCTGCCCGTCTTCCCAGTCGCGCCGGTCACGATAATCCTTGACTTGATCATGATCATCTCTTTCTAAGGGTTCCCTTCCTGCAGCAGCGCTATCGCGAGGAGAGTCACTGCTGCGCTCCTGGACCGATCAATGCCCTCAGCGGCATCAAGGGTCCGACGGGAATGTACTGGTGATCCATCAATTGTTCCTTCGCGAGCGGCAGCGTTTCCATAAGGGCTCGTGCCTCGTCCTCGGTCTTCGCCTCGACCAGGAAGATCACGCCTTTGCCATCGCCGCGCGAATACCACTCGCGGATCTTCCCGTCGAGGTAGAGCTTCACCGTGGCCCGAATCTCTGGCGGTATCACGTCCATGATTTGTCCAACGGTTACACCCTGTTTGGGAGTCAGAATGACCAGCACCGCAGTGGTTTTAGGTATAGCCACGCTCGGCACGCCTGTGGCAGCGCCGGACTGTGATTGCGCTACCGACGCCAGCGGTAGCATTGCCATGAGAAAAGGGATCATCGTTTTCATTGGTTCGCCTCTCGATTTGGTTTGGTAATGTTCGGTCTGGTAGTGTTCGGCTGGTAATGTTCGGCTGGTAATGTTCAGTTTGGTGTTGTTGAGTTTCCTCAAAAGAGTACGATCGTACTCTTATGAGACAAAAAAAATTATCCTTCAGCGAAGCACTTTATAAAAAAGTTCCTTGCCTCCGTCAAAACCTGGTCCCGCCTTTGAGGATCCGAAATCACCCGGGCCATGGTCAGCACCCCCACCATGCTTGGAAACAACAACTTAAG
>Ga0137415_10005990_pt1 | contig 12029 bp, 9 predicted proteins | sample CZODoug3_1_1_16f_FD_183082 | JGI IMG/M metagenome (GOLD analysis project Ga0137415, IMG submission 183082) | Vadose zone soil fungal communities from Angelo Coast Range Reserve, California, USA - CZODoug3_1_1_16fungal (Hybrid Assembly) | ecosystem: Environmental > Terrestrial > Soil > Vadose...
TCGTAAAGAACCTCACTATAGGATCTACTTCTTGCCTTCGCTTGATCTTACGCTGGGAAGACTTCCTTCGACCCGACTGTGATGCCCATAATCACGCCCGGCGATCCGTAAGACCTCCGGGCCATTTGCAACTATACCAGCTTTTCTTATTCCGTCAAGTCCCCGTAACAATTATTTTTGCCCTTTTCCTCAGCCCTGTGCATTCCTGTGTAAATCCCCTAAGGCTCTCAAACCGCCCAGCTTGCTGGCTTTCGCCGTGAGCTTTTGCCAGGACGGCTGGCAACGTCTTAATGCACGAAGTTCCCGCCGACAAGCACTATCTCTCCAGCGTCTGTGTTGAACGCCAAGCCATTCTGTCCCCATCGAATTAAGCGCAACGGATTTCCGGCGACGTTCGAGATGTTAATAGAACTCACTGAACTAAAATGCGTTAAATCGAAGGCATAAATCACGACCATCGAAGTTCCCACGGCTTTGGCAAAGAACGCGCGGTTCAAAGTCGAGTCTGGCACCATCGGCCCCGACACGCCAAAGTTCCCCATAGCCAACCCTGTCGTTGGATCAATGACGTGGCCATCGTCTGCGTAAATGAGCTTTGTGCCAGAATCGAAATGAATTCTGTTCGTAAAACTGGAAAAGGTGCTTGGATAATCCTTCGTCAACGCCACACCACTTGAGTTCACCGAGAGCGTGTAAAAGTCAAAGCCGGTGTCCTCAGTGTTGGCTGCGAAGAGCGTGTTTGCATCGGATCCCCACCTAATCGAGTCGTACAACACTCCTCCGCCACCCCCGGGACCGAATCCCTTAGCAATTGTTGGTCGGACTGTGGCGTCATCGAAGATTTCTATTCCGCCGAGTGCGGCGGGGCTTGAGTTCCAGGTCCCAAGCGTAACAGCCGTCGCATGGGGAGACCCTGGCGCAACTTGCAGATCCAACGCAAATTGTGGTCCCAAAAATCCTGCAAAGCCAAGGGAATAGCTAATATCCGTCCCCAACCCCGGCAAGGTGAACCGCTGTACGGAGGAAGATCCGTCAATCCCGGCATAGAGAAACTGGCCGTCATCCGAGATAGCGATGACATTCGGATTGCTCCCCGCGAACTGTTCCCCGGCAATTCTTATCGTGGCCGGATCAAGGACGGCGATGGCATTTCCGTTGGCACTCGTGTTCGGCACCGAAAGATAGATCAACTGGTCTGCGGGATCGAACACCATGTCTTTGGATGCTTGATTCACCATGTCCACTGCGAACTCTGTCCCTGCCGAACTACTTCCGCCAGAATTCCCCACAAAGAAAGCCGCGCCACTCGAAGTCCCGCCGGTGCTGGGCGGATTAGCAACGGTAATGCTGGCCGTGCCTGGAGAGGCAATGGCGCTGGCTGAAACGGCTGCCTGTAACTGGATGCTCGAAACGAAGGTTGTAGACAGCGCGCTCCCGTTGAACTGAACCATTGCGGTGGGATCGAACTGTGTCCCATTGACCGTCAATGAGAAGGTTGCGCCGCCGGCAATAGCTGAGCTTGGGCTCAAGGAGGTTATGGTGGGCGCATTGGCCGCTGGTGTGGGCGGCACCGTTGGGGTTGGAGGCGGTGTCAAAGCGAAGGGGGGAGCCGGACTGATGAAATTTCCGCCGATGAGGAAGACCTGTCCAGGGCCGTTCAAGCCCTTAGTGATAAACGCCAGACCATTCTGGCCCCAGCGAATCAATCGCAACGGCGAGTTGGCAACATTGGGAATCGTAATCGAATTGATCGGCGTAAAATGAGTCAGATCAAAGGCTTGTATCGTGGCCGTCGCGGATCCCTCACTGACAAAAAAGGCGGTATTCAGGGTGGAGTCCATCACCATGGGGCCCGACGCGTTAAAGTTTCCGGTCGGGAGTCCAGTGGCAGGGTTAATCACGTGGCCCTCCTCCGCGTAGATGAGCTTCGTTCCAGTATCAAAGTGAATTCTGTTCGCGAAACTGCCAAACACACTCTGGAAATCCCGATTTTGCGTTACTCCGCCTGAGTTTACTGACAGCGTGTAGAAGTCGAAGCCGGTGCTTTCCGTGTTGGCCGCGAAGAGCGTCGTGGCATCCGCCCCCCATTGAATCGAGTCGTACAAGCTAAAGCCTCCTGGCGCATTAGTTGGCCGCGGGGCGGCGTCGTCAAACACCATGATTCCGCCTTGTGCTTTGGTGCTGACGCCCGCATTGCCAAGCGAGACGGCAGTTGTGTGCGGTGCCCCTGGCGCCACCTGCAGATCCAGCGCAAAATAGGGGCCGAAGTTCGGATTTGCGCCGAGTGCATAGCTGATATCCTTTGCCAAACCGGGCAAGAGAAATCGCTGCACGGACGCGGCCCCGTCAATCCCTGCATATAAGAACTGGCTTTCGTCCGATATGGCCAGCGCATCCGGATTGTTCCCGGCAGGCTGCGCCGATGTAATCGTTCCCGTCGTGGGGTCAAGCACGCAGATTGTATTTGGATTGCTCGCAGCCGTCGCCGCCACGGAAAGATAGATCACCTGATTTCTCGAATCGTATGCAATATCCTGCGCCGCTTGATTCACAGTGATTACCGCGAAATTGCTTCCCCCGGCTGTGCCGACAAAAAACGCGGAATCCGCGGACACACTGCCGTAGGGCCCTGGGTTCGCAACTGTGATCTTGGCAACACCCACAGTGCTGATGTCCGCTGCTGTGATCGTCGCCTGCAATTGAGTGCTTGAGACAAAGCTTGTCGTGCGCGCGCTCCCGTTCCATTGGACCGTTGAGGACGACAAGAAATTTGTTCCGGCAACTGTCAGCGTGAAGGGTCCATTGCCCGTCACGGCCGAACCCGGGTTTAGACTTGCGATGCTGGGCGGAGGCGGTTTGACAGTAAAGGTTACGCCATTGCTCGCCACCCCGCCGACGTTGACGACGACAACGCCCGTGCTCGCGCCTGCTGGCACGGGGACTACGATGCTGGTGTCACTCCAACTTTTCGGATTTGCAGTTGTGCCATTGAAAGTAACGGTGCTCGTCCCCTTGTTTGCCCCGAAATTCGTGCCTGTGATGGTGACTAGCGCTCCCACGAGACCGGAAGTGGGGTTGAGGCTCGTGATTGTCGGCGAAGTGCTCGCGCCACCAGTAGCTGCCTTGAATGCTGCCAGTGCCGCGCCCCATTTGGCGGAGGCACTAAGCGATGCGCTGGCTGCCGCGGGTCCCGCGGCGGATTGACCTTGGTCTTCGGTGATAAGTTTTGAGTTCGGCAACGCCGGAACCGCGTCTCTGATGGTGTAACCCGTTCCCGCCGTGAAGTCTCTAGCATCCGAAGTCAGGATTGCGCCGAAGAGCAAATCGCCGCTCGCTGTCGTCGTGGCGTTTCCGCTGTCGGCAACTGTGCCGGTACCCTGTGCCGTAGCGACGGCGTCGAGAGAATTGGACGTGGCCAGGCCGGAATATTCCAGGATAGCGAAACGCAGCGTACTCGAGCCTATGGAATCGGATACCGTGACACCGTTGGTACCGCCCGCGATATTCTCCGCATAGAAAATTCCCAGGGTGTCCCCGGTTGGTGTATCCACGGTAATGTTTGATTGAACGGCCTGACGATACGTGTTCCCGCGGGAATCTGAGACATTGAAGACCTGTCCGGAATGCCCCGCGCGAATTGCGACAGCAATCCAATTGCCCGGGGTGGTACTCGAACTGAAGGCCAGCGTGGAGGAATTCGTTGTGCCGGCATCTATGCTTTTCTGCTGCGCTAGAGCGAGGGGGCGGGCCGTCGTCTGCACCGTGAAATTCGCGCCGTTGCTTGCCTGGCCCCCAACGTTCACAAGAACGTTGCCGGTTGTCGCCCCCGTCGGCACCAGCACTGTAATGCTCGTTGCGCTCCAACCGTTTGCAATTCCCGCCGGTGTGCCGTTGAATGTAACTGTACTCGCCCCTTGCGCTGCTCCAAAGTTCGTCCCCGCAATGGTCACACTCGTACCGACGGTCCCCAAGACCGGACTTAGACTTGTGATGTTGGGCGGCGGCCCGACCACCGTAAAGGCCACTCCACTGCTTGCCATTCCGCCGACGGTCACGACGACAGGGCCGCTCGTCGCCCCCGTCGGCACCAGCACCGTAATACTCGTTGCGCTCCAACTGTTGGCAGTTCCCGCAGGCGTGCCGTTGAAGGTAACTGCGCTTGGCCCTTGCGCTGCTCCAAAGTTTGTTCCCGTTAGTGTCACCGAAGTGCCCACTGCCCCCGAGGTCGGGCTCAAGCTGGTAATGCCAGGTGGTGGTGGTGTGACCGTGAAGCCAACGCTGTTGCTGGCCATCCCACCCACAGTCACGACGACAGGGCCGCTCGTCGCCCCTATCGGTACCAGCACCGTAATGCTCGTTGCACTCCAACCGTTGGCAGTTCCTGCGGGCGTGCCGTTGAACGTAACTGCGCTCGCCCCTTGTGCTGCTCCAAAGTTCGTCCCTGTGAGCGTCACCGAAGTGCTCACCGACCCGCTTGTCGGATTCAGATTCGTGATGCTTGGAGGCGCGCCTCCCGTGCCGCTTGCCGACTTGAACGCCGCGACGGCTGCTCCCCAACTCACGCTGGCCGCGAAGGTTGCACTCGCCGCTACGCTGCCAGCGGTCCCTTGAACTTGGTCCTCTGCGATGAGCTTGGTGTTCGGCGCGGTTGGCACTTGTTCTTCGATCCTGAATCCGCTCCCTGAAGTGTAAGTCGTGCCGCTCCCGGTCATCACCGCGCCCAAAAGCAGATCACCCGCGGCCGTTGTGACGATGTTTCCGCTGCTGGCCGACGTTCCAGTTCCTTGCGCGGCCGTCACCCCTTGGGCTTCCAGAGAGTTCGCAACAGCCATGCCGGAATACTCCAAAATGGCGAAACGCAATGTGCTGTTGGAAAGCGACTCCGATATGGTTACGCTGTTTGCTCCGCCACTGATGTTTTCCGCGTAAAAAATCGCAAAGGTGTCTCCGTTCGGCGTATCCAGGGTTTGACTGAACACCACTGCCTGCCGGTAGTTATTTCCTCGTGCGTCAAACACCGTGAACACTTGACCCGAGTGTCCCGCGCGAATCACCACGCCGATCCAGTTCCCCGCCGTGTTATTCAAAGGAAATGCCAGCGACGCAGACTGCGTTGTTCCTGCGTCTTTGCTGGCGTGTTGCACCAGCGTTGGAGACGCCTCCGTCGGGAGAGCCGCAAGGCTCGCACACGTTATTCCCGCAAGTACCGCGAAAAACATGGCAAGCGGTCGCTGAAAAACGCGAAGCAATGCCAGACAAAAGCGAGAACGTGAGGTGGTAAACACGATGCGCCTCCTGTCCTGGCGAGAGGGGACTTCAACAGAGTGGCCCGATTACCTTGGGCACCCAATTCCTTCAGCAAGGAATTCGTCCAGGTTCCGATTTGAATACTATAATTGTGAATAACCCTATGGTGGCTGCTCTCTCCTGTCAAGTTCAGATCTCGTAAAGACTGACACCCAGTTAACCCTTGTGGTAGCGCTGCACGCGTTTGTCACCCGCCATCCTAGGTACAGGGGCTGGGAGCTGCCAAATGCTTCGTCCAAGGGAACAGGACGGCTCACTTCGCCGCAATTCTGAGCGTCCGCCCGAAAGGACTACGCTACCATCGCTGCCATGCCAATCTACACCTACGCCATTCTTGTCGCCGGGTGGCTCCTTTGGCTAACGCCATTCTTTCGAGCCAGGCAAACCGAGAAGCCTGCCAAGCAAGTAGACCGCCGCGCTCGCTGGGGCATACTTCTTGTGGCCATTGCCTATTGTCTTCTATGGCAGGGCCGCTTCTGGGAACGATCGCCGCGGCCTTGGCAGGTCGCTCTCTCTATTCTTTTTTTCGCCCTCGCCAGTCTCCTTTCCTGGACTGGCGCACGCGCCCTCGGCCGCCAGTGGCGAATCGATGCCGGTCTCAGCGACGATCACGAGCTCATCACTTCGGGACCTTATCGCTTCGTTCGCCATCCCATTTACACGTCGATGCTCGGCGTTCTACTCGGCACGGGCTCGCTTGTCACCCCGTGGTGGCTGTTTCTGCCTTCTCTTTTGCTCTTTATCATCGGCACGGAGATCCGCGTGCGTATTGAGGACCATTTGTTGGCTTCGCAATTCGGCGAGCGGTTCGCGGAATATCAAAAGCGCGTCCCCGCTTACATCCCATTCCCAAAATAGCAGGCGACGCGGGTGCACCGAGCGTCCTCCGCTGCATTTATCCTGTGTTTAGAAACCGGAGAGTAACTTTGCTTCAACGGGGGTCGATCTCCCGCGTTCAGGAGGGAACATGAAAGTCAATCTATTCGTAGCCGTAGCAGCCAGCGGATTACTGCTAGCAGGAACCGCCGCTGCCCAGGAAAAGAAAATCAAGCGCTCCGATCTTCCGCCCGCTGTCGAAAAAACGGTCGCGGCCCAAAGCGAAGGAGCCACCATAAAGGGATTTTCCACCGAAAAAGAAAACGGCCAGACTCTCTATGAAGCGGAAATGACCGTCAATGGCCACTCCAAAGATATTTCCATGACCGCCGACGGTTCCATCGTTGAAATAGAAGAGCAGGTTGCGATGGACTCTCTGTCCGCGGACGTGAAAGCTGGCTTGCAGGCCAAAGCTGGAAAAGGAAAAATCCTGAAAGTCGAGTCTCTCACCAAGAAAGGCAAGCTCGTCGCCTACGAGGCCAAGGTCGATACCAACGGGAAGAAATCCGAGGTCCAGGTAGGCCCGGACGGCAAACCGCTTGACCACGAGGAGTAGAACCTCTGACAGGCGGGCGCTCGGTTTCGCTCCCGAAGGCTGTTGCCTCCGACGCCACTGCCACAGCGCAAATCGCTCGTCACAAACGACTTACTATTTATCTATTGACAAACAGTACCGATGTGCTACAATGTTTCGGTTACGGTAGGCATGGATCTTTCCTGCCCCCTCTTTACCATGCGCTCCCGCCGCGCCGTGCCCTTTCTCATTCCCGCCATTGCTCTCCGCTCACGACAATTACTCTTCTATGACCCTCGGCCGCTCAGAACCCAGTTAGAATCAACACTTCTACAAGTGTTCATTCTAGAGAACTTAAAAACCTTTGGAATCAACTTATGAAAAACAGGGGAGGGGGTACCGCTTATGGTTAACCGATTGTTCTAAAGTAGTATCGCTTCTTTCAGTCTGGGAACGCCTTAGCGTCGATTCCCGGCACCAGCTTCAGCGCATTCTTGTAGTACACCTTTTTCAACACTTCGTCCGGCACTTGAAAACCATAAATCCGCCAGAAGGCATGCCGATGGCGGTAATACTCGAAATATTCGTCGCGCGTCTCGAGCGCGCGGAAATACCATTTGTATTCGTTCACGTCATAAATGTCTTTTCCCATCAGCACGCGGTCCTGATACTTGACCAGAAAATCGTGTGCCGAATACGGCTGCCGGCCCAGCTCCGCGAGCACCGCGGCAATATCCACATACATGTTCGGCAGCAAGTCCAGGGTTTTGCCCAGCCGCTCCAGGTCGTTTCCATGAAACCCCAGGTGCGCGGCTATGAAATTTGTTCGCGGATGCTTCGCAAACAAATGATTGCGTTCCGTCATCAGCGTTTCAAACGGCGGATACTTCGCCGGTGGCCGTGCCCGCCCCGGAAATTCCTTCAACTCTTCCCAGCGCTCATTGTGGTAGTCCCAAGGATCAAAAAACGCCGAAGGCTCCGCGACGTGAATCAGCACCGGAATCTTCAGCTCCGCGCACTTCTCAAACACGGCATCAAATATCGGATCGTCTACGTGGACGCGTTCGCCATTCGTATATTTCAAGTCCATCCCGAAATTCTTGAAAATCTTCAGTCCTTGCGCGCCATTCTTGACGTCCTCTTCCAGCCGCGCCGCCACGCGCTTCCCGAACCCCGGCGTGTTCAAATCGTCGTAACTCATATTGGCGAACACCACAAACCGGTCCGGATATCGCCCCTTCATTACGGCCACGGTATTCTTCAACTGTTCCCCTGTTCCTCCGCTGAGATTCACCATGACGCGCAGGTTGATGGTGTCCATCTCTTTCACGAGCTGATCTACTTCAGCCGCCGTGGGATTCCAATGATGGCTGTGAATATCGATGAATGGAAATTTGGCTCGCTCGACCTTGTGTTCCTTGGTAACGAGCGTGGACTTTGGCTGATATTCGTCAATTGTCGGCGTCTGCTGCTTTTTCGGAGCCTGGTCCTGCTGCGTCACCGCCGCGCGCGGCAAAGTGATGGCCGCAGCAAATAGGACGACGAAGAAAAATGAGAAAAAGATCGCGATTCGCCGGAAATTCATAGTGCCCCTTGTTTTTCTAGACTGCCACGTTATTTTCCCATAGGAAGGGAGATAAGCACCGCGGAATCCTTCTGCTACAATCGGCAACAATGCCGCAGTACAAGCTTTTCCGTTTCCTTCTCCTCGCGGGCTTTAGCCTCGTCGCTGGTTTCCTCGCTCTGGCTATCGCCGTGCCCATTGAGCCGCAAGTTGTCGCGCCGGTGATTGGTCTTTTTTCCCCAGGCCTGAAGCTGGCCGAACTCGTCACCCCGGAAATGGGCAAGTCTTTCGCCTGGACGTTTGGCTGGTTTCTGCGCATCGCCATCGTTACAAACGCGGCTTTCTACTTCGCGATCTTCTCTCTATTTTTCTACTTCAAGGACCGTCGTCGCTCTAAATAGGTTGTACGCGCGATCAGGCCCCGGGTTTGGAGGGATATGTGCCAGGTGCAGGGTTATGCGGCCCTCTGGGGTGTATGGGATCCGGGTGTAGGAGGGACAAACATCGAGGTAAACAGGACTGACCGGCAGGGAGCACAACTCTCCCAAGAGTGCCCCCTACCTGCCAATTACCAGCCAACGGGAACAAACAACCGCACGGCACAATGTCGTTGTCTTCAATGCGGCCGCTTGTTCCGATTGGACCCGGCTGTACAAGTAGTGTCCCACCACCCAAGATCGTTTCATTCTGTCGGAGATTTGCTTCAGCGGAAGCCTGCCGTGGAACGTGAAAATGCCACGATCTGGCTTTCATTCCAAGGAACAAGATGAACAGCTTGCAGAGGGTCAATCTGGGCTGTCACCTTTGGACTTGGAGTATGCCCCGTCTGGCTTTGGATTCGATTTCCGCTCGGCAGAAATGGAGTACCTCGCCCGTATTCTGCATCGACTTACCATCCTTGTTATCGAAATCAACCGGCAGAAGATTGAGCACATGACCGAACTCGTGCAACAAAGCAAGCGTTTGGCCGGCAACGCTGTCTCCGGGGTACGGCCCAATGTTTATCAACCGCGGGCCACTGATTTTGGACAGTCCTCCGTCCTTAGAGCCTAGCAGCGCCGCCGCTTGCGTTTGAAAAAAAGCGCCGCCGGCATTTAAGGTGATGGTGGCGTAGGCTCCGGTGTCTTGTCCGACTCTGGCCACGTACGGATTTCGGACGATATACTGTGATTCTGTATCTCTCGAAACGTAAACAAAAACCTCCCCGCGACGATCCACCGCGTAGTCGAGCGTTCGAAAGGTGGCGGCGGGATTCGAGTCCTTTTCCCGCAGCCACGCCGTGCAGGTGTTTACGGTATCCAGGATCTCCAGAACTTTGGCGCGCGCGCGTAGTATCTTTTGGCCTTTCTTCCCCATGGCTGCCAAGTCGCCCTGCACTCGATCTTTGGATGCGTCGCACACGATTTGCCCGGGTCTTACGGCGGGGTTGCATGGATTCGCTGGTGGCGCACTGACCGTCGGCGCGTCGCACGGTGCGCTGGCGTCGCTGGTCTCTGGGTTAGCAGCGTACGTTGGGACGACTGCGCTTCCAGGATCCGCTTTGCAGGGTGCCCGACCAGCAGACATCTTAGCTAGAGGCAGAGGATCGGCAGCGTCGCGAATGAATTTGACAGTTTGCGGAAATGACGGCGTTCCGGAAAGCTTCACCGTTATAAGCATAAGAATAGTGACGGCCCGAATACTCCTGTAGGCGGAGTACATCTTTTCTCCCGCCCGGACCCGCAACTCACCACAGGCCGTCCCTTGGTCGCGCGCTTCCAGATGGCCGTCAACCGGAAGTTGCCCAAGGATCGGTGGAACCTCGATCCGGGACTAGATAGAAAGACGAACTTCGTGCAGCAAAGCCACCTAAAACATTTCTCGAATGATTCTCAACAGTGCCATAGAGTTGTTGATTCCATAAATTCTAGAAGTAGCATCGGTACATTGGCGGGATTTAAGGGGAACGGATCGGCCGCACTACGATAAGAGGCCACCTGACCCGTCCGGAAGGCAGTTGGGATGGTCCGGTGTGTTTCGTAGTACTAGCTGGTCTGTCGAGGTTCCGCTGCGGAATCTTTTTTATTTATCATCCAGCGGTAGGTCATGGACAGATAAATTAGAAAGACGATTGAGAAAAAGACCCAGCCCGCGGAGATGTGGAATCGCGAGATACTCTCCGCGAGGCCATGGTTCCCGAGTACCACAAAAGAAGTGATTCGAACGGCGTTGCTAAGAAGAATAGCCGCGAGGCCTCCGAAGTAGGCCTTCAGAGCCCGACCCTTGTTTACGCGATTCCAATCGAGGAGCATCACAAACCCAAAAAGGTAATCGAAGAGTTCCAGTCCGTTGATTCCAGAACACTCTGGAACGATGGTAACGTCCAGTTCAGGACCGCTGAGCGTGGGATTCGAATCGGCGAGGTAAGCGAGCTTGCGGACAAAGATCCGCGCTAGCGCGTGAACGAACCGGCCCAGTACCTGCCCGTGCCACGGCCAAAACACGCGCAGAGCGCGACTGGGAAAAAATGTTAGCAAGACTACAAGGCCGGCGATGGCTTCCGGAAAATAAATAGTCACGATTTTCTTCCACGTTCCGAGCGGAAAGAGAATCACTGTGGGCACCAAAACGCACAGCTTCCAGGCGGCTACAAGAGTTCCTGCGACGGTCATCGCGCGGGAGGCAAATTCCAATGTGCCGCTCAGCGATCGCGCCAAGAGGACTATGAAGCTATGAACTGCCAGGAAGACTGCAATGCGGCCGATCGAGACGGAGCCTTCCAATGGCGGATCGCCTGAAGAACAGAGCAGATTGCCGCGTCGCCAAACGAGCAACAGACAGGCGGTGGTGGCCCAGAGCGGGGAGCTGCTGTGGAGAATAGGAGCGGCAAACTGATCCGTGGCAATGGCCGTCAAGGTGAGAACGAGAGTCGACAAAAGAACTCGGGGACCTGCGAAGCCTCCCGATGGAAAAAATCCCCGTGAGGGAAGGTTCGAGTCTGGTGGATTCGCCGGAGACACAGTTGCTGTCGAACCTCCGACGATACTCTAACCGACTACAGAGAAGATGAAGGAGTGAATTTAGGACGACTGGCGCCGACGAAGCAAGAGGTAGCCGGCAACTCCAACCAAAGCGGCTGCCCCAACACCCATTCCCGCCATTTCGTCGGCCCTGATGTGACGCTTGTGCCCATCGTCATCTTCAGCCTTCGCGCCGCGGGGCGCCAGGGCAACAACCAAACAAGCCAACAAAATGAGTTTTTTCAAGGGTCCTCCGCTAAGACGATTACCCTGTACAGAGCAATCCAAGAGCCGAATCGGAGGCTATTGGAATTCTTTCATTCCGTATTAACCTTGTATATACAACAGGATACCGACACTTACCAGGATGCGTAAAATTTGGTTGAGACAGGTGTACTAACTGTTGCCCGATTCTCCTCCCATAGATGGTAAATCACTGGATAGTAGCGTCATTTGCCTCAAATGACGCCACTACCAATCACTGCGAATACTCGACTTCACTCTGCGGGCTGTTCCGAGATGTAGTAGGGCGAGCTGACCGTGAAAATGCGCTCGTTGCCGCGGGCCAGGAGCGTCCATTCGAGAAGCCGGGCGCGCTGGTTGTGGAGGAAATACTCGTACCAATGATCTTCGACCAATTCGGGAATGACGACGACGATGCGCCGATCTGGATGCTTTTCGGAGAGTTCAATAACGAATTGCACGATGGGAACCACGATAAAGCGGTAGGGCGACGGTAAGCTGGTGAGCTTGGGGGGCTCGACGCCAG
>Ga0137415_10005992_pt1 | contig 12027 bp, 8 predicted proteins | sample CZODoug3_1_1_16f_FD_183082 | JGI IMG/M metagenome (GOLD analysis project Ga0137415, IMG submission 183082) | Vadose zone soil fungal communities from Angelo Coast Range Reserve, California, USA - CZODoug3_1_1_16fungal (Hybrid Assembly) | ecosystem: Environmental > Terrestrial > Soil > Vadose...
AGAAAGGCTCGCCATCCGTGGCGGGCCTTCGCTTTTCCGGCACAAACGCTTTAGGGCCTGATAGGGATTCTGTGGTCGTGTTAAGCCCTGATCTAGGAATAAAAAGAAAGTAAGGGCCTAACTCGACCACAAAATGCATATGAGGGCCTGGCAGAGGATGTTTGAAAACAAAAGAGTTATCTATTATCAAATCTATAAATAGACGATAAGTCCTTAAGATTCGAACACTTCCAAAATCAATGGGGGTAGGGGTATCCCCTAAGAGGGCCAAAGACGGGCCTGCCGCTATGGTTCAATCAAAAATCTGCCGTCCTGCATGATTTGCTCTTCTTCCACCCAGATGTTGAAGCGTAGCCCAACGACATCGATATGCGTGGAAGAGCGCCAGGGAGCGCCGGTGTGCTCTCCATAGGGATTGCCAAAGGCAATATGGATGCCAGGAAACTTTTCATCCTGCAGGATATTGCCAATCACCCGTTCCACGCCGACGTTGGTACCGATGGCAAACTCACCCACGCGGTCGGAGTTTTCATCCGTATGCGTATATGTCCAGAACGCATCGCACAGCTCGCGGTTGTCCGAATGGCAGGAGACAATCCTGTTCCCTTTGATTTCGATGGTGAGCGGCGTATCCGAGAGCAGCCCAAAGCGGCTGCAAAGATAATCTCCGACCACGCCATCCACAACGAACGTGCCGTTTACCTCACCCGGAGTCGTGAAGATCTCGCCACCCGGAAGATTGCCCCACTTCTCGCGAGAGATGATGCCGGAGGTCTTGAGCCACTTGTAGTCAGGATTTAAATCAGCGCGAATATCTGTGCCTGCAGCCGTAGTAGCGCGAATGTAGCTTGCCTTGCGGACCTTTTCGATAACCTTCTGCGAGAGCCGGTCAACAAGCGCAAAATCGGCACGCATGCCTTCGCACATGATCTGCGGCGTGATATTGACCATGTGCGCATGACGCATATGGCGGCGATTGACGACTTCCGTCATCTGCATGCGCGAGTGCAGCTCGTTACGCTGTACTCCAACGGCAAAGATGCTCACATCGGAGCTTTCCATATCCGCCAGCACTTCACTGGGCATATCTACAAGCGGGCGGGGAGCCAGGTCTTCGAGCACAAAGGCATTCCAGCGGCAGCCATTGGCGGCAAGCTCCTTAGCCAGGGAGGCTGCGATAGGCGCAGTCGCCTGGTCCGTAATCAGGGTGACTTTCTCCTGCGGCTCCACGCGCAGGCAGGTGGCCACAGCCGAGCGCGCCCCAGGCGCAAAGTCGATAGGAAACGGAGTCGCCAGCAAAGCCTGAGCTGCAGGAAAGATGTTGGAAGATGCGGATGCTGTCATCAGCGGCAGTAAACCTCGCGTGAGTATTCCGTTAATTCTACGGAATTCACGCGAACTTTACATCATTTTTGCCCACTGTAACCGTAGCGTCTCTTTGAGCCCTGAGCCCTGAGCCCTGAGCCCTGAGCCCTGAGCCCTGAGCCCTGAGCCCTGAGCCCTGAGCCCTGAGCCCTATCACTTATGACTCGGCAGCACATTCCAGATGGATGGATCTTCCTGCCCTAGCACCCAGGAACAGAAGCCCTGAAGGCCGCGCTGTTTCACCAGATCGTAGCGGTCACGAAAAGTATGCTCGTCGGTAAAGAAGAGCCACTCTCGCATCTGGTCACGATAGAAATACGTCCAGGCCGTGTGGTCTACCGGGTCCCATTGAATGTGGCCGTCATAGGCCTTGGCAAGATCAAGCGCGTCCTGACCGGCGATGTATTCAGCGCTCGGATTCGGCTTGTCACCTGACTTGTCCGCAGACTTGATGGGAGTGCCGGCAAACCAGTGGTAGCCGTAGAGCGGAATACCCAGCGACAGCTTCTGCGGAGGAACAGTTTTCAACGCATAGTCAAGATTTTCGGTAGTCCAGCCCCAGCCAGCAACTGGACCGGGAGCCGTCCAGCGCGTGTGCTGGTCGTAGGTCATCAGGCAGACCAGATCGACGGCCTTTGAGATTGCGGCAAGGTCGTACGCAGCGCGCCAGTTGCTGAAAATCCAGGCAGAGAAGCCGCCTTCACCCGGATGTCCAGGAGCATTGGGCACAGTGGCAATTGAAAGTTGCAGACCGTTGGAGTGGAGCGCCTCGCCAGCTACCGTGACCATTGCGGAAAGCGCATCGCGGTCGGTCCAGTTCACATTTTCGAAATCAAATTGAAACCCCACATAACCATTCTGCTTGGCTGCGTCGATCATTTGCGCAAGCATCTTGCGGTACGCATCGGGATTCGCCAGCAGCTTATGAAAATCATCCTGATTGAAGCCATCGTTGACGATGATGGGCATAACTGGCAGATGATGCTCCTTGGCTGTCTTCAACACCAGTGGGTTCGGACCTCCTGAGACCAGGCCTACCGAATCAACTGCGTACCAGGTAGGCACCAGGATGTCGATCTTATCGACATGCTCGAAGAAGGAGCGGACCGACCATGCATCTCTGGTCATGTAGAGAAGGGCCTTGGGCTGCTGAGCAAATACCTGGGATACGAACAAGCAACACAAGGCAAGCAAAACGAATTTCTTCATGCGTATAGGCCTCAAAAGAATTAGAGGTAACGATATCAGCTTCTGAGATCTAGTGGACTTTACGGGCAGGACCGGACAAGGTAAGGTTCGCTCATATCTTTTTTTGGAGCGAACATGCACCTTCGCCGATTTCTTTTGCTAGCACTGCTCATCTCGCCATATACATTTGCCGCAACCGTTCCACCCAGGAGGCCTACTGCCGTGCAGCCGCCACTACCGAAAAATATCCCTCCTGTGCATGCGCCGGTCAAAGTGCAGTACGTCATGCGCTACCAGGACATCACGATAGGATCAGGCGCCGAAGCCAAACCTGGCCTGTTCTATTCGGTGAACTACACAGGATGGCTGGCCTCTGATGGGACGAAATTCGATTCCTCCTATGACCGCGGCAAGCCATTCGAATTTCTGCAGGGAATGAAGCGGGTCATCATAGGCTGGGACCAGGGCTTTGAAGGCATGCGCGTTGGCGGCAAACGGCGGCTGTTCATTCCCTACCAACTGGCATATGGAGAAGCAGGCCGTGAGCCGATTCCACCGAAGGCGAACCTGATCTTCGATATAGAACTCATGGATGTGCGCGATCCAAATGCACCTGCTCCACCAGTACCACCGGCGCAGTAGCTGGTGGCACTGGCTGTTTCCAAAGGTGTTCCTGGCAGATTATTCTTCAGGCCTTGGATTCGTACCGCGCGGGTGGCCGTTTACTTTTCGAAAGATATTGATTGAAGGAGATGTGTGTGATGCCACTGATTGATCGCAAGCTGGACAGGCGGGACTTTATCAAACTGGCCGGAGCTGCCGCCACGGTGCATTCGATGGCGGGCCGTCTGCTTGCGCAGACGTATTCGCCTACATGGGATGGGGTTGACAAGCGGCCAACTCCGGCATGGTTTACGCATGACAAGTTCGGCATCTTCATCCACTGGGGAGTCTACTCGGTGCCTGCATATGCTCCGGTGATACCGGGGAAGCTGGCCTATGCCGAGTGGTATTGGCACCAGATGATGGAGGGCAAGAACAATCCCAATGCGCAGGAGATAGAGAAAGGCACATGGGCTTTTCACCAGAAATGGTACGGGGCGGATTATGCCTATCAGAACTTCGCACCCCAATTCAGAGCGGAGTTATTTGACCCGGATCACTGGGCCAATGTTCTGGCTGGTTCAGGAGCCAAGTATGTTGCGCTTACCTCAAAACATCATGAAGGTTTCGCGTTGTGGCCGAGCAAGGAAGCATCAGCGGCCTGGGGCCGCCCCTGGAATGCGGTCGAAACTGGTCCCCGGCGCGACCTTCTAGGCGACCTTACAGACGCGGTCCGAAGCAAGAATCTGCGTATGGGCTATTACTATTCGCTCTATGAGTGGTACAACCCGTTGTGGCTTTCCGATAAACCGCGCTATGTCAAAGAGCATATGTTTCCCCAGTTCAAGGACCTGGTTACACGCTATAAGCCATCTATCATTTTCAGTGACGGTGAGTGGGAGATGCCTTCCAGTGACTGGCACAGTCCTGAGTTGCTTGCGTGGCTTTTCAATGAGTCCCCGGTAAAAGACGAAGTCGTGATCAATGACCGTTGGGGCAAAGAATGCCGCCACAAACATGGCGGTTACTGGACGACAGAGTATACGTCCGGCATGAGCGGCATGGACCATCCCTGGGAAGAAAGCAGAGGCATGGGGGTGAGCTATGGACTCAATCGAGCGGAGCGTCTGGGGGATTATCACACCGGTCAGGAACTGATTCTGATGCTGGCTGACACTGTGAGCCGCGGCGGAAACCTGCTGCTCGATATCGGACCTGCTGCTGATGGGACTATCCCGGTCATCATGGAAGAGCGCCTCAGCCAGATAGGCGGATGGCTCAAAATCAACGGCGAAGCGATCTATGGCTCAAAACCTTGGAAATCTACGCGGCAATGGAGCGCGGGGCAGATCCACGACGCCAAATACAACAGCGAATTCGATAATGCTTATGATGTCTCGAAGCTTGCCGAAAAACCAGAACCAGGCAAGGCCGGCGTCGAAGCCCTCTTTACCGCGAAGGGCAGCGATTTCTTTGCGATTCTGCCGCGCTGGCCTGGTTCCAGCTTTCATTTGAAGGACACCGCTGGCGTGAAGGCCGCTACTCTATTTGGATATGCAAAGCCATTGAAATTCAAGCAAGCCGGTAATGGAGTAACTATCAGCCTTCCTGATCTCCCTGAGAATCTGCGCCAGCAGTCTGCGTGGGTCCTGAAAATCAGCCTGTGAAACCGTTTGGCTCTCTGAAGCTTTGATCGGCAACGTCGGGGCGTCTGGTGATGCCTAAGTTTTTTGTGCTTGCGTGAGAATTGCTTCAACCGCTTTTAGGTCTTCCTCGGTATCCACACCAATGGTGTCAAAGGGAGTTTCCGTTACGTATACGTCGATGCCGTTCTCGAGGAAGCGAAGTTGCTCCAGACGCTCTATTACCTCAAGGCGGCTGGCTGGAAGTGATGGAAAACGCTGGAGGGCTGACCGGCGATAGGCATAAATGCCCAGATGCTTATAGCAGATGGCGTCGCCAGTGCGGTCCCGGTCATAGGGAATTGTGGCTCGTGAGAAATACAGTGCGCGGCCGTTTGCCGCAGTCACAACTTTCACTGCGTTTGGGTTGGCGATTTGGTCTGGAGCACAGCGTGTCGAGAGCGTGGTAACTTCCACCCCTGGCCGCGTCATGGGCGAGAGTAAGGCATCCAGATGTTCGGGGCGTAGCATAGGTTCATCGCCCTGGATGTTGACGTAAATGTCAGCTGGAACTGACTGAGCAACTTCATGGACCCGGTCGCTGCCGCTGGCACAATCCGGCGAAGTGAGGACGGCGGCGAAAGCGCGGGAGCGGGCAAAGGCAAGAACCTCGTCCGAGTCAGTGGCGATCAGCACCTGGTCGAGTTGCGCACAGGCTTTGGCCGCGCGATACACCCAGGCCAGCATCGGTTCACCGGCAATCTCGCGAAGAACTTTATTCGGCAGCCGAGTCGATGCAAGTCTTGCAGGAATGACAGCTACGATGCGTTCGGATGGTTTCGGAGGGACTGCCGGCAATGTTGCTCCTTCATGTTTTTGAACGATCTTGACATGTCAGTGTACAGATTCACAGACATTGAATATCCTGTCTATACAGGTTTCTCTTGCACAGAGTGCGCACACCCGTTAGTGTGTTTGATTACGGGGTGATTTGCGTTTTTCACGTCGCGAAATATCCAGAAGTTGGAGTGAAAGAACGACGCATGGCGTCCGAGACAGCTACCGATACAAACCTGAGTTCGATTTTGCGCGAGAATCGCGTGTTTCCTCCTCCCGCCGAGTTCGCAAGCAAGGCTCATGTCAAAAGCCTGGCGGAGTACGAGGAGCTTTACCGGCGCTCGATCGCCGATCCCGAAGCTTTCTGGGAGAGTGTTGCACACGAGCTGCACTGGTTCGCTCCATGGACGAAGGTTCTGGATTGGAATGAACCCTGGGCGAAGTGGTTCGTCGGCGGCAAGATCAATCTCTCCTACAACTGCCTGGATCGCCACGTGGCCAACGGCAAACGAGACAAGGTTGCGATTCTCTGGGAGGGTGAGCCGGGCGAGGTTCGCAAGCTGACCTTTGGCGAATTGCTGACTGAGGTGCAGAAGTTCGCGAATGTGTTGAAAGGTCTCGGCATCAAGAAGGGCGATCGCGTTGCCGTCTACATGGGCATGACGCCTGAGCTGGCGATTGCCATTCTGGCCTGCGCGCGCATCGGCGCAGTGCACTCTGTCATCTTCGGGGGCTTCGCCGCAAACGCCATTGTCGACCGCGTGAACGACGCGCAATGCGTTGCAGTGCTTACGCAGGATACGTCGTATCGCAGAGGCAATGAAGTTCGCTTGAAAGCGACAGTAGATGAGGCTGTTCCGCATTGTCCAACAGTCAAGCATGTGGTGGTCTATCGCCGCTCCGGCTCTGAGATACAGATGCAGGCAGGACGCGATCACTGGTGGCATGAGCTGATGGCGAAAGCCTCGCCGGATTGTCCGGCGGAGCAATTGGATTCCGAAGATCCGCTCTACATTCTTTATACCTCCGGCACGACAGGGAAACCTAAGGGCTTGGTCCATACGACGGGCGGCTATTCGGTCCAGACGTATCTGACGAGCAAGCTGGTCTTCGACCTCAAGGACGATGACATCTACTGGTGCTCGGCGGACATCGGTTGGGTCACAGGCCATTCCTATGTGGTTTACGGCATCTTGCAGAATGGCGTGACCACTCTCATGTATGAGGGTGCGCCGAACTTCCCGCAACCAGACCGCTTCTGGAAGATCATCGATGACCACAAGGTCACGATCTTCTACACCGCTCCCACGGCGATTCGCGCCTTCATCAAGTGGGGCGACCACTACGTCGAGAAGTACAAGCTCGACTCGCTGCGATTGCTGGGAACGGTCGGCGAGCCAATCAATCCTGAGGCGTGGATGTGGTATCGCGAGAAGATCGGCAAAGAACGTTGCCCGATCGTCGATACATGGTGGCAGACCGAGACCGGAGCGATCATGCTGACGCCGTTGCCGGGAGCCATTCCGGCAAAGCCTGGTTCGGCGACGCGGCCTTTTCCTGGAATTGTGCCTGAAGTGGTTACGAAAGAAGGCGAGCCTGTTCCAGCAGGACAGGGCGGACTGCTGGTGATCCGCAAACCGTGGCCTTCAATGGCGAGGACCATCTTCAACGATCCCGACCGTTATGCGAAGGCGTACTGGTCAGAGATACCGGGATCATATTTCACGGGTGACGGAGCCCGCATGGACCAGGATGGCTATTTCTGGCTGATGGGCCGCGTCGATGACGTCATCAACGTGAGCGGGCATCGCCTGGGCACGATGGAGGTCGAGTCAGCGCTGGTGGCGCATTCGAAAGTTGCGGAGGCTGCCGTGGTGGGGCGTCCGGATGAGATGAAGGGGCAGGCTATCTCGGCTTTCGTCACGCTTGAGAGCGAGTTCCAACCTTCAGAAGAGTTGAAGACTGAACTGCGCGCCTGGGTAACGAAGGAGATCGGAGCACTGGCCCGTCCAGATGACATCCGTTTCACTGAGCAGTTGCCGAAGACGCGCTCAGGCAAAATCATGCGGCGTTTGTTGCGGGAGCTGGCTACGAACGGGGAGATCAAAGGCGATACAACCACTCTTGAGGACTTCAGCGTGATTGCCAAGCTGCGCGAGCAGGACGAGTAATGATCGATAACAGCAGTTCCACCTTTACTGCCGTACTCATCTGGGCACGGTGAAGAAGAACGAGCTGCCTTTGCCTACTTCACTTTCGGCCCAGATGCGGCCTCTGTGCTGGTGGATGATGCTGCGGCAGATGGCGAGGCCGAGGCCGGTTCCTCCCATGGCGCGCGAATCGGAGGCGTCGACTTGCTGGAAGCGGTTGAAGATCATTTCTAGTTTCTCTGGTGGAATGCCACGGCCCTGGTCGCGGACTTCTATAAGTGCTTCGTTCTCACTTAGAGCACTTGCCTTGAGATGGATTTCACTACCACGCGGTGAGAACTTAATCGCGTTACTTATAAGGTTAGTAAGTGTTTGTAAGATGCGTTCGGAATCCACTCTTAAGTGGATAGGTTGAGCATCGATACGGAAAGTAAGTCCTGCGCGTTGTGCGCTTGCCTGTTGCAGGTCGCTCGCGCGGCGAAGGATGTCGAATGCACTGATCTCGGAAGTTTCCAGGCGCAGTTTGCCGCTACCGATGCGTTCGAAATCCAGGATGTCGTTTACCAGGTGAACCAGACGGTCGCAGTTGCCGATGGCGACATTCAGCATTTGTGAAACTTTTTCAGGGCGTCTATCGAGCGCGCCTCCGGCTATGAGGCCAAGAGCAGCACGCAGGGAAGTGAGTGGTGTGCGGAGCTCGTGGCTCACGGTTGAGATGAACTCATCTTTCATGCGATCGAGGCGGCGGCGCTCGGTTACATCCTGGAATGCCACGACAATGCCTGTAACCTGGCCATTGTTGACGAGAGGGCAGGCAACATATTCGACAGGAATCTGCGTGCCGTCCTTCCTCCAGAAAACCTCATCGTGCACGCGGACAGGCATATTGCGATCGCGTGTGAGATGTATTGGGCATTCTTCCATCGGGTATGGCGAACCATCACTTCGGCTGTGATGGATGAGCGGGTGCATGACCGCTCCTTCCAATTCTTCCGGTGTGTAGCCAAGCATGTTTGCGCCGATATGATTCACAAAGACGATATGGCCATCCATATCCACGCCATAGATGCCATCGCCAACGGACTCGAGGATGGACTCGCGCTGGCGCATGAGCGCATGAAGCCTGTTCTCGGCATCAGTTTTTTCGGTGATGTCGATGCCATGCCCGAGAACGAAGGGCTCTGTATCGGGAAGATGGAGCAGCTTGTTGCGATAAGCAATTACGCGAATCTGACCATCTTTGCATTTGAGATGAAAGACGCCCTGATCTTCTCCCTTCTGGGTAATTGCCTGAAGGTAAACAGGCATTCCGTGTTGATGTTCATCGGGAACAGAATCGGAGATCAGTTTTCCTACTAACTCGTCGGGGTGATAGCCGAGGCTTCTAGCAGCGTTGCTATTGATAGAGAGCAGACGCCCCTCTAAATCGTGTGTGCAAACCAGGCCGAGCGAGCCTTCTACCAGCTGACGGTAGCGGGTTTCGCTAGAGCGCAATGCTGCTTCGGCTTCGCGCTGTTCGGTTACATCAACTCCGGTAGTGATAATGAAACTTACTTCACCCGTTACATCCGTGAGCGTTGTTGCGGTCCAGGCAATGCGGTGCCGCCTGCCTTCGCGCGAAAGCCAATACATTTCATATGTGTCCATGAGCGTACCGGCTTGTGCTTGTTTAAAAAACGCTTTAGCCCGCTCCCGTTCTTCCTGGGGGAAGAGCTCTTCTGGAAAGGAACGCCCGGCCAATTCGGCAAAGGAATATCCGGAGATGCGTTCACAGGTGCGATTGAAGCGAACGATGCGTCCTGCAGGATCGAGCACAATTACGAGTGCGCTGATCGTGTCGAGAATTGTAGCGACAAAATTCCGCTCGACGGTAAGGGCGCGTTCGATGCGTTGCCTGGCGCGCACGCTACGTTCCTGAATGCGTGCGTGGTGATAGTACTCGAGCCGCGTCGTTACCTGCCGTGCAAGAATTTCCAGGGTCGATGCGTCCTGCTTCGTAAATTCACCTGGCGCCGGCGAGAGTACCGCAAGCGTTCCAACGATTGCGCCTCCAGATGAAATGAGCGGCACGCCAAGATAAGAGCGGCACGCGATACCGATTCCAAGCGAAAGACCGCGTGGCGAAAACCGGGAATCAGTGACGGAGTCAGCGATGAGCAGCGGTTTCGGTTCCAGGATGGTGTATTGGCAGGCAGATGCTGTGCGGCGAAGTTCGCGTTCATCGAAACCAATATGCGATGCAAGCCACACCCGGTTAGCATCGACCAAGCCAATGTAGGCATAAGAGGCTCGAGTGATCTGGGCTGCGAGCAGGGAGATGTCATGCAAGTCCGAATCGGGAGGTGTATCGAGGATTTCGTACTCAAGGAGAGTCTTCAACCGTTCGGTTTCATCTCGATACGAAATGGCGGTGCTGTGCAGCATCTATGGCAACATTTCCCCAATTGCCATTCTTTCAAAGCAATAGCGAAATCACCCTTCCCCATTTGGGTGATCGTGAGCTAACTATAGATATGCGTTCGTGCAGGATTTTTGCGGAAAAGTAACCCTGTGGTAACCAGCGATTTCTTCAGGCAAGTTTTTGTAAATCGCATGGGAAGGATGGGCTACTCTAGCAGCCAAGAGTTCATGCATCCTGGTTACTGCCGGGTGCGCGGAACGAAGCCGTTGAGGAAATCGTAACGATAACAGGAGCGAATATGCTAGATGATCTTCGGTTTGCGATCAGGCAGTTACGTAGAAGTCCGGGTTATGCGGTGGCAGTGGTCCTTACGCTGACACTGGGCATTGGCGTGAATACGGCAGTCTTCAGCATGCTGGATGGATTCTTGTTGCGGTCGCTACCTTATCCTGAGCCGGAGCGGGTTGGAGCGCTAGTTGTGCACAATCAATATGCTCATGCCTCGGAAGAAGATGACTCGGCAGACAGCGATGCCTGGGATGCGGTCCACCGGAATGTTTCAGGAGTGATTACCGCTGCTGCTGGAAACCGGTTTGGCGATACCAACGGCGTAAACCTTCAGGTAAACAATACGAATGGCGGCGCAGTGCGCTATGTGCGATCGGCGCGCGTTTCAGCTCACTATTTTGATGTCATCGGAATTCAGCCCCTTTTAGGGAGAGGCTTTACAGAGGACGAGGACCGGAAGGGTGGTCCGATGGCAGTTGTGTTGAGCTACTCGATCTGGCAGTCCATATTCCACGGTGACCGCCAAATTTTAGGCAAACCGGTTTTTCTGAAAGGCGAAGCGTATACGGTTGCCGGAGTGCTGCCGCAGAATGCGGTAATGCCGAATCCCGCGGATGTGTGGACTCCGCTTCAACCTAGTGATCCGAAAGGGATGTGCGCCGGTAACAATTGCCTCATCCTGATGCGCTTGTTGCCGGGAACAAATTGGCAGCAGGTGCAGGTGCAATTGGCTCACATGCCTCGGCCGCGCAATGTAGATAACAAAACCAAGTGGTGGTATTACGCACAGCCTTTGCAGCGTTATGCCGGGGGCGACATGCGTCCTAAGGTGCAGGTGCTGATGCTGGCGGTGGGCTTCATTCTGCTGATTGCGTGCGCGAATCTTGCAGGGCTGGCGCTGGTGCGCATTTCGCGACGCACGCAGGAGATTGCGACACGGCTTGCCCTGGGGGCATCTCGCATCGCCGTGCTGCGGCAGCTCTGGATGGAAAGCCTGGTGCTGGCGCTTACAGGAGCTGCGGCAGGGGTTGGGTTGGCGTGGGTGATTCTGCGCGCGATGCACGGTGTTCTGCCTGACGAAATGATTCCAGTGGGTGGTTTTGCGCTGGACGGGCGGGTGCTGGGCTTTGCGCTTCTGTCCTCGGTTGTGACGAGCTTGCTGTTTGGCGCACTTCCTGCATTGCCGATGAGCACCCAAACAGGACGTTATCCGGCGGCAGGACATCGACCGCTTCAATACCCTTGTTCTTCTTTGCCTTGTCCCCGATCATGTTGTGGCTTGGCAATATGCACAGTTCAAGCCATTGTGCGCCACTTGTCGAACCAATCGAACCTGTGCAGCCAATCACATAAGTGAGTCTGTAGCATTTCTAAAGATTTATTTTGTGTAGGTCTTGAGCTTTACTATTTTTCTTGGTCCAAGTTGTTGTGGGGGTGCCTTTGAACTGTTTCCCTTCATATTCATTTGTAGACGTCCACCAGCTGCTCTGTATTTTCTTCATCGCTACTCTGGCAGGCTACGTACAGCATGGATGAAGATCTGTGCACCCCACGTCCACCACCATTGGAATTT
>Ga0137415_10005993_pt1 | contig 12026 bp, 12 predicted proteins | sample CZODoug3_1_1_16f_FD_183082 | JGI IMG/M metagenome (GOLD analysis project Ga0137415, IMG submission 183082) | Vadose zone soil fungal communities from Angelo Coast Range Reserve, California, USA - CZODoug3_1_1_16fungal (Hybrid Assembly) | ecosystem: Environmental > Terrestrial > Soil > Vadose...
ATTAAAACCAAATGGGGTCGGCTGGACGTTTCCGCGTCAACGCTTCGGCGCATCGCGGAGGAGCAGGAGCCGATGACGGGCGCGGATTTCGCGCAATGGCGGACTGCCCTGGGCCTGTCGCTGACCGAGGCCGCGAGCCTGTTAGGCGTCGGTCGCCGCACGATCATGGCCTACCTCAAGAAGGACGAGCTGCCGCCGGTGGTCGCTATCGCGTGTCGGGTGCTGGCGCGCGACAAGCATGTGCTGGCGGCACACTATGTGCCGGCCCGGAAGATCAATCGGCCGGCGGCGTGAAAGACCCTGCGCCGAGCCAGGTCCCATTCTGAATCCTGCCATTCGATGATCAGGGACGTTGTGCAGGGCCAATCGCTCAGTCCGCCGGCCGATATCCCAAACACGTCGAGAATCTGCTCAATCTATGTCCTCCTGCCGCGCAGCTTCGCCGTCCCCTCCGCATCGACCGACAAGTCATCGCGCACTGCCACGCGGTAAACTTCCCGCGCGCTTTCTTTGCTGATGTAGCCGTTGCGGATGTCTTCAACCACCAGCGCGGGATCGCGCTCAGCCGCGTTGCCAAGCCCGCCGCCGCCCGGCATGAGCTTGAAGATGAGCAGCCCCACGAGCGCGGTCGCCATCTGCCGCGAAAAAACCAGCCGTCTTGCAATAGGGCAAAAAATGCCCTATATGAGAGGCGCTAGCAGGGAATCGCATGCCCGAGATCAGGCGGTTTGGCAGCTTCAAGCTCCTGATGTTCTTCCAGGACGAGAACCCGCCGCACGTCCATATCAAAGGAGCCGACTTCGCTGCGAAGGTGCGTATCTCGAATGGCGAGTTGCTGGCAGGCGACGCTCCGGGCAAGGTCTTAAGAGAGGCGCGGCGCTGGATCGAAGAGCATCGCCCGGGATCGCCATGAGCGACGACGTGACCATGTTTTATGCTCATATGATCGCCGATCTCGAAGGCAATCCGTCGAAGATGCCTGAGAGCAAGCTCTGGCGGCTGGCGTACATGTCTCATCCTGACGTGCATGTCGCACTGCTGCGCCTCCACCAGTACAAGCGGCTCAATTACGAGGTCGCCGGCAATATCGTGCAGGTCGGTCTTCCATTCAGCAGCGCCCTCGAATGCGCCGAAAGGGTTGCCGCATGACTGACTTCGAGCGGCGCCTCCGCGACGACCTGGAGCCCATTCTCGGCTCTCCGGATCCCCGGGAGAAACTCAGCGCCTACCACGACATGCCGTATGCGCTTTTCCGGTACGATCCGGAGCAGGAGTACCCGCTGCGGCGGGAAGTCACGTTGCTGCAGACGCGTCTGGCCCAAAAGGGAAAGCGCGTGACCCGGATTTCGCTGGCCGAGTGCCTCCACGAGGCGATGTCTGTGAATAAGCGCTCAAAATTGACCCCTCCATCGCTTGGTAAATCAACAGCTTGGCTCGCCGATCGGCGCCGGGACCCCGTGCCGATCAACACACCAGACGCGTTCTCCAGGCTTTCTCAGACGTTCAAATTCATCCAGACCGCCTTCGGCTCAGTGAAATTCTCGATCGCCGCCGTGCCATGCTCTCGGCCGAAGCCGGAATCGCGTACGCCGCCCCACGGCAACCGCACATCGGTATAGCCATAGGTGTTGATCCAGACGGTGCCGGCATTCACTTTCTTCGCGAAACGCTGCACGCGTCCGATGTCTCGACTCCAGACGCCCGCGGCAAGGCTGTAAACGGTGCCGTTGGCGATGCGTAGCGCATCAACTTCGTCGCGAAACTTGATGACACTCACCACGGGACCGAAGATTTCCTCCTGCGAGATCCGCATCTCATGTCCGACGTTGGCGAAAACCGCGGGGCTGATGAAATAGCCTCGATCGCCGACGCGCCTGCCGCCAGTCGTCAGCAAAGCGCCTTCCTTCTGACCGATATCCACATAGCCGAGAATGCTCTTCATCTGTTTTTCGGAGATCACCGGGCCCAGCGCTGTGGCACGGTCGGCTGGATCGCCCATCCGGATAGCCTTGGCGCGCTGCGTCAACCGCTCGACCACCTCGTCGTAGACCTTCTCGTGGGCGAGCACTCGCGAACCGGCCGAACACACCTGCCCGGCGTTGAAGAAGATTCCGGACGCAGCCGCCTTGGTCGCAGCCTCGATATCGGCGTCGTCAAAGATAACGTTGGCGGACTTTCCGCCGAGTTCGAGCGAAACCCGTTTGAAATTACCCGCCGCGCCGCGCAGAATTCCGCGTCCAACACCCGGCGATCCCGTGAAGGTAACCTTGTCCACATCCGGATGATTGACGAGGGCGTCGCCAACCACCCGGCCGGGACCAGTAACGATATTGAGCACCCCCGGCGGCAGACCCGCTTCGAGCGCCAATTCGCCGATGCGCAGCGCCGAGAGTGACGTCAGCTCGGCAGGCTTCATTACAATCGTGCAGCCGCAGGCCAGGGCGGGCGCCAGCTTCCACATTCCGATCATCAGCGGGAAATTCCAAGGCACGATGACGGCAACCACGCCGACCGGCTCTCGCACCGTATAGGTGAGCGCGTCGTCCCGCGTGGAGACGACTTCGCCATGGATCTTGTCAGCCCAGCCCGCGTAGTAGGTCAACGTATCGATGGCAGCCGGGAGGTCCTGGCGCAGTACACCCGAGATCGGTTTCCCGGCATCAAGACTTTCCAGCGCAGCGATTTCATTCGCGTGCCTTTTCATCAGGGCCACGAGATTGAGCAGGATTTGTCCTCGCTCTGACGCGCGCATGGTGCGCCAGGGCCCCTCGAAGGCTCGGCGCGCGGCAGCGACCGCCCGATCGACATCGACCTCGTTGCCTTCCGCGACGGTCGCGATGACCTGCTCGGTGGCCGGATTGAGGGTTTTGAAGGTGCGCCCGGAGGCTGACGGGATGTGCTGACCGTCAATCAGTAGGAGTTCGTGTCTGGAGGCCAAAACTGGGGGCGTCGCCTCACAGGAATAGTCATATGCAATCGACATCATATTTCCTCCGTTGGTCGTGGTTAGGGTAGGAGGATATTTCTCCGAGTAAATATGATATAGTCTTCCTATGGCTGACTAACATATGAAGTAATTTTCATAACATTGGCAAACCCAGTGCTCAATATCGAAATCGAGACCATCTGGCGGTTTCACAAGGAGGGCAGTCCACATACGGCCGTGGTGATGCTCGGAATTCTGAACGAGATCCGAAAGACCGGGAAACTTACCAGTGCGGCGAACCATGCCCACCTCTCCTACCGCCACGTCTGGAATCTCGTCGAGCAATGGTCCGTTTTCTTCGGCGTCCCGCTGGTCGAAACCCATCGCGGTAAGGGCACAACGCTGACGGCGTTCGGTGAAAAACTGGTGTGGGCCGGGCAGCGCATGCAGGCACGACTCGGCCCGCAGCTTGAAAATCTGGCGCAAGAACTTGTGACGGAGATCAAACCGTTCCTGCATCAACGACCCTCCGTCATCCGCGTCCATGCAAGCCACGGTTTTGCGGTTTCAAAATTGCGCGAGTTGCTGGACCGCGAACCGGGCATCGGCGTCGATCTGCGCTATGTCAGCAATCAGAATTCGCTGGTGTCGCTGGCGCAGGGGGCCTGCGATCTTTCAGGCGTGCATTTGCCACGCGGCGGGCTCCGTGCGCAAAGCGTTCAGTCCTGCAGGGAATGGCTTGATCCACGCGAAGATCGCGTCATCAGTTTTGTAACGCGCGAGATGGGGCTGATGGTCAAGCGCGGCAATCCGCTCAAGATCGCGTCGCTGAAGGATCTCGTCGACCGGAAGGCTCGCTTCGTCAATCGCGACCATGATTCCGGTACACGTCTACTGTTCGACCAGTTGCTGACCCTGCACAAGATAGACGAGGCCAAGATCAATGGCGGACAGCAAATGGAATTTACTCACGCCGCAGTGGCCGCTTATGTGGCGAGCGGTATGGCGGACGCAAGTTTCGGCGTCGAGGCAGCCGCCCGGCAATTCGGGCTCGATTTCGTCCGGCTTCTGACGGAGGATTATTTCTTTGTTTGCCGCCGCGCGTTCTTGGAGACCGAGCCGATGCAGCGAGTACTCGACATTATGAAAGGCAACGAGTTTCACAAGGCCGTTGCTGCTCTTCCCGGTTATGTTGCAGCCAATACCGGTTCAGTTAGTACCGTGCGGGAATTCCTGGACAGCGTTTACGCAAAGACAGTCACTTCGCGGAAACGAAAGAATTGAGCAAGCCGCGCCCGCGACAACAACGCCAGTTCGATGCAAAGTGTCGAACGATCCAGCGCATGGGCAAAAGGAGAAACGATTATCGCCTGAATTCGTTGGTTAGTTCGCCGATACCGTCGATCGCGACGGTGACCTTGTTGATCGGATCCTTCATCGACCCAACGCCCAGTGATGTGCCGCAGCAGATCAGATCGCCCGGCAACAACGTCATGTCGTGCGAGATTTTGCTGACAAGCTGCTTCGCGCTGAAGATCATGTCCGAGATCGGATACGATTGACGCTCCTCGCCATTGAGAATCGTCCGAACAACGAGTTTAGCCGGGTCAATCCCGGATGAGATGACAGGCCCGAACGGGCAAAAACCATCGTATCCCTTAGCGCGGGCCCATTGCGCGAACGTGGTATCTTTGCTGATCACGTCGGCGGCCGTTATATCGTTGACGCAGGTATAGCCATGGATGAAGGCGTTAGCCTCATCGGTCGAGACACCACTGCATGTGCGCCCGATGACGATGGCGAGTTCGCCTTCATAAACGACCTTGCCGTCATAAGAGGTCGGTCGTTTGACGACTGCATTCGGCGCGGCGGCCGTCGTCGGCGCCTTCAGAAGGTACAGCGGCTCGTCGGGTTCCCGGACATTCAATTTCGCAGCCAGAGCATGAAAATTATTCCACAACGCGATGATTTTGGATGGCTCGCTTGGAGCCAAGAGTTCGACAACACCCAAAGCGAGGAGTTGGCCATTTGCCCACGAGTCTCCAAACATCTCGCCGTCATGAACGCTGATCTCAGATTGCGAGATCGTGCCAAAGCCGGTTGTGTCCAGGTGGCGAAAACGAACCCAATAAGTCACGATAAGAACCCCCAAGATCGATGAAGCAAAGCCGTCGTTCCAATGATAAATTCGCCGCTCGGCCGAGTTCAATAAAGACCAGCGATTCTGGCACGCTGTGTTACGAGCGCCAGAACCGCGTCGATCGCTGGTGTCGGGATCTGCGTGAGACGCCCCATTTCCTGAACCACGGTGACAAGCGGATCGATCTCCATGGGGCGTCCGCGCTCAAGATCCTGCAGCATCGATGTCTTGTGCGCGCCAACCTTGCGCGCGCCTTCGATGCGCCGCTCTACATCGACGCGGAATTTCACGCCGAATGTCTCCGCGATGCTCTGGGTCTCCAGCATCATGGCCTTCGACAGGGCGCGCGTTGCCGGATCAGTGCAGATCTTGTCTAGCGTCGCATGCGTCAGCGCGCTGATCGGATTGAAACAGACATTGCCCCACAGCTTGAGCCAGATTTCGTCGCGGATCCGATCGAGGATAGGCGCTTGAAATCCGGCCTTGACGAACAACGCGGCGATCCGCTCGACATCCACGCTTTTTTCTCCGGAGGCTTCACCGAGAGGAAAGCGGTCGCCATAGACATGTCGGATGACGCCTGGCGCCTCGATCTCGGTCGCGGGATAAACGATGCACCCGATTGCACGCTCCGGACCTAACTCGCGCCATTGCCGTCCGCCCGGATCGATACTCTCAAGCGTCGATCCCTCGCACTCGTTGCCGTGCTTGTAGAAATACCAGTAAGGAATTCCGTTGACCGCAGTAACAATCCGTGTGTACGAGCCCAGTAGCGGCTGGATTGCTTCGATGACACCGGTGATCGAATGCGCCTTCAGGCAAATAATGACAAAATCCTGCGGTCCTAGCTCGGCGGGATTATCGGTGCAGTGGGGGTGCACTACGCGCTCTTCATCGCCAATCAATAATTTGAGGCCGTTGGCGCGCATCGCGGCGAGATGTGCGCCGCGCGCGACGAGGCTGATATCCGCTCCCGCTCGAGCCAGCTGCACACCGAGATAACCTCCGATCGCGCCGGCGCCGTAGATGCAGATTTTCATGCAGTTCTCCAGAACGATTGGCTAGAGAGTACGTCTTTCATAGACACGCTCTTCCCTTCAGCACGTCGATCAGCGTCTTTCCAAGACGTGCTGGCGAAGGAGAAACGCGAATGCCAGCGCTCTCCATTGCGGCGATCTTGGATTCTGCATCTCCCTTTCCGCCGGATATGATCGCACCGGCGTGGCCCATGCGGCGGCCCGGAGGTGCCGTACGTCCTGCAATGAAGCCGACCATCGGTTTCTTTCGGCCACGCTTCGCCTCGTCCTTGATGAATTGCGCGGCGTCTTCCTCCGAGGAACCGCCGATCTCGCCGATCATGACGATGGATTTCGTCGCAGGATCGGCCAGGAATAATTCAAGCATTGCGATGAAATCGGTGCCCTTGACCGGATCGCCGCCGATACCGACTGCGGTGCTCTGCCCGAGCCCTTCTGCAGTGGTCTGATATACCGCCTCGTAGGTCAGCGTTCCCGAGCGAGAGACGATTCCGACGCTCCCTTTTTTGAAGATATTGCCGGGCATGATTCCGATCTTGCACTCACCGGCCGTCATCACGCCGGGGCAATTCGGGCCAATCAGCCGCGACTTGGAATCATCAAGCGCGCGACTGACCTTGATCATGTCTGCTACCGGAATGCCTTCGGTGATACAGACGATCAGCGGGATCTCGGCATCGATTGCTTCGCAAATCGCGTCCGCCGCGCCCGGTGGCGGGACATAAATCACGCTGGCATCGGCACCGGTTTGTTCGCGAGCTTCCGCCACGGTATCGAACACCGGCAAATCGAGATGCTTGGTGTTGCCCTTGCCGGGCGACGTGCCGCCGACCATTCTGGTCCCGTAAAGCACTGCCTGCTCCGAATGGAAGGTGCCGTTTTTGCCCGTAAAGCCCTGGCAGATGACCTTGGTATTGCTGTCGATCAGAATAGCCATTACGCGGCCTCCTTTCGTGTGGCTCTGACGATCTTTTGTGCGGCATCGTCGAGGTCATCTGCCGACACGACATTGAGACCTGAGCTCTTGATGATCTTTTTGCCAAGTTCGACATTGGTGCCTTCGAGCCGCACGACCAGCGGTACCGTCAAGCCGACTTCCCGCACAGCCGCGACTACGCCTTCCGCGACGACATCGCAGCGCATGATGCCGCCGAAAATATTGACCAGAATTCCCTTCACATTGGGATCGGATGTGATGATCTTGAACGCGGCCGCAACCTTTTCCTTAGTCGCGCCACCGCCGACATCGAGGAAGTTTGCCGGCGTTGCGCCGTAAAGTTTGATTATGTCCATGGTCGCCATAGCTAGACCGGCGCCGTTGACCATGCAGCCGATCGTGCCCTCAAGCGCGATATAGTTGAGATCGTATTTTGAGGCTTCGATCTCCTTCCCGTCCTCTTCTGTCAGATCGCGCAGCTTGACCACTTCGGAATGCCGGTACAACGCGTTCGAATCGAAGCTGACCTTGGCATCGAGACATCGCAACTCGCCCTGCTTCGTGACGACCAGTGGGTTGATCTCGAGCATCGCCATGTCGGTACCTACAAAGGCGCTGTAGAGCTGCGCTGTCAGACTCTCCGCCTGCCTTGCGAGATCGCCGATGAGACCTAGTGCGTGGGCGACGGCACGTCCGTGATGCGCCATGACGCCAGTCGCGGGATCAATTGAAAAGGTCACGATCTTGTCGGGCGTATCATGCGCGACATTTTCGATGTCCATCCCACCTTCGGTCGAGACAACAAAGGCGACGCGCGATGTCTCGCGGTCGACCAGCATCGAGAGATAGAATTCCTTTTCAATGTCGCAGCCGTCCTCGATATACAGGCGGTTGACCTGCTTACCTGTAGGACCGGTCTGTGCGGTGATAAGTGTGTGGCCGAGCATTTCCCTGGCGTGTGCGGCCACTTCGTCGACGGATTTGGCAAGTCGCACACCTCCTTTCGCATCGCTAGGCAATTCCTTGAATTTGCCTTTGCCGCGGCCCCCCGCATGGATTTGGGATTTCACGACGTACACGGGGCCCGGGAGGGTTTTCGCCGCGGCCACTGCTTCTTTAACCGTGAGCGCCGGCTGCCCTTCGGAAACCGGTGCGCCGAAACTCTTTAGAACGGCCTTGCTCTGGTATTCATGGATATTCATATCGTCCTCAACCGTTGTATTTTGTATGCCAGAACTTCGGAGACAAAAAGAAAGGTGGACCGGAGTTCACCTCGTTTGGATTTTTAAACAGAAGCGCTCAGATTATGCGCACTGTTCGCGCATTTGCGTCGACCCGAGCGGTTTCGTTGCCCAGAATGAAAGCACGCCGCATCGGCTTTATGACGAACAACGCAAGCAGCGCCGCCGTGGCGTTCAGGCCGACAGCGACGACGAAAACAGCCTGCCAGCCGTATTTCGCGGCAACAATGCTCGCGAGCGGCACCAGCAACGAGGCAGTGCCTTTTGCAGTATACAACATACCGTTGTTAGTCGTGGCGAACTTTGCCCCGAAGGTATCGCCACTGGTCGCGGGGAACAGGCTATATATTTCGCCGAACACGCCGAAATACGCTGCGGTCGCAAGAACGAAGACGACTGGGATGTGGCCATAAGCCGAAAGCGTCAGCAGCATGAGGGCCGCCGTCCCGAACGCGATGAACATCGTGTGCTCGCGGCCGATGGCATCAGAGAGCCAACCGAAGAACGGACGGCCGAAACCATCGAGAATACGGTCGAGCGAAATGGCGAAGGTCAATGCTGCCATTTGAAAACCCAGAAGACTCACGGGTTCGTTTGCGATCTTGAAGTCATGTGCGATCGGCGCGATCTGAGCCGCGGTCATTAGACCGCCCGCAGCGACCATCACGAACACCAAGTACATCAACCAGAATATTGGGCTGCGCAACACCTGCGGTGGCGTGAAATCAATTTTGGTCTGCGGAAGATTCAACTGCTTCCTTTTGACCGGGATCACTTGCGATGGCTTGCGCATGAAAAATGCCAAAATGAAAACGATGGCGCCTTGCCCGATACCAAAAGTGAAAAACGCATGTTCATAACCGGTCGCAGCGATGACGTTTGCGATCGGCACGACGGTAATTGCAGCGCCCGCACCGAAGCCGGCCGCGGTCGCTCCTGCAGCAAGGCCACGCCGGTCCGGAAACCACTTTAATGCATTGCCGACGCAGGTGCCATACACCGAGCCCGCACCGATTCCGGCGATGATTGCTGCGATGAAAAGCAACACAAGCGAATCGGCGTAAGAATTCAATACCCATGCGAGGGCAATCATGACTCCGCCGAACATGGTCACGACGCGCGGACCATATTTATCGACGAACCATGCCTCGACCGGGACAAGCCAGGTCTCCGTGAACACAAAAAGCGTAAAGGCCAACTGGATTGCGGCCCGGCCCCAGTGGTACTTCGCGTCGATCGGATCGACGAACAGCGTCCAGCCGTATTGAAGATTCGCGATCATGGCCATGCAGACGATGCCCATCGCGAGTTGCAGCCAACGGAAATAAGGACCGTCAGTAACCGTCGGCGGGGATTGTTGCGCAGTGACTGGCATTGCTTCCTCCTTCGACACGCTTTTGAAGATGAACTCTCTTTCGCAGCTAGCCATTCTGGTATGCAGTATACCAGATTTGCAAGCGATTATTTTCCTCTGGTGTAGAAAAGAACTCGTTTGTTGCGTTGCGTAGTTCCCGTCCGGAATATTGTTGCAAAAAGGTGAGATCCGGAACTAAGGCTAAATCAGGTAGAAGTCGTGCAGTTTAGAGTGGAAATCACGCCAAATCTGTTGTTTTGGCACTCAAAGCCGGAAGAGGGATTTGCTGTGACGAGCGAAACGCGGGAGTCCGAGCGCTCCCTGCGAGTCGGATTCGTTGCCCAAATGTTTAGTAGGGTAAGTGTTCTATGGGCAACAGGCATGCCAGATACCAAGTCTCAAATTTCGAATGTCGCATAGGCTGGAACTACCTTCCGCGGCGGGTCGAGCTTCCGCGGCGGGTCGAGCGCGCCGGAATCGTGGATCTCTGCCACCTGGTGATCGGTAAAGCCGAGGACCTGCCGAAGGATCTCATCGGTATGTTCGCCGAGTAGCGGTGAGCGCGTGACCTCGGTCGGGCTGTCCGACATCTTGATGGGATTGCCGACCGAGAAGTATTTGCCGCGCTCGGGATGATCGACCTCGACCACGGTGCCGGTGGCGCGCAGTGACTGATCCTCGATCAACTCCTTCATCGACAGAATTGGACCGCAGGGGATGTCGTCCTTGTTGAGAATATCCATCGCCTCGAACTTGGTCTTGGTCATGGTCCATTGCTCGATGCGGGCGAAGATTTCGTTGAGGCGCGACAGCCGGGCAGGGGGCTTGGCGTAGTCGGGGTGGGTTTTCCAGCCGGGCTCGCCGATGACGTCGCAAATTTTCTCCCAGACCGCCGCCTGGGTGATGAAATAGATATAGGCGTTGGGATCGGTCTCCCAGCCCTTGCACTTCAAGATGCGGCCCGGCTGACCGCCGCCGGAATCGTTGCCGGCACGCGGTACCGCATCTCCGAAAGGGATCCCTTCGCCGTACTGGCTGTATTCCGTGAGCGGGCCGTGGGCGAGGCGTTGCTGATCGCGCAACTTGACGCGGGCGAGGTTCAGCACACCGTCCTGCATGGAAGCGGTGACCTTCTGACCCTTGCCGGTCATGGTGCGCTGATAAAGTGCGGTGACGATACCGAGCGCCAGATTCAGCCCGGTGCCGCTGTCGCCGATCTGCGCGCCGGTGACCAGCGGCAGTCCGTCGCGAAAACCCGTGGTCGAAGCCGAGCCGCCGGTGCATTGCGCGACGTTTTCATACACCTTGCAGTCTTCGTAAGGGCCGGGGCCGAATCCCTTGATCGACGCCACGATCAATTTCGGATTGATGCTTTGAATCTTCTCCCAGGGAAAACCCATACGATCGAGCACGCCGGGGCCGAAATTCTCCACCAGCACGTCGCATTTCTTCATCAACGCGGTGAGGACTTCCTTGCCCTTGGGATTCTTGGTGTCGAGCGTGATCGAGCGCTTGTTGTGGTTGAGCATGGTGAAATACAGGCTGTCGACATTCGGCTTGTCCTGCAATTGACCGCGCGTGATATCGCCAACCCCGGGGCGCTCGACCTTGATCACGTCGGCGCCGAACCATGCCAGCAACTGCGTGCAAGTCGGTCCTGACTGGACGTGGGTGAAATCGAGAATGCGAACGCCCTTGAGTGCCTTTGTCATCGTCTTGCTCCGTATAGTATCTGCTCCTGCACCCGCAGGAAGGAAAAGGGGAGGGGCCCGCTCGCGGCCCCCCTCCGGATGTGGCCAATCTATTTCTTGCGAAGCATGCTTTGCGGATTGAGGTTGCCGATGCGGCCGCTTTCGGAGCCGGAAGCCGGGTCGATCATTGCGTTGATGAGGGTCGGCTTGCCGGAGTCCATGGCCTCGTTCACGGCGCGCTTCAGTTCGTCCGGCGTCGTGGCGTTCACGCCAACGCCGCCGAAAGCCTCCATCATCTTGTCGTAACGCGAGTCCTTGACGAACACCGTCGTCGCGACGTCCGATCCGCCGGTCGGGTTGACGTCGGTTCCGCGATAGATGCCATTGTTGTTGAAGACGACGATGCACATGCTCATCGGCAGGAAAGGAATGGCGCTCTTCTCGATCAGCGCGCGAATGGCGTCGTCGGCCTGGGCATAGGCTGCGCCTTTGCCGAGGATGATCAGGGGACGTTTTGCGTTTTTCAGCACATCGAGCGCGCGCTTGACCGCGCCCGGGGCGGGGATCTGGGCCGGTGCCGGGTCGATCACCTTGACGAGCGACTTCGCTCCAGCCTCAGCGTCCATCACCTGAGAAAAAAGCTTGGCGGGCAGATCGAGATAGACGCCGCCCGGACGCCCCGACACCGCCGCCCGGATCG
>Ga0137415_10005994_pt1 | contig 12024 bp, 7 predicted proteins | sample CZODoug3_1_1_16f_FD_183082 | JGI IMG/M metagenome (GOLD analysis project Ga0137415, IMG submission 183082) | Vadose zone soil fungal communities from Angelo Coast Range Reserve, California, USA - CZODoug3_1_1_16fungal (Hybrid Assembly) | ecosystem: Environmental > Terrestrial > Soil > Vadose...
GCTGCGGGCGGCCGGCCTCGGTTCCGACGGCGCCCTGCGCGACGAATTCGCCAAGAATCGCGATGTCACCACCTTGTCGCTCAAGACGGTGGAGAATTACGCCGCCGCCACCGGACATCACTACGTCAAGTCGCTGCTCGATTCCGGCGACGCCCGCAGCTGGATCGCGGGACGCCAGCTCGTCGATCTGGTCGAGCATTTTCCGATCGCCCTGTCGGGCGAGCAGTTGCGTGCGCTGACCCGGCCGCTGGCGCCGCGCGCTTATTCGATCGCGTCGTCGCGCCGCGAGGTCGGCGACGAGGCGCATCTGCTGGTTTCGGCGGTGCGCTACGACAGCCATGGGCGCAGCCGCACCGGCGTGGCGTCGGGCTTCGTCGCCGAGCGCCTGCGCAAGGGCGACCGCGTGCGGGTGAAGCTGCGGCCCAACAAGCATTTCGGCCTGCCGGCGTCCGATCGCGACATCATCATGGTGGGTCCGGGCACCGGCGTCGCGCCGTTCCGCAGCTTCGTCCAGGAGCGCCGCGGCGCGGGCGCCACCGGAAAATCCTGGCTGTTCTTCGGCGACCGCAACTACACCCACGACTTCCTCTACCAGCTCGAATGGCAGGATGCCCTGAAGGACGGGGCGCTGACCCGCATGGACGTCGCCTTCTCGCGCGACACGCCGGAGAAGGTCTACGTCCAGAACCGCCTGTGGGATCGCCGCCGCGAGCTGGTCGAGTGGCTCGAGGACGGCGCCTATCTCTATGTCTGCGGCGACGCCAAGCAGATGGCCAAGGACGTGCGCGGCACGCTGGTCAAGGCCTATGCCGACGTGAAGGCGATCGCGCCCGAGGTCGCCGAGCAGGCGGTCGGCGCGCTCGAGCGCGGACGGCGCTATCTGCAGGACGTGTACTAAGCTACCGTCATCGAAGCGCAGCCGTAGGGTGGGCAAAGGGCGCGGGACGCGCCCGTGCCCAGGCGCGGCGCCGCGGTGGGCACGCTCCCCTACGGCGCGCAATGAAAGTGAGACCAACCATCATGGCCAAAGAACTTTCGCGCAACGAACGCATCAAGGAAGCGAGCGATTATCTCCGCGGCACCCTGGCCGAAGGCCTGCGCGACGAGATCACCGGCAGCATCGTCGAGGACGACGCGCAGCTGGTGAAATTCCACGGCATGTATCTGCAGGACGACCGCGACCTGCGCGGCGAGCGCTCGTCGAAAAAGATGGAGAAGGCCTTCGCCTTCATGCTGCGCGTGCGCATCTCGGGCGGCGTGCTCACCCCGGCGCAATGGCTGACCCTGGACGAGATCGCCCGCCACTACGGCAACGGCACCATGCGGCTCACGACGCGGCAGACCGTGCAGCTGCACGGCGTCATCAAGTCCAATCTCAAGGCCACCCTGCGGGCGATGGACGCCGCGCTGCTCTCGACCATCGCAGCCTGCGGCGACGTCAACCGCAACGTGATGTGCAATCCCAATCCGCACCAGTCGAAGGCCCATCGCGCCGCCTACGACCTGGCGGTGGCGATCTCCAACCACCTGACGCCGCGCACGGCGGCCTATCGCGAGATCTGGCTCGACGGCGAGCGCATCGCGGGCGGCGATGACGAGGCGGTCGAGCCGATCTACGGCAAGACCTATCTGCCGCGCAAATTCAAGATCGCGGTCGCGGTGCCGCCGTCGAACGACGTCGATGTGTTCGCCAACGATCTCGGCTATATCGCGATTCTCGACCGCAAGGGCGCCGTGCGCGGCTGGAACGTGACGGTGGGCGGCGGCATGGGCATGACCCATGGCGAGCCGGAGACCTATCCGCGCACCGCCGACCTCATGGGCTTCTGCAAGACCGAGCAGGCGGTGGCGATCGCCGAGGCGGTGGTGACCGTGCAGCGCGACTGGGGCGACCGCTCCGACCGCAAGCATGCGCGCCTCAAATATACCATCGAGGATCGCGGGCTGGCGGCGTTCCGCGCCGAGGTCGAGCGCCGCGCCGGCGTGACCCTCGACGAGCCGCAGACCTTCACCTTCACGTCCACCGGCGACCGCTATGGCTGGACCGACGGCGAGGGCGATCGCTGCCATCTCACGCTGTTCATCGAGAACGGACGCCTGCATGACGTTGCGGAAAAGACGCTGATGACCGGCATGCGCGAGATCGCGCGCCAGCATGACGGCGACATCCGCGTCACCGCCAACCAGAACCTGATCGTCGCCAACGTGGCCAAGGGCAACCGGGCGGCGGTCGAGAAGCTGGCGGCCGCCCATGGGCTGCTGGCGCCGGCGTCCGGGCTGCGGCGCAACGCCATGGCGTGCGTGGCGCTGCCCACCTGCGGGCTCGCGCTCGCCGAGAGCGAGCGTTACCTGCCCGACCTCGTGACTGCGCTGGACGCGCGGCTGGCGGCGCATGATCTCTCGGCCGACGACATCGTGATCCGCATGACCGGCTGCCCCAACGGCTGCGCGCGGCCCTACATCGCCGAGATCGGCTTGGTCGGCAAAGGACCGGGCCGCTACAATCTCTATCTCGGCGCCGCCTTCGACGGATCGCGCCTGTCCAAGCTCTATGCCGAGGACCTGCAGCACGACGAGATCATCGCCCGGCTCGATCCCCTGTTTGGCGCTTACGCGCGCGAGCGCATCGAGGGCGAGCGCTTCGGCGACTTCGTCATCCGCGCCGGCTACGTCGCGGCGACCAGCAATGGGCGCGATTTCCACGCCAATACCGGGCCGCAACGCACGATCTAACCGCGCCGTCATTGCGAGGCATGCAAGGCATGCCGAAGCAATCTCTACGGCGTACGTGGCGCGAGATTGCTTCGCTTCGCTCGCAATGACATGCGTCCCCAATTGACGTAGTGCCCCTCTCCGTATTTATTCGCGCCACATTCCGGCAGGAAAGGACCGCCCATGGCCGCCCTCAGCGAGCGCCTGAACACGCCGATCTCGACCGCCGAGCTGCAGCGGCGATGGAACGCGGTGCGCGCCGCCATGCAGGCGCAGAAGATCGACGTCCTGCTGATGCAGAACAACAACGACCACATGGGCGGCTATGTCCGTTATTTCACCGACATGCCGGCGACCAACGGCTATCCCAACACCGTGGTGTTCCCGCGCGACGCCGACATGACGGTGGTCACGCAGGGCCCGTTCGGCGGCGCGCAGGACCTGCCGCCGGAGGGCGATGGCGTGTGGCGCGGCGTCAAGCGGGTGTTGACCACGCCGAGCTATTCGTCCGCGCATTACACCAAGGACTACGATCCCGAGCTCGCCGCCACGGCGCTCGTTCCCTACGCCAAGGCCACGATCGGCCTCGTCGGCACCTACCAGATGTCCTACGCGATGGTGGATTTCATCAAGCGCCGCTTCCCGGGCGCGACCTACGTGGACGCTTCCGAGCTGGTCGACCGCATCAAGGTGCCCAAGAGTCCGGAGGAGATGGAATTGATCCGCCGCACCACGCGGATGCAGGACGGCGCCATGAAGGCCGCCTTCGAGGCCCTCAAGCCGGGGATGCGCGACAGCGACGTGTCGGCGATCGCGGCGCATTACAGCATGCGCAACGGCAGCGAGCAGGGAATCTACCTCTGCGCCTCCTCGCCGATCGGCCAGCCCGCCCGCATCAACCAGCGGCACGTGCAGGACCGCATGATCCAGAAGGGCGACCAAGTCGCGCTCCTGGTCGAGGACAACGGGCCGGGCGGATTCTACACCGAGCTCGGCCGCACCTGCGTGGCCGGCAAGGCGCCGCAGGGCATGAAGGACGAGCTCGCCTTCACGCTGGAGGCGCGCAAGATGACCCTCGACCTGCTCAAGCCCGGCACGCCCTGCCGCGACATCTGGGAGGCCTTCAACGCCTTCATGCGCAAGAACGGCCGGCCCGAGGAGGCGCGGCTCTATTGCCACGGCCAAGGCTACGACCTGGTCGAGCGCCCGCTGGTGCGCAAGGACGAGCCGATGACCATCGAGAAGGACATGAACATCGTGGTCCACCCGACCTACATCCACAAAGGCTACGTGAACTGGCTGTGCGACAATTATTTCATCGGCGGCAACGGGCCGGGCGACCGGCTGCACCAGTTTCCCGAGGTGATCATGGAGATCGAGTAGGGTGCCGCGCCCGCGCTTGCTTTAAAGGCCGCAAAATGCGTGTATCGCGTCGAAAAATTCGCAACCTCGCAGCAGCCCGTGCCACGCATTAATTTTCAGCAACTTGCAAAATCCCGCGGCAGTTCGACGGCCGAAACGGATGGGGCGCGATGAAGCCCGCTCGGTTTCGCCACTACGCCCCGACCACGGTCGACGAGGCGGTCGCGCTTTTGGCCCGGCTCGCGCCGGATGACGGCCGCGTGCTGGCGGGCGGCCAGAGCCTGGTGCCCACCATGGCGTTCCGGCTGGCGCGGCCGACCCATCTGATCGACATCAACGGCATCGCGGCGCTCGATCGCCTTGCGGTCGAGAAAGACCGGCTTGCCATCGGCGCTTGCGTGCGCCACGCCGCCTTTCATCGTCCGACCGCCGAGGGCCCGCTCGGCCGCCTGCTCGCGACGGTGGTGCGCCACATCGCCCATTACCCCATCCGCACCCGCGGCACGTTCTGCGGCAGCATCGCCAATGCGGATCCCGCCGCCGAATGGTGCACCGTCGCGGCCGCGCTCGGCGCCGAGATGGTGGCGCGCCGCGAGGGCGGCACGCGCGTCATTCCGGCGGATCGATTCTTTGCCGGCATCATGAGCACCGCGCTGACAGAGGACGAGCTTCTGACCGAGGTGCGGTTGCCTCTGCTGCCGGCTGACACGCGCATCGGTTTCTACGAATTCAGCCGGCGTGCCGGCGATTTCGCGATCGCCATGGGGCTCGCGACCTTCCGGGTGAAGAACGGCAAGATCCTCGAGCCGCGCGTCGCGGTCGGCGGCGCCGAGCCGCATGCGCGCCGCATCGCGGAGGCCGAGCAGGCCCTCGCCGGCCAGGCCCCCGGCGCGGACGCCTTCGCGGCCGCGGCCGAGCGCGCCGCGTCGTGCGTCGACCCGATGCAGGACGTCAACAACACGGCGCAGTACCGGCGCGACCTCGTCCGCACGGTCGTGCGCCGCGCGCTCGAGCAGGCGGCCGCATGAGCGCGGCGGCGAGACTCGAAGCCACCAAATGGATCGGCCGGTCGGTCGAGCGGCTGGAAGACCCGCCGCTGGTCACCGGCCGCGGCCGCTATGCCGCCGACATCTCGTTTCCCCACCAGCTCCATATGCGAATCGTGCGCTCCAACCACGCGCACGGGAAGATCGTGTCGATCGACACCAGCGCCGCCAAGGCGCTGCCGGGAGTCGTCGCGGTATGGACCGCCGCCGATATTCCGGAGGTGCCCCCGGTCGATTTCCGCGAAGGCCGCATCGAGAAGCTCGAGCCCTACCGCCAGCCCGTTTTGGCGACCGACCGCGTGCGCTACGTGGGCGATCCGGTGGCGGCCGTATTCGCCGAGGACGCCTACATCGCCGAAGACGCGGCCGACCTCGTCACCATGGAGATCGACGAGCTGCCGGTGCTGCTCGACGCCGAGGCCGAGCCCGGTGAGTTCTCGCCCGGCCGCAACACCGAAGCCACCATCGTGCGCCAGGGCTATGGCGACGTCGATGCGGCGTTGCGCGGCGCGCACGCGGTCGTCGAGCTCGAATTGACGGTGGGGCGGCATTCCGGCGTGCCGATCGAGACGCGCGGCGCGATCGGCCGCTATGACGCGTCCCGCGACATGCTGGAGCTGCACGGCGCCGCCAAGGTGCCGCACCGCAATCGCGAGCTGCTTGCGCGCATGCTCAAGCGCAGCCCCTCGGCCATCAGCGTCTTCGAGTCCCATGTGGGCGGCGGCTTCGGCATCCGCGGCGAGATCTATCCCGAGGACGTGCTGGTCTGCGTGGCCGCGATGCGGCTCGGCCGGCCGGTCAAATGGATCGAGGACCGGCGCGAGCACCTGATCTGCGCCAACCATTCGCGCCAGCAGAAGCACCGCATCAAGGCGGCGGTCGACCCGGATGGGCAGATCCTCGCGATCGACGACGAGTTCTGGCACGACCAGGGCGGCTATATCCGGACCCACGCGATCCGGGTCGCGATGATGATCTGCGGTATCCTTCCCGGTCCCTACCGGGTGCCGGCCTATCGCTCGATCGGCCATTTCCGCCTCACCAACAAGACGCCGGCCGCGACCTACCGGGCGCCCGGACGTTACGAGACGACCTTCATCCGCGAGCGGCTGGTCGACGCGGTGGCGCAGCATCTCGGCCTCGATCCGATTCACGTGCGGCGGCGCAATCTCATCACCAAGGAAGAGATGCCCTATCCGCGCCCGCTCGAGGCCTTGGGCGAGGAAATCCACTACGACTCCGGCGACTATGCGGCGCTGCTCGACCGTGTGCTGGCGGCGGCCGACTGGGATAATCTGCAGGCCACCTTGAACAAGCGGCGCCAGCAGGGCGAGCTGGTCGGCGCCGGCATCGCGATGTTCGTGGAGAAGAGCGGGCTCGGCCCCTCCGACGGCGTCAAGATTTCGGTCGATACGTCGGGCATGGTCGAGGTCATTACCGGCGGCGCCTCGATCGGCCAGGGTTTCGAGACCGTGATGGCGCAGGTCTGCGCCGAGACGCTCGGCGTCGACTACCGGGCGGTGCGCGTGATCCACGGGCAGACCGACCGCATCGCCTTCGGGATCGGGGCGCATGCGTCGCGCGCCACCGTGATGACGGCGTCGGCGACCTACAACGCGGCCGTGAAGCTGCGCGCCAAGGCGCTCGACTACGCGGCCGGCATGATGCAGGCGCCGGTCGCCGCGCTTGCGATCGTCGACGGCGAGGTGGTGCGCACCGACCGCGACGCCAGGCCCTCGATGAGCCTGGGCGCGGTCGCGCTCGGGCTCGAGCCCACCTCGAAAACCCGTGGGGGCCGGGAGCCGGGGTTGTCGGCCGAGGGCTGGTTCGACGTCGACCACCAGGTCTATCCCTATGGCACCCATGTGGCGGTGGTCCGCGTCGACCGCGAGACCGGCGGCGTGACGATCGAGCGCTACGTCATCGGCTACGACATCGGCCGCGCCATCAATCCGGTGCTGGTCGAGGGACAGATCGTCGGCGGCTTCGCCCAGGGGCTCGGCGGCGCGCTCTACGAGGAATTCCTCTACAACGAACGCGGCGATCCCTTGTCCACCAGCTTCGCCGATTACCTGATGCCGAGCGCGCGCGAGACGCCCCGCGTCGAGGTGATCCTGACCGAGGAGGCGCCGAGCCCGCTCAATCCGCTCGGCATCAAGGGCGCGGGCGAAAGCGGCATCACCCCGGTCGGCGCCGTGATCGCGGCGGCGGTCGAGGCCGCCATCGGGATGCCGGGCGCCATCAAGCAGCTGCCGATCACGCCGCAGCGGCTCAAGCATATCCTCGACGGGCGGCGGTGATATAGTCTCGCAAGAACGACGGAGTCCCCCATGCAGAGCACGCTCGATTCCCGCGCCAAGGCGCGCGCCTCCAACGAGAAGCCGCAGCGGCCCAAGCAGGATCTGCGCGCCTGGCTGGCCCAGATGGACGCGGCCGGCGAGCTCAAGTCGATCAAGGGCGCGGAGCGCGAGCAGGAGATCGGCGGCATCGTCGACATCTACCAGCGCACCCATGGCAGCCCCGCCGTGATGTTCGACGACATTCCGGGCTATCCGGCCGGCTACCGCGTGGTCGCCAACATCCTCACCAAGGTGCGGCGCATCAACCTCACGATCGGGCTGCCCGAGAATGCCAGCGAGATGGACCTGGTCCGCTTCTGGCGCAACTACATGAAGCAGACCAAGACGATCCCGCCGCTCACCGTCGAGAGCGGACCGCTCCTGGAGAATTCCTACAGCGGCGCCGACATCGATCTGTTGAAGATTCCCACCCCGAAGTGGCACGAGCACGACGGCGGCTATTATATCGGCACCGGCTGCATGGTGATCATGAAGGATCCCGATTCCGGCTGGATCAACTACGGCGCCTACCGGATCCAGGTGCACGACCGCAACGTCGCCTCCGTGATGACCTCCAAGGGCAAGCACGGCAACCTGATCATGCGCAAATACCACGAGCGCGGCGAGCCCTGCCCGATCGCGGTGGTGATCGGCATGCATCCGGCGCTGTTCATGGTGGCGGGCATCGAGATCCCCTACGGCAAGAACGAGTATGACGCCGCCGGCGGGCTGATCGGCGAGCCGGTCGAGATCATCACCGGGCCGCGCACCGGGCTGCCGATTCCGGCGCATGCCGAGGCGGCCTTCGAGGGCTTCGTGCATCCCAAGGACCTGATCGACGAAGGCCCGCTTGGCGAATGGACCGGCTATTACGCCGGCGGCCTCAAGAAGGAGCCGAAGATCCGCGTGGAGACCTTCTTCCACCGCGACCAGCCGATCCTGCTCGGCGCGATCCCCGCCATGCCGCCGAACGACGACACCTTCTATCGCGGTACCTATCGGTGCGGCGCGGTGTGGAATCAGCTGGAGGCGGCCGGCGTGCCGGAGGTGAAGGGCGTGTGGTCGCACGAGGCCGGCGGCAGCCGCATGTGGCTCACGGTCTCGATCAAGCAGATGTATGGCGGCCACGCCAAGCAGGCCGGCCTGATCGCGTCGCAATGCCATGCCGGCGCCTATGCGAACCGCTGGGTCGTGGTGGTCGACGACGACATCGATCCGGCCAACATGAACGAGGTGATCTGGGCGATGTGCACGCGCTTCGATCCGCGCGAAGGCATGGAGGTGCTGCGCGGCTGCTGGAGCACCGCGCTCGACCCGATGGCCTACAGCCCGGACGACCCGCGCAACGCCCGCGTGGTGATCGACGCCTGCCGGCCGTGGTCGCGCCGCGACACCTTCCCGATCGAGGCGCGCTCGAGCAAGGAGCTCGATGAGCTCATTCGGGCGAAGTTCGGCGAAGATCTGCCGAAGGGATTTTGATGCTTGCCGAGAACGCATCGGCCTGTCCCGCCCTCATCCTGAGGAGCACTCGCGAAGCGAGTGCGTCTCGAAGGACGAGGGCGGCCGATGTGGCGCCACTTGCATGCTCGGCCCATGGTTCGAGACGCGCGGCCTACGGCCGCGCTCCTCACCATGAGGAGGAGTTAATCTGAATGACCGAAAAACGCGACATCACCCTCACCATCAACGGCCGCGACCACGCAATCCGGGTCGAGCCGCGCAAGACCCTGGTGGACGCGATCCGCGACGATTGCGGGCAGACCGGCACCCATATCGGCTGCGAGCACGGCGTGTGCGGCGCCTGCACGGTGATCCTCGACGACGTGGCGGTGCGCGCCTGCCTCATGTTCGCGGTTCAGGCCCAAGGAAAACGAATCCGAACGGTCGAAGGACTCGCCGACGGCGACAAGCTGCATCCGCTGCAAAGCGCCTTCATCAAGCATCACGGCCTGCAATGCGGCTTCTGCACGCCCGGCTTTCTCATGCTGGCCGCAAATGTGCTGGAGCGGCAGCCCGATATCGGCGACGAGGAGCTGTTGGACGTGCTGTCGTCCAATCTCTGCCGCTGCACCGGCTATCAGAACATCATCACGGCGGTGCGCGCCGCAGCCGACGACATGCGCCGCGCCGGAGCCGCGGGATGAGTCACGGCTATCCGACGCCTCCGCGCGCGGAGGAGCGGAGAGTTCTTGGCCATCCGGTCCCGCGCATCGAGGACCGGCCACTGGTCACCGGTCATGGCCTCTACGCGGGCGACGTGTCGTTTCCTCATCAGCTGCACATGCGCATCGTGCGCTCGGCCCATGCGCATGCCCGCATCGTGGCGATCGACACCGCGGCCGCCCGCGCATTGCCGGGCGTGGTCGCGGTGTGGACCGTGGACGACATCGCCGACCTGCCGCCGATCGATTTTCGCGATCCTTCGGCCGAGGCGCTCAAGCCCTATCGCCAGCCGGTGCTGGCGCGCGGCCGGGTGCGTTACGTCGGCGATCCGGTGGCAGCGATCTTTGCCGAGGATCCCTACATCGCCGAGGACGCGGCCGAGCTGGTCGACATCGAGGTCGCGCCGCTGCCGGTGCTGATGTCGGCGCAAGAGCTGGGCGAGTTCGACGACGGCCGTGCCACCGAGCCCACCATCGTCCGCCACAGCTTCGGCGACATCGACGCCGCCTTCGCCGACGCCCACGCGATCGTTGAGCTGGACCTGACCATCGGGCGGCATTCCGGCGTGCCGATGGAGACCCGCGGCGCGATCGGCCGCTACGACGCGGCGCGCGACGTGCTGGAGCTGCATGGCGCCGCCAAGGTGCCCCACCGCAACAAGGACACGCTGGTGCGCATGCTCGGGCGCAGCCCGCATTCGCTCCATCTGTTCGAGGGCCATACCGGCGGCGGCTTCGGGATTCGCGGCGAGCTCTATCCCGAGGACGTGCTGGTGCTGGTGGCGGCACTGCGCCTCGGCCGGCCGGTGAAATGGATCGAGGACCGGCGCGAGCATCTGATCGCGGCCAATCACTCGCGCCACCAGCACCACCGCGTGCGCGCCGCGGTCGACCCGCAGGGCCGCCTGCTCGGCCTCGAGGACGAATTCTTCCACGACCAGGGCGCCTATGTGCGCACCCACGGCGCGCGCGTGGTCGGCCGCACCATGAGCATGCTGACGGGACCCTACAAAGTCGGCGCCTACCGGGCGGTCGGCCACTTTCGGCTCACCAACAAGACGCCGGCCGCGACCTACCGGGCGCCCGGGCGCTACGAGGGCACCTTCGTGCGCGAGCGCCTGATGGACGCGATCGCGGCCCGGCTCGGCATCGACCGCATCGAGCTGCGCCGGCGCAACCTCATTCCCGGCGCCGAGATGCCGTTCACGGTCGAATTCGACGAGCCGGGCGCCGAGGAGCTGCTTCTCGACTCGGGCGATTACCCGGCGCTGCTCGACAAGGCGCTCACTCATTTCAAGTGGGACGAGGTCCTGGCCGGCGTGCAGCGCCGCCGCGCCGCCGGCGAAGCGGTCGGCACCGGCATCGGGCTATTCGTCGAGGAGAGCGGACGCGGCCCGGCCGACGGCGCGAAGATTTCGGTCGATACCGACGGCGCGGTGGAGGTCGTCACCGGCGGCGCGTCGGTCGGCCAGGGTTTCGCGACCGCGATGGCGCAGATCTGCGCGGAGGCGCTCGGCGTCGACTACAGCCACATCCGCGTCGTCCACGGCCGCACCGACCGCATCGCCTACGGGATCGGGGCGCATGCGGCGCGCGCCACCGTGATGACGGGCGGCGCCGTGAACGAGACCGCCATCAAGCTGAGGCAGAAGGCGCTGCAATACGCTTCCGAGCTGCTGCAGACACCGGCCGAGATGCTGGACATCGTGGACGGGGTGGTGCGCCGGCGCGGCAGCGATGCCGGCCCCTCGATCACGCTCAGCGACATCGCGAAACGCGTCGCGCCCGGCGCCGAGCTGCTGCACGGCCGCGAGCCCGGGCTCTCGGCCGAGGCTTGGTTCCACACCGATCACACGGTCTTTCCCTACGGGGCGCAGCTCGCGGTGGTGCGGGTCGACCGCGACACCGGGCAGGCGACCGTCGAACGCCTGATGATCGCCTACGACGTCGGACGCGCCGTCAACCCGATGATGCTCGAAGGCCAGCTGGTCGGCGGATCGATCCAGGGCGTGGGCGGCGCGCTGCTCGAGGAATTCACCTACGACCAGAATGGCGAGCCGCTGGCGGTCACTTTCGCCGACTACCTGATGCCGACCTTGCGCGACGCGCCGGCGGTCGACGTGCTGATCACCGAGGACGCGCCGAGCCCGCGCAACCCGCTCGGCCTCAAGGGCGGCGGCGAAGGCGGCATCAACGCGGTCGGCGCCGTGATCGCCGGCGCGATCGACGATGCCATCGGGATTCCAGGCGCCGTGACGCGGCTGCCGGTGACGCCGCAGCGGTTGAAGGAATTACTGAGACGGAATGCGTAGCCCGCATGAAGCGAAGCGCAATGCGGGTCAAGCCGAGCCGCTTGATCGTCTGCCGAGACCGGCCCCGGATTTCGCTTCGCTCCATCCGGGC
>Ga0137415_10005999_pt1 | contig 12022 bp, 12 predicted proteins | sample CZODoug3_1_1_16f_FD_183082 | JGI IMG/M metagenome (GOLD analysis project Ga0137415, IMG submission 183082) | Vadose zone soil fungal communities from Angelo Coast Range Reserve, California, USA - CZODoug3_1_1_16fungal (Hybrid Assembly) | ecosystem: Environmental > Terrestrial > Soil > Vadose...
GTTGGCGCCGTGATGGCCGTAGGGCAGGCGCGAGGTGGTGGCGCCGGCGGCGCGGCCCATGATCTGGTGGCCGAGGCAGATCCCGAAAAGGGGAATTCGACCGAGCGCCTGGCGCGCAAGCTCTACCGGTCCCTCGAGCACCGCGGGGTCGCCGGGCCCATTGGCCAGTACGAGTCCGTCCACGCCAGCGGCGGCCACGTCCGACCAGGTCGCGGTGTGTGGTAGCACGATCACGCGGCATCCGCGCTCGCGCAGCGAGCGAAGGATGTTCAGCTTCACGCCATAATCGACCACAGCGATCGCGAGGCCGGTCCCGTCCGCTTTGTGGCCCGGGCGCAGCTCGGGTGGAAGGGGATCGAGCCATTCCTCGGTCGCTGTGCGCGATGTTTCGGCCACGAGGTCCTGCTCCGACAGCGGGGTCACGCGACGTGCCGCGGCGGCGAGCGCGTCGAGCCGCTTCGCATCCGGAACAGACGCCTCGTGGACGAGGACCGCACGGAGCGCGCCGTGCTTGCGGATGTGCCGCGTCAGGGCGCGGGTGTCGATGTCGCTGATCGCCGGCACGCGCCAGCGCTCCAAGTACTCGTCGAGCGAAGCCTCGCTCGAGTGATGGCTCGGCTGCGGACATGCCCAGCGCACGACCAGCGCGCGCGCCCACGGCCGCGCCGATTCCGCGTCGGCGTCGCGAACTCCGTAATTGCCCTGCAGCGGGTACGTCATGCACACCATCTGCCCGGCGTAAGAGGGATCGGTCAGCACCTCCTGGTAGCCGGTCATGGCCGTGTTGAAGACCACCTCACCCTCGCCTGGACCGTCAAAGCCAAGCGCCGCGCCAACGAAGGCGCGACCGTCCTCGAGCACGAGCGCGGCGTGGCGATTCTTAGATGGCAACGATCACCGCCTGGTCGATGCCGTCCTCCTCGGCGACGAGAACCTCGATCCGTTCCGTGTCCGACGTGGGGACGTTCTTGCCGACGTAGTCGGGCCGTATCGGAAGCTCGCGATGGCCCCGGTCGACAAGAACCGCCAGCTGGATCGCCCTCGGCCGTCCGAAGTCCATCAGCGCATCCATCGCCGCGCGCGCGGTCCGTCCGTGGTGGATGACGTCGTCCACGAGAACGACCACCTTGCCGTCGATGTCGGGCACGTCGGACTGGCCGCTGTGCGCGGGCACGCGCAGATGGCGGTCGTCGCGGTGCTTGCTGATGTCGAGCGCGCCCACCGCCACAGGCGCCCGCTCCAGATCCATCAGGCTGTCCGCAAGCCGGCGGGCGAGATGATCGCCCTTGGCCATGACGCCGACCAGCACCAGGTCGCCGGCGCCACGGTTCCGCTCGAGGATCTCGTGCGCGATGCGCGAAAGCGAACGCCGGATCTGCTCGGCGTCCATCACAGTGGCCTTCAGGCGCCCCTGCTGAATCGCGCTCATGAGAGCAATTTGTCCAGAAGCGCCATCCGGATGAATAGGCCGTTGCGAGCCTGGCGGAAGTAGGCCGCACGTGGGTCGGCGTCGACCTCGGGTGCGATCTCGTCGATCCTGGGCAGCGGATGCATCACGATCGCCTCTTTCTTCATCTGGGCAAGCGTCGACACGTCGATGCGATAGACGCCCTTGAGCGCGAGGTAGGAGGCCTCGTCGCTGAACCTTTCTTTCTGGATGCGGGTCTGATAGATGACGTCCACCTGCGACAGGACCTGATCGAGGTCCTGTGTTTCGACCCACGGCACGTGGTGCTCGTCAAGGTGCTCTTTGATGTCCTCCCTCATCGCCACCTGCGGGGGCGCGACGAAGCAGATGCGGATGTCGCGGAACTTGCTCAGGAGGTAGGTCAGCGAGCGGACCGTCCGCCCATTGGCGAGATCTCCCACCATGGCGATGCGGATGCCGTCGATGTGTCCAAGCTCGTCTCGGATCGTGTAAAGGTCGAGCAGAGCCTGTGTCGGATGCTGGCCTGGCCCATCGCCGGCGTTGATGACCGGCACCAGGCTCACAGCCGCCGCTCGCCGGGCCGCGCCTTGCTCGTTGTGTCGCAGGACGATGACGTCGGCGTATCCGCTGACGATCCGGATCGTGTCCTCGAGCGTCTCGCCTTTGGCCGCGGACGAGAACTCGCGCGCGTTATCGGTGCCCATCGTGTCACCGCCGAGCCGGAGCATCGCGGCCTCGAACGAGAGGCGTGTACGGGTCGACGGTTCATAGAACAGCGCCGCCATCACCCGGCCGTTGAGGCGCCCCGAGAAATGATGAGGCTGGCTCTTGATGTCATCGGCTCGGTCCAGGAGCTCTTCGAGCAGAGGCCTCGAGAACTGCTGGCTCTCGATCACGTGCTGGAGGCGACTTCCGATCGCCATAAAAAATCCTCCTTCCCGACCTCTCTTGGATCGGACTTAAAGGAACCCCGGCGCGTCGCGCCGTTCGGCGAAGTTTATCAGCTACCGTAGGTGAACATGAACAAACGCCCGGGGCACGTCGTGGTGACGACCGAGGTCGGCTTCTGCTCGTTCTGCGGCCGCCCGCGCACCCTGCGCCGGGAAGCGCACCAGCTCGGCACGCTGGTGCGCACGCTCGTCACATGCGAGACATGCCACCGCACGCTTTCGAGCACGATCGGAATCGCTACCGCCGAAACCTCCGAGCCGGCCGAGGCCGCGGCGGCTCAGCCTGTCGCGGTGGAAGCCGACGCGGCGCCGGCGGCAAAAACCCCCGCTAAACGCAAGCCGGCGGCCGCAAAAGTGGTCGCCCCAAAGAGCCGAGCACCTAAAAAGCCCAAGTGACCGATGCGGCGGTTGCGGTCGAGCGCCTCGAGAAGACGCTCGGAAAGAACAGGGTGCTTCGGGGCATCTCGTTCTCAGCCCAACCCGGCGAGATCTTCGGCCTGCTGGGCCCCAATGGCGCGGGCAAGACGACCACCCTGCGGATCATCAGCACGCTTCTGTCACCGGACAGCGGAACGGTCGAGGTCCTCGGATTCGACACCCGGAGGGCACCCGAAGAGGTCCGCCGTCGCATCGGGGTCGTCACGGCCGACATCGGCGTGTATCCACGACTCTCGGCGCGCGAGAACATCGTCTACTTCGCGCGCTTGAGCGAAGTGCGGGAGACTGACCTCAGGCGCCGAGTCGACGCGGTCATCGAGCGCCTCGACATCGGCTCGTTTGCCGACCAGCGCGCCGAGAGCCTGTCATCGGGGCAAAAGCAGAAAGTTGCGATCGCGCGCGCGATCGTGCACGACCCTCAGGTGCTCATGTTCGATGAGCCGACCTCCAACCTCGACGTGCTCGCGTCGAGAGAGGTTCGCGAGTTCATGGTCGAGTCGAAGGGCCGGGGCAAGTGCGTCATCTTCTCGACCCACGTCCTGCACGACGCCGAGCGCCTGTGCGACCGCATCACGATCCTCCACGAGGGTCAGGTAGTGGCAAGTGGAACGACCACCGAGGTTAGAGGCGCCGAGCCTGAGCTTGAAGACGCGTTTCTCGATCTCGTGGGTGCGAAGTAGTGCGCGCGGCCTGGATCGTCTACAGGAAGGAGCTGATCGAGATCCTGCGCGACCGCCGCACGCTGATGGCGATCGGGATAGCCGCGCTTGCGACGCCGGTCGTGCTGAGCGTGATCTCTCAGATCGCATCCCGAACCGCGACCCAGACGTACACGATCGGCTACACCGGCGACATCCCGGTCGGGCTCGACGTGCTCTTCGAGGCGACGAGCTTGAAGCTCGTGCCTGTGGCCGATCCGGCTGCCGCCGCCAAACAGCAGGTGGACATCGGGGTGGCTTTCTTGCCGGGCGGGGAGATCGACGAGTACTACGACCCCAGCCGGCAGAGCGCGCAGATCGCGTCCACCCGCCTGGAGACGATCCTCGGCCAGTACGACGCGGCGCAGGCGGCGGCGGCGCTGAGGACTCGCGGCATCGACCCGGGCATCCTGGCCCCGCTCCACCTGGTCGCCCACCCACTGAGCTCGCCGGTCCAGGCCGCTTCGAACTCCTTCCTGAGCTTCTTCCTGCCGTACATCCTCATCACGATGATCCTCACCGGCGGCTTCTCGGCCGCACTCGACAGCACCGCCGGCGAGCGCGAGCGCAAGACGCTCGAGAGCCTGCTCCTGACCCCTGCCCCACGGTCGCGCGTGCTGCTGGGAAAGATAGGGGCAGTCACCACCATCAGCCTCGTGGCGGCGGTGGCGGCCATCGGGTCGATGTTCCTCGCGCTCACTCAGGTCTCGCTGCCAGGGCCTTCCGGGTCCACGCACATCAGCCTCAGCCCGGTTGCCATTCCGATCATGGTGTGGGTCGCGCTCCTGATCGCAATCAGCTTCAGCTCGGTCACCCTTGCGCTGGGGACGCTTGCGAAGTCGTTCCGCCAGGGCCAGGCCTATGTGACTCCGCTGTACTTCATCACCATCTTCCCGGCGTCGATCATCCTTTTCATCCCGGACTTCAATCCCAGCCTGGCGTACTACTTGATCCCCATCCTCAACGCGGTCCTGGTCCTGCGGGACGCTATCGTCCACAACGCGGTGGTGTGGCCTACGCTCGCGGTCACCTCGATCAGCCTGGTCGGGACCGGGGCTCTTTCGTGGTACGCGGCGCTCCGGCTTTTCACCCGGGAAGCTCTTTTAACGCGGTCCTAGATGTCGGCCGCGTGGCAGACTGTGTTTAGAGGAACCTGGATGCAGCGGGACGATCGACCTCGCAGCCTGGAGCGCAAGAGCATGGAGACGATCTTTGCTCCCCTGGACGACAACGAGCCACTGCCGCGCGAGCTGATCCAGGAGGCGCGCCGCTACCGGGCCCTCGGCAGGCGAGAGCTCGCGGGGGCGCTGTGGCTCCCGGTTTTCGCGGCGGTGCTCGTGCTGGCGGGATGGGCAAACGTGAACGGGCCGGTCGTGCTCGCCGTCCTGGCCATCCTCCTGATCGGCTTTGTCGCGTTCGCCATGTCCGGCGAGCGCAAGTAGCCGCTGAAATAGCCACCGGCCGTCAGGGGTAATAATTCGCGCATGACTCAAGCTGTGATCGCCGCGTTGGGCCGCTCCGCGATCGGCAGGGCTCGCAAAGGCTCTCTCGTCGACGTCCGGCCCGACGACCTCGCGGCTTACGTCGTCACGAAGGTGCTCGACAAGCTGCCGCAGCTCGAGCGCTCGGAAATCGAAGACCTCATCTGCGGCTGCGGGCTGCCCGGCGGCGAGCAGGGGCACAACATCGGACGCGTCGTTTCGATACTGAGCCGGCTCGACGTCGCGGGCGTGACCGTCAACCGGTACTGCTCGTCTTCGCTGATGACTACGCGGATGGCGGCGCATGCCATCGAGGCCGGTGAAGGCGACGTGTTCCTGTCCGTTGGGGTCGAATGCGTGTCTCGCTATGGCAGCGGCTATCCGGATGCGCCCGACACATACAACCCGCGGTTGGTACCTGGCAACGCCGAGGAGTACCCCGACATCTACATCGCCATGGGCCAGACGGCCGAGAACGTGGCGCGGCGCGAGAATATCAGCCGCGAGGAGCAGGACCGCTATGCGGTCAAAAGCCAGAACGCGGCGGTCAAGGCGCGCGACGACGGCTTCTTCGACCGGGAGATCATTCCCGTCCCGCTGCCGAACGGCGAGATGTTCACCAAGGACGACGGCCCGCGTCCGGGCACGACCGTCGAGGTGCTGGCGACCCTCAAGCCGGCGTTCCGCGAGGACGGCACGGTGACGGCGGGAAACTCATGCCCGCTCAACGACGGCGCCGCTGCCGTGGTGGTCATGTCCGAGCGCCGGGCCAAGGAGCTGGGCATCCAGCCGCTGGCTCGCGTGGTCTCGACGGGATTGACCGCCCTCGAGCCGGAGTTAATGGGGCTGGGTCCTATCGAAGCCTCGAAGCAGGCGCTCAGGCGCGCCAAGATGACGATCGACGACATCGACATCGTCGAGATCAACGAAGCGTTTGCGGCGCAGGTCATCCCGTCGGCGCGGGGGATCGGCGTCGACCCCTTCAGCGACAAGCTCAATCCGCACGGCGGCGCGATCGCGCTCGGCCATCCCTTCGGCATGACCGGCGCCCGCATTCTCTGCACGCTCCTGAACGGCCTGCGAGAGAAGGACAAGACCTACGGGCTGGAGACGATGTGCGTCGGCGGCGGCCAGGGAATGGCCATGATCGTGGAGCGGCTGAACTAGAGACTTATGAGGGAAAACCCAGATGCTTTTCCCTCATCGCGCGTCGGCTTCGCCGAGGCGCTGCGCCCATTCCGGTATATCGATGGGATTGTTCTGGAAGCTGTCTCCCCACCACGACTGGGAGTCCTATAAGACAAAGTCGCGAACGGGCAAGGCCCGATCGCCCAAGCCACGCGGGCCCTCTTAGAGTTTCGCCGGCTCCGGGGCAGCCTGGCTCAAAGCGTCGAGGAGCCTGCGCAGAACCTTCGTCAGGGCCGCACGCTCTTCCGCGGTGAAGTCGGTCAGGATCGCGTCTTCCAGGGATTCACGCGCCTTCTCGGCGCGTTCGACCGCGACGCGGCCGGCGGGGGTGATCTCCACCAGGTGACGCCGTCGATCGTGCGGGTCGCGGCGCCTGACTGACAGCCCGGCCGCCTCCAGCTCGTTCAGAAGCAGCACCACGCTGTTCGCGTCGATCAGCAGAGCGGTCTCCAGCTCCTGCTGGGAGACCCCGCCATTGCCATGGTCGCGGACGTAGCCGAGGAGCAGGAACTGCTTGAGGCGCATGCCCAGCAGCTCCTCCGAGGTGCGGCGGTGCAGCGCCTTGGAGATCTGGGTGATCAACGCCACCAGCCCCGTATTCGAACCGCCTTCCATCTTGACCACTTCTGATCCTACCACCAGATGAGAATCATTCCCACTCTTCAGATAATCCATGCAATAAGTATCGTAATGATCCTGTTATAGTGATCGTCACGTCAGTTGGTTCGTCTGTGGAGGCGTCATGAAAATACATTCTTCGGCACTGCGACCCGATCCCCGGCGCTGGCTCGCCCTGATCGTGGTTTGTTTCGGGCAGCTCATGATCGTCCTCGACTCGACGATCGTGAACGTCGCGCTGCCTTCGATCCAGCGCGACCTGCACTTCAGCCAGGCCGACCTCACCTGGGTCGTGAACGCCTACCTGATCACCTACGGGAGCCTTCTCCTCCTGGCTGGACGGGCCGGCGACCTCATCGGCCGCAAGAGGGTGTTCCTCGCCGGGGTGGTGGTCTTCACGATCGCCTCGGTCCTCAACGGGTTCGCCCCCGACGCCTCGTCGCTGGTCGTCGCCCGCTTCCTGCAGGGCGCCGGTGGTGCGCTCTCGGCGGGGGTCATCCTCGCCCTCATCGTCACCGGCTTCCCCAAGCCGGTCGAGCGCGCTCAGGCGATGAGCATCTTCACGTTCGTCATCGCCGGCGGCGGCTCCATCGGACTGCTCGCGGGCGGGTTGCTGACGGAATCGATCAACTGGCACTGGATCTTTTTCATCAACCTTCCCATCGGTGTGGCTACGTTCGTGGCCGGAGCCATGCTGATCGACGAGACGGAAGGCATCGGCCTGCGGCGAGGAGTGGACGTCATCGGCTCCATCCTCGTGACCGCGGCGACAGTGCTCGGCGTGTACGCGATCGTGACCGCCGCAACCTTCGGTTGGACGTCCGACCACACGATCGGGTTTGGCTCTGCTGCGATATTCCTGCTGATCGTCTTCTTCTGGCTCGAGGCACGTCTCGAGAATCCGATCCTGCCCCTGCGCATCTTGCGGCTCCGGAGCCTGACCGGCGCCAGCGCCGTGCGGGCGATGCTGGCCACGGGAATGTTCTCGACCTTCTTCCTTGGCGCGCTCTACCTGCAGCACGTCAAGGGTTACACCGCGCTAGGCACCGGACTCGCTTTCCTGCCGTCGACCCTCGCGCTCGGCGTGCTCTCGACCGGGATCACCTCGAGGTTGATGCGCACCTTCGGGCCGCGGGCGCTGCTCATTCCAGGGCTCGCGACCATCACCGCCGCGCTGGCGTTGATGGCCACCGCCGACGTGCACGCCGGCTACTTCCCCGGCATCTTCGGCGCGTATCTGCTCTTCGGAATCGGCGCCGGCATGTCGTTCATGCCGCTGATGACGATCATGATGGCCGAAGTTCCGATGGCCGATGCAGGTGTTGCATCGGGCGTGGCCAACGTCACCATGCAGGTTGGCGCGGCCCTGGGTCTTGCGGGGCTGGGGACGATTTCCGCCGACCACAGCCGGTCGCTTGCCGCTCAAGGCGAGTCCGTCGTGAGCGCGTTGACCGGTGGTTACCAGCTGGGTTTTGGGATCGCCGCCGCCTGCGTGGCGACCGCACTGGTGATCGTGATCGTGGCGCTCCGATCACCGAGCCGAGCTCGAGCGCAGCAACCTCTCACCGACACCGAACCGGAAATTGAGGAATTCGAGGCTGCTTAAAGCCCCTGTGCAATGGAGGGCGCCGCACTCCGCGGCGTCCTCATCCTTTCTTCTTGTAGAACTTGCATGGCGGAGACTCCGCCGTGGTGTGGAAGTTCCAGTGCCGGCACCAGGCGAGGCCGTCGAACATTCGGCACGTGCCGCATGTCACCCGGGGGTGCTCGACCGGCGTCTTCTTCATGTGATGTTCGGGGCGCTCGCCTGAGAAGCCGGCCTTCACAGCCATAACTCTTTTAAGTAGAACCCTGTCCTCACCCGCGCTGTCACAGCGTCGTGCGTACGTCCCACAGCTCAGGGAAGAAGCGTTTGCCCAGAGTCGTCCTCAGGTATTCGGCTCCGCTGCTGCCGCCAGTCCCGGGCTTGCCTCCGATCTGCCGCTCGACCATAAGGACGTGCCGCGAGCGCCAGAGCGCGAAGGTTTCGTCGTGGTCGAGCAACGCCTCGCATAGATCGAACAGGTCGGGGTAACGTTCGCGATCCGTGTAGATGTCTCGCAGCGGAGGCGAGCCACGGCGTCTGACGAGCATCCGGAACGCGTCCGCCAGCGACGGTTCCTCGAGGCGCCTGCGCAGGCGGTTCATCTCGTCCGGTGTCGCCTCGATGCGTGTGAGATACGCGGGCTCCTTCAACCCCGATACGAACTCGATCTCGCGGAACTGCACCGACTGGAAGCCGCTCGCCGGGGCGAGCTGCGAGCGAAAAGCAAGAAAGTCCTGCGGCGACATCGTCTCGAGGACCTCGATCTGCTCGACCAGCAGCTCTTCGATCACGCGTACACGGCGCAACAGATGGCGGGCGTAGAAGATGTCGTCGGCGTCGATGCGAGAGCGGGCGCCGACCAGCTCGTGCAGCACCACCTTGAACCACAGCTCGTACGCCTGATGGGCGACGATGAACAGGAGCTCGTCGTGCTCCTCGCTGAGGCCCGTCTGCAATTGCAGGAGCTCGAGGAGTCTCAGGTAGGAGCCGTAAGAGAGCCTGCGTCCTTCTTCGCCGAACTGCCGAGACATCAGTGTTTGAAGTGACGGCGGCCCGTGACCACCATGGCGATCTCCGCCGCGTCGGCAGCCGCGATCACCTCATCGTCCTTCAGCGAACCGCCGGGCTGAATCGCAGCTGTCACGCCGGCGCGGATCCCCTCCTCCAGCCCATCAGAAAACGGAAAGAACGCATCGGACGCCATCACCGCTCCCCGCGCCCGATCGCCCGCGCGCCGAACTGCGATCTGTACGGCCTCGACTCGTGACATCTGCCCGGCGCCGACGCCGACCGCGGCACAAGCCTTGAAGAGGACGATGGCGTTGGACTTCACATGCTTCACGGCGGTCCAGGCTAGGCCCAGCTGCTCCCATTCCTGCTCGGTTGGCTGCCGCCGGGTGACCACGGTGCTCGACGAGCGATCGAAGGACGCCCGGTCCCACTCCTGAACCAGAAAGCCGCCCGCGACCGTGCGCACGTCGTAATCGAACAGCCCGCGCCGGCCCGCGTCCGCCGTGAGAACGACCATCCCTTTGCGGCGAGCAAGCACCTCTACGGCTTCATCCAGCACCGCCGGAGCCACGACCACGTGCGTGACGATCTGGACGATCAGCTCGGCGGTCGAGCGATCCAGCGGCCGGTTGACCGCGACCACCCCGCCGAAAGCCGACACCTTGTCGCATTCGTAGGCCATCCGATAAGCGGTCGCGATGTCCTCCGCGACCGCCAGGCCGCAGGGGTTCATGTGCTTGATGATCGCTGCCGCCGGCCGGTCGAAGTCGCTGACGAGCGCGAGGGCAGCGGCTGCATCCTGGATGTTGTTGAAGCCGGGCTCCTTGCCTTGAAGCTGTTTGGCGCCCCCGAGCCCGCCGGGATCAGGACCGAATCGGTAGAAGGCAGCCTCCTGGTGGTCGTTCTCGCCGTACTTCAGCGACTGGGCCAGCTGGCCGGCGATGGACAGCTCAGGTGGGAAGCCGCGGCCGCCCATGGCACGCATGTACGCGGCGATCCACGAGTCGTAAGCGGCCGTGTGCGCGTAAGCCTCGGCGGCTAGCCGGCGTCTCATCGCCAGGTCGGGACCCCCACCGTGCAGCGCGCCCAACACCTCTGTGTACCGTTCCGGCCTGACCACGACGACGACCGCTTCGTGGTTCTTGGCGGCGGCCCGAATCATCGCCGGACCCCCGATGTCGATCTGCTCGATCGCATCCTCGAAGGCGACCCCTGGCCGGCTCACGGTCTCGATGAACGGGTAGAGGTTGCTGCACACCAGGTCGATGGGCGCGATCCCGAGCCCCTCGAGCGCCTCCATGTGCTCGGTTTTGTCGCGTCGAGCCAGCAAGGCCGCGTGCACAGCCGGGTGGAGGGTTTTGACCCGGCCGTCCATCAGCTCTGGAAAGCCAGTGAGGTCGGTGACCGGGCGCGCGTCGATCGCTCCATCGAGGATCGCCTTCAGCGTGTTGCCGGTCGCGTACAGCTCGAAACCGAGGCGTTGGAGTCCGCGGGCGAACCCGGTCAGCCCGGTTTTGTCACTGACCGACAGCAGGGCTCTCGGCAAGTCTCGCCTCCAACAATCGGATGGCCGTGGGAAGAATCCTGTACTCCGCCTCGTGAATGCGCCGGCGAAGGGTCTCCACGGTATCGCCCTTCAGCACCGGAACGGATTCCTGGGCCAGGATCGGCCCCGCGTCGAGGTCCTCGGTGACGAGGTGCACCGTCGCACCCGTCTTGCCCACGCCGCTGCGCAGCGCTTGCTCGACCGCATCCATGCCACCGCCGAACTCGGGCAGCAGCGACGGATGCACGTTGACGATGCGCCCCTCGAACGCCTCGAGGAACGGCCGCGTGTGAATTCGGTCGTAGCCCGCGTCGACCACCAGCTCGACGCGATATGACCGGAAGAAGTCACGCATGGCGGCATCCCGCTCCTCCTCGGACGCGAACCGCTTGAGCGAGAGCTCGCCCAGGGGGATGCCGCGCTCACGCGCGAATGCCGCCCCACCGCACGACGGGCGGTTGGTGGCGACGGCCGAGACATCGAAACCACGATCCACCAGGTTGCGGAGATTGGAGCCTTTCCCTGAAACGACTACTCCGAGTTTCAGGTGATCACCACGCGTTCGCCGCCCTTGTGCTCGACCACCTCGCCGACCACCTGGGCGCTGCGGGGGACTGCGTCCGGGTCGACAACGAGGATCATGCCGAGCCCCATGTTGAACGTCCCGAACATCTCGTCGTCGGCGATGCGGCCCCGGGACTGGATCATCTCGAAGATCGGACAGATCTCCCACGAGCGGCGGCCCAATCGTGCGCCCAGGCCTTCGGGCAAGCAGCGCGGCAGGTTGCCGAAGATGCCACCACCCGTGATGTGCGCCGCGCCCTTCCAGGCGATCGAACCGAGCTCCTGCAGGTACAAACGGTGGGGTTCGAGCAGCTCTTCGCCCAGCGGGCGGCCGATCTCCGGGAAAACGCTGCTGAGCGGCATGTCCTCGAAGACCTTGCGCACCAGCGAGAAGCCGTTTGTGTGGAGGCCGCTGGAAGGCAGGCCGATCAAGAGATCGCCCGCGCGAATTTCCTTGGGATCTCGCACGAGTCCTGGCGGAACCATGCCGACGATGAACCCGGCCAGGTCGTAA
>Ga0137415_10006000_pt1 | contig 12020 bp, 13 predicted proteins | sample CZODoug3_1_1_16f_FD_183082 | JGI IMG/M metagenome (GOLD analysis project Ga0137415, IMG submission 183082) | Vadose zone soil fungal communities from Angelo Coast Range Reserve, California, USA - CZODoug3_1_1_16fungal (Hybrid Assembly) | ecosystem: Environmental > Terrestrial > Soil > Vadose...
GCGCAACCGCTAATGATTTACGGGCGAGTCCTGGTGGCGTCGCCGGCCTACCTGGATCGGCGCGGCGAGCCCGAGGCCCCGGAGGCTCTGGCAAGTCACGATCTGCTGCTCCACCTCGGCGCGCCGGGAATCGCGCCGGGATGGCAGCTTTTCGGGGAGGGTCGCGAGGTGAAGGTCGAGGGGCTCACGAGCTTCCGCACCAATGCGCTGTTCGCCTTGAGGGACGCGGTGCTGCTAGGAGCCGGCATCGCGCTGCTCCCCGATTGGCTGGTGCGCGACGAGATCAAACGCGGCGCGCTTCACCTCCTGCTTCCAGCGTGGAGCGCCCCGCCGGGGCGGGTGTTCCTCATCCATCGCGTCGAGCTGCGCGGAGCGCCCCGTGTGCGTGTGTTCGTCGATCACTTGCGGGCAGTCCTCGCGAGCGATCCGGCCGATCCTTTGCGACTCTCTTTGCGCAATGGGCCTCGCGCCTGCACGGCTACTTCCTGTGGGTGAGCTGCGTATCCGCCGACGCACCAGGACTGGAGCGAGGCCGCGTTTGTTCCCTGCGGTTCGAACGAACTTTCGCGACTTTCCTCGGGACCCGGGGAATAGGACCGGCGCTGGCGCAGTCGCTTCGCCATGACCCTGCAGACGAAGCGTTGGCTTCTGGTGGCGGCCTTTCCTTTCCTCCTCTCGCTCACCGCAGTGTTCCCTGTGCGCGCCGCTGACGCAGTGGCCAACGTACGCCTGTATGCGATCGATTGCGGTCGGATACGCGTCAGCGACATGAGCGCCTTCGCTGACACCGGCGAGCTGGATGGCAAGCCTGCCTCGGTGGTCGCTTCGTGCTTTCTCATCCGCCATCCCAAGGGAACCCTGCTGTGGGACACGGGCCTGAGCGACAAGCTGGCCGAGAACAAAGGCGGGGTCGAGAACGGAATCTTCAAGCTCAGCGTTACGAAGGGTCTCGTCGACCAACTGAAGACCATCGACATCTCACCATCTGAAATCACTTTTCTCGCGTTCTCGCATCTGCATTTCGACCACACCGGTAACGCCAACGCGTTTGATTCATCGACATGGATCCTCAACAAAGACGAGGTCGCCTGGGCAGAGGCGACACCGACGCCGCTCGGCGTCGCTCCGGACAGTTTCGCCGCCAGCAGAACTGCGAAAACGCAGATGATCGATGGCGACTACGACGTGTTCGGTGACGGAAGCGTCCGGATTCTCAAAACGCCGGGCCACACGCCGGGCCACGGTGTGCTCGAAGTCAAGCTGAGGAAGTCAGGCGTCGTCATCCTCTCCGGCGACCTTTATCACTCGCGGGCGAATAGGAAATTTAAGCGGGTGCCTCGGCTCAACGTGGAACGAGCGGACACCCTCGCCTCAATCGATCGCGTCGAAAAGATCGTCAAGAACACGAGGGCACGATTCATCGTGCAGCACGATGTGGACGACTTCGCCAGCCTGCCGAGATTTCCGGCCTTCTTGGAGTAACGCGAGGCTCATGCAAGCGGGTCAGGCGAACGGCAAGCTCGTCGTGCGCGTGCGGCCACCCCCTCGACGGGCATGCGGACGGAACACGACATTCGCAGGGTTGATAGCAAGTCTGAAACGCCCGGAATCTGGGGGATGAATAGCGCCGCCGACCGCCTGAGTAGCCGCGCTCCTTCGATTCAACCACGTTCAGCGGATGAAAGGGCTCTCGACCCGGACGCCTTCGTAGGTCTCGCCGTGCGTCCTGTCCTCGCTGAGCACGACGCTGCATCCACCTGCGCGGGCTGAACGAACGATCAACGCGTCTCGGAAGGAGAGCCGGTGCAGGCGATGAAGATCGATCGCCGCAAGAATCAATTCCGTGGTCACCTGGACTATGTTCGCCTGGGCATCGGTCGCAACGTGCCGCTGCGCGAGTTCCGCGGGGAGGCCGATGCGCGTCGCCGCGACAAAGTACTCCTGCAGGACCTGCGTAGAGAACACAGTCGTCTGATCGCCGAGGTGCACGGAGAGCAGCTTTTCCCGTCCGTGAGCGAAGAACGGCGGCGGGGCGGTGTTGCGCGGCGGCGCGGGATGGGCGGCCGCCTTCGTCAGCGGCACCGCCAACGTCGGGCCGGCGCGGGCCTTCCTTCCATCGAACACCGACGGAACCATCGTGACGGACGTAGCCATCGTGCGCGGCGGCAAGGCGTACGCGGTCTTGTCCTGGTCGTACAATCCCCCGGTCGGCTCAATGGTGGCAATCTTCGCGCCCGGCGGGGAGTCGTGCGAACGTTGGCGACGAACCGCGCCAGTCGGATCGGGAAGGACGGGAACCTTGATCGGCCCAGGTCGGGGACGCCATGGCCTACAACGACTGCGTCACGACGTGGTACCCGCAGGTCCTGAAGTAGAGTGCGAGCCTTGCCCTAGCTGTGCGCGGCGGTGAGAACGCTGATGGCGAATAGCTGGATCGGGATCCGCTAGCGTAGAAGGGAGCTTTGGGGCAACGACACGTTAGTACGTTCCACAGTGTCGAACAGGCGACGCGATCAGATCGTCAATCAACCCTGGGCGCGCACGCACCGGCGCGAGCAGTGGATCGCTTCGGAGTTGATCCGGATTCTTGAATCCTGCGTGCCATGACATTCGAATCAAGGCGGCGGCCTCCGCGACATCGCCCCTCAGCGCGCGCAGGCAAGCCAAGTTGTACAGGGCACCACTGAGAAGGGGATCACGCTTGAGCACAGCGCGCAAGATAACTTCCGCTTCGGGCAACCTTCGAGCTTGAATGCGCAGCACCCCAATGGCGCCCTCGACCAGATCTTCCTCTGCGCCCAGTTGCTGCGCTTCTCGCAGAGCCTTCTCGGCCGCTGGAAGGTCATTGTCCGCGGATAACGCAAGTCCGAGCAGCAAAAGGCGATCTGCTTCCTCTCTGCCGCTAAGAGGCGGGAGGCTAGTAAGAATAGCAACGGCCTGCCCGCCTCTCTCGAGCTGCACCAGCAGTCGCGCACGCAACATCTGAGCATCCCGCGTGCGCTGCTCGGATGTTGGAACTTCATCAAGTATTCGCAAAGCTTCCCCATACAAGCACTTGTCAGCAGTGATCTCTGCCCAGTGCAAGGACGGGCCGACTCCACCGATTGCAAACAGGACCGTTACAGCGAGTACCATCATGGCCTAGCCTGACAGGCGGTCCAAGCCTGTATCCAGTCTGTCGTCCCAGCCGCACTCTGAGCTCCAGCCAGGTAAGCTTCATACTCACACTGCGCACCCTTTCGCACTCTAACATCCTCCTGAGCATGTCTTCGTCTCGTCGCCTCGCATCAGGTGGAGAGGGATTCGGTGGTAGCGGAGGGCACTTGTCGGCCGAGTTGCTTTGACAGCTGTTCAGATTCTTGTCCACCTTTTGCGCACTGGTCAATCAACTCCTGGCGAAGCCGCGGTTCCAATCGACGAACGGTGTCGTTGACTCTTGCGTCCCTTCTGTACTGACCAGTGAGTCGTCCGTCTGGGTCTTGCTTGGAGAGCGGATTGTTCTCAGAGTAGGCGTAAGCCGGCGCCGAGCGTCCCTCGCGCGCCATTTCTATACCTCATGATCGAGATTCCCGCTCTAGTGCTCTGACCGCCGCGCGGTGAGTGCTTCATAGCGGAAGACCCGGCGAGCGTCGTCCACGCGGAAGCGCCAGTCGATCACGCGATGCTCCTCCTCTGCGTGGCGACGCCACGCTGCGACCAGCGAGATGAGATCGACGAGAGAAGAAATGCGGCGCCGCCCGAGACACTCTCGGGAGACGAGGCTCGCTTCGAGCTCGGCGGCGTCGAGCCAGCTCGCGTGCTTGGGCGTGTAGTGCACGACGAAGCGGCGCCAGAGCCGATGCCCATCAAGCTCTCCGAGCACGGTCTCAACGGAGGCTCGGGAGTGGATGTTGAGATTGTCCATGACGAGGTGAATTCGCCGCGCCGTGCGATAGCGCCGTGCGACCTTTCGGAGCGCCCGCACGAAGGCGGGAGCCTTGCGGTTTGCGGTCGCGAAGGTCAGTCGGCGCCCGGTCAGCGGCTCGACGATGCAGAAGATGTTGGCGGTCCCGCAGCGAACGTACTCGTAGTCGGTGCGAGTCAGCTTCCCTGGTGCCATCGGCTCGCCGCGCCGCGCGTCCTCGCGGAGCACGACAGGCCGCTCATCCAGGCAAACGACCGGCTCCTCGGGATCGAGCTTACGAGCGTAGAGGCGGAGCACGTCCTCCATGCGGTCGATGAACTCGCTGCTGATTTCCGGCACGCACCACATTTTTTTCCCGCCACGGCTTGAGGCCATGGTCCGCCAGCGCAACCCGCGCCGTCTCCCGTCCCAGTCTTGGCGCGATGCCGCGCTTGACGGCCTCCATCGCCACCAGCCGTACTGACCAGCGGGCGCGCCCCTCCGGCGGCGGGCCGCAGACCATCGCGACCATCGCCGCCTGCTGCGTGCTGTCGAGCATCGGCGGCGGTTTGGGACGCGGGTCGTCTCCCAACGCGTGCTCGATCCCGCCCGTCAGATAGCGCTTGCCGATCCGCGCCGTCTCCCGACGGTACCTGCCCAGCGCCTCGGCCGTCGCTGTCACCGTATAACCACGATCCAGCAGCAGCAGCGTGCGCACGCGGCGCCAAGTCCGCACGCTCATGCGCGCGCCGCCGGTCTCCATCTGCTTGAGGCGAACGCGGTCGCTCTCCTCCAGCTTGAGTCCCGTGAACCGAGCTCGAGTCGGCATCTCAAGCTGTAGATCAGAAACCGATCCACCTTGCAAGCGGCGCGGAGGATCACAGCGCTCCGGTCAGAGCACTAGGCTCAGGCGCGGGAACGCCTGGCGTCCAGATCGGTGGTCGTGGTGGCGATCGCCAGCAGGACGGGGTTCCTGCGCAGCTCGTCCCAGGTCGGCCCATTCCCCAGCGGGATGACCTGGGTGACGTCCAGCTGCTGGATGCCGCGGATGTTCATCCAGCCCTGGACGTTGACGGCCTTGCGGTCCGGGCTCGGTACGACGATCAGGTCCCCGCTGGCACCGACCCAGTGGTTGGGGTCGGCAGCGTCCCGGCAGAGATTGATCGGCTCGCTGCGGTAGAACCCGCGCATGCAGCCGGCGTCGTCGACCCGCAGCTCGAGGTTCGAGCCCGAGATCAACCCCTTGCCGACCGAGTAAGTTTCCGGGCGCGCGGCAGGGTAGCCGAACGACTTGAGGGCAACGGTGCCGGAGCCTGATGCCCTCGAGGTGGCGCAGGCGGCGGCGAGCAGCAGCGACAGGTAGATCGGGCGCATGCCGGTGGGACGCTCTGCGCCGCCAAAATATTCGCGCAATTGGACCATGGTCGCTGCGTGCGCATCGTCTCGCTGCTCCCCTCCCGGCCACCGAGATGATCTGCGCGGCCTCGGACCCTCAAGCCCCAGCCGCGGCGAGCTGCCGCTCATAGAGGGGCCGGTAACGAAGGACGAGGTTCCGCTTCTCGCCAGGGTGGCGCTCGTCGAGCACACCCCCGGCGTGGGCGCTGGCGATTCCGCCCGAGAGGTTGCCGAGGATGGCTGCCTCGCGGAGGTCGAGCGGCCGGCCGGTCCTGCGCTGCATCGCGATGGAGGCCACCACCCCGCCTACGAAGTTGTCGCCGCATCCCACGCTATCGCCCGTGGGCAGGGCGCCCGACGCCTGGTCGCGGAGGATCGCCTCCACGACGGGAACGCGCCCCTCGGCCGGGGCGAAGGGGCGCCCCCCGGACCAGTAGAGGACCGGCTCCACGCCCTGCGTCACCAGGACGGCCCCGGCTCCAGCGCGCCGGAAGAAGGCCAGGGCGCGGTCGAGGTCGGCCTCGCCCGAGTGAAGGAGCGCTTCGGCCCGGTTCACGACCAGCAGGTCGATGTGGCGGTACGCCTCATCCGAATCGCCGATTGGCCAGCGGCCCCGGTCGCCGCCGCGCGCCGGGTCGAAGGCCGTCCCCACTACGGTGACGGCGCCGGCGCGGCGGCATGCGGCCAGGAGGTCAGTGAGACGGGCGCACAGCCTGGGCTCCCACCAGATAGCGGAGAAGAGCGCCACCTCGCTCTCGAAGAAGTCGCGATCCAGGTCCTCCGGGGCGAGCGCTAACGCGTCCGACACCCCGGCCTCGGCGATGAAGCTGCGCTCTGCGACGCCCCCGTCCCCCCGCTCGTTGAGGATGTGGGTCTTGGGGTAGCGCCCGCGGCGCGTGCCGAGGCGCGCGGTCGAGAGGGGGGTGCGGGAGAGGAGCCGGCGGACCAGCGCGCCGTCCTTGTCGTCGGAGAGGTTGGCGTACAGGCGGACCTCGATCCCCTCGCCGCGGACGATCTGCGCCGCCGCCACCAGGGCCGCCGCCGCCACGCCTCCGAGCGTCGTCCGGGATCCTGCGCCGGCGATCTCCGCCGCGATCTCGGTCACCGGGCGGCCGGCGCGCGCCTCGAGCGCGCTGCGCAGCACCGCGGCCCCGCGGACCAGCCCGCCGTCGCCGGGGGCGCGGGACAGGTAGGGTGCGAGCCGCGCCTGGCCCTCGCCGGGCGGCACCTCATGGAGCACGTCCAACACGCAGCAGCCGGCGCCCGAGATCCGCATGGCGTACTTCGCCGGGGGCGTCTCAGCGGGGGAGCAGGACCGGCTCGGTCACGAGGGAGTCCTCCTCCAGCGAGCGGCGCGGCCGCAGCCCCTTCTTGCCTAGCGCAGCGTGGTATCCGCGCACCGCCTCGGCCGCGCCAACCTCGCCGCGGACAACGCGCCACATGAAGCCCAGCATCTCCAGCGGCGACTCGGCCAGGTTGATCTTGCGGCCGAAGAGGGCGACCCGTGCCCCGTGGCGCATCGCCTGCGAGAGCAGCTCGAAGGTGTCGCGGGTGGTTCCGGCCGCCCCCCCGAGGATGCCGACGATAAGCGAGGGGTCGTGCTCGACCAACTCCTCCAAGGCGCGAGCCCCGTTGTAGGCGATCTTGAGGAAGAGCGGCCGCTCCGCGGAGGTGACGCCTGCGAGCGCCCGCACGACGCTGTCGTTCACGAAGGAGGGCACCGCCTCCGGCGCCAGCCCTGCCGGCGCATTGGGATTGAAGACCTCGAGGAAGTGGCGGAAGCCCGCGCGCAGCGCCTCCTCGCGGAAGCGGGCGTAGGCCTCCAGCGAGGCGTGGTCCCGGTCCAGCCGGTTGTTGAAGGTCATCGAGTACAGGCCCAGATCGCAAAAGGGCCGGACCCGCTCCAGCGAAGCGGTGCGGAAGGGTCGCGAGGGCTCGGCCGAGTAGGCGGCCCCCCGCGGCAGCCAGATGTCGGTGGTGTCGTTGGCGCGGATGGCCAGGGTCACCGGGCCCTCGGCGAAAAGGCCGCGCCGGGCGAGCTCCTCGCCGTTGGCCGCCGAAACCAGCATGACGTCCACTGCGCCAGCGCGGACGATCTCCTCCATGGAGCCGAGGTGGGCGGTGCGCGTCTTCAGCCCGCCGCGCTCGGCCGGCCCCGCCGCGGCGACGCCGAGCGCCATGTCGCTGTCGCCCGCGTCCGCCATGACGAAGTCGGCGGGGGTAAAGGATCCGGAGCGGATCCGCGAGAGCTTCCGGTCCAGGGTCTTCATGCTCGGCGCCTCCGGGGCGTGGCGGGACGCTCGTCTTAGGGCGGCGCCAGATGCGCGTCAAGCGCCACAGACGAAGGCCGCAACCGGAGGCGGCGTTGACTCGGCCCCTGCGGCGCCTTCTAATATCGGCATCGCCTCACCACAGGGGGGCTTCCCGAAAAGGGCTGCCGCCTGCAGTGAACACGCCGCGACGCCGGGCAGGGGGTTCGGCGCTCGGGGCTTTCCGGAGGAAATCATGACGCTCCATTCCAGGTCCGCTATCTGGCTGCTGGCGGCCGTGGCTGTCCTCGTGGCTGGTACGGCGGGCCCGGCAAGGGCCGCCGACGTCTTCATCGGCCTCATCACCAAGACCGACAGCAATCCCTTCTTCGTCAAGATGCGCGAAGGCGCCGACGCCACCGCCAAGAAGGTCGGCGCCCGGGTGCAGAGCTTCGCCGGCAAGTTCGACGGCGACAACGATACGCAGGTGGCGGCCATCGAGAACCTCATCTCCGCCGGGGCCAAGGGCATCCTCATCACCCCGAGCGACACCAAAGCCATCGTGCCGACCGTGAAGAAGGCGCGCGACGCCGGCATCCTGGTCATCGCCCTCGACACGCCGCTCGAGCCCATCGAGGCGGCCGACGCCACCTTCGCTACCGACAATTTCAAGGCCGGCCTGCTCATCGGCGAGTGGGCGGCCAAGACGCTCGGCGCCAAGACCAAGACCGCCCACGTCGCCTTTCTGGACGCGCTGGAGAACCAGCCGACGGTGGACGTGGCCCGCGACCAGGGCTTCATGAAGGGGTTCGGCATCGACCCCAAGGACACGAGCCGCTACCTGGACGAGGACGACAAGCGCATCGTCGGCCACTTCTGGGCCAAGGGCTCCGACGAGGGCGGGCGCACCGGCATGGAGACCCTCCTGCAGAAGGACCCGAGCATCAACGTGGTCTACACGATCAACGAGCCGACGGCGGCCGGCGCCTACGAGGCCCTTAAGGCGGCGGGCAAGGCCGACGGCAGCGTGCTCGTGGTCTCGGTCGACGGCGGCTGCCCGGGCGTGAAGAATGTCAAGGCCGGCGTCATCGGCGCGACCTCGCAGCAGTACCCGCTGCTCATGGCATCGAAGGGCGTGGAGGCGGTGGTGGAGTTCGCCAAGACCGGCAAGAAGCCGAAGCCCACCCCGGGCCTCAAGTTCTTCGACACTGGCGTGGAGCTCATCACCGACAAGCCAGTGCAGGGCCTCAAGTCGATCAACACCGCCGAGGGGCTGAAGCTCTGCTGGGGCTGATCGCCCTCGGCGAGGCCGGCGCGCCCCGGCGGCGGCTGACCATGACGAACGAGACCGAGATGGCCCCGCTGGTTCCGGCAGCGGCCACGGCGGAGGCGGCCGACGCCACTCCCGCGCGCGCGGAGGAGCACCGCTCGCCGGGACGACGCGTCCAGCAGTTCCTCCACGTCTACCCCACCACCATCCCGTTCCTGGTGCTCCTCCTGGGGGTGATCGGCTTCGCCTTCATTGCCGGCGGGCGCTTCTTCCACCCCCTGAACCTCAGCCTCATCCTGCAGCAGGTGACGATCATCGCCATGGTGGGCATCGCCCAGACGCTGGTCATCCTCACGGCCGGCATCGACCTCTCGGTCGGGGCGATGATGGTCTTGTCCTCGGTGGTGATGGGGCGGCTCGCGGTCCTCTCCGGAGTGCCGGTGCCGCTCGCCTTCGCGGCCGGGATCCTGACGGGGACCGCCTGTGGCTTCGCCAACGGCCTGGTGGTCACGCGGCTCAGGCTACCGCCCTTCATCGTCACCCTCGGCACCTGGAGCGTCTTCGGCGCGGTCAACCTCCTCTACTCCAAGAACCAGACGCTGAGGTACCAGGAGATCGCCGAGGTCGCCCCCTTTCTGCAAGCCACCGGCCGCCTGTTCAAGATCCACGACTACCTGCCGCTCGACTTCCTCGGCGGCGCCGGCGTCACTACCGGCTCGCTCCTGATGATCGCGTTCGCCTTCCTGACGGCCTACGTGCTGCGGCGCACCGCCTTCGGCCGGCACGTCTACGCGACCGGAGACGACCCGGAATCGGCGCAGCTCGTCGGCATCCACGTGGACCGGACGCTTGTTGCGGTCTATACGCTGGCCGGCTTCCTCTGCTCCGTGGCCGCCTGGATCCTCATCGGCCGCATCGGCGCCGTCAGCCCCAACGCCGGTGCCACCGCCAACCTCGACAGCATCACCGCGGCGGTCATCGGGGGCACGAGCCTTTTCGGCGGGCGCGGCAGCATCACCGGCACGCTCTTCGGCGCCCTCATCGTCGGCGTGTTCCGCAACGGCCTGGCGCTGGCCGGCCTGCAGAACACCTGGCAGGAGCTGACGGTCGGCCTGCTCATCATCGTGGCCGTGGCTCTGGACCAGTGGATCCGGAGGCTCGCCACGTGAACGCCCCCGGCGCCGCCCCAGCCACTCCTGTCCTGCAGGCGCGGGGGCTCGTCAAGCGCTTCGGCAAGGTGGTGGCCATCGACCACGCCGACTTCGACCTCAAGCCGGGCGAGATACTGGGAGTGATCGGCGACAACGGCGCCGGCAAGTCCACCATGATCAAGATCCTGGCGGGGGCCCTCCGGCCCGACGCCGGTGAGGTCCTGATGGACGGCAGGCCGGTCCACTTCCGCTCGCCGCTGGACGCTCGGGCCGCCGGCATCGAGACCGTCTACCAGAACCTGGCGCTGTCGCCGGCGCTGACCGTGGCCGAGAACATGTTCCTCGGCCGCGAGCGGCGGCGGCCCGGGCTGGTGGGAGCGTTCTTCCGCCACCTGGACCGGGCCGGCATGCGCCGCGAGGCGCGCGAGCGGCTCACCACCCTCGGGCTGCTCACTGTCCAGAGCGTGGACCAGCCGGTCGAGACCCTCTCCGGCGGCCAGCGGCAAGGCATCGCCGTGGCGCGCGCCACCGCCTTCGGCACGCGGGTGGTGATCATGGACGAGCCCACCGCCGCGCTCGGAGTCAAAGAGTCGCGCAAGGTGCTGGAGCTCATGCTCGACGTGAAGCGGCGCGGCCTGCCCATCGTCCTCATCAGCCACAACATGCCCCACGTCTTCGAGGTGGCCGACCGCGTCCACATCCATCGCCTCGGGCGCCGCATCGCCATCATCGATCCCAAGGCCCACTCCATGTCCGACGCGGTCGCCATCATGACCGGCGCCATGAAGCCGCCTCCGGCGGAGGCCATTGGCGAGCCGCCGCCGGCCTGATCGGCCGGGGTCGAGCAAACGTTCCGCCACAGCGGTCCCCGGACGGCGGGCGCAGCCGCCGGTCCTGAGCTGCCTGGTAGCCCGAGGCATACCAAAGTATGACGGCCGTTAACGTTCGCTTAACGAATGCGATGCTGCGGATCTGCTGATGCGTCCGCTCCGAGCGCGCTTTTCGCGCCGCTCGTCCGCAGCAGACCGGCCCTGGTCTGGATCGAGCCGGGAATAACGAACCGGCTCAGGTCGTCACGCCATCAAATCACCGAACGCCGAAGATTGCGGCACTGAAAAGGAGAACGAAAATGTCTTCGAAACTGACACTGTCCATCGCCGTCGCGCTCGCGCTGTCCGCCGTGGGCGGCGTTGCCCGGGCGAACCCGATTCCGACCACCACGGACGAGGCTCGCGCGCTCAACGGGCAATACACGAGCCAGCTGTCCATCGACCACAACCCGCAGGCGAACGCGGAGGTCACCAGCACGGACGATGCCCGCGCCGTGGCGGGCAACACGGTACCGGCGCCGATCAGCCCTTCGGTGCAGTCGATGATCGCGAGGGATTGGGGCGAGGAGCGGTCGCGAAACGGATACGAGCCGCAGACCGTCGAAACGCCGTCGACGTCGCTGGCGCAAAATCCTACGGATGGCGCGACAACCGCCCAGGGCAACTGACCGCCGCCCACGACGAGCATGAACGGGCGAGGGTCGCGCCGTGCCCCGGTCGAGGCATGGGACTCCTGCATAGGACCCGCGGGAGGTGGCGGAGCGCCATTCAGGTCTGCTAGTGGTGACGGGAGCCCGGACACGCAAGAGAGCCGTCCGTCCCGTCATCATGATGCAACCGAAGGCGTGTTCGTGCTGAACTCGCGGGCGAGCTTCAGCGGTGTGGGCCTGCGTAGATGGCGAAGCGGACGCCGTGAGACAAGACCGTATCCAGCAAGCCTGCGCCTGTCCTTGTGGCGCATCGCGCTTCGAGGTGTCGGGCAGGCCGCTCGTGCGTCTCCTCTGTCACTGCACCATCTGCCAGGCATTCAACCGGCAGCCGTACGCCGACGTGACGGCCTTCTGGGCGGGAAGCATCACGCTGCGAGTCGGCCATCAGATCGAGTTCAAGCGCTATCGGCCTCCACCGGCGGCGAGGCGGGGTCACTGCCGGTCCTGCAGCGCGCCACGTGGTCGAGCACCTCTCGGCGGAGCGTACCGGCGAAGCGTTCAGCGAAGGCATTCATATCCGGCGCGCGTATCG
>Ga0137415_10006001_pt1 | contig 12020 bp, 12 predicted proteins | sample CZODoug3_1_1_16f_FD_183082 | JGI IMG/M metagenome (GOLD analysis project Ga0137415, IMG submission 183082) | Vadose zone soil fungal communities from Angelo Coast Range Reserve, California, USA - CZODoug3_1_1_16fungal (Hybrid Assembly) | ecosystem: Environmental > Terrestrial > Soil > Vadose...
CCGCGAGTCTCCTCGGGTTCCACCCCAAATAGGTGGCCGGCAGCGGCATTGAAGAACTGAATTTTGCCTTGCACATCAGTGACAATGACTCCCTCCTGGAGGGCATCAAAGATCCGCTCAAGAAAACCTTTCTCCTGAGCCAGCCGGATAAGGTAATTTTGTACTTCCTCCGGTTGTACCCGCCGAATCCGCTCGATCAGTTTGTCCAAAAAACCTGACTTCATTAGAACAAAGTTAGACTCGAAAGTTTCTGCAGCGCACCTCGGTAGCCACTCGGTGAAAGGGAAACGGCATCAGCGGCAATCGATTCCTCGGGAAGCCAGGTTTCAGCCGGCAGCGACGGCAAAAACTTAGTCGATGCCACCTCTAATTCACCGGAAAATGCATTGCTCTTAGCTCGGATATTCTCAACCTGGTAATCGTTTTGTCTTACCAAAGCGCCCACCACGAACGACTCTTTTAGATTCTTCATCAATTCCGGATCAATCCGAAACTCTAAGTTCCAGGCTGGCTGATTGGTACGATCCTTAGTCGATTCATACCGAAGGATCTGAAACAAAGCGGGCAGAAAAACGATCTGTTGATCTCGGATTGGGAGACGAAAATCAGGAATCGCCTGTCTGGATTCGGTCGACCCGGTATTAGCTCCCAATTGCTCGCCCAGACTCTTTGGATACACCCATACGTTTTGTCCGTTCCGGCACAATATCACTCGTTGGTCTTGATCGCTGGTTTCGACCCGCAGCTTGTCCGGAAACTGAAAACTAATTCGCATCCGGCGATTCAATAAGAGTGGAGTGACTTTCGATGCTTGGCGAATCGTCAGTTCAGCGAGCATCGCCTTGTTGACCGACTTAGAATAGAAAAGAGCTCCATAAGGTTGAAGCACTTTTGCCAGCACATCATATTTGTTTTGCGCCAAACAAATGCGCGGCCCGAACAGAAAAAACGCGATGGCAATGAGGCTCCTCCATTCAGATATGCGTGGCATGGCGACTGCGTTTTGTCACTTAGCTCAATCCGTTGTTCCGCGCCAGCGCTTCTAAACTATCGGCGCCGAATCTAACCGGATCAATGGAAACGAGTGCACGGAAGGGGCACCTTAGCGCCCGACTCCATTTAACCACAAAAGCGGTTGGCTCTTTTGGTATTTCCCGGTATCCTTGGCCGAACGATCGCTTAAGGAGATGTGTTGGCGCCATTCTTGTTGCTTGCTGCCCCGTCTGGTGGGCTAATTTACGCTTTCACGAACGCAACTTTTGAAGGAAAACTCGTCCTTCTGGCGCTCTTCGTCGCCTCGATCTTCAGCTGGTCTGTAATGGTGACCAAAATGCGGGTCGTTCGCCTCTCTCGGAAAAGGAACGAAGAGTTTCTTCAAAGATTCCGTTCGGAGCGGCAACCTTTGCGAATTTATGAGTCCAAAGTTCGATTCGACGGCTCTCCGCTATACGCAATATACCGAGCTGGATGTCGCGAGCTTACCTTTCATTTGATGGGAGCAAGCGAGGTGGATGATACTTTCTGGGCGCGACTTGAAATCGCCGAGCGTATCACACCGGCCCAAATGCGCGTCGTCACCACAGCGATGGAACGCGCCGTCGGCGAATCTGCACTGCGGTTAGAAGCACAAATGATTCTCTTGGCCACCGCGGTGAGCGGCGCTCCCTTTTTGGGGTTGCTTGGAACCGTTTGGGGCGTCATGGACACCTTTTCCGGTGTCGCGATTGCCGGTTCGGCGAACTTGGCAGCAATGGCTCCAGGGGTATCTGGTGCGTTAATCACCACGGTCACCGGTCTGCTTGTGGCCATTCCCGCAATGTTCGGTTACAACTTCCTTGTCACCAGCATTCGCACACTCATTGTGCAAAACGACAACTTCGCCGCGGAACTTGCATCTGAGTTTGAGCATAAATATGTCAACCATGGAATTCGGCCCGCCCTGGTGACGAAGTAGAATCCACTGCGATGCGACGCTTTTCCGATCGCCAAACATTGCACACGCTCACCGAGATCAATGTTACGCCGTTACTCGATCTCGCATTCGTTCTGCTGATTATTTTCATCATCACGACGCCACTCATGGAAAAGAGTGTCAATCTCGAGGTTCCAACCAGCGGAGAAGCGAATCAATCCGTCGACTCTTCCGCGGTACAGACGATCGGAATCAATCGAGAGAATGTGATTACCTTGAATGAGGAAACCGTGGATCTCGCGATTCTGGAGAGCCGGCTCATTTCCCTGCACGCAGAAAAACCGGAAACCCCGGTAATTGTTCGCCCGGACAAATCCCTCACTGTACAGCAATTAGTGACCGTCATGGATGTGCTGCAGAGGGCGAAGATCGCCAAAGTTGGAGTCGCGACTCGCTCCGAGCAATCCGAATGAGGGAGAACGACGACCACCGGCCGACAGAAATCGGCGGATTTCGCCTAAACTTTGTCCTAATCGCAACGCTCCATTTATTCGTGCTAGGCGCCGTTCTGCTCCTTGCGATTTTTTCCACCCGTAAAAAAGAGGAGAACGTTGTCTGGATGAATCCGGGATCGTTCGCCTCCGGCAGTCCAATGAACGACGGTGCGGACGGAGGTGCTAACCCGGATAATGCAACCGGTCAGAAAGAGAATCTACCGCCCGAACCGGAGCCAACTCTTTCTCCATTACCCTCCATTGCCCCAACCCCAACTCCATCGACTACTCCCGAGCCGACCCCCGAAATCCCCAAGGATACTCCCACTCCGAAACCATCGGTTCAGATCACGCCTACTCCGCCGCCGAACTTAATTACTCCAAAGCCTACTCCGAAAACCACACCATCTTCCACTCCGAAACCAAGTCCCTCGGCAACTCCAAAACCGAGCCCCTCCGTTACCCCGAAACCGACTCCGAAATCGACTCCGAAATCGACTCCCAGACCAACTCCGAAGCCGAGTGCCAAATCGACTACCAAGCCGACTCCGGAAGAAAACAGCACGCCGAAGCCCAAACTAAGCGAAAGCCCAACGCACAAGTCACCGGCCAACGCAAAGAAAGATGAGGAAAAAATGGCGAAAAACGCGCCTTCACCGACCACCCATAAGTCCGAGAGCGGAGGTGGTTCCTCCGACAAGCCGCCCAAGGGCAACTCTTCAGCCGGCAGCAACGGAAAGGGTACTGGGTCCGCTTCCGGGAACGGCGAAGCGAATTTTGGCTTGTACGCTGAAATCATCAAGAACCGGTTCGATGGAGCCTGGAATCAGCCTCACGGGGAAATTCCGGCTGGCAGCGCGCTAGTAGTGACCGTCCACCTGAAGATAGAACCAGATGGCACTGTTACCGAATTCTCAATTGTAGAAGGATCAGGCAACTCGGTAGTGGATGAGACCGTCAAGGAGGCCGGACAAAAGATCACACGATTACCACCACCTCCCGGCGGGAACGGGTTTTCTCCTACCGTTCGATTTGAACTTCGGAATGACTAAAATATTTCGCATTTTCCGGCAATCGGGCGCGTCTACTGCTGGGATCGACGGCTCCCATTCCGTTTGCTTCTTTCGATCGCATTTGATTAGTTAACGCCACGAAATCATGCCCGACGCCGAGAACTATCAGCATTATCAGGTACTCCGGCGGGAGGATGGTTCGCTCTGGGAGCTGGGTCGGGGAGCGATGGGTATCACCTATAAGGCTTTCGACACCAATCTTCGGTGTACGGTCGCGCTCAAGGTCATTAATAATACTTATCTCGATAGCGAAGTAGCTCGTCAGCGGTTCCTTCGCGAAGCTCGCGCTGCTGCCGCGCTGCGCCACCAGAACGTCGCTTCTGTATTCCACCTTGGTTCAGATCATGACAGTTACTTCTACGCGATGGAGTACATCGACGGCGAAACGGTCGATGCGCATATGGCAGCTAAGGGGCAAATGGAACCGGTCGAGGCGCTTCGAATTTGTCTCCAGGTAACACGTGCGTTGGCGGCGGCTGCCCGCCAGCAACTAGTACATCGTGACCTGAAGCCAGCAAACCTGATGCTGGTCGATGAAGATGGCGAAAAGATAGTGAAAGTGATCGATTTCGGCCTAGCTAAGACTGCGAAGCGGGAAGGAGAGGATTCGGGCACGCTTACGATCGCTGGCGGCTTTGTCGGTACACCCCATTTCGCTAGCCCGGAGCAGCTCGAGGAGCGTGACATCGACATCCGGTCAGACATCTATTCGCTCGGAGCGACGCTCTATTATATGTTGACCGGCCGGCCGCCATACTCCGGCTCGGTGGCTCAAATCATGAGCCAGCATCTTTATAAGCCGATCCCGACCGAGCCACTCGCGAACACTCCGGCTTGCGTAACCGCGCTCATCGAAAAGATGATGCAGAAGGATCGAGAGAAGCGTCCGCAAACGCCGGCAGAACTGCGTCGAGAAATCGCCAGTTGTTTGGAACAACTTCAGGGTGCGAGCAGTACAACCGTACAGATCGAAGCGGAAGCCGCGGCCGCTTCCATTGTTCCGGAGCCGGCGAGAAAAACCGCCGAACCAGAAGTCCAACCGATACCAGATGAGCCTTTGACCCGTGAAGCGGTTCTGGGTCGACGATACCAACTTATCCGTGAGTTGGACGAAGTTCCACAGGGCCGCCAGTTTCTGGCCTACGATCTACGCCAGAGCCGGCAAGTGACGCTCCTGATTTTTAGCACCGGGTTCTTGGCCGACAAGGTGCGTTTCACTTCGATGGAGGAAGAAGTGAATCAGCTTCACGCCGCGAGCCATACCTCCTTGCGGCAGGTTTATTCGCTCGAGAGTACCGCGCACCATTCCTTTCTGGTTCAGGAATGGATTGTCGGCCCGACCTTGCTAGAGATCCTTCGCGCAAGAAGCGCATTAACGGGACCGGAGGTAGTCAAGTTACTCGATCAGCTGGCACCACTGACCGATCACGCAACTCAGAAGAATCTCCAAACCGTGGACCTGACGTTAAGCGGGGTTCAATTGACTTACCCGGGCCTCATTCAAGCGGCCATTTCGACCCAACTTTTGCAAAAGCCACTTTCAGGCTGGCCGGCACTAATCATTAAGGTGGCTGCTCTCGACTTTTCTTCGTCTGGACCAGGTGCCGATCAAGCTACTTGGGCCGGCTCGGCAACTTTGATTCACGGCACCGACGCAGCCAACGGTCCACGTGGAAGTTATCTCCGGCTGTTGACGCTGCTGGCGTACGAACTTCTTGGCGGACAGCGGAGCGTGGTCGAGACCACTGGTCGTATCAGCCCGGTAGCCAGTCTGACCGAGGGCGGCAATGTCGTGCTGCGTCGCGGTATCACTGACGACTACCCGGGCTCGGCAGCGATGTTGGCTGAGCTTCGCCAGATCGTTGGCGGCGCAGAACCGACGGTCGCTCCGGTCGAGCCACTGGTGCGAGAGCCTCTACACTATCAAGATCCGGAACTCCTGCCTGGCTCGATTGCCAGTCGGAGCTCGGAACCCGAAACCATCCACCGCATTGTGGGCGGTGCCGAAATTTCCGAGCCCTCGCCCGTTCCGGCTAATCCGACTGTCGCGGATCAAACGAGGGTTCCACCACCATTGCCGCCAGTCGATTCTCGGCCGGGCGAAATGGCCGTTCCGGATTTTTCGGCCGCAGACGCCCCTCGCCGGCGCGTTTCGATGACTGGGGTCCTCCTGGTAGCGGTGCTTGTCTTTATTCTGATCGCGATTCTCGGGCTGGGAGGCTTCTTGGTTTGGAAATTTACCGGCCAAAGCGCAACCAAACCGACGCCTACTCCGTTCGCTCAATTTACGCCAACACCAAGCAGCACAGCGCTGAACACTCCTTCACCGAAACCGACCGGGACTACCCTGGCAACTCCTTCGTCCAAGCCGACTGCCACCGCCGTAGTAAGCCCGACGCCAAAGCCTACTGCGATCGTCGAAAATACGCCCGCCCCGACTCCGGTTCCAACTGACTCTGCGACACCCGTGCAAACCCGGGAAGCCGCGCTACAGCGACAACTCGACTCCACGGCGGAAAGGATCAAAAACGGAGACTGGTATTCCGGGATCAAGCAATACATTCAACTTTCCAACCAATATCCGGATTCGAACGTTCCCCGAGAGAAACTCGAGAACCTGATCGCTGAGGTACGATCGAGTAAAAAGATTGGTACTGCGAACGTCCAGGCGTACCAGTCCGACCTGGAACAAGCGGCGGATCTGGGCAGCATCCAGGCGATGTTGGTGCTCGGCGAGAGCACCCGTCAAACTGATCAAGAGTACGCGCTCCGTTGGTTTGAAGCTGCGGCCGCCAAAGGCAACGATCACGGCAAGGTTCAGGCTGGATTAGTCTTATCGAATCGGCGCGGAGACGGGGACGCGGTTCGCGCCTTTGAATATTTTAAGTCGGCGGCGGACAACGGAAATGGCGAGGGGAAGTTCACCGCGGGCGAATGTTATTATCTCGGCAAGGGAACCACCGTTGATGTTCCTAAAGCACTCGAGCTCTTACAAGAGGCGGCAGCAATGCATGAACCGCGGGCAATGGATCTGCTCGGTACACATTTTCGACGGGCCAAAGATTACCAAAAGGCCAAAACCTATTTTGAGGAAGCGACACAGCTTGGGTTCGTTCGATCCACAGTGAACCTAGGCGTATTGTATCTGCAGGGAGAGGGAGTGAGCCAGAACTACCAAACGGCGGCCGCTCTGTTCAAGAAAGGGGCCGAACGATCGGACAGTTACGGCATGTTCTTCTATGCTGAGTGCCTGGCCGAAGGCAAAGGTGTGCAGAAAGATGTTGGGACCGCGACAGAATGGGCGAAAAAGGCGGCCCAGGCGGGCAACCCTCTGGCCATTCAGTGGTGTAAGGCAAAGAACATCAATTATCAGTAAAGCGCTTGGCGCTCAGTTTCGCGGAGTTCCGCTTGTCCGATGGCTCCTAGGAGTAGCTTACTCTCGGTCGAGCCAAAAACGGGCCAAAACGTTCTTGACCGTTCGAACCGGCCCATTAATCTCGGGACCCTATCTTCTCATATGAACGGAAGTTTTATTAAGACCGTCGCGATGCTCTTGGTGGTGGGCCTCGCCTTGGCTGGGTGTGAAAATATGTCGCCGGAAACGACCGGCGTTGTCGCCGGAGTACTGGCTGGGACCGCCGCCGGAGGAATCGCCAAGGCGGCCGGCGCGAGCGATTCTACGGCAGTAGCCGTTGGCCTGGGCACCGGGGCTGCAGTTGGTGCTATGGCGTATGTAATTGCAAAACATCAGGCAACCGAAAGACAGCGGCGGATCGCGGAAGAGCGGGCGCGATTGGCCTATGAAAGGATGTCAGCCGACCGTAAGGCTCAGGTAAAGAAGCACCGATATATTGCCGTAGCCACCGTTCGGGAACAGGATTCTAAGGGAGCAAAGAGCGTCATGGTTTATGACACGCAGACCGAACAGGTTGTTGGCAACAACGTCTACGACGTAAAAAGCGCACCGAAAGACGGTCAGGTATCAAAATTCGATACTTATTCCGCCGAATACGTCGGAACGGGGGGATAGAGCTCAGAAGCTCGAAGCCCGAATCCAGAATACGGAACGCGGTAGCCGGTAGTCCGGGCTGGGTAAGGCGAAACAGTCCGGCGGTTGCCTCGGCTAATGCAGGACACAGTGAAGCGCTGGACGGTGAGCCACATGCCACGCCGTAGTTGGCTCACACCGATTTCTCGCACTCGCTCGATGGCGTGTTTTCTGTACCCGCCAAACGCCTTCTGCTCGGTCCGAAGCTGTGATTCCTAATGGCGGATTTCCGTATTCCGCATTCTAGTTTTTAAATTCTAGCTTCTAAATTCCGGATCCCTCATTCGCTGCTCTGGCATATCGCCGGAAACTGCGGAGATTGCCGCCATGCGATTTGAGCAGCGATCATTTGAGAAGGCCGGCCACCGTTTTACCGAATTGGTCGACCAAGGAAGCGGATTTCGCATTCTGGCTGATCATGCCGGAGCGGAACTGATAAGTCTCGCCCGTAGAAACGCGGAGGGGACCTGGCACGGTTACTTGTATCGCGACGGCGATTTTTCGGCTCCGCCGGATGGTTGGAAAAATCACGCCACCGTGATGGGATACTATATCCACCGTCTGCTCGGAGAGCGTTCCTTATACGAGGGCGAGGAGATTCGCGGTGGAAATCATAGTTTCCTTCGAACCAAGCAGTTCTCCGATCCAGAAGTTATTCTGAATGATCGCGGCGCAACGGTGCACTTTCATTTGCCTAGCGATCGCATTGAAAAATCAGAGTATCCCAGGAAGGTGGATTTTTCGCTGGATTACTGTTTGACGGCGGACTGCCTCGAGGTTCGGTTCTCGTTTGCGAACTTGGAGCCGGATCGGCCAGCGCATCTTAGTTTTGGCCTCCATCCTGGGTTCGCGGTGAGCTCGGTCGAGAACGCCCGTGTCCTGCTTCCACCAGGAAGGTATCGCCGGCACATCGCTCCGGAGAATTTTCTGAGTGGCGAAACCGTGGACTTCACTTTCGAAGGCGGTCCCATGCCGTTCAAGCCCTTCGAGCTTCCCGGTTCCTTTCTCATCGAGCCGTTGGATTGGGAGGAATCTGTCGTCCGCCTGCATGATTATGGTTCAAATCACGAGATTCAAATCGATCTGGCAGAAGCGCCCTTCTTTACGATCTGGAGTGATCTCCATCCATTCATCTGTGTCGAACCGTGTTGGGGTCTGCCTGATCACCACCAGCAAAAACCATTCGAAAAGAAGATCGGCATTCAAGTTGTCCCGCCCCAGGTGACCCTCAGCCGAAGTTGCAGCATTCGTTTTCGCTAGCCCGCGAGGGGAGTTTGGAACGGTCGGTCTATCAAACGTCTGAAAAAAGAGGGTAAAATTGGACGCTCGGCGTCAGATTTAAGGTATCTAGGCTGCAATAAGCGCTTGAACCCAATATTGCGTGCGACATTTGCTGGCTAGATCGGTTTATTAATTCGCGCGCATGAATCTCGTTCAGAATCTCCGTCATCGAGCAGAGCTGCAGCCCGGAGTGCCGGCGATAGTAGATAGAACCGTGCGCGGCGACCGGGTGGTAAGCTTCGTAGCATTCAATCGTTCGGTCGATTTTCTCGCACTCAGATTGCGGGAAGAAGGAGTCGAGTCGGGCCACCAAGTTCTTTTGGCGCTAGATCCAAGCCAAGAGTTCTATCTCTTTGCACTGGCCCTGCTGCAGATTGGCGCCATCCCAGTTATTTGCCGGAAAGCGCTAGGCAGCTCATTTCTCACCGAATGGGTCAAAAACGTTCGACCGCAAGCCTGTGTCCTTTCTCAGTCGCGCTGGTTGACTCAGCATTTCCACCAGCAATTGCGTTTGATTCCGATGCGGCTTTTTGTTCATGCCTTTCGGTTCGAGAGTCGCTGGCTTCGGCTGGGAAGATTTGGTCAGCCAATCCAATTGAATCGGGATCAGATCGCCTGGATCGAACTACGAAGGGAATCGCCCGGTACGTTTCGCGCTTGGGCCTGGAATCAAGAGACACTGGCTCGGACAACTCAGCGTTTGGTCTCGATCTTACGGATGAAAGCCGGCGAAATCGATCTTTGCGGAAACCCGTTGCATCTGTTGGCAAATCTGGCTGCTGGGCTCACCAGCGTAATTCCGCTGAAAAGAGGGCTGCTCACGCCAACGGGCCGGCGCCGACAGGTGGACAAATTTAAGCCGAATAGGGTGGCAGCCAAGGCAGAGTTCCTGAATCGATACCTTCGCTCCAGTACTTCACCGCTGCAGAAAGTATTTGTGTTAGACGCTCCACTGACGTCCGAAGATGTTGAGTTTTTCTCCGCAATTCGCCAACACGGTAACATCGAACTGCTATTTGGACGAGAAACGCCGCTAGCGAGTTGCACATTAAAGGAGTTCCAATCTCGCGCCGAGGAGCACTGGGTTGGCAGCTTTTTTGACGATGTCCGATACAAACTCGAGCTCCCGCCAACCAAACCGGACGATGGCGTCTTGGACGGTTCAAAGGACTCCGAGTCGGGAGAACTTCTCGTGGCGGGAGATTTTCTTCCCATCCCATTGACCATCCAGGGAAATCCTGACTCAACTGTCCTATCTCGGAATGAAAAGGATGAAACCTGGCTAAGAACCGGGGTGAAAGGAGCCCTTGACGGCTCAGAGCGATTTCGTGTTATCGATCCGATAAACGGTTAGCTATTGACGGTTTCCCGTGAGCGGTTTCTCCGTTTAGTTGGAGTAGTCAGCCAACACTCCTCGTTCCAGTATTTTGTTCTCATGTCTTCTCATTCTAAGACTTTGCTTTTGTTGCTACTATTGACTGTTGTCATCGCAGCGGGGACGATCGCATTTTGGGGTTTGCACCAACGATACATCCCGCTCGAGGCGGTAGAGACTTCGCGGCGATTTATCTCACTGATCGAATCCGGCAATCTGCGGGACGCATACGCGCTCACTACGCAGGACGACTTATCCGGTGCGACTTTCGAAGCATTCGAAACCAGGACCAAGAACCGAATCGATCAAACCGTATTCGCGGCCCATCCTCCAATCCAGTGGGTAGGCGAACGAGGCGGTTTTCAAACGTACGGGAACCGCCTACGGCGCTGGCTAGCGGGGCGAAAGCTCGATCCGAATCTACTCAGTCTGGAATTTACCGTCGGCACGCCGTTTGAAGTGCGCCTCGTTTCCGTCGAAGAAGGAAAGTGGAAAATCAGCTATTTCCGGATGCACGCGGCGTGAACAGTAGGTAGTAAGGAGTCAACGGTAAGCAATGAATGGTTAGCAGCTCGCTCCTCGCCTTCTCATTGCTTACTGCTCACTTCTTACTACTCGCCGGCGCCTTATTGCGCCAGGCCATGAGCAGGACACTGGTTAAACTCATCTCGTCCGCGGCTCTCAGACTAACGTTAGTCGATCCACGTCTTCCCCAACCACCCGGCACCGGCGCGAATACTGCAGGTTTCAATTCGACCACAACCCTTTGTTGTTGAGGTGTGAGCATTACGACGCCACGGCCTTCTTTGGGCCACAAAGTGGCGAAGATTTTGTTCCGTACCCGAAAATCGGGATGCGCCATGTGAGCCGCTTCCGTCGCCTCGGGAAGCGCCAAAGCAAGCCGACGAAAATCATCAACGGTCATAGCTCAGATAACAAATTGCCCATAACCCGGAAAGCAATGTGTCACTTGTCGTCCGCCATTCGGCCGACGGCCGAATAGCTAGGCCATATCTTTCGTAATGGTCCATCGGGACCATCGATCGGGTCATTATCCGGTAAAGGTAAGGCCGCAATGTTTTGATCCGCCTTTGGCCGCTCGCCGGGACGGCCGGTCAGCAAATCCCATTGGCGTCCATCCGGATAAGCGCCCACAACTCCAAAATCGTTGCTACCCCCAAGATTTTTGTGTCCAACTCCGGCCGGAATCACAATCACGTCTCCGGCTTGTACGGTGAAATCGCGGCCTTGTTCTCCGCCGAGCCGCACTGTCGCTGAACCCCGATAGATACCCAGTACTTCGTGGCTCGTACTGTGATAATGATGAAAAGGATAAATGCCATTGCGCCAGGAGTTGGTCCAATTGTTTGCTGCAAATTGTTCCTCGACCTGAGCCGCCGGATCAGTCCGTCCTAGGTTGATGACGCCGCGGTACAGAAGGAGCGGGTAACGGTTATTGGGAATGATACCGTCGTCCTTAAAGGTAGCGGTATCTGGCTGTTTCATGTCCTTTCCTTGCGATAAGCCTCGCCTAGGCAGCGTGGTCCAACCAAGAACCAGAAGCGCTCCGGCTTTAAACGTGCTCGCCAAAAATTGGCGCCGATATGTTCGATGTTCGTCATCCATGACAAACCTAGTATAGCGTATCCAGAACACCCGAGCCAGGACCTCCCAGATCGACTTCGGTTGGCCCGCAAAGCACCGTCACTTCGACTGGGATAAGAAACCAAACCTCTCGCCGGTAACCTGTAATGGTTAACCCTTCCTCATTAACCAATCGACTGATTCCTTGACGGCTTCGAGCGACGTATACCGGGGACAATATTCGAGAAGCCTC
>Ga0137415_10006002_pt1 | contig 12019 bp, 11 predicted proteins | sample CZODoug3_1_1_16f_FD_183082 | JGI IMG/M metagenome (GOLD analysis project Ga0137415, IMG submission 183082) | Vadose zone soil fungal communities from Angelo Coast Range Reserve, California, USA - CZODoug3_1_1_16fungal (Hybrid Assembly) | ecosystem: Environmental > Terrestrial > Soil > Vadose...
TCTCCTGGTTCGCCTGTCGGAGGAGTCCCTTGTTCTCGCTCATCACATTGCCTGGTCTTTTGTTGCCTAGTTCACGACGAGATAGCCGGTCATCAATGTCGGATGGACGTCGCACTGGAAGAAGTAGCGCCCTGGGGTCGATGGCACCGCGAACGAAACTGTTTCCACGTCATTGGGGCCTGCTTTGATGCCGGTACTTGCGATCGAGGCTGCCGAGGCGTCTGCCCCGTCGAAGAGGTGCCAGTCGTGGGGAATAGCGCTGTCATTCGTGTAGGTGACCGTGACGTGCGCGCCGGCGGCCGCAGACAGCTGATTCGCGTTGAAGGAAAGGCCATTGCCCTGGTTCGACGTGCTGATGCAGAGCGAGGTCGCCGACGGCGTGCACGAAGACGATGGGGTGGTTGTGACCGTCGCCGTCGCGCTAGCGATCGTCCCGGCCGCTCCGAGCTTGAGCGACACGAGCATCGGCGTGGCGCCGAGGCCGACCGGGACCAGCAACCGGTCGCCCGCGGCAGCAAGGAACCCATTGATTCCGCCTGGCGCCTGCCATGACCACACCTGCTTGCCAGATGTCCGGTCGAACGCCAAGACTTTGCCGGCGAACGTCGATGTGAAGACGAGGTCGCCGGCCACGACGACGCTGCCGAAGTCCTCAGAGTCGAGCTTCGAGCTCCAGAGTATCCGTCCCGTGTTGACGTCGATCGCGTCCAGCTCGCCCGAGCCCGTGCTCGGGTTTGGGAGGGTGTAGGCGGTGTCGGTGAAATTGGTCTGGAGGTTGGCGATGGGGACGTAGACCACGCCGTTCGCGGATGCCATGGGTGTCTCCACGCCACCGAAGATTCCCGGAAGCACGGTCACCGTCTGTCCGGCTGGGATGGCCGTCAGGCCGTCGTTTTGATGCACGCCAACGGGCGTCTTCCAGATCTGGCTGCCGGTTGCGCGATCGAACGCGATGACATAACCGCCCTTGCCGGCGCCAACGACGATCTTGCGCGACGATCCGCCAGTGGTCGCTGTCGCGAGGATCGGCGAGATTTGAAAATCGGCGTCGAAAAGGTCAAACGGCTTGGGCTGGTTGTACCAGAGGAGGTTTCCAGAACGGTCGAGGGCGATCTCGGACTCGGTGTAGAGATTTGGCGCTGGGCGGCTCGAGCCGTTGGGATACCCTTTGATTCCGGGCCAGGGTGCGGCGTTATTCGTCCCCCAGTACGTCGTCCCGGTGGCGGTATCGATCGCCGGCGGGTACCAGGCTCCGCCGCCGCTGTTGATCAGGGGATTCCCCCAGAGGTTGCCATCCTTGACCGTGTCGAAGGTCCAGAGGTCATTGCCTGTGCGCTCATCCAACGCGTGGATGGTGCCTTTGCCCGTCCCATCCTGCGGCTCCTTGGTCTCGAAGTCGACCGTGCTCACATAGACGGTGCCACTGTGCGCCGTGAGCTGCTGGCTGATCTGCTGCAGCGGCGGAGCGATCTGCTTGGACCACACTTCCGTTCCGGTCTTCGCGTCCAGCGCTGCAACGGTGTGGAGCTCGCTGCTGACGAACACCATGCCGTTGTCGTAGGCGGCACCGTTGGGGCCCAGGTTGCTGGCGTTGTACAGCTTCTGCCAGACCAGCTTGCCGGTGTTCAGATCGATGGCGTAGACGTTGCTGTTGAGGTCCTGGAGGTAGACGACGTGATTGACGACGATCGGGCTCGTGCCAAGCACGCCGAACCTGGAGCTGCCGCTGACCTTGAAGGTCCAGTCGACACCAAGTTGCCTTACGTTGGCGGATGAGATTGGGGTGCCGGTGGCGACGCGGGTATTCGCATAGTCGTGGTTCGCTTGGGGCCAGTCGGATGGCACCGAGCCCCTCGCGGCAGGCGTTCCCGGACCGCACGCCGCGACGACGATCGCAATGGCGAGGAACACGCCAGTAGTTGCCGTACTCGAGAATGGTTTGATCATGGTTCGATCTCCTTGATTGATGAATCAGCGCGATGAAGACTGTGCGCGCCTCATCAACAGGATGGGTTGCCTCCGAAAGACGATCGTGAGACACAGTGCCGCACTGCGTCACGGTTAGGACCTGTCGGGAACCGTTCGATTAGTGGCGGTTGGGCCGACTTTGGTTAGGGACGACTTGCCGGCCGCAGCTGTATATGGCGCGCGGACGAGGTAATCAGCGGCGCTAAGGCCGAGGCCACGCCGCTCGAGCTCGATCGCATTCGACGTCGCCAGAACAATCGACGGTAATCCAGGTTGCTCAATAGCCTGCCGCACTTCTCGAAGTACATTGAGCTGCGCGAGAATTCCCGACGACAGATCGAGGAAGATGATCTCCGGACGGTGGGCCTGAGCTGCACCAACAGCGGCATCAGACTTCACGATCCGCACCAAGTAACCATCGGCCTCGAGCTTCAAGCGATATAGCTCGGAGATGCGGGGGTCGTCTTCGATAAACAGGACGTCCAGGCTATCTAGAGCAGTTTCATTCGGCCTAAACATGTTTCCACCTCATTTGGCTCAGTTACGTTCGGCGATGTCGAGGGGCAGGCCCCAGTCACGGGGCCTGCCAGTTGGGGGAAGGGATTTCGAACCTCAGGGCGTTACCGTGAGGTGTCGTTCAACGCTATGAACGCCGGGCGCCGACCAGGCGGCGGATTCGGCGATGTTCGCCTCGTGCAGCGAGTGCACCTGTCCGCTGAGCTCAACCTTGCCGTCGGACATCGTGACCGAGATGCCGTCGGCGTCGAGATCCGCGTTGCGCTCGAACGCGTCTCTGATCTCGTTCTCCACGGCGACGGGTGACGTCCTAGGTTTGAGCGTGACGAAGTTGGTCACGCCCTTTACGCCCTTGACACCCTGCACGATGCCGACGGCACCATCGCGCTGAAAGGACCAGTCGACCTCTCCGGTCAGGACTACCCACCCCTTGTTGACTTCGGCGTGGACGGTAGTGGGAACCGTCGATGACCACTTGACGGCGTCCGCGATCGCTTTGGCGACGTCGGCATCATCGCGGGGGTCGCCGGACAAGTGGACCTCCAGTTCGTCGGCCACGGCCGTGACTCCGTCGACGCGTTCGGCGGCGCGGACCGCATCCAGCTTCTGTGTATAGCTGGAGGCATGGCCCGTGAGTGTCACCGAGCCCGCTTTTGCCGAAACGCCGATCGCCGAAGCGTCGACTCGGGGTTCCCAGCGCAGCTCGTCGATTACGTCGTCCTGCAGTTCCCTGTTGGTTTTCATCGAATTTCTATCCTCCTGAAGATCAGTTGCACGACTTCGTCCTAGGCGCTGGCCTCGACCTTGTTTGATTCGGTGGATGTGCTTATTGGGATGCGGCGTGCCTTCTCGCCGTCGGTGTCCATAGCCTTGGCGCCTCCCTTCACGGTGATTTCCAGGAATCCGTCCTTGTACTGCGCCTGAATCGATTGGTCGTCGATGCTTTCCGGTAACGGGATGCGCCGCTCGAAGGCGCCGTATTCGGTCTCACGCCGGTAATAGACCTTGTCTTTGGTCTCGGCCTCCCGCTTGCGCTCGGCCCGGATAACGAGCGCGTGATTGTCGACCATCAGCGTGACGTCCTTTTGGGGATCGACTCCGGCCAGCTCAAACCGGACGATCAGGTCGCCATTCTCGGTGTAGATCTCCGTGCTCGGCATGAGGCGTCCCTCCCACATTCCTAGCCCGTACCGCGCAAACCCTGGAGTAAGCATCGGGTCCTCCAGCCGCCGAACCGGATCCGCCAAATCGTCCCAAAACCTTCGCAACATTCGCTGCCATCTCCTTTGCCTGAGTTGATGAACTCAGAATCTGCCGGCCGCGCAAGATCAGCGTGAGACCGCTGCGAGGCCGTGTCTCGATGGCGGACTCGGGCGTCGCTCCGTGTGGGGAGAGCCGGCCCGCGGCAGCGAGCACGACTCTTGATCGGGGAAGCGGCGTCTCAGCGTGAGACGCAGTACTCGCTACTAAAGGACGGAAGGGTCGCTACTTCATCAGCGCGACGCCAGCAACCTCAGGATGGGTGGCCAACTGGGTGCGTGAACTCACGCCAAGCTTCCGGAATACCTTCGCCAGGTGATACTCGACGGTTCGGTCGCTAATGAAGAGTTGCGAGCCGATCTCTTGATTCCTGACGCCCTTAGCAGCGAGACGCGCGATCTGTGCTTCTTGAGGCGACAGCCGGCTCTGGGTCTCAACGCTTCGACGTCGAGCCCGCTCTCCAGTCGCCAGCAGCTCAACTCTCGCCCGCTCCGCGAAAGCGCCCATTCCCATGCTGCTGAACATCTCGTACGCCTTGCGGAGCTGTTCCCGCGCGTCACGCCTTCGGTTCTGTCGCCGCAGCCATTCCCCGTAGAGCAGGTGGCATCGAGCCAGCTCGGGCGGAGCCCCGGAGCTTGTCAGGCGATCAGTCGCCTCCTGGTAGAGCGCCTCGGCGTGGTTGTCGTCAGCAAGCAACGCCCGCGATCGCGCCAGTAAGCCCAGTCCAAGCGGAGCCGCCCCCGCCGTCGCCAGGAGACTGAGCTGACGGACGGCCGCTTGGGCTGCGGCTGGATCGCCGGCTCGCACGGCGGCCTCGATCAGGTTTGGCAAGATGCGCGACCCAAGGAAGACTGGCTCCGCCTTCCATGCGGCGAGAGCAATGTCGAGGGCCACCTGATATCGGCCCAGACCCAACTCCAACGGCAGGAGCGAATACCAGGCAAGGTTCATGCCAGCTCCGACGCGGGCCGTATGTTCCTCAGCCCACCGGTGAGCATTCGCCTCGTTGCCCCGCCAAGCGAGGAGTGTACCTTCCCACCAGATCGAGCCAAGGATTTGCCAAAATCCGATCGCGTGGGAAAACTCGACCGCCTGTTTGATCAAATCCTCACCCTGGTTGAGATGCCCGGCATAGATCTCGGTTCCAGCGCGAAACAAGAGCGCGCTCGCCAGGCTGCCTAACGCACCGCGCCGCTGGGCGACTTTCACCCTCATATCGGTCAGCGCATCCACCATTGCGAAATCGAATAGAAGGTAGGCAGTCATGATCGCGACGACGAAGCTGGGAACCGTCTGGGGGTCGAGTTCGTCCGCCAGAAGCCGGTCAAAGGCGCGCCTCAGTAGCGGCGCAGCGGCAAGGTAATCGCCAACGATCATGCTGGCCGTCCCGTCGAGGAGCAGGTCTTCGATGGATGGTGAGGAACTATGTCGTGCTGGAATGGCCTTCGCGAGCCTGGCGATTTCTTCCAACACCGCGGGCATCGGCTCAGTCCCAATGGCGGCTAACACAGCGTTGTTCAGGGCGTCCCGCGCAAGGCCAACATCCACCGACCTCAAGCCCCTCGCGGTGTCGAGCAGGAACCGCGCCGTCTCCATTCCCACCGGACGACCAAGACGAATCCTCCCTTCGATCAATTTCGCTGCCCCGCGCTGGAGCGGGTCATCGAGCGCGGAGAGGGCATCATCGAGAGCAACTTGGGCACGATCGAGTTGGCCGCGGTAAAGCAGAGCTTCGGCTGCCTCCAGCAACCGCGCTGCCCTCACGCTTCGATCCGGCGTGAGCTCTGCCGCCTTCAGGGCGTAGCGAGCCCACGCTGCGTAAGCGCCTCGCTGCTTTGCCCGTTCGCCGGCGTGCAGCAGCTCGCGAGCAACTTCCTCGTCGGGCTCGACGGCCGATAGTGCTCGGTGTTCGGCGTGCCGATCCGGATCGATCTTGGGATCGATCACGTCCGCCAGGGCTGAGTGCATTATCCGCCGTTCGGCCGGTGTCATCCCGTAGTAAATCGCTGAACGGATGAGTGGGTGACGAAATGAAACCCTGGGGCCGACATGGATCAATCGTTCGCTCTCGGCCGGTGCCATGGCGTCGACCTCGAGCGCGAGTCGCTTTGCGGCATGCCAGAGCACGACCGGATCTGCTGACGAGTCGGCTGAGGCAAGCTGAAGGAAGGTCTGCGTGGGCACGGGTAGGGCGCGAACCTTGATCAGGAAGTGCCGCTGCAGTCGACTGTGAACGGGAAGCGGCTCATCTAACAGGGGAGCAGCGACGAGGGCGGTGGGGATCATCGCTGGAGCGAGCTCGAGGATGGCCAGCGGATTCCCCGCCGTTTCGATGATGAAGCGGTTCGAAACCTCGCTGGCAAGCGGCCTTGCACTGACTCTCGCCAGCAGCCGCTGCGCATCTTCTGTTGCCAGCGCCTGCACGCGCAATTCGGGGATGCCACCGAACGCCGACTCGCGCTCTGACCCCTCACGGATTCCGAATAGAATGGCGACCCGATCCGCGTAAAGGCGACGGGCGACAAAGGCAAGGACTTCCGCGGACTCGATGTCTAGCCAATGGGCGTCGTCGATCACGTAGAGGAGTGGCTGTACTTCAGCGGCCCTGGCAAGCAGGGTAAGCGTTGCAAGGCCGACCTGAAAACGCTCGGGTGGCTCGCCGCTGACCAGTCCGAAGGCCGCGCCCAGCGCCTTCTGCTGGGGCGGGGGCAGCTGATCCAGCTGTGTCAAAAAGGGGACGACCACTTGATGGAGCCCGGCGAATCCCAATTCCATTTCAGATTCGATCCCGACTGCTCGAACAACGCGGAAATCACTCGCCGCTGCCACGGCGTGCTCCAAGAGTGCGGTCTTTCCAATGCCCGGCTCACCACGAAGGATGAGCTTCCCGCTCATCCCAAGCCGAACCGCCTCGAGCAACGCATCCAGCGCTGCCATCTCACGAGTTCGATCGACAAGCTGAACCGAAGCGGTTCCCGTTCTGGCCGCAGACGGCGTTGTCAAGCCCACCCCTCCTCAACCGATCTTACTGCGGCATTGCCGGTGGCAATGGTGGCGAACTCGGGTCATGACTGGTGATTCCAAGGGTTCTTGAGGCACCGGCCGAGGACTGGGGTTGCAGGACTAGGGATTCCGCGGATTCGATGCGGGGCCGTTGTGCCGCAGGCTTGGGTTCATGGAAAACGGGGACCGTGCAGGTGATGGCTCCGGACGGCTTCGCCTGAAGCTCCTCGGAGGCTACGAAGCCTCAGTGGATGGCCATCCCATTTGGTTTCGAACCCGTAAGACCTTCGCCTTGTTTACCTATCTCGCGCTTGATCCGAGACCCCACCGTCGAGAGGCCATTGCCGAGCTGCTCTGGCCAGGGGGCGACGGACCGGTGGCACGGGCGAGTCTGCGCACGTCGCTCGCATACGTCCGGGAGGCGATCGGTAACAGGGCCGACGCGCTCCTGATGGCCAACCGGGATATGGTCGGCGTCGCACCGGGGTCCGTCGATGTCGATATCGACGTTCTGCGGGCGGCGCGGCAACTCATCCGTCAGCCACGCAACGTGGCTCTCCCTCAGGAGCTCGAGTCTGCCGTTAGCCTCTACCGCGGTCCGTTCCTCGCGGAGCTGGTATTTCCCGACGCTCCCGAGTTGGAAGCGTGGATCGAGGCCCAGCGGGCCTACTGGCGCAATGTCGCGACTGAACTGCTGTCCCTGGTGGCAACCCTGCAGGAATCCGCCGGCGAACCGGGCTCGTCCCTGGCGACGCTCGAACGGTGGACGGAAGTCAGCCGCGACGAGGAGCCAGCATGGCAACGGTTAATCGAGACGCACCTGAGCCGAAAGGATCACCTGGCGGCTCGACACGCCTGGGATGGCTATCTCGCAGCCATCCGCGAGCTGGATGTGGCGCCCAGCGAACCGATGACCCGACTCTATGAGCGGGTCCTCGGCCGGGCGGACATTCGACGCCAAGTGAAACCACCAATGGGCCGCTGGGCTCAACCAGTTGTGCACTCATTCGCCGGGGCCTGAAGCGATGGGCTCAACTCTGGAGCTCGGCGCCCTCGGAACCGCGACGGAGCCGGGCGCGGTCGAAAGAGCGGTCGTTCGTCACTACTTCGATAAGGGCCTCGCCGTTTACCGCCCACTGCTCAGCCGGGTGCTCCGCCTACCCTCCGGCCTCCTGCGGACAGAGAAGGCATCGGCGTGAGCAGACCCCGCCGCATGAACGACCCGGAAATCATTGGCGCGCTTTCGGTCGGGCTCAAGGTCTACGACGCCAACGGGGAGATGGTTGGCACGGTCGACGTCGTTGACCGCGAGGCCGGCATCATGCGGGTCGCGACCAATCCGTTTGTCGAAGAAGCGATAGTCATTCCATTCGCCCTGATCCAGAGCATTGATCCGCGCGAACTCTTTCTCGATTGCCCTAAAGATGCATTGCGTCCGGACGGCCAGAACGCTTCCCCAGGAGACATCCATGCTGGCTGAGGCAAATCGAGAAATCCGGCTGGCGTTGGACACCGCGAATGCTCAAGTGTTTCGATTTGCAAGAACGGGTGCTGTTGGCACAAAGGAGATTGCACCATGATGACGCAGACTGAAGAGCGGACGGAGCGAGCCGACCGATGGCTGCAGGTAGCGACGGACCGCATGCTCGGGATCGAGCCCGACTGGTGGTTGCGCATGGCCTGCGGCCAGGTCGCGGAAGTGAGCGAATCCCGCCCTGCGCTGGGGTCGCATGAACAGCGCTTACCATTTCGAAACTAGGCAATGAGCAGGGACCCACAGGTGACGACGGCGTCAGCAGCTCGCGGTCAGGTGTTGGTTCAGCCGTTAACTGCGCCACTGACTCCATTCGTTGACGCTCTGCCGGTGCCGCGGCGCCTGATCGCGGCGGAGCACCACAGTCAGCTCACGGTGCGTATCCGGACCGCGACGCATCGCTTCCACCGTGACCTGCCCGAGTCGAGGACCTGGGGCTACGACGGGACGGTGCCCGGGCCAACGATCGAGGCCGAGCGCGGAAAACCCGTCCTGGTCGAGTGGCGCAACGAACTCGAAGGCCCGCTACCGGTGGTGGACACGGTTGCTCCTCAGCATGCCGACAGCGACGGCGTCCCGGTGCAGTGCCTGCCCGGCCTGAGCGGCGGCACGCCCGACCCACGTGCGGGCGCGCTTTCCGGCCACGCGGTGGTGCATCTGCACGGTGGTCTCACCCCGGCATCGTTTGACGGGTGGGCTGAGAACCTGTTTGCTCCCGGCCAACCAGCGGTCTTTCACTACCCCATGAACCAACGCGCGGCGTTGCTCTGGTACCACGACCACGTGATGGGGGTGACCAAGTTCGACGTGTACGCCGGCCTGGCGGGCCTGTGGATCGTACGGGATGAACGCGAGCGCGAGTTGGGTTTACCCGAAGGTCCGCCGTTCGAGGTACCGCTGTTGATTCAGGACCGCAACTTCAACCTCGACGACCGCGGACGGCTGACCGGACAGTTGGTCCACAAGACCGACCCGGACGTAATGGAAGCCTTCGCGCCGTTTACCGTCGTCAATGGCAAAGTGTGGCCGATCCTCGACGTGCAGCCGGCCACTTACCGCTTTCGCGTCATCAACGGCTCCAACGCGCGCACGTACCGGCTGGTGCTGCTCCGCGACGGCCACTCCGAGCTCGAGCGAGTCACTCAGGTAGGGACGGATCATGGGATGCTCCCGACCCCCGTCCGCCTGCCATCGGACGGACTCGTTCTTGCGTCAGCCGAGCGCGCCGATTTGCTTGTCGACTTCTCCGACCTCGAGCCCGGCAGTCAGCTCATGCTCCTCAACACCGCCTCGGCGCCTTTCGATGGCGCTTCTTTTCCCGCGGCAAGGGCCCTGGAAGCTGCCAATCTCGAAGGACTGCTGCCCTTTCCGCAGGTCATGTGCTTCAGAGTGATTGCGGGCCCAAGCGCACCGCGAATCATTCCGACCGTCCTGGCCAACGACTACGCGCCGCCGCCGGTGGAGGAGCTGGCGGATGCGCCGCGCAGAGCGATTGCGCTTGTCGAGCGTGAGCTCGAGGGTCAAACCAACATGCTCACGATGCGCGAGCTCAGGATTGTTGAGGACGACCACACGGGACCGTTGGTCACCGTCACCGATGGCGAGCGAATGACCCGCTACCGCGCGGTCGCCGCGCATTTCGAGGACAGGACGACGTTCTTTCCAATGCTCGGCGAGCTTGAAGTCTGGCAGCTGATCAACCTGACAGGCGACACGCATCCGATTCATATCCATCTCGACCCCTTCCAAATCCTCGCGCGACACCCGATCCGCTATCAGATCCCTGACGCCGGCATCGAAGACCTCGACATCACCGCCTCGGTCATACTCGGGCGCGCCCCTGATGACGAACTGAGCCACGCGATCGATGACAACGAACGTGGGCTAAAGGACACCATCCGCGTCAATCCCAACGAGATCGTCGAGATCGCCGTTCGCTTCACCGCCTACAGCGGTCGGTACATGTACCACTGTCACATCCTGGAGCACGAGGACCGTGACATGATGCGCCCGTTTGTAACCATGGCCCCGGAGCTCATGCCCTTTATGGCCTGAGGCGGTCCGACGCCTAGTGCGACCCGGCTCCAGCCAGTTCAGGGACGCGGGCCAATTGGGTGCGCGAATTGACGCCGAGCTTCCGGTAAACCTTTGCCAGGTGATACTCGACGGCTTTCGCGTGGTAGGGATTCCGGCAAACCAGATTCGATGGGAAGAGGTCGGTCCCCGCTAGGCGGATACTGAAAAGCACATGAACGAGAACATTAGCCTTGGCCGCATCGCTGGGATCCACGTGGGGCTGAACTGGAGCCTCCTGGTGATTGGCGCCCTGATCGCCTGGAGCCTTGCAACCGGGATCCTGCCAGCCGCCGCGCCCGGCCAGACCTCCGGCGCGTACTGGACGGCGGGCGTCGTGTCCGCCTTCGTGTACCTGGCTTCGTTGCTTGCCCACGAACTCGCGCATTCCGTCGTTGCCACGCGACGCGGCGTCCGGGTTGAGGGCATCACGCTGTGGCTATTTGGCGGCGTCTCCAGGTTCAGCAGCGAGAGCAGCTCGCCTGGTGCGCAAGCGCTGATCACTTTCGTCGGGCCTCTCACCAGTCTGCTGCTGGGCGCCCTGTTTTTCCTCGTCTCGGTCGCGGTTGGCGGCGTCAGTGCCGGCCTCGTGCCCGCCACCTTGTCCTGGCTGGGCTACATCAACATCCTGCTCGGCGTCTTCAACCTCCTCCCCGCCTTCCCGCTGGACGGGGGCCGGATCTTACAATCGCTGATCTGGCTGCGCACCGGTGATCGGCTGCGTGCCACCAATATCGCCGCCCGCATCGGCATGGCCTTCGCCTTCCTGTTGATTGCCTACGGTCTCGTCACCTTCTTTGCGGCGGGCGGCCTGTTCGGTGGGGTCTGGTCAGTCTTCCTGGGCTGGTTCCTACTGAGCGCCGCCCGGTCCGAACAGAGCGGCGCCCTGATCCGCCAGGCGCTATCCGGGATCAGCGTCGCCGAGGTGATGACGCCCAACCCCGTCCAGGCTCCCGACGACATCACTGTCGAGGAGGCCCTGCACGGCTACATTCTGACCTCGCGGCACTCGACGTTTCCAACCCATGATGCGAGCGGCCGCCTGAGCGGGATCTTGACCTTGGCAGCTCTCAAGCAGGTCGCGCCGAACGCGCGGGCGACGACCCTTGTTAAAGAGGTCGCCTGCCCGCTCGATAGGGTGTCCACGGCCCGTCCGACTGACCCGGTCGCCAACCTGCTCGGAATCTCCGACGGGTGCAGCGAGGGGCGTACCCTGGTCATCGACAACGGTCGGCTAACGGGCATCATCTCGCCGAGCGACATCAACCGGCTTTTGCAGAGGTCGCTCTCGGGCCGCAACCAGGCGCTCGCCCGCAGCGCGTAAGGCGGAAGTCTTTCGCCGTCCGACGCCGGGCAAGCGAGCCAGGTTTCGTTGCGCGTCGATTGAGTGCTGTTAAGTCGATCGGGTTAGCAGAGAGTTGGCTACAGTAAGCCTGGAGGGATGGAGATCTCGACGTGAGGGCGCACACATCGAGGTCACCGAATTCATGACCGCCATTGGGCTGCGGGCTGGGGAGAGGCCATGAGAGCCGCCGTTTGCACGGCGTACGGACCGCCCGAGGTGCTCCAGATCAGAACTGTGCCCGACCCGCATCCCCGGGACAAGGACGTGTGCGTCCGGCTTGTCGCGACCGCGGTTACAGCCAGCGATTGCATCGTAAGAGG
>Ga0137415_10006003_pt1 | contig 12015 bp, 9 predicted proteins | sample CZODoug3_1_1_16f_FD_183082 | JGI IMG/M metagenome (GOLD analysis project Ga0137415, IMG submission 183082) | Vadose zone soil fungal communities from Angelo Coast Range Reserve, California, USA - CZODoug3_1_1_16fungal (Hybrid Assembly) | ecosystem: Environmental > Terrestrial > Soil > Vadose...
GGTGTGAAAACCCACGGAACCCTCGTAACTGCCGCCGAGGGTGAGCTCGACCGGAAAATAGAACGGAAAAATCGGATCGGAATTGTAGATGCGCCAACCGCTCATGATCATGATGACCATGGCGAGCGCATTGAGCCAATGCGTGATCCGCACCGTCAGGGGATGCACGATCACCTTCGAAACTCGGTGCAAACGTCCGGCCGTGATGTCAGTCACCGTCGCCTCCCGGCGCTCGCGCATCGTCGATCGGCGCAAGTCCAGCCGACTTGAATGCCGCTTTCGCCGCTGCGGACTGCAGAAACGTCATGAACGGTTTGGTATCCGATTGCAGATCGCGGGCCTGCGCGACCACATATTCGATTGGCGGCTGGTCCAGCGCCGGCAGAGCTACTGCGAGCTTGAAGCCAGCGGTCGCATCGGTCGAATAGACGATGCCCAGCTCCGCCTTGTCGGCCGCGAGGAGACTGACCACGCCGGCGGTGCTTTCCGCGACGGCAACGGCCTTATTTCCGTCGTCGACCACCACGCCGATCTTGCGCAGCAGCTCGACCGCGCGCGCACCGGCGGGGTCGCGGTCCGGGTTGGCGATCGCAAGCCGCTTGCCGGCGATCAGCCGGGAAATGTGTTCGAGCGTGGCGTCGGCTTTTGGCGCGGTGCCTTGCCCCATATCCGGCCCCGTGCCGACGAGAGCCAGGCCGATACGTAGTGCCGGGCGCATCGTGTCGGCCCGGATGATCTTGTTGCGGGCGGCGTCGTCCGTGTCGGCGCCCGCGAGCGCCAGGATCACGTCGCAGCGCGCGCCGCGATCGATCTGCGCATAGGACAAGCCGGTCGGGGCGACGAACACGTTGACGCGCGCGCCGCTGCGCCCTTGCCACAAGCGGCCGACCGATCGCAAGGCCTTCTCGAGCGTGGGTTCGCCGTAGACGACGAGATCGCGCGTCATGTGATCACCGAACGTTCGAAGCCCCGTACCCGATATCGCGCGCCTGTCGCCTTGCTTCCAAGGCGACCCGGGCGAAAGCCGCGATGATGCGCGTGCCGGCGCGGATCGTCCCGGTGAGGCTGCCCGCGACTTTGGACGCGCCGCCGGCGCGCCGGCGATAGTCGACGGGGATTTCCAGGATGCGCAGTCCGGCGCGCGCGGCGCGCATCTGCATTTCGATATTCCAGCCGTAGGTGAGCTCGCCCATGCCGAGCCCGAGCAGCGCGTCGCGTCGGATGGCGCGCAGCGCGCACATGTCGCTGTAGCGTACGCCGTAGAGGAGCCAGATGGCCCAGCCGGCTATGCGACCGGCGGCGAGCTGGTGCCAGGCGATGCTGCCGGGCTCTTGTTCGCCGCGGGCGCGCGAGCCGATCACGAAATCGTAGCGCCCGGCGCGGATCGGCGCGACCAGCGCAGCGATGTTCTGGGGATCGTCGGCGCCGTCGCCGTCCATGAACACGACGATGTCGTCGCCCTGGGCGGCCATGGCCCCGGCACGGCACGCGCGGCCGTAGCCGCGGCCGGGATCGATGACCTCGGCGCCGGCGGCTTGCGCTTGTGTCGCGGTGGCATCACGGCTGCCGCCGTCCGCAACGATGACGCGGCCGACCAAAGGCCTTGGGATGTGCCGCACCACCTGCGCGATCGACTGCTCCTCGTCGAGCGTCGGGATGACGACGACGACGCGCGCTTCGCGATCGTGCGCCGGGCGGGCCACGCTTGCGGCGGATGCTTCCATGATCAGAGGCTCCAGCGCAGGCCGCAGCTCGCGCAAGCCGTCGGCGGTTTGTCCGACAGGAGGGCGGCGCGGAACGACTCGTAGGCGGCGCCGTTCCAGATCTCCTGCAGCGTCTGCTGGCTGGCGTCGCCCAGCGTGTAGTTCTCGTATCCGCGCTGCGAGAATGGCGCGATGCAGCAGGGCAGCGCGCGCCCATTGGCGGTGAAATACATCACCGTCCACGGCCGCCGGCACAGCGACCACGGCGAGCCATCGTCATGCCGTTCGAGGCTGACGCCGGGCTCGGAGGCCGCGCCGGATGCGCCGAACGTCATGCCGTGCGCGCGCGCGAGATCGGTCGCCGCCTGGAGATGGGCGGCTTCGTCGCGCGTCATCTGCTCGTAGAGCGCCTGGTCGGGGCGCGCGAGCCCGATGGCATGGTCTTCGAAGAAGACAAGGCGCTGCAGATAGACTTCCCGGACGCCGATATCGGCGGCGACCTGGACGAAGGCCGGCAGCTCGGCAATCGTCTCCTTCAATCCTGTCAGCCACGCGGAGACCCGCGGCCGCTCCTTGCCCTCGCGCACCTGCAGATCGCGGAACGCGCGGACGTTCCGAAGAATGCGGTTGAAGTAATCCTTGCCGCGGATGGCGCGGTAGGATTTTGCGTTCGCGGCGTCGAGCGATACGCGCAACTCGTCGAGGCCGGCGTCGATCAGCGCGCGACCGTTCCTTTCGTTGAGCACCGTGCCGTTGGTGTTGAAAAGCACGTAGGTGCCGCGGTCCTTGAGGTGACGCACCATTCTCGGCAGGTTCTTGACCAACATCGGCTCGCCGACCCCGTGCAGCACGGCGCGCTGCAGGTTGGGCAGCTGCTCGACGATCGATGTGAACAGCTCCCAGCTCATGTCGGCCGGCGGTTCGAGCTCCTCGTAGGTGCGCGGGCAGGTCGTGCACAGGAGATTGCAGCGGTTCGTCGTTTCGAGATAGGCGCAAACCGGACGCGGCGGCGCATTGCCGCGTTTGCGCGGATCGATGCTTTCGAAATAGCGCCGCGGATCGACCTCAAGCCGGGACTGCGTCGGCATGGCGCTGCTCCAATTTTCGCCGGCGGCGGGACACGAGCTCGGCAATGAGAAGAAGGATGCACGGGCCGTAGATCGCCAGGCTTTCCGGGACCGTCGGGGGCCAATGCGCCAAGGAAAGGAAGCTCGCCGCGCAGGTGAGATAGACGACGCCGATGACGGGATAGAAGCACAGGAACGGCACGAGCCAGGCGAAGTACCAGGCGTAGTGCGGCGAGAACAGGATGGTGAACGCGACGGCAAGCAGCATGGCGCCGGCAAGGTCGGCGCGGGGGCGCTTCTCCTGCGTGACGACATCTCGCATGACGACATAGAGGGCGAGTGTCGCCATGATCAGAACCGCGGCCGCGAAATAGAGCGCAAGTGCCTGGCCGGGCAGCGGCAGGACGCCCCCGAGCAGCCGCCACAGGAAAATACCGGAGCCGCGGTCGATACCCTCTTCGTTGACGTATTGGCCGAGGAAACCGAGCACCTTCGCGCCAGCGCCGATATACGGCAGGTAGAGCAAGACGGCCGTCGCGACGAATGCGACCGGCAGGCGCCAGTCCCACCGTCGATAGAGGGCAGGACCCGTCACCGCAGGAATATATTTGACCAGCGCGCCGGCTGAGAGCGCGACGCCGGCGAGGATGGACGATCGTCGCTCCGCCGCCAGGAAGGCCAGCAGCACAAGAACGATCGCCAGGATATCGACGTGACCGCTTTTGGCGAATTCCCAGAGCGGCAGCGGATGCCATGCGTAGAGCAGGACCCGCGTTCGCGGCAGGCCGCGGGCAACAAGCAATTGCAGGATGGCCCAGACCGCGACGACTTCGAGGGCCACCATGGCAGCCTTCATGAATACGATCGTCCCCGATATCCGTGTCACGAGAAAGAAGAAGACCTGCGCCGTCGGCGGATAGATCGTGGGCGCGTAATCGGCGCGGTTGATGTGGGGAAAGATCGCGGCGTCGCGCAGATCGCTCAGAGCCGCGTCCGCCGGCAGATGGAGATAGGGATTGATGCCGGCGCCTTGGACGCGACCGTCCCACACGTAGCGGAAAATGTCGGTCGATACCGGCCAGCCCGGCAGCAAGATGAGCCGCATCGCGAGCGCGACGAGCAGGACGGTGGCGAGCGCTCGGCCATCGTCGGTGCCCACCTCCTTTCGGCTGACGACGAGCCACGCCGCCAGCGCATAGGGCGGCGCCTGCAGCAATGCCACGAGGCCGGCGTTGGGATCATCGAAATGCGTAACCCAGATCGCGCCGGCGCCCGTGAGCGCCAGCAGACAGGCGGCAAGGGCCACGAGCGGCCAATCGAGCCCGGTGATTCGCCTCATTCTGCGGCTCTTCGGAATGAGTTGAAGGCGAGGCGGTCCTGCAGGTCCGTCGTCTCCATGAGCGATTGCATCAACGCGCGCGTATGGCGCGGCCGGTTGGGGCAGAGATCCATCGCGAAGGAGGCGTGCTCGAGCAGCTCCGCCTGCAGCATGCGCAGCGCCCTGACGTCATCGACGTCGTACCAAGTCGGCAGAATGTGCACGGGCAGGCCCAGTTCGCCGGCACGCTCGCGTGTTTGCCCGGCCACGCGCTCGGTGCTCCAGGCGACATCCTCGAACAGCCGGCGATGCGCATGCTTCATCCCGAGCAGATAGTACCCGCCGTCGGCGGCGGGGCCGAGCACGACCCGGTCGCCGGGGCCCGCCAACACGTCGGCGGTTTCGATCAGCAGCGACGTGGGCAAGGTCGGGCTGTCGGAGTTGAGGACCACTGCGCTGCCGTGGCCGAGCGCGAGCAGTTGTGCGATTGCAGAATGGAGGCAGTCGCCGAAATTCGCCTGCCAAGCCTCGATCAAGCCGATCTCGCGCGGCAGGATATCCTGAAAGAACGGCTGCGATCCGGGCGGACCGAACGCCATATAGCCGGCGATCGAAGCCTGCGCGGAAGCGGCGAGAATGTTCTCCGCGATATCGCGCAGGAACGCCGTGTTGCAACGCGCCGCCTCCTCGAAGCTCAGGGGCGGGACCAGCCGCGTCTTGGTGCGGCCGGGCGTCGACGCCTTGGCCATGACCGCGATCCCGCAGGTCGCGACCACGTCGATCTCCCGGCAGGAGCTAATTCCCTTGCGGGAAAATGCATTCCGCATGACCGCCCCCACACGTCGCGGTGATCCAATGCGCCGCATCAGACGGCGATTCCTGGCGGGTGGCCAATCGCATGAACGTGAGAGTCACTAGGCGGCAATGACACGCTCACATAGCCGTGAACGCGACTTCGCATCGATAGTTCAGTTGTTTGGAGGAGCCTTTGGTAGCCCCGGGCGCGGCGCGATGACGCCGCTTCACATCTTGTGGCTGATGGGACGATGCGTCCGTTTGCGACGAGTCGGCTGGAGGGAGCGGGTGCGGACATGATCGAATCAGGTGTGTGTTCATCGACCGTCGCATTCGAGCACCGGTCCGCCGCGGGCGCCGATGCGGAGCGGCTATCAGATCGATAGCGCAAAGGCATTGGAGCGGAGCGCCGGGCGGTGGCACGTCAACGGCCATGCAGGCGCTGGCCGTTCGGCCTTCCCGCCGCTGCACCACACGGACCAAGGTCCGCAACATGGAGACGTATCATGAAGGCTCTCATTTCCGCGCTGGCGCTCGCGACACTCATCGGTCGCCGCCGTTTTCACGTCGACCGCGAATGCGGCGCCGCGTGACGTCGCTCAGTCCGCGCCCGCGCAGCATTCCGCGTCCTGACACCATCACTGACATTGCGCTGACATTCTCGTGAACAACAATTGAGCCGCGATGCATGGCATTTTGCGCGCGTTTCTCGCACACCACTCCAGTCGACCGAGCCCCGCATCTGCGAGGCGCCCGGAACGACATAGGCGTGACATCGGTGCGACGCTTTCTCGAAGAATCTCGCTGCTCACCCCGCTGCTTTGCAGGATGGTGAACGAGTTATGACTTTCCTGCCGCGACTCGTATCCAATGAATCGAATTGTGCCGATCTCTTTAGTTCTTTGTTGTCCATGGCATTACGCTTGCGTTCTCCGCGGGTTAAGGAGGCCGAAACACCAGTCGTGTATGGTCGATCCGGTTGATATGTAAGGGTCCGAGGGGCCCGAACCCGCCGATGAAATTGCACCTCCTGCAGTTGCCAAAGCTTATCGCGGAGCGGCGAAGCTCTGCCATTTTCGGCGTGGTCATCCTTGCCATGCTGTGGGCCGGCGTCGGCATCAAATACGTCGGCGACGTCCAGGAGGACAGGAGAGAGGCGGAACGCACCAACGTCAATTTCGCGATGGTGTTCGAGGAGAACGTGCTGCGCTCGATCGGCGAGATCGACAAGGCGCTCTTGTATCTGCGCAGGAGCATCGAGACCCGCAAGGAGACCGCCGATTTCAGCACGATCGCCAACACGACGGACGTCCTGAGCGAGATCATCGTGCAGGTCGCGATCATCGATGCCGACGGCATCATGCGCGCCTCCAATGCCGGCCCTCAGCCCGCCCCGGTGACGGATCTGAGCGATCGCGAGCACTATAAAGTCCATGTCGGCACCAACGAGGACAGGCTGTTCATCAGCAAGCCCGTGGTGGGTCGCATCAGCGGAAAGTGGTCGGTACAGTTCTCGCGGCGCTTCTCGAACAGCGACGGCTCGTTCGCCGGCGTGGTCGTGGCCTCGCTCAATCCCGAGCACCTGACGAAGTTCTACGACAAGATCGATTTCGGAACGTCCGCATCGATCTCGCTCATCGGCAGCGACGGCGTGGTCCGCTCGAGTGGCGGCAGCGCCGGCGGCTTCGCGCTCGGGCAGGACCTCAACGGCACCAACTTGTTTGCCCGCATGCAGGCCGGCGCCAACGCCACCTTCGAGGACGATGGTGCGGCCGGCGGCGCGGACCACCTGGTCACCGTTCGCAAGGTGAGGGACAACCCGCTTTGGGTGAGCGTCGGCGTCGACAAGGCCGAAATCTACAAGGGTTCGTGGACCACCCTGGAAATGAACGCGATCGCGGCGTCCCTGCTGACGCTGATGACCCTTGCCGCGATGGAACGAATTTTGCGGACGGAGGCGAAGGGGAGGCGCGAGGCGGAGCAGCTTGCGCTGACGCTGGAGAACATGAGTCAGGGCATCATGCTGGTCACCAAGGACCTGCAGATCCCCATCATCAACCGCCGGTGCGCCGAGCTTCTGGACATTCCCGCCGGCTTGATCGCGCAGCCGCCACGGTTCGATCAATTCGGAGAATTCCAGGCTCGCGTCGGCGATCCGCCCGCGGCCGGAACGTGCGCCCAGCGGGCCGAGGCGGGCGCCGCGTCGGCGCCGGGGCAAGTCGTGATCTCCGAGCGCACGATGCCGAATGGCGCCGTGGTCGAGGTCAGGAGCGGACAGCTCCCGGACGGTGGCTTCGTGCAGACGTTCACCGACATCACGAAACGGCGCGAGGCGGAAGCCCACGTGGCGCGGCTCGCCTCCGAGGATCCGTTGACCGGGCTGCCGAACCGGCGCGTATTCAGCGCGGCGCTCGATCGATTGAGTGAGCGGGACGGCGCTGCCGGGGAAGGCGTTCCGCGACCCGCCGAATTCGCCGTGCTGTTCCTCGATCTCGATCGCTTCAAGGTCGTCAACGACACGCTGGGCCATCGGGTCGGCGATCTGCTGCTGCAGGAAGTGGCCGCCAGGTTGAAAGGCGGGCTGCAGGCGGCGGACCTCCTCGCGCGGCTCGGCGGCGACGAATTCGCGATCGTCGTGAGCTCGGCGACGTCGCGCGTCGCGGTCGAAAACGTTGCCGGCCGCCTCACCGAGATGATCAGCCAGCCCTATGAGATCGACGGCCACCGCATCCGTTCGAGCGTCAGCATCGGCATCGCCATCGGACCGCGCGACGGCGCCAACGCCGATGATCTCCTCATGGCCGCGGATCTGGCCCTCTATGCGGTGAAGGCGACCGCGCGCGGCAATTATCGATTCTACGAAAAGTCCATGAACGAGGAGATCAACGATCGGCGGCAAATCGAGATGGACCTGCGCGAGGCCATCGAACGCAAGGAGCTGGAGCTGCACTATCAGCCGATCGTCGATTTGCGGCGCAACGTCGTAACCGGCTTCGAAGCGCTCGCGCGGTGGTGCCATCCGGTCAGAGGCATGGTGCCGCCGGCTGTGTTCATTCCGGTGGCGGAGGACAGCGGCCTGATCCTGCCGCTCGGAACATGGGCGCTGAAGGAAGCGTGCAGGCGGGCGGCTGAATGGCCGGCTCCGCTCAAGATCGCGGTCAATCTCTCGCCGGTGCAGATTGCTACGCCGAATCTCGACGAAGTGGTGAAGTCGATCCTGGCCGAGACCGGGCTGGCGCCGCACCGCCTCGAGCTCGAGATCACCGAGCGCCTGTTCATGGAGGACAGCGAGAAGACGCTGTCGGCGTTGCACCGTCTCAAGCAGCTCGGCGTTCGCATCTCGATGGATGATTTCGGCACCGGTTACTCCTCGCTCAGCTATCTGCGGAGCTTCCCTTACGACAAGATCAAGGTGGACCGCTCCTTCGTCTCGGATCTCGCTGCCGGCACCGAGCACGTCGTGATCGTGCAGGCGGTGGTGAGCATCGCCCGCGCGCTCGGCATGACCACCACGGCGGAGGGCGTGGAGACCGTCGGGCAGAAGGAATTCCTGGCGGCTCTCGGGTGCGACGAGGCGCAAGGCTATCTGTTCAGCGCGCCGGTGACGATCGAGAAGGTACCGGCCGTCATTGCCGAGTGGGCGGACGAGAGAACAATGGCGGCGTAGGTCCGTCGTTGGGCACGGCAGAATCGTCGACAGGTGCCGCAACCGGACGCCGTCGTTGCGCCTCGTGCCATAGCAGGAACAGCCCGGACGCGACCACGATGCCCGATCCGACGAGGAGGCCTGGCGTCGGCACGTCGCCCCAAACCAGATAGCCGAGCACCATCGCCCATACCAGAAAGAGATAATAGAACGGCGAAACGGCCGTGGTTGGCGCAAAGAGCAGCGCCTGCGTCCACAAATATTGTCCTATGGCCCAGGCGACGCCGCTGAGAACGAGCATGGCGGCGTCAGTCGCGGTCGGCCAGCGGAAACCGAACAGAAGCAGGAAGGCGTGGCACACCGCGATGGTGACCATCTGCCACATCAACAACGTGTTCGCGGATTCCGTTTTCGTCATGCCGCGCACTGCGACGGTGACGCTGCCGTACATCACCGCATTGGCGAGCGCGAACAGCGCGCCGAGCGTCAGCGAGTCTGAGCCCGGGTCGGTGACGACGAGCACGCCGACGAAGCCGAGCAGCAGTGCGGCCCAGCGGGCAGGGCCAGGGCGCTCCTTGAGCCAGATGACCGCAACCAGCGCAGAGAACAGTGGTGCCGAGAAATTGATGGCGATGGCGCCGGCAAGCGGCATCAGGCTGAAGGCGAGGACGCTGAAGGTCTGCGAGATCGATTGCGACAGTCCGCGCGCGATGTGGTCGCGCGGGCGCCGCGTGGCGAAAACCGAGAGGCCGGTGAACGGCAGGACGGCGGCCGCGCAGACCGCGAGAGCGGAGAACGAGCGGAAGAACATCACCTCGCCGACGGGATAGATCGCGACCTGCCATTTCGAGGCCGCGCTGGCGAGCGCGAACAGCACGGTCGCTCCGATCATGAACAGGATGCCGCGCGGCACGTCGTCGTTGGTTCCGGCAGCGGTCATGGTCCGGGCGCTCTGTGGCATGCCGTCATTGGCGGAAATCGGTCCTCCGCGCCCCCTTGTCTAGAGGATCCGGCGGCGCGTCCGCGAGTGTGTCGACGCATGTCGCGCATGCGCCGCTGCGGGCTACATGCCCCAGCTCCTGGCGTCGATGACCCCGCTGATGAGGTTGTAGTCGAGGAGTCTCGGCGCCATCTCGCCGTCGACCTCGAGCGGCACGATCCGGTCGTGGATGGCTTCGATCTCGGCGAGGTGCGCGCGGCGCAGCTCTTGCGCCCTTTCGATCGTGACGCGCTCGAAGGCGATCTTGGCCCCGATCGGGACGCGGCCGAGGGCCGGCAAGTCGGCGGAGATGACGGTGGCGATCTTTGGATAGCCGCCGGTCGTCTGGCGATCGACCAGCAGCACGATCGGCTGCCCGTTCCCTGGCACTTGAATGGAGCCCGGGGCAATGGCGTCGGAGGCGATGTTGAAGCCGCGGGCATGCGCGATCCGCCGGCCTGCGAGGCGCATGCCCATGCGGTCGGACCCGGCGCAGACGGCATACTCGCCGTCGAAGAACGCGGCGATCTCGTCGTCGGCAAAATAGTCGCTTTGCGGGCCGGCCACCGCGCGGAACCGCGTCGGCAGCCCGAGATCGAGACCATCCAGCCGCAAGTCGTCGTGGTCCGTCACGGTGTTCAGGCGCAGCGGAAGCCGGTCACCGGCGACCAGCGCGCGTCCCTGCCAACCGCCGAGGCCGCCGCGAATGTAGGTCGACGTGCTGCCAAGCACGGGCTCGATGTCGAACCCGCCCTCGACCGCCACGTAGAGCACGGCGCCGCCGGCGAGCGAGCCGATCCGGACCACCTCGCCGCGGCGCACGCGGACACTCCGCATGGCATCGATGCGCCGCCCGCTCGATGCGGTCGCATCGGGCAGGATCTCGATCGAAGCCTGGGCTCCGGCAAACGCCATCCGGACATCGTCCGCCTCGACAGCAAGCGTCGGGCCCACATAGGCGACTTCGAGTGCCCCGGTATTGGAGGCATTCCCGGCCAACGCATTGGCTGCCCGCAAGGCGACGGGATCGAGCGCGCCCCCGACGGGAACGCCGAGGCGTTGATAGCCCGGCCGACCCAGATCCTGGACCGTGGTCAACAGGCCTCCCGCCAGCACGCGCAGCGCCGGGCTCATGCCGCGGCTCCAATCGGCGCATCGCTCGGCAGGATCTTGAGCATGCCTTGCGCCGCCTTTGCCGACAGGATCTCGTACTCGCGCAGGGAAACCGGGGTGAAGCTCACCTTGTCGCCGGGCGCGAGCAGCGCCCGGTCATCCGTCATTTGGGACGGGCCGCGATCCCACAAGGCGACCGGCGATCGTCCGATCAGATGCCATCCGCACGGCGTTTCCTGCGGAAAGATGCAGGTCATCGTGCTCGCGATCGCGAGCGAGCCGGCCGGTATCTTGAGCCGCGGGTTTTCGCGCCGCGGCAGCGCAAGCTCGGCGGGGACGTCGCCCATATAGGCTTGTCCGGGCAGGAAGCCGAGCATGTAGACGTGATAGGTGACCGCGCTGTGCCGCTCGACGACCTCCGCCGGCGAGAGGCCGCTCCGCGCGGCGACCTCATCGAGATCGGGCGCGACGCGCGCATCGTAGCAGACCGGCAGGTGCCAGTTGCGCCCGAATTCTTCGCCGCCGGAGTCTTGGACGATCCGCAGGCTTTGCATCAATTCGCCGATGCATGCGATGAGCGACGCGGCGGGAAGCACGAACGGATCGTAGTGCACCATGAGCGAGCGGAACGTCGGTACGGTCTCCACGATCCCCGCGAGATCGGCCTCGCTCAGGCGCCGCGCGAGCGCCAGGACCAAAGTGCTGAGCCGGCGGTCGATCGTCTCGCCGAACTCGACGACAAGCGCCGTATCGCCCGCCGGCAGCACCTTGTACTCGGGCATGCTTCCCCCAATGAAAGATTGGGTGCTCAGGATCGATCAGCTCTCTCGGCGTCGACCGGGACGCAGTGACAGGTGGACGCCTCGCAACGCGCGGCATCGGCCGGAAGAAACCAGGGCTTGACGCTGACCCCGCGCCGCAGCGAGTACATGTAGAAAATCGGCAGGCTCTTCGGGAAAAGCTCCCGCATCTTGCTGCCGTTGAAAGTGACGAAGATGGAGCGGGGGAACGCCAGCTCGACGGCCCGGCGCTCCACCATGTTCATCCGATAGTATTTGAGAGCGCCTTGCTCTGCGGTCCCTTCGCCGCGGTACCACTTCATCGCGCCGGCGGCGAGCTGCGACAGTGCTTCCTCGGCGACAACGCCGTCGTCCGGCGCTCCGGCAACAGCCGTGTCCAAGGCCCGCGTCAATTGACCAAGCCAACAACTTTCGAAGCCGCGTTCGCGGGCTGCGGCGTCGACATCGGCGAAGTACCGTTCAATGGTCTCCCGGGGGTGGCCATTCAACTCGGCATGCGTGTCGGTGAAGATCAGTTTGATTGCTGCGCCATGCTCGTAGAGCTCGCGCACGCGCTTGCCCAGCGATGCCAGGAAATTCAGGCACGCGACGTCG
>Ga0137415_10006005_pt1 | contig 12014 bp, 11 predicted proteins | sample CZODoug3_1_1_16f_FD_183082 | JGI IMG/M metagenome (GOLD analysis project Ga0137415, IMG submission 183082) | Vadose zone soil fungal communities from Angelo Coast Range Reserve, California, USA - CZODoug3_1_1_16fungal (Hybrid Assembly) | ecosystem: Environmental > Terrestrial > Soil > Vadose...
AAGCACGTGCGGTCAAACGCCATCGTCCTGGCGCATCAGAGCGCTACCGTCGGCGTCGGCGCGGGCCAGATGAGCCGGGTCGAGGCGGTCGAGCTTGCCGTGCATCGTGCCGGCCCGCGGGCGGCAGGATCGGTGCTCGCCAGCGATGGCTTCTTTCCCTACCCGGACGGTGTCGAGGTGGCGGCGCGCGCCGGGGTGCGGGCGATCGTCCAGCCAGGCGGTTCGGTGAAGGACAGCGAGGCGATCGCCGCCGCCGATGCCGCCGGGGTCGCTATGGTTCTAACCGGGGAGCGCCACTTCAAGCACTGATGGCCAAGCCAGAGTCGACCCACCAGGTCTCGACCAGCCCAGATGTCTCGCTCGACGAGCTGCAACTGGCGGTCAGGAATCACTCACTGCCCCTCGAGGCACTGCGGTACCCGATCACCCCGATCGGCATGCATTACCTGCTGATTCACTTCGACATTCCACGGGTTGATCCATCTGAGTGGCGGCTCGTGGTCGGGGGTCACGTGCGCGCCCCGCTCAGCTTGACCCTCGACGAGGTCAAGCGACGGCCGGCGGTGACCCTGGCGGTGACCCTGGAATGTGCCGGGAACGGTCGGGCCAACCTTTCGCCTCGCCCCGTCAGCCAACCATGGCTGTTCGAGGCCGTGGGTACGGCGGAGTGGACGGGGACGCCCTTGCGGCCCCTGCTGGAGGAGGCGGGCGCTCTCGACGGCGCCGCCCATGTCGTGTTCACCGGGTTGGATCGGGGTGTTCAGGGTGGCATCGAGCAGCATTACGAGCGGAGCCTGACGATGGCGGAAGCCACGCGTGAAGAAGTCTTCCTCGCCTATGCGATCAACGGCCAACCGCTGCCGCCCCAACATGGGTTCCCGCTGCGTCTGGTGGTGCCTGGCTGGTATGGCATGACTCACGTCAAGTGGCTTCGGTCGATCACCGTTGTGACTCGCCCCTTCCGTGGTTATCAACAGGAGCCCGCCTACCACGTCACCAGTACCTGGGACGAATTGGGTGAGCCCGTGACCCGAATGCTGCCCCGCTCACTGATGGTGCCGCCAGGGATCCCCGAATTCCTGCCACGGACGCGCCAGGTGGCCCTGGGGCGGTGCATCCTCGAAGGTCAGGCATGGTCCGGCTGGGGGCGCATCGTTCGCGTTGAAGTCAGCACCGATGGCGGTAACGTCTGGGCCGATGCCGAACTTGGCGGAGATGGTGGGGAGTTCGCGTGGCAATCATGGCGTCACGTGTGGGACGCCGATCAAGCGGGTCAGTTCGAGCTGTGCTGCCGGGCGACGGACGCGGCCGGGAACGTTCAGCCCCTTTCGGCGCCGTGGAACGCGCACGGTGTCTGCAACAACCAGGTGCAGCGCATCAAGGTGGTCGTCGGTCACCAGCTGGTGGCCGTCCAGCCTCCGGTCGACGGCCTCTAGCGAACTGATAATCTTGTAGCGGTCTTCGGGGCAGGGGTGTAACTCCCTGATCGGCGGTAAAGCCCGCGAGCGCCCTACGGCGCATGACCCGGTGAAGGCGTAAGCCCACTCCGGGGCCGACCGTACAGTCGGGATGAAAGAGGACCCTCGGCGCATTTGCCATGCGTCCGGTTGCTGCCCCGGCGGCCAAAGGAGTAATGACGATGGCCGTCCCGACGACGCGGTCACAACCGGTAGCGCAGACCGGAAGGATCGGTCTTATCGACCGCTTCTCGGTGGTATGGATCGCCGTCGCGGCGACGATGTGGGCTTCGGACACCTATTTCCGCGCGCAGCTCGTCGGTCACCTGAGTCCGGCGCAGATCGTCGTCATCGAGGACGCGCTCATCAGCCTGTTCCTGCTCACTTTCCTGCTGCGCGGCATCCCCGAGCTGCGCCGGCTGGATCGGCGTGGTTGGATTGCGATCGTCCTGATTGCCGTCGGTCCGCAGGCGGTCGCCACCATCCTGTTTACGAAGTCGTTCTCGTACGGCCACTACGCCGAGACCTTCGTGCTGCAGCAGACACAGCCGCTGATCGCCATCCTGCTCGCGTGGCTGATCCTCGGCGAGCGGCGCCGGCCCTGGTTCTGGCCGACCGCGGCGCTGGCCATCGTCGGCGTCTACATGGTGGTCTTCTCGCAAAATCTGACGGCTCCGTTTTCCGACCTGCAGCATGGCCGGCTCGAGGCCGGCCTCTATGCACTGGGTGCGGCGGCGTTGTGGGCCAGCGGCACCGTGCTCGGCCGTCTCGTTCTGGGCAAGCTGAGCTTCACTACAACCACCGCCCTGCGATTCACGCTGGCGCTGCCCGTCCTTCTCCTGATCGTCCTGGTCCAATCTGGGGGAGCCGCCTTCGGACATTACCAATCGTCAGACGCACTTCCCTTCCTGGGGATCGCGTTGATTCCCGGATTCCTGGCGCTCCTCCTCTATTACCGGGCGCTGCGCAGCACGCCAGCGACGCTGGCGACCATCGCAGAGATGGCCTATCCGGTGGCGGCGACCTTCATCGCCTCGGCGCCGCCACCGTATGGCTTCAACCAGCCGCTCTACCTGCCGCAGTTCATTGGTACCGCCCTGCTGATCGCGGTGATCTTCATCCTGAACTACACCAAGGAGCGAACGCCACCGGTCATCGTTGAGCAGGAGCCGGCCGCGTAAAGGGCGAGCCCAAAGGGTCGGCGGGCCTACCCGCGGATGGCGGCCGCCATCACCTGGAGCAGCTGGAGCGCCCCGCCCGTTTCTTCGCGGGCGACCAGCCCGCGGCCGACGCGATCGGCCGTACGATGGCCCGGAAAATGCGGCGGTTTGGGAAAGACCGTCAGCGGATGGCGGACCACCGTTTTCTCAACGCCCTCGAGCATGGCGACGTTGTGAACGAATCCGTGGCCACTCTGGATGTCGACGGTGCTCGACGTGGGGTGACCGCCCCAGGGTGTCCCGAGGGCGAAGCCGTAGGCGCCCCAGATGTTTATACCGACGGTGCCGTACCGGAGCTGGGCGATCGCCCGCTCCAACGCCTCCGCCACGCCGGGCTCGCGCAGCGTTTGCGGGTGAATCACGATGGTGGCGCTTAGCGTTCCCCAGAGCCGATCGTTGGCAAAGTCAACGGCGCGGTCCAGGAACTCGATCGTGCCGGCATTATCGAGCGTGGTTTCAGACAGGATGGAGCAGAACGGCTCCATCCGGAACGCCAACTCGGTCGCGTCGTTCGAATCAAGGTCGGTCAGCAAGGTCCAGGGAAGCGTGCCATCGCTGGCCGCACCGATGGTGCGGAAGTCACGGCGTCCCTCGGTAAGACGGCGGTAGCGCTCCTGCGCCCCGGGATAGTAAGCGGCGCGCAGTGGCGTCCGCTCGAACACCCGTTCCAACGCATCCAGCAGTCTTTGGCGCCCATCCCACCCGCGCGCTGTGATCAGCATTTTGTTGGCATTGCAGTTGAAGGAGGCGTTGTTCGTCACGCCGCCCCCGATGTTCTGCGCCTGCCATGCCATTTGGCGGTCGCTGTATGGACCAGGCACAACGATTACTGGGGATATGTTGCCAAGCTCCGAGGTCATCGGCTTGTCGAGCAGCGGTCGATTGGCAGCCTGCCGCGCTTCGCGCTCCGGTCCAGGTGTTCCCCAGACCAGCAGGTCGTGGGTCCGGTCCGACCCGGTAATGAGGACCTCGTCTACGCCCGCGTGATGGGTCAAGTACCCACCTTCGTCTGCACCGCCGTACACAACCGCAAAAAAATTCTGCCGAATGGCTTCCGCAAAGGCCTCTTCGATGAGCGGCCCGAGGTACGCATTCACCGGGTTCATCTTCAGCAAGCAGACCTTGCCCTCGTTCAGCAGCTTGGTCGCGACGTCAAGGGGAGGAATCGAGTTGACATTTCCGCCGCCCAGCACCAGGACGACCCTACCGTCATGATCGGGCTGCCGGTAGAAGCGCGCCCGGTCATCCGCGCTGGCACCAGGCTGGAGATGAATCTCGCCATGGACGCGAGGAAAGAGCGTGGCATCGAGCAGGTTGGATGGGAAGACCTTGACGATCGGCCGACCGTCGATGGTCCGACCGACCCGGCCGATTGGGGTGGTGCCGCTCCGCTCGATCGATCGAAGCGCGTCGATCCAGAGCCGGAGATGAACCAGGGTGATGAATGGGTGGGCGATCCACTCCTCGGCCTCGGCGGCGGTCCCCACCGCGAGCTCTTTTGCTTCACAGGCCGCGCGCACGCCCCGCCCAGCGATCCGACCGTAGCCGACGCGCATGGATTCGGCCAGCGCGATCCGTCCAGTGATCCCGAGTCGCGCGAAGCTTGGGGCGCCGGCACGCAGCCGCTCGACCGCCGCGTCCAGCCCAGTACGAGTTGTGGTCGTGGGAGCTTGGGCGATAACTGCCACAGGCGCACTTCAACGATATCAGCCGCTGTCGAGCAGAATGCCGCCGGCGTCTGGACCTAATATCGGGTCGTGGGTGATGCATTGGGTTTTCTGAAGCCGAATGTCTATAGCGCCCAATGGTTTGCCACCTTTCTCGAGCCGCTGCCGGCTGAGTACACGGATCTGGACATCTCGGCTATCCAGTCACGCTTGCCGCGAGGCGACTTCAGCCGGATCCTCGACCTCTGCTGCGGTCCCGGCCGCCACGCAGCGAGGTTGGCTGATCTCGGCTACCGAGTCACCGGTGTCGATCGCGACCACGATGCGATCTCGCTCGCTCAGCAGCGGGCGCCAACCGCAGCATTCCACTGCATGGATATGCGCGCGATCGGCCAACTGGGCGAGCAGTTTGACGGCGTCCTCTTACTCTGGCAGAGCTTCGGCTACTTCTCAACGACAGACAACGACCAGCTGTTGCGCGACATCTGGGACCGGCTGCGGCCGGGCGGCCGTTTCCTCCTCGATGTATTCCACGCCGACTACTTTCGTCACCATCAGGGCCCACGATCGAGGCTGCCCACAGGCGTTTCCTCGCTTGAGGATCGGGTTGTCGGTGATCGTTTGCACTCACGAATCAGCTACGACGATGGGATGGAGGAAACGATGGACTTCGAAATCTTTACTCCGAAGGAGCTCGCTGAACGCGCCGGAAGCGTGGGCTTTCGCCTGGTTGAATCATGCTGCTGGTGGGATCAGCAGCGTCAGCCCGACTCTCGGGAAGCCCGCTTCCAGCTCACCCTCGAGCGCGCCGCGAGCTAGCTAGCTGCCGGCCGCGCCACCGCGGGTCACCACCCGGACCAGGCTGGCGACGCCCCAGCCGATCAGCAAGTAGATGACGATGGCAACCACCGACTCGGGTTCGAAGACGTTGCGCCCGTTAGCGGCGGTGTTGAAGATCCCATGGAAGGGCGCGACGAACACCTGTGTCAGGTCGTAGATGAACGTCACGAAACTTGCCTGGGTTGATGCCGCCAGCAGCTTGAACACGAAACGAATGATGAGAAGTGCGCTGACAATTCCGGTAACGAGCCAGACGGCCTGCTCAGCCCGCACGCTGTAGGCCGGTCGAAGAGTCGTCGTTTCGGTCGTCGTCGTCATGTTTCCGGGTGCAGCTTCCATGCTCTCCAGTTTTTCCAAAAGGCGATCGCACCGCCTCCTGCAAATGCAGGATGCCAGCTTCAAAGTCCGACACGCAGCTGTCGCAAAGCGGTGCCATAATGCGGGCGGCCTTGAAGAAGGAACGTCGGAACTGGATCCTCCCCGAGTCACTTCGAGCTCAACCAGGACTGGAGGCCTTCTCGCCGGTGTTCCGTCAGATTCTGCATGGGCGTGGGGTGGTGCGGAAGGCCCAGCTCGATCCGTGGCTGCAGACCGACCTCGGCAAGGCACCCGATCCTTTTCTCCTGAAAGATATGGCGGTCGCCTGCGATCTGATCGCTGAGGCGATCGCCGGTGGTCAGCGCATCGCCGTGTATGGCGACTACGACGCCGACGGCGTCACGGCTTGTGTCACGCTGGCACGCGGCCTGCGCTCGGTGGGCGCCGATGTCATCACCTATATCCCCAACCGGTTCACCGAAGGCTATGGCCTGAATCTCGAGGCCCTCAACGACCTGCATACGCGCGGCGCGAGGCTCGTCATCACCTGCGACTGCGGGACCAACTCGGTGGAAGCGGCCGCCGGCCGACCACTTGGCATGCGTTTGATCGTGACCGACCATCATGAGATGGGCGCGCAACGGCCGGCGGTCGATGCCCTCATCAATCCGAAACAACCGGAGTGCGCGTACCCCTTCGACGGGCTTGCCGCCTGCGGAGTCGCGTACAAGCTGCTGGTCGCCCTCGAGCAACGCCATTTCCCGGGAGCCCTGGATCCCGGCGCGTCCCTTGACGCCGTGGCACTCGGCACGGTCGCCGACGTCGTGCCCCTGCATGCGGAGAACCGCGCCATCGTGCGCGCCGGCCTGCGCCGCCTCAGCGAGAATCCAAGTCCCGGTTGCGCGGCGTTGCTCGCCGTCGCCGGCATTACCGCGCCCGTCACCGCGGAGCACCTCGCCTTTCAGCTCGGGCCTCGCATCAATGCCGCGGGGCGCATGGAGGACGCGATGCTGGCTCTCCAGCTGTTGATGGCCGAGACCCGAGAGATCGCCGATCCGATCGCGCAGAAGCTGCAGGAGCAGAATGCCCAGCGCCAGCAGTTGACCGCGGAAATCGTTCGCGAGGCGAGGGCCCAGGTGGTGGACCTCGATAATGCCGCAGCTGTGATCGTGATGGGCGCGAGCCATTGGCCACTCGGGGTCCTCGGGCTGGCGGCCAGCCGCCTGGTCGAAGAGTTTTACCGCCCAACCTTCGTCTTCAACACCGAGGCAGACGAATGGCGGGGATCGGCGCGCAGCATCGAGGGCTTTCACCTGGTGGACTGCCTGCAGGACTCCGCTCCGTTGTTACATCGGTTCGGCGGCCACGCGATGGCAGCCGGCCTCACGGTGCTGGCGAGTCGCTTCGATGAGCTCAAGCAGCGCCTCGAGCAGTACGCCGCGAGGCGCCTCGATGGCAACGCGTTCTCCCGACCGATCACCATCGAGGCATCGGCGGCTTTCGCCGATCTCAAGCCAAGCCTGCACCACGAGATTCAGCTGCTGGCGCCGTTCGGCGTTGGCAACCGAGAACCGCTGCTGCTGAGCAAAGAGGTCGAGGTGGTTCGAGCCGAGACCTTCGGTGCCGATCGGCGCCACCTCCGTCTCCAGCTGCGCGACCGCACAGCGAGTGCCGAAGCGATCGCATTCGATAAGGCGGGCGCTGCGCCACATCTTCCGAGCGGACGGCGAATCGATGTCGTGTACGCGATGCAGTTCGAACGCTGGGACGGCCTCGATCGAGTTCGCTTGCATCTCAAGGATCTCCGGCCGGCGTTACAGCCGGCCCTTGTCCTGGCCGGCGTGTAAAAACAAAGGCGTTTACCTTTACTCGACCGTGATCCCTGTGCTACGGTAGCCGTCAGGCAGGTGCTTTGGGGAAGAGGCACCTTGTTGAGCACTTAATAGCGAGGCAAGGATGCTGGACGAGGTACGGACTCCAAGGCTGGTCATTGCGGGGACCGCGAGCAACGTTGGCAAGACCATCCTCACGGCTGGGCTGATCGCGGCCTTCAAGGCTCGCGGGCTAACGGTTCAGTCCTTCAAGGTCGGTCCCGATTACATCGATCCCGCCTATCTCGCGCATGTGAGCGGCCGGCCCTGCCGCAACCTCGATTCCTGGATGTTGGGCGATGGCGCCCTGCGCCAGGTGCTTGCCCAGGGAGCCCTCGGTGCCGATCTGGCGTTGGTCGAAGGCATGATGGGCTTGTTCGACGGTCGCGGTGGAACAACCGACGGCAGCACCGCCGAGGTCGCACGGAGCATTAAGGCCCCGGTCGTGCTGGTGATCGATGTGGGGAGCATGGGGGAGAGCGCGGCCGCCGTTGCGCTTGGTTTCAAGAACTATGCGGAGTCGCCGAAGATCGCCGGCGTCCTGCTCAACAATGTCGCCTCAGAGGGACACCGTCGCAGCGTGGAAGACGCCATCTGGGACACGGCCAAGTTGCCGGTCCTTGGCGCGCTACGTACCATGCCGGCCCTTGACATCCCACAGCGGCAACTCGGGTTGCTGCCTGTGACGGAGAACAAGGAGTGGCGTCGCGTGATCGGCCTGTTGGCAGAGACGATCGCGCGCGACATCGACCTGGATCTCCTGCTCCGGATCGCGAGCAAGGCGGAGCTGGTGCCGCTGGTCCCCAAGAAGGTCTTCCTCGGCAAGCCGGACGGCGGCCCGCGCGTACGGCTCGCGGTCGCCTATGACGACGCCTTCAACTTCTATTACCCGGAGAACCTGGAGCTCCTCGAGGAGCACGGCGCCGAGATCGTGCCGTTCAGCCCGCTGGAGGACACGCATCTGCCGCAGGAGGCCGCGGGTGTCTATCTCGGCGGTGGCTTTCCCGAAATCTTTGTCGAGCCGCTGGCGAAGAATCGGTCGATGGCCGAGTCGATCCAGCGGGCCTATGCGAACGGCACCCCGATCTATGCCGAGTGCGGTGGCTTGATGTACCTGGGGCGGTCGCTCCGATCCGAGTCGGGGACCACCTATGAGATGGCGGATGTGATCCCGGTCGACGTCGAAATGGATGGGGAGATTCACCGCTTCGGCTACCGCCAGCTGCTCACCCTGGAGGAGAGCATCCTGTCACCGCGTGGGCAGTTCTACCGCGGACATGAGTTCCACTGGAGCCGTATTACGGGGCACAACGGCGGGCTCAAGCCCGCCTACCAGATGCAGAATGCGGAGGGCGATGTGATCGGCTACGAGGGCTTTGTCGCACCGAACCTGCTGGCCAGCTACGTGCATCTTCACTTTGGGCAGAATCCACTGCTGGTTGACAAGTTCGTGCAGCACTGCCGCGAATACACCGCCGTTCACAGCGGCGCCTGACCGGGCGTCAGCGGTAACCGTCGGGCGGTGGGTCGCCGGCCTTCCAGGCCTCCGCGCCAATGACGCCCAAATTACTGGCCACAATATCGTGGGCGGTCATTCGCGCTGCTCGGTCGAAGACCGCCATTGCCTGCTCGACGGCATCCGCCTCAGTCGGCGCCTCAAAGCTCATGACCAATCGCACCAGGTCGTCGCCGGTGCCGCTGACTCGGGTTGGCTGAAGCTCAGCACGGTTGGCCTCGATCCATGCCGCCCGCCGCTCCACTTTCGGCGAAATGGCGACGCCTACCCGGTACTCAGCCACCCGCGCGAGTCTAGTCGCGACTACTGGCCGCCGCATCGGCAAACTTACCTAGGGTGCGGTCGCAGCGCCGAGTTTGAGCCATCCTCAGAATGGGCATTACCCGGGAAACGCAAATATGGCAACCCCTGAGTACAAGGACTACTACCAGACCCTGGGGGTCTCGCGGACGGCATCCGAAAAGGAGATCAAGTCCGCCTATCGGCGCCTGGCCCGCCAGTACCACCCTGACGTCAACAAGGACCCCAAGGCCACCGATCGCTTCAAGCTGATCAACGAAGCCTACGAGGTGTTGAGCGATTCCAAGAAGCGGTCGAAGTACGACCAGATGGGCGCCGATTGGGAGCGCATCGAGCGCGAGCAGGAGTTTGCTCGCCAGTACCAGACCCAGGCCGGTGGCCAGCCTGCCGGCGGAGCCGCGGGCTTCGGCGATTTCAGCGACTTCTTCAACACCTACTTTGCGGGCGAGGCCGGTGGGTTCCCAGGCTTTGGGTTCGAGGGCGCACGGGGCCGGACGGCGACGCGTGAGCGGGGCGAAGACATCGAGCATCCGATCGAGATCACATTGGAGGAAGCCGCGCGCGGCGGCGAGCGGACGATTCAAACCGAAGTGCCGGAAACGTGCCCCACCTGTGGGGGTTCGGGCTTCGTCGCCGAGCGGCGCAAAGTCGGTAATCGCACCGTCATGGAAAGCCTGACCTGCCCGACATGTGGCGGCGCCGGGGTGCGGGCGACGCGGCGGCAGATCCAGGTCAAGATCCCGGCCGGGGTCACCGAGGGCTCACGCATTCGGGTCAAGGGCGAGGGCCAGCGGGCCGCCGAGGCCGGTGACCTCTATTTGCGCGTCCATCTGCAGCCCCATCCGCGGTTTGCGGCCAAGGGTCGTGACCTCTACACGCCGCTACCGGTGCTCGACGACCAGGCGGCGCTGGGAGACGAGGTCAAGGTCGAGACGCTCACTGGCGCCCAGCTCCAGCTCCGCGTTCCGCCAGGGAGCCAGGCCGGCAAAGTGTTTCGCCTCAAGGGAAAGGGACTCCCGGCGCTGCGCGATGGCGTCCCGGGCGACCTCTATGCCACCCTGGAGATTCGCATCCCCGAGTCGATCACGCCGCCACTGCAGAACCTCTACGAGGAAATCCGGAAGGCGCGGACCAGTTAGCTCAGCGGCGGAAGAAGGCGTTCAACAGCAACGTCAGCACCAGGCTCAGCAGCAAGCAGGTGACGATCGGGAAGTAGAAGTGGACATTGCCGCGGTCGATCGAGATGTCACCCGGTAATTTCCCGAGAAAGGGAATGCGGAGCCCGAGGGTGAGGAAGAGCCCGACGACGACGATGAAGCCGCCGACAATGATGAGGAGCTTGCCAATCTCAGGCATGCTCTGATCCTAACGGCGGACAGGGAGTTCTAGAAGCCGATCCAGCCGATCGCTTGCTCGATCTGCGCCTGTTGCAGGCCGGCGATCGGCACGCCGTCGATCACCGTCAGCGGGACCTCCTTGACATCGATGTCGAGGGTGCGGAGGTCCTTCCCGTCGAGCTTTCCATCGGCGCACACGTGCTCCTGGAAGGCGACGCCGCGGTCAGCCAGAATCTCCTTGATCCGGCGGCTGCTCTCGCAGTCGGGTCGCGTGTAAACGATCACTTCCATAGGTTTACAGCCACACTATCAAGGGACGTGGTATTTGTCCAATTCTTTTCTCCGATGCTTTCGATCAACGTTGTTGATATCTGGGGGCGCCCAAATCGACCGTTTGACAGCCCGTCCGGCGGTCCGTAGACTTACCCGGACCGTCGTCCTTTAACCCGGCCCAGCGAGGCCGAAAGGAGAACCGGATGCGCGACACCCTGACCGCTCCGTCCGCGCGGACGCAGGTCCCCCTTCGACACCTAACCAGCGCGAACGACCTCGACCGTCCCCTGATCGAGCAATTGCTCGAAGGCGCCGCGGCGTTCGAGCGAGACGGTTCGGACCGTGCGCCGCTCCGCGGCCGGCTGCTGGCGACGCTGTTCTACGAGCCCAGCACGCGGACTCGCTTCTCCTTCGAAGCTGCCATGTACCGGCTTGGAGGCCAGGTCCTCAGCGCCGAGAATGCCGCCGGGGCGTCATCGGCGGCGAAGGGCGAGTCGCTCGAGGACACGATCCAGGTGGTCACGGGCTATGCCGACGCGATCGCGCTGCGGCACCCCGAGGTCGGAGCGGTCGAGCGGGTGGCGCGCGTCGCGAAGGTGCCGGTGCTCAGCGCCGGAGACGGGGCCGGGCAGCACCCCACCCAGGGGCTCCTCGACCTGTACACCATCAAGAAGGAGCTCGGCCGTCTCGACCATCTGCGGGTGGGCCTCGCCGGGGATTTACGGTACGGCCGCACCGCCCGCTCGCTCGCTCTCCTGCTCTCGCGCTTTCCAGGCAACGAGCTGGTCATGATCTCTCCGGCCGAGCTGCGCATGGGCACGGACGTCATCGATCAACTGAAAGATCAGCGGGTCGTCGAAACCGACGATTTCGACGCCGCGATGGCGGGCCTCGACGTGCTGTACCAGACCCGGATCCAGGCCGAGCGCTTCGCATCGGCCGACCAATACGAGCGCTACCGTGGCGTCTACGTCGTCAGCCTGGACGTGATGCGGCGCTTGCCGGAAGGCGCCATCCTGATGCATCCCCTGCCGCGCGTGGGGGAGATCGACCCTCTGGTCGATGCCGACCCGCGCGCCGCCTATTTCCGCCAGGCTCGCAACGGGCTGTGGACCCGGATGGCGGTGCTCGACTGGGCGATGGAGCGCTGATGTTGCAGACCCCACCCGCCAAGGCGGTGATCCTCGACGCCGAGGGCGTGCGTCGCGCCTGGCG
>Ga0137415_10006007_pt1 | contig 12012 bp, 8 predicted proteins | sample CZODoug3_1_1_16f_FD_183082 | JGI IMG/M metagenome (GOLD analysis project Ga0137415, IMG submission 183082) | Vadose zone soil fungal communities from Angelo Coast Range Reserve, California, USA - CZODoug3_1_1_16fungal (Hybrid Assembly) | ecosystem: Environmental > Terrestrial > Soil > Vadose...
TCGATCACATCGCGAAGCCAAAGATCGCAGCGGGCGAGCTCGAACCCTGGCGCACTCAGATTCACGAGCTAAGCAAACGCAGCAACGTATCCTGCAAAGTCTCCGGCATGGTAACGGAAGACTCCTGGTCGCATTGGTCGATCGAATCCCTGCGCCCCTATCTGGACACTGTAGTCAACGCATTTGGGCCCGATCGCCTGTTAGCCGGCTCCGATTGGCCCGTGTGCGAATTGGCGGGAACCTACACGCAGGCGTACCAGGCGCTTGTCGATGCGCTGGGTCCAATCAGCGCCGAGCAACATCAACAAATCTTCGGCGGCACAGCGACGCGGTTCTACGGTCTCGATATTGGATGAGGAAAATCGCCGCCAACGCTTGCGGTTTCGCGCTCCGCATCAATGATTGAACGAAAATTCCTTCGTGTTCACCACCGCCCACAAAATATCCTCATACGCCGCCTGGATCGCTTGCGGCCTCGCCGTGACGGGCGGCATCCGCGAAGTCTGGGCTCAACCCGCGGGAAAGATCGAGTCGATGGCGCCTGAGCTCGACCGAATCATCAGCACGAGTGAGCCGATCCGCGAGCTCGCCCGTGGTTATGGCGGCGACATCGGCAAGCGTTGACGCTCAGGACCGATCCGCTCCTGAGGGTTGACCTCGTCGGCGGCCGGATCATTGCTGTTGAGGTTTCCGAGAGACCTGCGCTCCGAGACGTCCTGCGGGCCGAATGGGGGGATCGCTGAGGTCGTGCCTGTTTGGCAAGTGGTCTTGATTTTCCTCGGGCTCGTTTTGCTCGGCTTCTTTGGCTTTCTTGATCGAGTTTGTGCGAATAGTATCAATCAGCTTGTTGTGCTGTAAGATTTCGCGCGATACATTCAAAGGTAGATCATTGGAGTCGATCACCCCACGAACGAAGCGCAGATATCTGGGCATCAGTTTCTCAGCATCATCCATAATGAATACGCGGCGGACATACAGCTTGACGCCATGATGATGCTCACGAGTCCACAAATCAAATGGAGCTTTAGGAGGAATGTAGAGGAGTAAGGTGTACTCATGTGTGCCTTCCATGCGGCTGTGAACGTATGCCAGCGGTTCACTGAAGTCATGCGCAACGTGTTTATAAAACTCGTTGTACTCTTCCTCACTAATCTCATTCTTCGAACGAGTCCACAGAGCAGAGGCGCTATTTACCACCTCGTCCTCTTGCTCATCTTTCCCCTCGGGCTTCATTACGATGGGCAACATAATATGATCAGAGTATTTGCGAATGATGGAGCGCAAGCGGAAACCATCGAGAAGATCATCCTCACCCTCACGCAAATGAAGTACCACTTCTGTACCACGTGCAGGCTTATCGAAGGACTCAAGGGTATATTCCCCCTCGCCATTAGACTCCCAGCGCACGCCCTCCTCAGAAGCAAGCCCGGCTTTGCGTGTCGTCAAGGTCACTCTATCAGAGACGACAAAGGATGAGTAAAAACCCACCCCAAACTGACCAATGAGGTTAGCGTCTTTCTGCTGATCACCTGTGAGTGCCTGAAAGAACTCGTGCGTGCCTGATTTGGCAATTGTGCCAATATTTGTTACCACCTCGGTACGGGACATGCCAATACCGTTATCGGAAACGGTGATTGTGCGAGCGTCCTTATCGTATGCTACAAGGATTTTGAAATCGGTATCGTGCTCATAAAGAGCTGCGTTTGAGAGCGCATCAAAGCGGAGCCGGTCAATGGCATCTGATGCGTTTGAGATCAACTCACGTAGAAAGATCTCTTTGTTGCTATAAAGTGAATGAATCATCAGGTCCAGCAGTTGTTTTACTTCCGCTTGAAAACCCAATGTCTCTTTGTGGGTTTCTACCGACAAAGCAATACCTCCTACAATTATGTATGTGAAATATGCGCTGCTATTGCCAACTTCTAGGGCTTTTATCAAGTTCTACTATAGCAAAACCGCTCTTTTTTTACAACTGCCCTTTTATTTTCCGCAAGTCCCTTGACAAAGATAGGAAACCCTACACATAATTATTTCAGTCAGTATCTGAAATAATTATTTGATGGTGGGCAATGGCACGCAAGGTAACACCTGTTGATCGCAATCGCATGCGCGATATGAACCAGAGCACGCTCCTGAACTTGATTCGCACGCATGCTCCGGTTTCGCGTGGGCAGCTCGTGGCACTCTCGGGACTCAGCACTGGAACAGTCGTCAGCATCACGACCGAACTGCTCAAGCGCCAGGTGGTGATCGAGCAGGGGGTGGCGGACTCTAACCTGGGACGCAAAGCAGGGCTATTAGAGCTGCACCCGGAAGGCGGTTATGTGATTGGGCTTAGCCTCGTGGAGGAGGATGAGATTGCTATTGTCCTACTCAATTTACTAGGTGAGATTGTCAGCAGCGCCTGTTGGCATACCCCAATGCGGGATCACGCCGCTGCTGCGGTTCAGATAATCGCGGAAAAGGTCGAGACATTTCTCGCGAGATGCCCTGTGCCTCGCAGTAAAATTCTCGGGCTGGGATGTGGCCTGCCAGGGAGTGTCAATTCCCAGACAGGCACAAGTGTCGATAATTGGATACATAATTGGCACAACCTCTCGATCAGCTCACCGCTTTCTCAAATACTTGGAGCACAGGGGGTACCTGATCCGGACGCAATCCGGCGCGTACCTGATTGGGCCGAAACTGTCGCGAATGAGCGCTCGCGCCAATCAGATCGACGCCCTGCAGGCGGTGGCGCGGCCAGTCCTGTGGGAACTCTGGAAGTCTACGGGAGAGACCGTGAACCTTGCTACGCTGGACCAAGACACTGTGCTGTATGTGGAAGTCTTGGAGAGTCCTCACGAGTTCCGGTTTTCTTCGAGAGTTGGGGCAAGGCGTTCTTTACATGCGACAGCCTTGGGGAAGGCACTGACTGCTTTCTTGCCAGATGACAGGAAGGAGAGGATTTTGAGCGGACTGAAGTTTGAGCTGCTGACTCCAAACAGCATCATGAATCTCGTGGAATTTAGGCAAGAACTCGAAGTAGTGCGTCGGCAGGGATACGCCGTCGACGATGAAGAAGCCTGCATCGGGCTGCGCTGCATTGCCGCCGTGGTCTACAATGATTGCAGCGAGCCGCTGGCGGCGATTTCAGTGTCAGGCATGACCAGCCGGCTGACCGATGATCGCTTGCCCGCGTTCGGCCGGATCGTGCGCGAGGTGGCGGACGAACTGACACTTGCGCTTGGCGGCGTGGCGCCGGAGGCGAAACCGTCCTGAGCCTGCGAGCGGACGGATTGAAAAAGATCTCTTGAAGGACGACCCGCGCAGCGGTTTACTGAGTAATCGATTGTCACATATTTATGTCTTTATCCATGTTTTGCATTTGGCGCATGATCCGGAAAAGCATGCCCTCGGGCTGCGATCCGATGGGTGGACACCGGCTTTCCGAAAAGATCTGCCCAAACAATAAGCTGGAACGCAATTCATCGCGCTCTGGCACCCTTCAGAGGCAAACGCAGCGCTCGACCAGGACATTCAGCCATGTCGCAAGCTCTCCCTCGTTCAGGATCCTCTCGGCCGTCGCGTGGCAACGATCTGCTGTCCTTTGCGGGGCAGGCCGTTCGTTTCGGCGCCGAGGCTTATGGCCAATGGTGGACGATCACGGGCCGCAGTCTGGAGCGCGAGGTCGAGCGCTTGATCCAGGGGGCGAAGGCATCCCGCTCGCCGGCAGCTTTATTCCGTGGCATGGCCAACGGCTACGTCAACTGGTTGAAGGAGGTCGCCGAACTGGCGCCGTCGATGGCCGAAAAGGCCGCGATGGAATTGACGCGCCGCGCGCGTCCGCATCGAGAGCCCGGCGAAGATCATTTGGGGCCTGCGGCGGAGGGAGAGATTTTCGAAGTCGACGGCAAACCGTTTCCGATGCCGGCCCGGGTTCTGGATGCATCGCAGGGATGGGCGATGTTCTTCGTATCGACCGAGGCGGCCAACCGCTCGCTTGGTGCGGCCGGCGAGAGCCTAGTGGCGTTCGATGCCGGCGGCGGGCGGACCCCGCTGATGATCATCGGGGTGGATTATCGCAACAGCGACTTTGGCGTTTATCCGGAGTTCGTCGTCGCGTTGACCGTCACCGCGAAGGGCGATCCCGCAGGACAGTTGTTCGCCTATTACCTGGCGATCGTCGTCACCCAGGAATTCACCAGGGAGGCGGCCCGCGTCGCTTGGGGGCTGGAGAAGATCGTCTGTCTCAAGCTCGCGGTCCGCTATGCCCCCGACAACGTGCGATTTGGTCTCTCCGGCGAGCGCGGCAAGGCGCTGTCGATCGCCTTTCCGCGGTTTGGTGACGGAGCATCATCCGATCAGCCGACCTTCTCCCTTTCTCAGCGCGGCGGAGGCGCGGACAGGCGAACCTATTGGGCCATGACCACAAAAAGCGGCAGCGGAGAGGGAACGCAGATCGGCGGCTCGGTGGAGCTGGAATTGGGCGTGCCGGGAGACGGCCTGTGTCTGTGCGCCGACGGCAAGTCCGCCTGTCTGTGCGAGACGCTGCGCGGTTTCGACATCGCCGACAGGCTGCCGGCGGCGAATGGCTGGACCGAGCGGCAGACCGCTCTCTTCGGCGGGCCGCGGTTACTGGAGTTCCCTGACGCCGTTAAGCGTCCAAACGTCAACCGTTAGGAAATATCCGGGAAAACTGCGAGCGCACCATCGAGTCGGCTACGGAGACCGCCTTCGCGGCGAAGGCCGCCGGTCGCATGGCCAACGCAAGCATTGCGGGGAGCACTGCCGGATAGCTGTCCGGCCGGACGATATCGATCGGCTTGCCGATCCCGCATTTGCGGCGCAACGCCTCGGCCGCATTCAAGCCGCTGACCACGGCACCTTCGACCGTGACGACATCGACGAAGGTCTGGCAGAAATCACCCGCGAGAAAGAGGTTCGGAATGTCACACGTCGCCTTGGGGCGGTTGTCCCAGCTGCCGACCTGATTGACGAAGAGTTCCTCGCCGACATTGGTTTGAACATGGCAGCGGTCGCGGTTCACCTCATCGAGCTGGAAGTCGAGGAAACGTTGCAGCTCCTTGAGCACGATATCCAGAATGACGTCATTCGGATAATCGACGATCAGATCAGCGTTCGACGAGATGACGTTGAGAAAGCTGCCTCCCGCGGGCGGGTTGGTCCAGACCAGCGAGTTATCGAGCAGACTTAGCGTGTATTTCGAATCCAGAAGCACCGTGATATTGTTGTTCAGCCCGGGGATCTTTCGCTTGAAATACAGATCGAGCGATATCATGGGCTCCGACCGCAGCAGGCGGACCTTCTCAAGGTCGGGCGCCCGGGCGGCGACTTCCGGGCTGACCAGGCGACCGAGCGCGCGCGGCGGTACGGCAAGCAGCAGATCACCGCGAACCTCGACCTTCCGTAGATCGGTCGCCTCGATCGCGGCGCCACCCTCGGTGGTCGGGTTGGCCGGCATGGTGCCGATGGTCAATTCCCGAACCTCGCCATGCGTCAGATGAAGTTTTTCGACCCGCGTCCGCCGCTGAATATCAAAGCTACGCCCAAGCTTCTTTGCACGCGCCTGCAGGTGCTTCTCCCACGGCTCGAAAATGGCCTCGTTGGTGTTCTGCGTCAGCAGCCACAAGGACGGAGCTGGGTGGCGATAGCCATATTTTATCAAGCTCTGATAGCTTCGCGCCGACGAAAGATAGCTCGGCGACGCGAAGGCCTCCGCCAGGGTGCGCGTGGAGACGTCGATCGAAGCATCGGTGCTGTAGCCCCTGGTGCGAAAAAAATTATTGACCGATGTTTGCTCCAGCACCTTTCCCGACATCGCCTGCGTACCGATGAGATCGAGCAGGGAATATGCCGAGATGAACTGGTCCGCCGGCGGCGCGACGCCGTTGAACATGTTGGTCAGAACCGTCGCAAGCGACCCGGCATTGGTGAGACCTTGCCGCGTCTGCTTGTCGCCCGGCCGCCGGTAGCCGATCACTCGGCTTGGTATGAATTTGTCGAGGGCGTCGATTTCCCGCATAAATTGCCAGAAATTATTGTACCAGTTCAGATACATGTGGTAGCAATGCTCGTGCGGGTCGTCTTCTTCACCATCTCTGTGAGCGCCGAGATTGCCGCCGAGAAAGTCGTTCTGCTCGTATAATGTGATATCGAAGCCTTGCTCCATCAGCCGGGTGGCTGCGGAGATGCCGGCCAAACCGGAGCCTACAATTATTACGTCTGGCATGTTGCGCTCGAAATACACATAAGATTAATGGAGAGATTGTCTCCTGTCGTTGACTGCAAATCAATGGATTGTTTGTGAATGCAGCCAAGCTATCGCACAATTTTTACTGAAATGCTTTTGGCCCAATCGGCCGCAGTGGGAGCGTTCGCCCATGCTGCCGCCCGCTGCACCTTGCTGGCGGGACAGCAATATCAACAGGCCGTTACATCGCTTGCCCGCGCGCTGCCGGCCAAAGGCGGGGCTTCCGTGTCGGCGCATCCAGGTGGAGAATCCCCCGGAGCGTCTTTGGCGAGGTCGGCGAGCATCGCTCGCGCCGCTGCAGGCCTGCCGCGGATTTCTATGATGACGTTTCTGTCACAATATGACGACTTGCGTGGGCGGCGCGATCTCGTTCAGAACTGACACCAGTCCAACACGGACTGCCCCTGCAATCTAACGGGACGTAAGGCTCGGGTGAGCAGCCATGTTAAATGCAGAAGACATCTTCGGTTTTGGTTCGGGGCGATCCGGGCACGACCCTGTCACAGGCTTCCTCCTGGCGATGCGTGACGCGTGGATGACAGGAACGGGCCTCAAGGAAAGCGGCAGCGGGCAATCCATGCCCCGCGGCAATCCGGAGACGGGGCTTCCAGCCGCCACTCTGCTGCGGCCGATGATCAGCGCGCTTGGCGCGATGGCCGATTTGGCCGCTGCCAATCGTCAGGGGTTTGGCCAGCCAGGCGCCGGGCCGGCGGCCCATCCGTCACCGGGTGCCCGGCACGATCCGTCCGCCGCCGACTTCCTGCTGCCGATAGGGCAGGCCATGATGATCGCCGCTAACAGGTCCGTGAGCTATTGGCTCGGCTTGGCACAAATATTTGAAAGTCATCAAGCGACATTGGTTCAGGCAATTGGCGTAAAGGCGATTGACGGCCATATGACGGGATCGGAGCGCCTCGTGACCGCGGATGCACTGCGTGCGTTGCTGCGTGAGGTGGGGGACTTGGCCATAAGGGAAGCCCTTCTCTTTCAGAACGAATTGAGCGCTTTGGATGAGAGCTTAGTACAGACCTTTGAACAGCCCGAGCCGTCCGGCTCCTATCGCAGGCGCTGGCGCGCCAAATTGTAAGGCGTTGCGTTTCAAACATGTTAGAGCAATCGACACAATCTGTAATCGCCCGACTGGGTTTCGAGTCAGAGATGATCCGTCTGCGTGAGCGGATTGCGCGCTGGATCGATGGCTGCAGCGACGAGTTGCGCGAAGCGCTTGAATGGCAGTTCCTGACCGGATCGAAATACTTTCGACCGTTGACCATCTTCTCCTGCTATCGCGCTACGCGCGAGGGACCGATCCCCGAGCAGATCATGCAGTCGGCTTTGGTGATCGAGCTGTTCCACAATGTGTCTCTGATCATCGACGACATCGTCGACCGTTCCCCGACGCGGCGCGGCCGGGCGACCATGCACACCAAGTTCGGCGAGCTGTCTGCTCTGATGACGTCGGGCTATATCGTCGCCGAGGGTTATCTGCAGATGAAGGACGATCTGGCGGGTATTGCGCTGTTTTCCGAACTCATGAAGCGGCTGGGCGTGGCCGAGTGCATGCAGTGGCGGCTTCGGCGGCAGCCGCTCGGCGTCGAGGACTGGCGCAAGATCGCCGGAGAAGATACCGGGTCGATGTTCGAGGTGTGCGCCTGTCTGGGTGATCGCTCGGGCCGGCTGCGAACGTTCGGTGGCCTGTTGGGCCTGCTCTATCACGGTTGCGACGACGTCGGCGACGTGAAGGGGCTGGCCGCACTCGGAGGCGGCGGAGAGGAGGACTTGCGCGACGGTATCCTTACGCTACCCGCGGCGCTGGCGATCCGCGATCCCGCCGCAGCCAAGATATTTTGCGACCCGGAAAGCGGAAATCTGGCAGAGCTGGGCAGGTACTTTGTCGCCAAGCTCCCGGAAGCGGAGGCTTATCTCGACAAGATCGCCGACGAAGGGCGAACCGAGGCGCGATCGTTCGCCGTTGATCCCGCGCCATTGGTCGCGCTGATCGAACAAACCCGGCAATTAAGCCGCTACTAGCCGGCGATTCTGGTGTACGGTCGTTAACGTGGAAACTGAACGAAGAAGCCTTGATTGGGTCGCGCCTACGTCTTTACCCTACCCGCATGGCGCCGAGGTGGTGCGTCACCGGCACCAGAGCGAGCAAGTGCGCTAGGGTATCAGGGTTTTGGGACATGCAATCTCATGCAAAGTCTGGACGTTGGGGCGTGGCTTGAAGAGCTTGGGCTTGGCCAATACCGCGCCCGGTTCTCCGAACAGGCGATCGACAGCGATGTTCTGCCTGACCTGACAGACGACGATCTGGTGCGTCTTGGCGTACCGCTGGGGCACCGCAAGAAGCTTTTTAGGGCAATCGACGACCTTCTCGGGCGGGACCCGACTGAGCAGCCTATTAAACTTGCGCGAACGCGGCCGGACGCAGAGCGACGGCAGTTGACCGTGCTGATCTGCGACATGGTCGAGTCGACGGACCTCGCCTCTAAACTGGACCCTGAAGAGCTCCGCAAGGTGATGGGGGTCTACCTCGATGCCTGCGTGCATGCCGTGACCTCCCTTGGCGGTTTCATTGCCAGATACACCGGAGACGGAATCGTCGCCTATTTTGGCTATCCGGCCGCCTTGGAGGATGCCGCGGAACGGGCCGTGCACGCGGGCCTGGAACTTTGTCGGATTGTCCCAAATCTCGCTCCGCTGCCAGACGTAACGCTGCATGTGCGAACCGGTATCGCGACCGGTCTTGTTGTCGTTGGCGACCTTCTGGGTGAGGGCGCGGCCAGGGAAGAATCGGTTGTCGGAGAAACCCCGGCGCTGGCCGCACGGCTGCAGAGCCTTGCTCCCCCCGACGGGGTAGCTATTGCCGGCAGCACGCGCCGGCTGATCGAGGGCATGTTCGAGCTTGAATACCTTGGCATGTGCGATTTGAAGGGGCTCCCCGGCGTGAGGCCGGTCTGGCGCGTGTTGCGCGAGGCGGCAGCCGAAAGCCGCTTCCATGCCAGACACCACGCCGATCTGACGGAAATGGTGAACCGAGAGAGCGAGCTTTCGCTGTTGCTCGAGCGATGGCAAAGCGCGTGCGAAGGCAAGCGTCAGATGGTCCTGCTGACAGGCGAAGCAGGGATCGGAAAGTCGAGAATGTGCATGGCCCTGGCGAGCCGGGTTGCGGCGGAAGGCCATTTCGTCATGCGTCTGCAATGCTCGCCGTTCCATACCCATAGTGCGCTGCATCCGATCATCACGAATCTCGACCGGCTGGCGGGATTGACGCTCGATATGGAGCCGGACGAGAAACTCGATCGCGTGATCGCCGAGCTGCAGAAGTCCGGCGACGTGACTCCCGAAACCATTGCGCTTTTTGCCGGCTTGCTGTCGATACCGATTGGCGATCGCTTGCCGCGGCACGAAGCACCTCCCGAGCAGATGAAGAGCCTGACGCTCGATGCGATTGACGATTGGCTCGTGAATCTGTCGCGGCTGAAACCCCTGCTGTGGATCCTGGAGGATGCGCACTGGATCGATCCAACCACCGCCGAGGCGATCACCCGCGGACTGGGTCGGCGTGATAACGCCCGGATCCTCACTGTCATAACGCACCGTCCGGAATATCCGCTCCCGTGGACCGGCCATAGCCAGGTTGTGTCGCTCGGTCTCAACCGGCTGAGCCGCCGGCAGTCATACGAGTTGGTCAGGCAGGTGGCGCGGAAAGATTTGCCTGACTCCCTCGTTGAGCAGATCGCTGCCAAGACGGATGGGATGCCGTTGTTCATCGAGGAACTGACGAAGGTTATGATCGAGTCCGGCCCGTTCGAGGCGAGCGCCATTCCCTATGACGATAAGCGGGGATCCGGTGAGCCGGTGATACCGGTAACGTTGCAGGACTCGTTGCTTGCTCGCCTTGACCGGCTGACAGAGAGCAAAGTCGTCGCCCAAATTGGTGCCGCAATCGGGCGTGAGTTCTCATTCGAGTTGTTGGCCGCGGTGGTCCCGTCCAAGCCAAAGGAACTTGAAGCCGCTTTGGCGCTGCTCGAGGCGGCGGACCTGATCAGCTCGCGAGGCACCCCGCCGCAGCTGATCTATACTTTCAAGCATGGCCTCGTGCAGGAGGCCGCCTATTCGACGCTGCTCATTAGCCGTCGCCAGAAGCTACACCAACGCATTGCCGAGACGTTGCAGAGCGACTTTGCCCAGATGGGGGAGGTGCAGCCAGAATTATTAGCGCATCATTTCACCGAAGCGGGTCTCGCCGACCAAGCGATCGATTGGTGGGAGCGGGCCGCTTTGCGCTCGGCGGCCCGATACAACAACATTGAAGCGGTCAGCCAGTTCAGCCGAGCTTTGGCGCTACTGACGCAACTTGCGCATGATTCATCAACGCGACGCTGGGAATTCGAACTCCGGATCGCCCTGATCGAGCCGCTATATGCGACCCATGGCTATTCGGGAACGGAAGTCGAACAGAACTACGCACGATTGCTTGAAATCGGTCAGGATCTCGGAGAGACCCGGCAGTTGCTGCGCATCCTGTGGGGGCGTGCGGGCGGAACCTTAGTGCGCTGCGATTTCCCGCGTGCCAGCGAGCATGTTGCAAGTTTCCTCGAGCTGGCACGCCAGGCCGGGGACGCGACATCGGCGGCACAGGGTGTCCGGATCAGCGCAATGATCGCGCAAGCGAGCGGAGAGTTGGATCTCTCGCGCCAACGGTTCCTGGAAGTGATCGAGGCGTTTGAGCGCGAGGGTACGGCGGCGACACTCGGCGACTATCTGACGATTCCGCGCCCGACGACCCTGGCGCAGTATTCGTTCTCCGCCCAACAACTCGGATACCTGGACGAAGCGGAAGAACTGTGCGCACGCAGTTTGCGTGAGGCTCGTGAAAGCGGGCATCACCTTACCAGCTGTTATGCGATGTCTGTTTGCGCGATGAAAGCAATGGTCGAGCAGGATCCTGCCACCGTTTTTTCAATCACTGAAGAGCTCGTCGAGATCGTGAATCGCCATCATGTCTTCTATTGGGAATGCTTCACCGAAGCGCTGCTTGGCTGGGCGTCGGCCAGAACAGGGGCGGTAGAAAAGGGTTTGGGAAGACTACAGCGCAGCTGGGAAATCCGCGACAGGATGCAAACCAGGATCTGGGGTCCTTTTTTCCGGATCAGCGAAGCCGAAATCCTGATGCAGAACCACAGACATGACGAGGCCATCGCCTTGCTGGATCGCGCCGAGGCGGAGGCTGAGGCGACCGGGCAGCATTACGCTGATGTCGAAGGGTTTCGTGTAAGAGCCTGCGCGAGGCTCGCCCAGGGCGCGCCGCTTGCCGAAGTGGAGACACTGTTCCAGCGCGGATTGGCAACAGCGCGAAGCCAGGATGCGCGGCTGTTCGAATTGCGGACCGCGACGAGTCTGGCGAAGGTCTGGCGGGATGCCGGGCGATTTGATGGCGCGCGCACGCTGCTCGCGCCGATTTATGCCTGGTTCACGAGCGGCCACGACACGGTGGACTTGGTTCAGGCCCGCGCGGTGTTGGACGGCATGAAGTAAGCCGCGATATAGAACCGACAAGTCGCTGCATACTGCGCGGGTATGACGGTCGTGGCGCTACGTGAATGCGATCTAAGACTCGCGCGGCGCCACGTAGCCATCCCGCCGTTTCATCGTGCAGCCAATCCAACCGCCTGATCCCGCCCAGCTTTCGCCATCCCTTCCACATCGCGGGAAACATATTCGTTTTCGTTGAGATCGTTGGTCGATCCCCC
>Ga0137415_10006008_pt1 | contig 12012 bp, 13 predicted proteins | sample CZODoug3_1_1_16f_FD_183082 | JGI IMG/M metagenome (GOLD analysis project Ga0137415, IMG submission 183082) | Vadose zone soil fungal communities from Angelo Coast Range Reserve, California, USA - CZODoug3_1_1_16fungal (Hybrid Assembly) | ecosystem: Environmental > Terrestrial > Soil > Vadose...
GCGAGGCGGCGCCCGAAGGCAGCAGGTGAGGCGTACTCCCTGTACGTTGAACCTGCTGCCGAGGGCGCCAACGAAGCAGATGGGCCCTTTTCAGCGACCTGCGCTAAATTCCTGCGTACCACTCGTAGCCTCGATCCTCCCAGTAGCCCCCCTTGCCCTGGCCGATGGTGTCGAAGCGCTCGACGAGCTCGACGCGGCGCACGTACTTCGCGGCCTTGTAGCCGAGCTGCCGCTCGACGCGGAGGCGAAGCGGCGCGCCGTTCGTCACGGGTAGCGCCTGGTCGTTCATGTCGTAGGCAAGGATGGTCTGCTCGTGAAGGGCATCCTCGAGGTCCAGGCTCTCGTAATACTTCTCGCCGCCTTCCCGGAGCGCGTCGAAGCAGTGCACGACGACGTAGCGCGCGCCCGGCTTGACGCCCACCTGCTCCAGCAGCGCGGCCAGCCGCACGCCCTTCCACTTGGCGATGGCGCTCCACCCCTCGACGCAGTCGTGCCGCGTGATCTGGGTCCGCGAGGGCAGGCTCCGCAGCTCGGCCAGCGAGAAGGTCGCCGGGCGATCTACGAGCCCGCCGATCTCCAGCCGGTAGGCCGAGAAGCCCGCGCCCGCCAGGGTTTGATAATCAGGCTCCGACGGGTCGACCGTTCCGTTGCCGGGAAAGACGCGCGAGCGGTCCGCCTCACTGAACTCGCGGGCGAGGGCCAGGCGGGGCGTGATCGCCTTCTGCACCGTGCGGGTCAGCCCCTCGGCGCGCTCCAGCAAGCTCGCGAACCAGCTGCTCTGACTCAGAGCATCGCAGCCCGTGAGGAGCGAGGCGCCGAAAAGCTGGAGTCCCCGGACCCCGAACTGGCGCCGGCTGAGGCGCCTAGGTGGTGTCATCCAAGCCCTCCTTGGAGCGGACCCGGAACCACCCCGTGACCATGGAGCGAACGTTGTTCCAGAGGCCGGTGACCACGACCATGAAGAGATGCCCGGCGATGAACCCCACGAAGGCGAAGCACGCCACGAAGTGAACCGTGCGCGCCGACTGGCGACCTCCGAAGAGGCTGGGCAGCCACGGGACGATCGCGTCCATCGCGGGCGACATGGCGAGGCCCGTGGCCACGATGAGCGGCGCGAGCGCGAAGATCACCCCCAGATACGAGAGCTTCTGGAGCACGTTGTAGCGGCTCGCCGCCATTCCCGAGGGGTGGCGGAAGCGCAGGTGATCGCCGAGCGACCGCGCGATCCCGCGCAGCTCCGCCCTCGTGGGCCAGAGATCGTGGGCCAGGTGACCTCGCGCGAGCGCCCAGAAGGCGAAGCCGAGCCCGTTCAGGACGAAGATCCAGGCGAAGAAGAAATGCCAGCGCCGGCCCATGGCCAGCCACTGGTCGCCGGGCAAGGTCGCCCACGACGGAAACCCGCGCTCCTCGAGGTCGGGCCCGCTCCGGCGCGAGGCGCCCAGCAGTCCCGTCGTATCGAATTCGCGTCCGAGGATCTCCGTGATGCCCCGCGTCTCGCCCTCCGGGGTCTCCGCCGCCTTCAATCTGAGCAGCGCCCGGTCGGGATCCGAGCGCTCGCCCCAGTAGAGGGAGGGGTGCGCGTTGAAGATCTGCAGCCCGCTCATGACGAGGACGAGGAGGCAGAGGGCGGTCAGCCAGTGGCCGAGTCGCGTGGGCAGCGCGTGGCGGTAGACGCGGCGCTCCGGAAGGACCATGACGTGACCATTAGATACACCATGCAAGCCACGCGGTGCGCGGAGATTGACAGCCCGAGCGTCCGGGCCACACCATGTCCGCATGCCGGGAGCGGCCATGGGTCCGCACGTGGTGATCGTGGGAGGCGGCTTCGGCGGGCTCTCTGCCGCGCGGGCCCTCGCCAATCGTCCCGTCCGGGTGACGCTGCTCGACCGGCGCAACCATCACCTCTTCCAGCCGCTCCTGTACCAGGTCGCCACCGCGGCGCTGAACGCGGCCGACATCGCCACCCCGCTCCGGTCGATCCTGCGCCGCGCGACCAACGTCACGGTGCTCCTCGCCGACGTCGAGAAGGTGGACCTGGCCGCCCGGCGCCTCGATCTGGACCGAGGAGGCATGAGCTACGACGCGCTCATCCTCGCCGCGGGGGCGAGTCACTCCTACTTCGGCCACGGCGAGTGGGAGACACTCGCGCCCGGCCTCAAGACACTCGAGGATGCCCTGGAGATCCGGCGCCGCGTCCTCCTCGCCTATGAGGCGGCCGAGCGCGAGGAGGACGGCGCGGAGCAGGGGGCCCTGCTCTCCTTCGTCGTGATCGGCGGCGGCCCCACGGGCGTCGAGCTGGCGGGCGCGCTCGCGGAGATCTCCCGTGAAACCATCGCGCGCGACTTTCGCCTGATCGATCCGACCAAGGCGCGCATCATCTTGGTGGAAGGCGGCCCGCGCGTCCTGAGCGCCTTCCCCGAGACGCTCTCCCAGCGTGCGGAGGGGGCCCTCCAGAAGATCGGAGTCGAGGTTCGCACCCACGCCGTCGTCACCCGAATCACTCCGGACGCGGTGTGGATCGGCGGCGAGCAGATCCGTGCCCGCACCGTGCTCTGGGCGGCCGGCGTGGCCGCCACTCCCCTCGCCCGCTCTCTTGGAGTGCCCCTGGATCGCTCCGGGCGCGTCCTCGTCGACCCCGATCTCTCGATTCCCGGGCACCCGGAGGCTTTCGCCATCGGCGACATGTGCGCGCTCACGCAGGGGGGCAGGCCGCTGCCCGGCCTCGCTCCGGTGGCCATACAGGAGGGGCGCGCGACCGCGGCGAATGTGCTGAGGAGGCTCGCGGGCCTCCCGACCCTGGCCTTCCGCTATCGAGACAAGGGAACCATGGCGACCATCGGGCGAGCGGCGGCCGTCGCCGTGGTCGGCCCGGTCAAGCTGTCGGGCCTCATCGCGTGGCTCGCCTGGCTCTTCGTGCACATCATGTTTCTCATCGGCTTCCGCAACAGGTTCCTGGTCCTCTTCGAGTGGGCCTGGGCCTATGTCACCTGGCATCGCGGGGCTCGGCTGATCACACGGCCCTGGAAGCCGGAGACCGGGGAAAGGTGAGCCGGGAGCGCGTCGGCCCTGCTACAAGCCGTGTCTGCCTTCGGCCCCCTCGATGAAGATCATGGAGGTGGCGACCTTCTGACCGTCTCTCTCTTCGTAGTGGACACGGACCACGGATCCGAGCGCGAGCTGCGACCACCTCGCCACGTCCTGAGGAATCAGAAGCTCCATCCCGTTGTGCAGCCGCATCCGCTCACCTCTCACGTCCACGATCCGGCCCTCGACCTCGTGATCGCCCCGCAGGCTCATGGGCGCCGTGTGAGCGCAGGCCGAGAGAGAGAGCCCGCCGACGATGCCCAGCACGATGGCCCGCGCCGCTAGATGTTCGCGATGCATTCGTCGATCTCCTTCTTTCGGCGGGGGCACTGACAATTTGAGGAGGCCTCCATCCTCGAGGCGAGGTAAGTGTCGGATTTCATGGCTCGGAAAAGCTGGCCCGCCCCTTGCTCCTCCAACAGATCGAGACATGCACCATGCCCAGAAACCAAGCGCCTCCGCCAGCGCCGGGCGTCCCGGCTCGAATCCTCGTCGTCGACGACGATCCTCTCATCATTCGACTCATCATAGACACGCTCAACGTGGAAGGCTATGACGTCGACAGCGCGGAGAACGGCGTGGCCGCCCTCGAGAAGACCCGGCACGCACGCTTCGACCTGATCCTCAGCGATCTCCACATGCCCCGGCTCGATGGCGTCGGCCTCTATCGCGCGCTGACCGAAGAGGAAGGCCAACCCGTGCCCAAGATCGTCTTCTTGACGGGGAGCACGGGATCCTCCGAGCTGCATCGCTTCCTCAAGGAGACGGGCCTGCCCCTCGTGCGCAAGCCCTTCAACCTCGCCGAGCTCCAGGAGATCGTTCGCCAGGCCCTCGCCTCACCCTGATCGCCCCGCCCCCTCCCAGTTGCGGAGGTGGGCGCTCGCGGCTATCTTCGACGACGGTACGCGACGGAGTGCTCGCGCGTTGCCGTCTCACCTCACCCGGACAACGAAGGGGCGACTTCCATGAATGCAGACCGGTTGACGATGCCGCTCGGCGAGGCCATGTTCACCCAGCGCTCGATCAGGAAGCTCAGACCGGACCCGATCCCCCCCGAAGACCTCCGCCTGCTCCTCGAGGCCGCGGTGAAGGCGCCCAACGGCGGCAATCATCAGACCGGGCGCTTCCTCGTCGTCACCGATCGCGAGCGCATCCGCGAGTTCGGCGCCCTCTACCGCGAGGCCTGGTGGGCCAAGCGCCGCGACGATCACGGCTGGAGCGGACCTCAGGACATTCCGCCGGGAGAGAAGAACTACAACGCCGCCATGGAGCTTGCCGACGCCATGAAGGACGTCCCCTGCGTCGTCTTCGCCCTGACCGTGCCGCCCGGCGGAGCCAACTCCGTCATCCCGGCCTGCCAGAACCTCATGCTCGCCGCCCACGCCCTCGGCATCGGCTCCCTCCCCACCACGCTGCACGCCACGGTGATGGATCGCTTCCGCGCGCTCTTCGGCATTCCCAGGGAGATGGTGTTCCACTTCTGCATCCCCCTGGGCTATCCCGCCGTGAAGTACGGCCCGAGCCGGCGCAAGCCCGTCTCGGAGACCACCTCGTGGAACCGATGGGGTGGCGCGGTCCCGTGGGCATGACGGGCAAGCCCGCCGTGAGCCTCGCCGCCGTGCCGGGGCGGCGGAAGGCCACGCTCGAGATCGCGCAGCGTCTGGAGCAGGAGGGCTTCGCGGGCCTCTACTGTCCGAGCTTCGGAGACGGCTTGGGATTGTGCGAGGCGATCGCCCTCCAGACCCGGGAGATCCCGTTCGGCACCACCATCGCCAATATCTACGCCCGCCATCCCCGCGACTACGCCCAGACGGCAGCCCTCATCCACGAGCTCTCGGGAGGCCGGTTCCGCTTCGGGATCGGCGTGAGCCACGGCCCCACGCTGGAGCGGCTCAACGTGAAGGCGGGCACGCCGCTCGAAGACGTGCGGCGCTTCGTCAGCCCGCTTCGCGAGGGCGCTCCGCAGGCAGGCGCGCTGCCGCCCATCGTGCTCGCCACGCTCAGAGGGAAGATGGTCGCTCTCGCCGGCGAGATCGGCCAGGGCGCGGTGTGGGCCAATGCGGCCCGCTCGCACATGGCCGCCTCGCTCGCTCACCTGCCCGCCGCCGCGCGCCAGGACCCGAGCTTCTTCATCGGCAACATGATCCCGACCTGCATCGACGCCGATCGCACGGCGGCCGCCGCCGTCAACCGGCGCACCCTCACGGGCTACGTCAAGCTTCCCAACTATCAGAACTACTGGGTGGAGGCCGGCTTCGAGGAGGAGATGCAGGCAATCCGCAAGGCCCTGGCGAGCGGCGAGGAGGAGCGCGTGCCCAGCCTCATGTCCGAGCGCTGGCTCTCCCAGGTCACCCTCTACGGCAGCGCCAAGGAAGTTCGCGACGGCATCGAAGCCTGGCAGGCGGCGGGGGTCAAGACCTTGATCGTGGTGCCGTCATCCGCGCGAGGCAATCAGATGGCGGCGCTCCAGGAGCTCATCGCCCTGTACCGCTGAGCCATGGGCGCTCTTCCTCCTCACCCCGCCACCTCACCGGGCCCGTGCCGTTGCGATTGACTCGCAAGGCACGAGACCCCGCGGCGCCGAGACGCCGCGAGGCGTGGACCGCGCAGGCCCGCGAAGGCCTCCATCTCGCCTGGACCGGGACGGCAGCTGTCCGCCGAGGCCTCCGCCTCGCCTGGACGAACCGGAGCCACTTGCGCGACGCCGTGCTCTTCGCCTGGGCTCTGCTCTTCTTCAATGTGTTCGGACAGGTCACCGCGGTGGAGCGTTACGGTTACGAGCTCTTCAACCAGCTCTTCGCCCCGGCGAGTCAATCCGTGTTTGGCTACGGAGCCGGGTCGCAGGACAAGACCGCGGTGGTCCTGTACAGGGACAAGGACCTGCAGGGGAAGAGCTGGCCTCCGGCCTATGGGGAGCACGCGAGACATCTGTCACGCGTGCGAGCCGGAGAGCCGCTGGCCTTGATGATCGACTTCGTCTTCGTGGATCCCCGCTCCGATCCGACGATCAGGGACCTCCGCAAAGAGCTCATGGCATTCGAGTCAGCCGGTATCAAGGTCTACCTGGCCAGCCCTCACGAAGAATCCGCCCAGGCCCCGAGGATCCGGAAGGAGCTCGAGGGGTCCTTCGCCACGCCCGTACCCGTTCCCGGCCTGGTCGGATCCGCCTCGGGCATCGGCTACCCGCTCTTCGCTCTTGCCCATGAGGGCAAGAGAAAGCCCACGGCCGCCCCGGCCATGTATGACGCGCTCTGCAGCGGTGACGACAGGACGGGCACGCTGGGCTTCTGTCAGCCGAGAACGGCGGCGGCGCAGATCTTGCGCCTCGACGAGGCGGCCTGGACGCTTGAATTGTTCTGGGGCATGACCTATCCGGAGAGCCTGGGCCATGTGGCATGCCGGTCGATCCCAGGCTTCCTGGGCCGGCTCTGGACCATCATCTGGTCTCACGGAGAGGGACTCCGCGTCGACTGTCCCTTCACGCCGACCGTCACCATCGAGGATCTCGCCTCGACGGCGGATCCAAAGGAGCTGAAGAAGCTGTTCAAGGGGAAGGCGGTATTCTATGGGGCCAATTTCCTCGCCGGATCGGACATCATCTTTCCCCCGACCCACTACTCCCTGCCCGGCGTGTACTCGCATGCGATGGCCTTGGACAACTTGCTGACCTTCGGCACCAGCTACAAGCGAGAGGCGATTCCCAACCCCCTCCCCCTGGTTCCACGCTGGCTCAAGGCCCCCGTGCATCGCCTGGTGTCCGAGCTCGACGATCTCATTCAGCGTCCCCAATGGTTTCCGGGCCAGGGTCGCCTGGCATCTTTCGTCCGGTGCTTTGGCGACGAGCTCACACCTCACTGCGTCCAGTACGGGCTTCTCGCCCTCGTCCTCCTCTACCTGCACGTCGTCTCGAGCATCGACACCTGCCTTTTTGATGTGAAGCGTCTCGCCGCCATACCCCGGCGCGGCGCCAGAGTCCTCCTTCTCGTGCTGTCTGCGGCGTGGACCGTCACTCTCACCATCATCGTCCCCTTGTTCCTGGTACTCTGGTTCGCGCTGAAAATCGAATTCGAGTGGCTCAACCTCACGGCGGGCAACTGGCTCGAGGCGCTCCTGGAAGCCTGGGCCGGCCACCAGTGGGGGCCGCCCCTCATGGCGTTCCTGCTGACGCTCATCAACCCCAGGCCGAGCGACACTGACCACGGAGGGAAGGGAGGATGACCGCGATGTGGACGGGTGTCTTGGCTGCGTGCATGGTCCTGGGCCTTGCGTTCGGTGCTGGCCTTGCTCAGGAGAAGGGGTCCGAACCCGCCCTGCAGATCGTCGACGTCGAAGGCTCGAAACTGGATTTGTTCGACGCCAAGGACGGCCGACGAATCGAATCAGTGCCGCGGGAGCGAGTCCTGCCCCTGCTGCCCCTCAAGGTGCTTGTCGTCGAGCCCAACAAGCGATCGAAGGTCGCCTTCCCGGGAAGCGAGCGTCCCCTGTGGGTCGAGCGACGGCAAGTCCGGACCAACGAGATTCGCGAGACGCAGGGCGCGTGTCCGGCGGGCACTCGAGAGGCGCCCCCCAAGCTTGCCTCGTCGATGATCGCCACCCGCGGGCTGGGAGAGATCTGCCGGTGAGCGTCGTCACCCGTCGCGCCGCCATCGGACTCTTGGCCGGCGCCGCCTGCGGATGCGCGAGTGGGCCCGTGGAGACCCTCAAGCGCCTGCGCGGACCGTCCGAAGATCCTTCGGCGAGCGGCAAGATGATCGATCGCTACACGAAGCGGGATTTCGAGAGGGCGAGCCTGGCCGGAGAGCAGGACCGCATCCTCCGGCTCCAGCGGGCGGAAGCGCGCTACGGGCTCCTCTACGCGCCGGAATTCCACGCCTACCTCGACTCCGTCATGCGTCGCCTGCTCGTGAAAGCCCCCGTGCCGGATCTCCCCGCGCGCGCGGTCCTCGTGACGAGTCGTGACTGGACGCCCTATTCCACGCCGCCCGGCCTCGTCTTCGTTCCCATGAAGTTCGTCGAAGCGCTCGACGACGAAGACCAGGCGGCCTTCGCCCTCTCCCATGAGATCTCCCACATCCTCTTTCGCCACCACGATTCGGACTGGCTGGTGAAAGGCCAGAAGCACGCCATCGCCGTGGGCGAGCTCGCCATGGCCGCCCAGGCGGCCGTGGAGCGGCGGAATCCGAAGAGCCCGGTGGTGTCGCCGTCCGGCATGCGGGCGGCCAAGGCCATGCTCACGGCGAGCGACAAGATCATCGCGCCGGCGTGGAACCGCACCCAGGAGGAGCAGGCCGATCTGCTGGGCATCGACATCATGGTGGCCGCAGGCTACAACCCGCAAAGTGCCCTCGAGGTGCTGGAGAAACTGGTCAAGTGGCGCAAGGGCCCGGGGCAGGTCTATGCCGACGCGCCTCGCGATCTCGCCAAGGAGCTGGCCGAGTGGAGCCGCCCGGCCGCCGGGAAGGGCGACCCGGGCGCTCAAGCCGCCCTCGCCGAGCTTCAAAAACAGCTGATCGGCGTGATCAGCCAATCCTCCCAGGAGCTCCTCCAGAAAGTCTCGCAGCCCTACCCTGACCCCGAGGAACGGCTCAAGCTCGCCCGTGAATACGTGGACCGGGAGCATGCAGACCTGACGCCGCCGGACGTCTCCGATCGCCCCTGGAAATCGGCCCGCAGCAAACCGCAGATCCGGGAGATCTTCCAGCGATACGAATGGTCGTTCACGGCCATGGACAAGCTGCAGGACCACGACCTTCGCGAGGCGGAGCGCCGCGCCCAGGAAGGCCTCAAGGGATTCACCCGCACCCACAACTTCCCCCGCTTCGCCCTCGCCGAGGTGTATGGAGAGCTCCACCGCAGCGATCGGGTGGCGGAAAACCTGCGCGCGGCCCTCGACGCTCCGGAGCCGGCGCTGGAGTCATCCCTCCGGCTCGCCGCGCTCCATGAGCGGGCCAATCGGCCGCGCGACGCGCTGCAGGTCCTGGAAGCCGCGCGGCCGAAATTTGCCGACCATCCGCGGATGTGGCCTGATCTGATCCGCATGTATCGCCGAGTGGGCCGCGCCGCGGAGGCCTCCCAGCTCCAGCTCCGATGCCAGGTGGAGTTTCCCGACTTCAAGAAGCTCTGCGACGAGGGCGCGCAGCGTCCAGGGTGACGCGGAGCTCCGCCCCGAGCCGTCAGCAAGAGCTTCTTGCCTTGCCGTCGCCCCGTCCTTTCCAGTCCCGAGTCGAAAAAACTTACATTTCCGAAATCGAGATGCGCGCGGCGAGCGGCAAGGCTTTGTTCTTCCTGCAATCTCTTCCCTGGCTCGCCGAATGCACTTTTCACGGTTTCCTCGCCCCCATGGGCGAATCGACAATGCCGGAGGCAGTGGAGCCGAAGGGAGGACGACCCATGAAGGACTGGATGGCTTTCGCGACGGCAGTAGTGGTGGCGTTGCTGACGAGGATGTTGCTCGCCTAGCGAGACGCGAGCGAAATCGAGCCCCCTGCGCCATGGCCCTCAACGACCTGAGTCCGGCCCCCGCGTTGCCCGAGGCAACGCATGAGGGCGAGACCATCGTGCGGCTCACCGGCTGTCCGCGCTGCGGCTCCATCTGCAGGTTCCTCGATGACTGCCCCGTATGCCTGGGCGAGGCGCCCTGCGCGCGCTGTCTCTTCGGCCCGCGCGTCGACGACGATGAGATCCATGCGATGCTCGTGCCCGAGGGATAAGGCCGCCCGGGAAGATTTCCGATCGGGTTCCGCAGATCGCCAGGCATAGCGTCGCACTCATGACAGTCAGCCCTGACACCTGCCCTCGCTCGTGACGCGTTCATTTTTCCCGATTGGAAAAAGCCCACAAATCCGCGGTGCTCGCATCGGAGCGGCACTGGCACGCGCTTCGCTTCTGCCTCACTGTCGGCCGCGCCCATGAATTCACCACGACCTGCGATGAATGGCCGCGCCATGGACATCGACTTCCCAGAATCCGCACTAGAGGAAGAGGAGACTTCCAGTTGACGAGAGCCAAGGTGCTCCTGCTCGTGGCCCTGTCGGCCCTGCTGCTCAGTCCGGTGGCTGGCCTGTGGGCCGATTCCCCTGCTCGTGATCCCGGAGCTCGGCCGGGGCCCGCGGGCGCCGGCGATCCGCTGCCCGGTCTGAGCGCCTCGCAGCTCAAGCTCTTCCAGGCGGGCCGGGCGGATTTCGAGGAGGTCGATGGCGTCGGAGAGGGACTGGGGCCGCGCTTCAACCTGGATAGCTGTGGCGGGTGCCACTCGCAGCCGTCGCTCGGCGGAACCAGCCCGGCCCTGAACCCTCAGGTCAAGGTGGCAACCGAGTTCGGCGCGCGCAATACCGTGCCGTACTTCGTGACCTCCAATGGCCCCGTGCGCGAAGCGCGATACAAGTACAACCCCGACGGGACGCGTGATGGCGGCGTGCACGCCCTCTTCGTGATCAGCGGCCGGAAGGACGACTCGGGTGACGCCAGCAAGTGCACGATCACCCAAGAGAATTTCTGGGCCCAGGGCCAGAGCAACAACATCGTCTTCCGCATTCCCACCCCCGTGTTCGGCGCCGGTCTCATCGAGGCGATCCCCGAGAGCGCCATCATCGACAACCAGACAGCCAATGCCAACGGCAAGGCCTCCCTCGGCATCTTCGGCCGGCCGCACCGGATCCGCGTCACGGGCGCCACGAACAACAACGGCAACGACGGCACCATCGCGCGGTTCGGGTGGAAGGCGCAGAACAAGTCGCTTTTGCTCTTCTCGGGCGAGGCCTACAACGTCGAGATGGGCATCACCAACGAGCTGTTCCCGCAGGAGCGCGACGAGACGCTGAACTGCCAGTTCGCCCGCACGCCGAATACCACGACCGACCCCGACGGCGCCACCCCCGCAGACACCATCAGCGCCATCGAGAGGTTCGCCTTCTTCATGCGGTTCCTGGCCCCGCCGACCCCGTCCCTCACCCTCCCCGGGAGCGCCGCCTCCATCACCGCGGGCCGGGCTCTCTTCCAGAGCACGGGCTGCGTGTACTGTCATACCCCGACGCTCTACACGGGAAACGCGGCGGTCCGGGCGCTCCGGACCAAGCCCGTCCACCTCTTCTCCGACCTCCTCGTCCACCAGATGGGGCCCGGGCTGGCCGACGACATCTTCCAGGGGCAGGCGGCAGGGGATGAATTCCGGACGGCGCCGCTCTGGGGCCTCGGGCAGCGCATCTTCTTCCTCCACGACGGCCGCACCAGCGACCTGCCCGTGGCCATCCGGGCCCACAAGAGCGCGGGCAACAGCAAGTGGCAGGCCTCGGAGGCCAACGCCGTCATCGACAAGTTCAGTCAGCTCAGCGAGGCGCAGAAGCAGGATCTGCTGAACTTCCTGCGCTCGCTGTAGCTTTCTCAGGGGAGCGGCCCCCTGATGATCGGCGGCGTCCAGCAGCCAGGGTCATGACTGGCCCGAATCTTCACATCGCCGAATTCGGAGTTTCAGAAGGCTACGTGACTGTGCAATCCCTTGCACAGTCACTGCCAAACACCTGCACAACCTACACGGGAGCCCGTCCACAACTCGCTGGTTTAGTTGACGGCCTATTGAGAATTACTCCCTGCCTCGAGGGGTACATGTGCTGGTGCGTCATGTCACAATCCGCACCCTTCTGTCGTGTGAGTCTCAACTGCCGGCTTCGGGACTAGTTCTTCTTGACTCCCCTAACCGGTAAGGCGCATATATGTGGCCCATTGCCCGACATTTGCGCAAGGCGTAGGAGGCTGGCGTGACCCAGTCGTCGGTCCGTTGGAGTCCCGTTCCGCACGACTCGCGAGAGTCCTCGCGATGCGGCGATGTTTGATTCCCTCTCTCGTAGCCTTATCGCTGGCCTTCGGCTCGGTGCCGTCCCATCCCCAGCCACGCTCCAGGCCAGAGGCTCCGTGATCAGAGACGCCACGGAG
>Ga0137415_10006009_pt1 | contig 12011 bp, 13 predicted proteins | sample CZODoug3_1_1_16f_FD_183082 | JGI IMG/M metagenome (GOLD analysis project Ga0137415, IMG submission 183082) | Vadose zone soil fungal communities from Angelo Coast Range Reserve, California, USA - CZODoug3_1_1_16fungal (Hybrid Assembly) | ecosystem: Environmental > Terrestrial > Soil > Vadose...
GACCACCTCGATCAGCTTGGTCGGGTTGGAATCGAGGTCGACCATGTTGCCGGCCTCGCGCGCGGCCTGCGTGCCGGTGTTCATGGCGACGCCGACATCGGCCTGCGCCAGCGCCGGCGCATCGTTGGTGCCGTCGCCGCACATCGCCACCAGCTTGCCCTTGTGCTGCTCGTCGCGGATGAGGCGCAGCTTGTCCTCGGGCGTCGCCTGGGCGAGGAAATCGTCGACGCCGGCTTCCGCCGCGATGGCGGCCGCCGTGATCGGATTGTCGCCCGTGATCATCACGGTGCGGATGCCCATGCGACGCAGCTCCGCGAAGCGCTCGCGGATGCCGCCCTTGATAATGTCCTTGAGGTGAATGATGCCCAGCAGCTGCCCATCGCGGGCAACCGCCAGAGGCGTGCCGCCGGCTTTCGCGATCGTATCGGCGATCGCCTGCGCCTCGCGCACCGTGTCGAGGCTGATCGCGCTCTCCAGCTTGCGAACCGCGCCCGTCGGGGTGACCGACGTTGATGACGTGTTCAAATAGCCGAGGATCGAATCGACCGCGCCTTTGCGCACCCAGCCGCCGTCGCCCATATCCATGCCGCTCATCCGGCTTTGGGCGGTGAACGGAATGGCCGTGCCCTTGAGCTCGGCCATGTCGCGTCCGCGAATGCCGTATTTTTCCTTGGCCAGGACCACGATGGAGCGCCCCTCGGGGGTCTCGTCGGCCAGCGACGCGAGCTGCGCCGCGTCCGCAAGCTCCTGCTCGGTCACGCCGCGCACGGGCTTGAACTCGGTCGCTTGGCGGTTGCCGAGGGTGATCGTGCCGGTCTTGTCGAGCAGCAGCGTATCGACGTCGCCGGCCGCCTCGACGGCGCGGCCCGACATCGCCAGCACGTTGAAGCGTACCAGGCGGTCCATGCCGGCGATGCCGATGGCGGACAGCAGGGCGCCGATGGTGGTCGGGATGAGGGTCACGAACAGCGCGACCAGCACGATCACGGAGATCGTGCCGCCCGCATAGGCGGCATAGCTCGGGATCGTCACCGTGGCGAACACGAAGATGATGGTGAGACCCGCGAGCAGGATGTTGAGCGCGATCTCGTTCGGGGTCTTCTGGCGTTCCGCGCCTTCGACCAGAGCGATCATGCGATCGAGGAAGGTCGAGCCCTGCGCCGCGGTGATGCGGACGCGGATCCAGTCGGAGAGGACCTGGGTGCCGCCGGTGACCGCCGAGCGATCGCCGCCCGATTCGCGGATGACCGGGGCGGACTCGCCGGTGATCGCGGCCTCGTTGACCGAGGCGACGCCCTCGATGATCTCGCCGTCCGACGGAATAATGTCGCCGGCTTCGACCATCACGACGTCGCCGACCTTCAGGCTGGTGCCTGGAACGAGACTGTAGTTGGCGCGATCCGGTCCGATCAGCTTGGCCTTGGTCTCGGTGCGGGTGCGGCGCAACGCATCGGCCTGCGCCTTGCCGCGCCCTTCGGCGATGGCCTCGGCGAAATTGGCGAACAGGACGGTGAACCACAGCCATACGACGATCTGGAACTCGAACAGCAGGCTTTGACCGCCGGTCACGAGATCGCGCAACAGAATGACCGTGGTGAGCGCGGTGACGACCTCGAGCACGAACATCACCGGATTCGTCATCAGGGTGCGCGGGTTGAGCTTGACGAAGGCCGAACCGATTGCCGGCAGCACGATCTTGGGATCGAGCAGGGCCGAGACGGGCATCCGCTTGCGCAACGTGGTGGTATCCATCGAGGTGTCTCCGAGGTCAAACCGATCAGAACAGCGTGTTGCTGGCCATCGCGAGATGCTCGACGATGGGTCCGAGCGCGAGCGCCGGAAAGAATGTGAGTCCGCCGACGATCACGACCACGCCCACGACCAGGCCGACAAACAGGCCGCCGGTGGTCGGGAAGGTTCCGGCGGACGGCGGAACGGATTTCTTGGCGGCGAGCGAGCCGGCGATCGCCATGGCCGGAATGATCATCCAGAACCGGCCGACGAACATCGCGACGGCGCCCGCCAGGTTGTAGAACAGGATGTTGCCGGTGAGGCCGGCGAAAGCCGAGCCGTTGTTGCCGGTCTGCGACACGAACGCATACAGGACCTCGGTGAAGCCGTGCGGTCCGGGATTGGCCATCGAGGCGACCGCCGGCGGGTAGACGACGGCGACCGCGGTCCAGCCGAGATACATCAGCGGCAACACCAGGATGGCGAGCATGGCCATCTTGACTTCCTTCGCTTCGATCTTCTTGCCGACATATTCGGGCGTGCGGCCCACCATCAGGCCGGCGACGAAGATCGAGATGATGACGAACAGCAGCATGCCGTACATGCCGGCGCCGACGCCGCCGATGATGACTTCGCCGAGCTGGATGTTGATCATGGGGATCATGCCGCCGAGCGCGGTGAAGGAGTCGTGCATGGCATTGACGGCGCCGCAGGAGGCGGCGGTGGTGATGACGGCGAAGAGGGCGGAGGCGACGATGCCGAAGCGGACCTCCTTGCCTTCCATGTTGCCGCCGGTGAGGCCGAGCGCCGTGAACGCATCGTTGCCGTGCGCCTCGGCCCAGTAGCAGACGATGACGCCGGCGATGAACAACGTGCCCATGGCGGCGAGGATGGCCCAGCCCTGGCGCTGATTGCCGACCATGCGGCCGAACACGTTGGTGAGGGCGGCGCCGATGGCGAAAATGGAGATCATCTGGACGAAATTCGACAGCGCGGTCGGGTTCTCGAACGGATGCGCCGCGTTGGCGTTGAAGAAGCCGCCGCCATTGGTGCCGAGCATCTTGATCGCGACCTGCGAGGCGACCGGGCCGACCGCGATGGTCTGCTTGGCGCCTTCCAGCGTCGTGGCCTCCACATAGGGGCCGAGCGTCTGCGGGATGCCCTGCCAGACCAGGAAGAGCGCGTAGACGACGCAGATCGGCAACAGAATGTAGAGCGTGCAGCGGGTGATATCGACCCAGAAGTTGCCGACCGTCCTGACGGATGCGCGCGCGAAGCCGCGGATCAGCGCGACCGCGAGCACGATACCGGTCGCCGCCGACAGGAAGTTCTGGTGCGTGAGGCCGAGCATCTGCACCAAATAGGACATCGTGCTTTCGCCGCCGTAGTTCTGCCAGTTGGTGTTGGTGATGAAGCTGATCGCGGTATTGAAAGAGAGGTCTTCGGCGACCGCGGACTGCTCGGCCGGATTGAACGGCAGCACCGCCTGGAAGCGCAGAAGCGCGTAAAGGATGAGAAATCCGGCGACATGGAAGAACAACATGGCGATCGTATAGGTGACCCAATGCTGCTCGCGCGTCTCGTCCACGCCGCCGGCGCCATAGAGCAGCGCCTCGACCGGCCGCAGCAGCGGCGACAGGAAAGTGCGCTCGCCGTTGAACACGCGCGTCATATATCCGCCGAGCCACGGCACCAGCGCGATGACGATCGCGCAATAGAGGAGAATCTGGATCCAGCCGATGAGGGTCATGATCGTTGCCTCTCAGAACCGCTCAGGCCGAAGCAGAGCGTAAGTGAGGTAGAAGAGCAGCCCCGCGGTGACGAGGCCGGCGAGCGCATAATCGAAGATCATGGCGATCCCCTCAGAGCCGGTCGCAGGCGACGGTGTAGCCCACCGACAATGCGAAAAAGCCGAGACCGATGGCCAGCATGATGAAGTCCATCATGGGATGCTCCTTGCGACAGACACCTGCGGCGCCGAATGCCGTTGGCGCGTTCCGGTAGATGGGACTCGACGGCGCGGCAAAACAGCCGTTTCGGGATTTTGTTGCGGAATAACTGCCACTGGCGGCGTATGTTTTCGAGACGGCGCCGGTTGCGTCTTTATAGGAATCCCATAGTGGGCGACGCCGAATGGCCGCCCCGACCACGGCGTCTGGCGCCTCTAAGCCCTTGAAAGCAGAAGGAGTCCGCGACCATCGGGGTCGGTGGGGCGGCCGCGCCGAGCCTGCCCGCCATGTAAGGCAGGCCACGGCACTTCCATACGTATGTCAGGCCTGCCCACGAGACCCCGACGAGGCTCGCTTGCTCGCCTCTTTATGACATTCCCATACCGACAATCTTGCCGACTGGTGGTTGACGATTCGGCGGCTGGCCTATGACGACACCGAATGGCGCTGCACCGTCGGCACACAATGGCCGGTACCCGAATGGCTGGACGATACGGCCGAGGCCCGCCACGCGGTCTTGCCGCTCGCGATCCTGAGCGCATGGCTCGAAGGACTGCGCGTGAGCGTGCCCTCGGCGGTGCCGGCGACCTCGGTCCCTCGCTTTCCGTCCGAATCGAGCGACGTGCTGCTGTCGATGAACTGCGACAACTTCGCTTGAGCGGTCGGCCGGCAGCCGTCATACCCCGGTCCGGCGAAGGTGGGAGCGTTCGCCGCGATCTTCACGCTCCTGCGGTGACGCGCTGCCGATCAAGTAATCCGAATAGAGCGCGCCCAATTGCGCCAGGACGCCGTCGATCTCGGCCATGGTGCGGCTCGTCAATTCGACGAGCGGCAAGCGGACCCGCGGCGAGATGATATTCATGAGGCTCAAAGCGTATTTGACCGGAACCGGATTGCTTTCGCGCGACAGCGCGGCGGTCAGCGGCGCCGCTACCGCGGCGAGCCGCTGGGCGCGTGCGATTTGGCCCTGCTTCCAGGCCAGATACATGGCACGGCAAAGACCGGGCGCCACATTCGAGGTGACCGAAATGCAGCCATCGCCCCCATTGGCCAGAAAGGCGGACGCCGTCGCGTCGTCGCCGGACAGCAATCGGAATCCCGGCCTCAGCAATGACCGCAAACGGAGCGGCCGAGTGACGTCGCCGGTCGCGTCCTTGAGGCCAATGACCTGCGGCATCTCGGCGAGCCGGGCAACCGTGTCGTCGGCGAGGCCGCACACGGTGCGCGAGGGCACGTCGTAGAGAATGATCGGCAGGCTGGTGGATTCGGCGATCGCGCGAAAATGCGCGTAGATCCCCGCCTGGGTCGGTTTGTTGTAATAAGGCACGATCGACAGAATGGCGTCGGCGCCGGCGATCTCCGCATCCCTGGCCAGCTCGACCGCCTGTCGTGTCGAATTCGAGCCGGCGCCGGCGATCACCGGAATCTGTCGCTGCGCGACGCCGGCCGCAATGTTGACAATCGTATGGTGCTCGGCACGGCTCAAGGTGGGAGCCTCGCCGGTGGTTCCACACACGACCAGGGCCGTGGCGCCTTCCTCGAGCTGACGGCGACAAAGCCGTTCGAGCGCCGCGACGTCGAGGTCGCCCGAATCGCCGAACGGGGTCGGAAGCGCCGGTGCGTAGCCGCCGAGCCGCGAAACGTGACGCCCTATCCCAGCCATGGCCGGATCTCACGCGACTTTCGCGATCGGGTCGCGGCGCCGCGCCGAGACGGCGCAGCCGTCTTCACGCACGGTTGCGGCCTCCACGACGAAGCCCCGCCTTTCCAGCGCCGAGCGCAGAGTCTGGATGGTCGCGGGCTTCTGGGGGTCGACCCAGACGACCAGCACGCCGACGGAACAAACGTAATCCACCAGCCAGTCGAGGGTGGTCTCCAGTTCCTTCAAGGTGCGCCGCCGCCAATCAACCAGTGCAACGTCGTATTGGCCGGCCGGACGGCCGCAATATGCTGTTCCGGCCGCGCGCGCATAGCCGCGGCGGTGCAGGTCGAACATGAGCTCGACGCTCTTTGCACCGGCCACGACGATGCGATGCAGATTCGAGCAACGGGCGAGCGCGATCATCGGTTCGAGAATCCGGTCGCCCTCGGAGGCGGGGTGGGCCATGTACACCACTCTGATCGACATGCTGCTGGGAGCCAGCGGGCGAGGGCGGCTAGGCGGCGCGTGAATGCGGGGCCGTAGCGGGGGATGTGTATGGGTCGCTGCCGCGCGGCGTGTCGCCGATGTCGAGCTCGAGAATTCCCGGGACCATGATCACGGCCTGCGGCCGGTTGCCGTTCTCGAACATGGCGAACTTGAGAGCTTCGGCGCGGTCGACGAACAGGCCACCGCAAAGACCTTTTTGATCCTTCACGACCCAGTTGCCGCGGCTGTTCCTGCCGATATGGAACATGCGCGACAGCGGGGCCGCGCGCCTAGAGGGAGGTTCTGATTGGCCCATGACAGTCTCCTGCAGGGGTGCCGGTGAGCGGCCGATGGGAAAATCGTTGGTCGGCCGCGCGGGTCTTTTGATCCGCGCCGCCAATCTGACCGCGGCCGCATATGAATTCGAGAGCAACGCCAGTGCTTTCGCATAAGCGCCGCATAAGCGCCGCATAAGCGCCAAAGGGCGACCCGCAACGCCGGTGCCTTGCTACTGGAACTTTGCCGGGGGCTTTGACATTTGTCACAAGGGGCCTGCCCGCATGCCCCATCTTTGACTCGACTTCACCGTCGCCCAGGAGGAGCCCATGCCGTCGCGAACCGCCGCAAGAAGTGAGAGTTCCGTGTCCGCTGCCCTGCATCGCGGCGGACAAAATCCGATGGCCGGCGCCCCCGCATTGTCGATCTCGGCCGAGAAGGCCTTCTTCTTCGCCCAGAAGGCGCGGGAATTCGACGTGAAGGATGTCGTCACCGATCCCGACAGCGGCTCCAACGCGGCTGACGACGGCATGGTGTCGGTGCTGGAGGACCACCCCGACGACCCGACCCAGCAAGAGCTCAGGACCTTCATCAACGCGCTCACCGAAGATGAGCAGATCGATCTCGTCACCTTGACGTGGCTCGGGCGCGGTGACGGCGAGGTCTCCGAGTGGGATGAGATGCGCGAGGAGGCCTTGCGGCTCCACAACAATCGAACGGCGCAATACCTGCTGGGAAAGCCGATGTTGGCGGATCACCTCGAAGAGGGACTGTCGCAGCTCGGCTATTCCGCCGAGGACTACGAGCGCTAGCCGCAGCCACGACCGAACGCGACGCGCGGCGGAGCGGCGGCGGCGCGGACCGCCGCACGGGCCGCGGGTCGTCCGCTATGTCGGCAGGCGGTCGACACCGGCGTCGCGGAGCAGCATGGCGAGGCGCTTGCGCGCGTAGAACATGCGGGTCTTGACGGTATTGAGGGGGATGCCGAGAACATCGGCGACACCCTTGATCGTTTCCTGCTGGTAATACACCAGGTGGATGATCTCGCTGTGCTCCCGCGACAAGGCGCCCAGGCACCGGCGGAGCACGGCCGCCCCGTCCTTCTCCCCGATCTCGGCTTCCGGATTGCGCGCGGGGTCGACGATCGCGAAACCCAGGTCGCCGTCGAGGCGCTCGAGCGGCTGCGGCTTGATCGCCGTCAACGCCTTGTGGCGCGCGATCGACAACAGCCAGGTCGAGACCGCGGAGCGGCCCTCGAAACGGCCCGCCCGCCGCCACACGGCAAGAAAAACCTCGCTGACCACGTCTTCTGCCAGATCCGCGTCGCGAACGATGCGCAGGATGAAGCGATACACCCGCACCTGGTGGCGCATGAACAAGGTCCGCATCGCGAGCTGGTTGCCCTTGGCGACCTCTCGGAGCAGCGCCTCGTCCAGTTGCGCCGGCGTGGCGGTCATGGCACCGGCGGATTGAACCGTCGGCGCCGATTGATTCAAACCGATACTCATCGACACCTCCCCTTGTTGGTTACCGGCGTTTTAGGTGGCCCGGGGGAGGCTCGCGTATGAACTAGCTCACATGGGCGGCAGGTTTTCCGACATCCGGCCGCGCCCGGCCCGCAGACGGTCCGTGCCGGGACCGCCATGCGGTCTGCAAAAATTTCCCCCGGTGTGAAGTGGCTCACCTTCGTTTCATCGGCGGCGCGCCAGCGGGGCCGCAGGGGAATTTCTTTTCGCAGATGTGAATCAATTCATCACCTGCGTGATGCCGCCGGGCGTAACAGTGATCCACGACCCGCAGTCGGGCCGACCTGCAAACTGCAAATCAGAGGAGGCCACAATGAAAATTTCGACAATGTCGCGTCTCATCGCCGTAACGAGCGCCGCTGCGATCGCGGCGGGCGCGGCGCCGCCGGCATGGGCGAGGTCCGATGCGGTGACCCCCGTGGCGGCGCCGCGCTGGCTCGACCAGACGGTCTATCGGCCGAGTTGCCGCAATACCGATCGCGACTGTGGCTTTTATTCCGGCCGCTTTGGCGATCCAGACTGACGGCGTCGGCGACGCGCGACCGACGGCGCGCGTCGACGACCTGTGCGATCCCGCCGATCGCAAAAATATTCGGCAGATGTGAACTATCTCACCAGCCGGCGCCGACAAAGAGGGTAATGGAAGCACATTCATCCGGCGCGGCAACGGCCGAGCTGAAAACGTCAGAGGAGAGGGCCGACATGTCCAAGCTCGTCAAAATCGCGATCATCATCGGAACCGCCGTGCTCTTGATCGCCGCGAAGCAGACTTTCCCGTTGTATTCCGCCGATTCGGCCGTGCCCTCGACGGCGAGGCTGTCGATCGCGCCCACCGAGATGATGCGGACGATCGGCCCGCTGCCGCCGACGCTGGTCGACAGCTATTTTTGAGCGTTGCGCGACGGCATCCGCTCAGGCCGACGCCTTTGAGGGCGCCGGCTGCAGGTTGGGCGCGCAGACGCTGAACGCGCTGACCGGTCGGCGAAAGCCCTTGAGCACGAGGTCGCCGGCCGGCTCGACCGCCACGACATTCTCGATCGCGTTTTGCACCCGGGTGTCGATCAGGATCTGCCCGTTCTTCGCCTCACCGCACAGCCGGCAGGCCAGGTTTGCGACCGAGCCGGTCGCCGAATATTGCAATCGACCCTCGAAGCCGATGCAGCCCAGCGTGGCGTAGCCATGGGCGATCCCGATGCCGAAGCCGAGCTCGTGGCCGAGCTGGTGCCACTTGCCGGCAAGCGCCGCGATCGCGTCGCGCATTTCGACGGCCATCTTCACCGCCCGCAGCGACGGATCGGGACAGGGCAGGGGGTCGTTGAACAGGACCAGCAGGCTGTCGCCGGCAAAATGCTCGAGCGTCCCTTCGAATTTCTGGATCAAGGCGCCGAGCGCCGCATGATACTCGCGCAGAACCGTCATGACCTCCTCGGGCTCGGCGGTCTCGGCGAATGCCGTGAAGCCGCGCAGGTCGCAATAGGCCACGGTGATTTCCCGGCGATGGCTCTCCAGCAGGCTCTCGCCGCCGGATGACACGATCAGCTCCGCGATCTGATGGGAAAAGAACCGCTTGAGCCGCCCCACGCGCTCGATTTCGGCGATCTGCTCGGCCACGCGATGCTTCAAGGTCCGGTTCCAGCCGGCGAGGTCGTCGGCCTGCGCCTGCACCTGGTCGTGCAGCGCCTTGACGCGCAGCATCGAGCGCACGCGCGCGACCAGCGCCGCCTGGTCGATCGGCTTCGCCAGATACTCGTCCGCGCCGGCGTCGAGCCCGGCCACGACGTCCTGGGTATCCGATTTGGCGGTCACCAGGATGACCGGCGTGAACGGTAGGCTCGCGTCACCCTTGATGCGCCGACACACCTCGATGCCGCCGAGCTTCGGCATCATCACGTCCAGCAGGATCAGATCGGGAAGGTGCTGGCGCGTGGCGACGAGCGCTTCCTCGCCGTCCACGGCTTGCAGCGTCGCGTAGCCATGCGCCTTCAGCCGCGTATCGAGGATGTCGCGGTTCGCCTCGTTGTCGTCGACGATCAGGATGCGCGGCGGATCATTCATGAGTCCCTCGGAATCGTTCTAGGACAGATAAGTCCGGATCTTGGCGAGGACTTGGCGCGGACTGTAAGGCTTGGTCACGTAGTCGTCGCACCCTGCGGCCCGTGCTTTCGCTTCGTCGCCGCTCAGCGCGTAGGATGTGATCACGATGACCGGGATCGCGCAAACCGCCGGGTCGGCCTTGATCCTGCGCGTGCTCTCGTAACCGTCGATCACCGGAAGCTGAATGTCCATCAGAATGAGGTCGGGATGGTGCGCGGACGCGGAGCGAAGCGCTTCCTCGCCATTTTCGGCTTCGATGACCTCGTAGCCGGCGTTCGTCAACATGTCGCGCAGGATACGCCGGTTGTCTTCATGGTCCTCGACGACAAGGATGCGTTTTCTCATGTTGTTCCTGCCTGTTGTTCGACCGCGATCGGAAGCGTGAACGAGAAGGTCGAACCCGCCCCCGGGGTCGAATCGACCCAGATTTTCCCGCCATGCAGCTCGACGATCCTCCTGGCGATCGACAGCCCGAGGCCGCTGCCGCCCTTCGCCCGCGTGGACGAGGCGTCGACCTGCTGGAACTCGCCGAAAATCCTCGCCTGGTCCGCCACGTTGATCCCCGGGCCGGTGTCGTGCACCGCGACCATGAACGATCCGTTGTGCGCCGACGCCTTGATGGTCACCTCGCCGGCGTCGGTGAATTTGATGGCATTGCCCGTGAGATTGAGCAGCACCTGCGCGATGCGGCGCTCGTCGCCGCGGCCGCGCGGCAGGTCGGGCGGCACCTCGAGCTTGAAGGCAAGCCCTTTTTCGGAGGCCAGCGTCTCGACGCCGGTGAAGACGCTGTGGACCACCTCCCTGAGCGAATAGTCGGCGAGCGAGAGCGCGAGCTGCCCGGCCTCGATCTTCGACAGGTCCAGCACGTCGTTGATCAAGCCAAGCAGATGACGGCCGTTGATCTGCACCCGGTCGAGCACGCTGCGCATCTTGTCCGGGGTCTTGCCGTAGATGTCGTCGAGGATCAGTTCGGTGTAGCCCAGGATGGCGTTCAAGGGCGTGCGCAGCTCGTGGCTCATATTGGCGAGGAACTGCGATTTATGCTTGCTCTCGAGCTCGAGCTGGCGGCCCTTCACTTCGAGCTCGTGAAACAGCCGCGCGTTCTGGATGGCGATGACGGACTGGGCCGCGAAGGTCCGCAGCAGATCGACGGTCGGTTGCGCAAACAGGCCCGGCAGCGCGCGCCGGACCACCAGGGCGCCCACGATCCGGTCCGGTCCCAGCAGCGGCGTGACCAGCAAGGCGCGCGAGCCCTCGCGCAGGATCGCCTGTTGGAGCGGGGAGGGGGCCGGCTCCTCGGCCAGGTCGGATATCTGGACCGATTGCCGTTGCGCGCCCGCCCGGCCGACCGCGTTCTCGCCGGAGCGGATGGGAAATTTACCGATCGCCGCGATCAGCTCCGCGCTCATGCGATGGCTCGCGCGCAGCTTGAATTCCTGCTCCGATTCCTCGAACACGTAGATCGAACCGGCCTCGGTGTCCGAGATCTGAACCGCCTTGGCGACGATCGTCGAGAGCACGGTTTCGAGGTCGAGGGTGGAGTTCACGGCCTGGCTGATTTCTCCCAGCGCCTGGAGCTCCTCCACCGACTGGGCGAGCTCGCGGGTCCGGATCTCGACCTTGTTTTCCAGGTCGTCGTGCGATTCCCGCAGCCTGATGGCCATCCGGTTGAAATCCTCGGCGAGCTCCTCGAACTCGTCCCCGGTCTTGAGCTCGAGACGGGCGTCCAGGTCACCGGCTTCCAGCCGCGCCGCCCCGCGGCGCAATGCCTCGATCGGGCGCACCACGCGCATCCCGAGCAGCACGGCGGCGCCCACCGCCATGACGCAAATGATCAATAGGAGCCCGCCCGTGCGCGCCAGCGATGTGAGGAGCGGGGCATAGGCCTCGGTCAGCGGACGCTCGACCAGCACCGTCCATCCGACGCTCGGAATGTCGACATGCGCGGCCAGTACCCACTGGTCGTTGAGATTTTTGTACACGCCGACCGGCTCGGCATTTCTTGGATCGCGCAGCGCGGCCACCTGGGGAAGGCCCGACAGGTCGCGCCGCTGCAGCACCATGAACAGGTCGGGATGCGCAACCAGGGCTCCGGTCTGGCTCACCACATAGGCATAGCCGGAATTTCCCACCCGGATCTCCTGCACCACGTCCCACACGTAGCGAACGTTGACCTCGGCGACCAGCACGCCGATCACCGCGCCGCGGTAGGGCTCGATCGGGACCGCGATGACGATGCGCGGCTCGAAGGAGTCGGCGGGGAAGACGACCGGGCCGTAATAGGTGTGGCCCGTGCGCGCCGCGGCA
>Ga0137415_10006010_pt1 | contig 12010 bp, 8 predicted proteins | sample CZODoug3_1_1_16f_FD_183082 | JGI IMG/M metagenome (GOLD analysis project Ga0137415, IMG submission 183082) | Vadose zone soil fungal communities from Angelo Coast Range Reserve, California, USA - CZODoug3_1_1_16fungal (Hybrid Assembly) | ecosystem: Environmental > Terrestrial > Soil > Vadose...
CCCGTCCGCGCCGGCGGCCGAAACGCTGCCTCCATCATTTCGTAAGTCACCCGGCCAAAGAGGAGGGCATCGGCCTGGTCGAGGTTCTCGACCGCGTGACGATGCAAGTCTTCGTCCGCGAACATTGCACGATGATCGCAGCACCCGTCCAATGTGACGTTGATCGAATACCGAAGGGGTCGCATTACGTGCTCCTGAAGCGGGCTAACGCTCGCATTCACGTGCGGCCGAGCGAGCGCCCGCGAGCCCGGCCGTCAGGTGCAATGCGTGGTTAGCCGGCTTGCCCTTCACCGTGACTCGTATTGCTTTGCGTAGTCGACGGTGAGCCATCGTTCGGGCCGCATACGAACAAGCACGTTCCCGACCACGTCCCGCGTGCTTTCGATGTACGAGTCGCCCACTTCGGTGCCGAGATAACGGCGCGCGAGGGGGCGCCGGTCGCGCTCAAGATCCGCCGCTTCGACCGCGACGATGGGCCCCTCCACGCTGACGTACTTATACGGCAGCGTTTCCGTTTGCACGCACAGACTGAATCGGCCCGCGCGCTCCAGCAGCTTTCCCTTTCGCGACGTCCGACCAGTTATGATTCGGACCTCGCCTCCTGGCTCGTACGAGTACCAAATCGGAACCACGAGCGGCCCATGACCATCTTCCGCGACGCTGATGACGGCCACGTGAACGTCGGCCAGAAAATGCCTCCCGTTCTTCGTTCGTCATCGTGAGCGACATAGTGGCCCTCCCGGCCAGCAAGCTTGCGCGGCTAACGGTTCGGTTGAGCGGCGGCGCCGCCGGGTCCTCGACTTGGCACTATCCGCTTGACGCCGCCCGCTCGAATCGATTGTTCGACAGACCCGGTCGCCACAATCGCATGGGTCAGCATATCCAGGCTCCGCCCGGCAAGATGAACACGGCGAGTATTGCCGGTAGGTCTAGTACGTATGACCAAAGACTACCCAAGGTGGCGTAGACCACGAGTCGCCTCAGGTCCGGCTCCTCGCGACCGTAGAAGAGCCAAATGATCAGGGACCACTCGGCAAGCCGGATAGGCGCGAGCAAGAGGTAGAACGCTAACTCCGACTTGGTGAGGCCGAGACCCAAGGCGAGGAAGCCAAACGCGAATCCCGCCGCGACCCCCAGGGCCGTCCGGGCCATACCGAAAGCGAATGGCGTTCGCGCCGACTGCCCATACCTGCGATTGAGCCAGACACCAGCTGCCGTATAGCCCGCGAACTTCACCGCCGCGAAATAGGCCAGGCCGAGTGGCATCGGTCCTGCGGGCATCAGCTTCTCCGTGTCTGTTCTGTCGAACGGATCGGCGCTGAGCGGCCGGCGCTGTAGGCGTCGGCGTCTGCAGGCGCGTTGATGCCGGGCCGCTCGAGCGGCTTGTTAGGCGCCCGGTTGTCTCGACGCATTGAGTCCCCAGATGAGAGCGGCAACCAGTATGAGCAGCGTCGCCAGCCCCGCGAAGATGGTGAACGCGTCTGACAGCACAGCCTTGCCATCGCGGCCTCGCGCCAACCCGTACCATGGGAACATGAGCTTCTCGTCACGGGCCTCGGCCGGCCGGACCACCCCTGCCGTCAAGAAGGGCACGACTCGTCTTCCCAAGCTGTAGCAGACATAGCCACAGACTTGCCCGAGGATCTCTCCGACGACCTCGCCAAAGAAATAGACCTTCAGGCTTGGCGCCTAACTACTATTATCCAGACCCGTATAGCGCCATGCGGGATGCGGTCTACGCAGTGTATCCAGTATCCGCGCTTTGCCCTGGGTGGTCCGATTGAGTCGCTCGGCCAGGAGCTTGGCTGGCATTCTTCGTGCGGGCCGAATCTGGATATCCTGCGCGGCGCCGCCCGCGTATCCGGTATCCGCGCTCATGCGTCGAGCAGCCGATCGACTGGGCTACGTATAGCGGACGGGCCGCGGTTCAGGACGTGGGTGTAGATCATCGTCGTGCTGACGTCGCGATGGCCGAGCAGCTCCTGGACAGTGCGGATGTCGTGACCGTCCTCCAGCAGGTGCGTGGCGAACGAATGCCGGAACGTGTGACAGCTCGCGTGCTTGATGACGCCGGCCTGGCGCAGCGCGCGCTTGACGGCACGCTGGACGACGGACTCGTGCAGGTGATGGCGGCGGCGCTGGCCGGTGAGGCGATCCACGTAGTGCCGGGTCGCCGGGAACGCCCACTGCCAGCCGAGCTCGCGTCCGGCGTTCGGGTATTTCCGCGCCAGCGCGTCGGGCACGGCGACCCAGCCGGCGCCGGCCTCGAGGTCCACGCGATGCTGCCGGCGTACCGCCTCGATCTGCGCCAGCAGCCGGGTCTTTGCGGCGGTCGGGAGCATGGTCACGCGGTCCTTGGCGCCCTTGCCGCTGCGGACGACGAGCTGGTTGGCGGCGAAGTCTACATCCTTGATGCGCAATTGCGCGCATTCGAGTAGCCGAAGGCCGGCGCCGTAAAGCAACAGCACCATCAGGCGCGGTGTACCCTCCAGGTGCTCGAGGACGCGACGCACTTCGTCCCGCGTCAGGACGGTGGGCAAACTCTCAGGCCGCCGGGCGCGCACCACCTCGTTCAGCCACGGCAGATCCACCTCGAGCACGACCCGGTACAAGAACAAGAGCGCGTTGAGCGCCTGGTTCTGGGTGGACGCGGCGACGCGGCCATCGACGGCGAGCGAGGTGAGAAACCGGGCGACCTCGGGTGCGCCCATGTCCACCGGATGCCGCTTGGCGTGGAAGAAGATGTAGCGCTTGATCCACCCGACGTACGCCTTTTCGGTGCGTCGGCTGTAATGGCGGGCGCGGATGGCGTCACGGACGCGGTCGAGGAGGCGCGGCCTGGGGTAAGACGCCGGTGTCTCTCGGACAGCCAGCATGATCGACCATAGCCCGCGCGGCGGTCGCCGCGCAAGAAAAAGTCGGGGCGACTGTCACCGAAAGGTCACAGGCTCACGGAATGAAGTAGAACGGGTTCGGCAGCTTGTAGGTCCGTTCGGCAAATCCTCCGTCGAGGTCGCTCATCTGGTCGCCGATGTTGACGATGATCGTGTAGCCCTGGTCCTGCAGCTTCTTCCGCTCTGGCGCCTTGAAGTCGGCGGCCGATTTCGTCGTCAGGTCGTCCGGCTTCAAGATCACGCCGCTCCACCCATATCCGGCGGCACGTAGATTGGCTTCGGTGGCCGCGCGCAGACGTTCGGGGCGGCCAGTCAGAAAGAACACGTCGACGCCACGGTCCCGGGCCAGCCGGACGAGGGCCAGCACCGGCTTGATCGGCTCGGCTCGAGCCATCCCGATCCAGGCGAGCAGCCCACAGGGTCCGCGTGGAAGATCACAGGGACCGGCGACGATGAAGCCGTAATCGTTCGCTCGCATGCTCGGAAGATTCGAGAGCGCCGTCTCGTCGATGTCGACGACGATGGCCAGCTTCGCTCCGCGCTGGGCTCTCGACTCGAGGTAGGTTCGCGCCTGATCGGCGACGGCGGCGATGTCGGCCTCGTAACGGCCCGAGTCGACATAGGCGACGACCTGGCGCTTCGCCTCGACGAGGCTGGGCACGGTTGCGACCGGTGGCGCCGTCGACGCTGCGGGGCCGGCACAACCCGCACCAAAGAGGAGAACGGCCGAGATCGTCAGCCAGAGCGGCGAGTGTCGCATGCGGCTCAGCGCCAGCGCGGGCCGGGGTGGCCGTCCCACGATAGCCGCGGCCCATCGACGCTGAAGCCCGCGGCGACGAACGCGTCGAACGCCTCGCTCTCGCGGATCGGGCGGCCCTCCCACTCCTCGACGTCGAGGCGGCGCACGCGGCGTAGTGGCAGGGGCGGCTCGACGACGGCCTGTAGCGCCCGGATCGCGCCGGGCAGGTCCACGGCCTCCCAGCCGGCGAGCGGCGTGAGCGAGCGGCCCTGGCCCTCGACGAGGAGCACGGGACGGCCGGCGCGCGTGATCAGCCACGTGGTGGGGATGCGCGCGGCGGCCGCGCGCTGGCCGTCGCGCCGCGTGAGCGTGAACACGCGGCCCCACAGGTTCGCGGGATCGGCGATGGTCACGAGCACGTGGGGCTCGGCGCGGCGGGTCGGCGTCTCCAGCTCGCGCAGCGTGTCCTCGAGCGCGTATTGCTCGCCGGAGAGGCCCTCGACGAAGTAGCCGCGCACGACCTCGCCGCCGTACTCCATCCTCAGCAGCGTGTGACGCAGCGTGGACCAGTCGCCCTGCGCCAGCTCGCGCGAGAGCACGCCGTGGCGGGCCAGCAGCAGGTGAGCGCGCGCCTCCTCGCGTTCTTCCGGCGAGAGTCCTTCTTCTTCCGCCAGCGCGCTCCAGCGGCCGATGACGGGCAGCCGGGCCAGCGGCGCCCGCCGCGCGCCGCGCCGAGGCCTGCGCCGCGACGCGCCGGGCGGCGCCGCGCGAGGGGCGGCGACACCCGCGGCAATCGCGCTGAACGTGTCGGGCGTGACGAGCCCGGCCCAGAACAGCTCCCAGAGCGCGCTCAGCGTCGCCGCGGTGTCGAGCCCCGCGACCTTGGCGAGGTCCTGGGCGAACGAGGCGCCGCGCAGCTGCAGATGCAGCAGCACGTTCTTCACGCGCGGGTCCAGCTCCGCCCGCGGCGTCGGCGCCGGACGCAGCCAGCCGGCGTTCTCGCGCAGGGCCAGGCCGACGCGGCCGGGGCGCGCGGCGGCCGTCTCGCGCGGCTCGAACACGGTCCAGACGATCTCGCCCGCCAGGCCGAGCCGATCGAGCCACTCGCGCTGATAATCCTCCACGCGCGGGACGACGAGATCCTGCTCCCAGACGCGCGCGGGAAAGTCCTCGCCCTGGAGCAGCTCGACGGCGGCGAGCACGCCCGTCGGACCGGCGAGCCGGTGATCGGGATGCAGGTGGTGGCGCCGCAGCAACATCGCCGAGAACTGCTCGGCCGTCGCCACCGGACGCGGCAGCCGGCGCGCGTGTACCTGCCGCCGCTGCACTTCTTCCAGCACCGCGATGTGGACGTACTGTGGGCCCGGCGCGCCCGCGAGGAACTCGCCGCGGCGCACGACGCCGCGCGCGGTGAGCCGATCCAGGGTGGCGACGGCCTCGTCACGCGAGATGCCGTAGCGCTCCGCCAGCCAGTCGGCGCCGACGGGGCCACGCGTGCGCAGCAGGCGCAGCGCGACGCGCTCGAGCCCGGCATCCGTGGCCAGGGCCGCGTAGTGCATCGCGTCCGCCGTCGGGATCCACGCCCGGCGCCCGCCCGCGAACTCGGCCTCGGTGATGCGCCGCTCGGCGCGCAGGGCGTCGATCAGCGTATCGGCGTCGGCGGCGCTCCGCTCCGCGATCTCCTGGCGCGTGAGGTCGCCGAGGTCATCGAGGATCGCCGCCAGCTCGTTGGCGTCGCGCGCGCGGCGGTCCGGCGCCGTCTTCTGCAGCTCGGCCTCGACGCCGGCGACGACCTTGGGATCCAGCGGCCCCGGCGCCACCGTCCACGCCTTGCGCATCGAGACGGCGTCGCTGCGCCGTTCTTCGGCGTGGCCGGCGTCGAGGTACGCCCAGTCCCAGGCGAGCAGCAGCGGGTAGACGAACGGCGAGGGCAGCGGCGTGTCCACGTGCCGCGTCCACATCTCGCCGTCGTGCAGGCGCGCGAGGATGCGCTTGAAGCGCGGCACGTCCAGCGCGTCCTCGAAGCACTCGCGCAGCGTCTCGGCCACCACGGGGAAGTCGGGCAGGCCGCCGACGGCCTCCAGCAGCGCGTCGGCCTTCAGGCGCATCAGGTAGGCGGGCGTGCGCTGTCCTTTATATGTGCGCGGGATGAAGAGCGAGCGCACGGCCGCGTGCCGGAAGCGCGTGCCGAAGAGCGGCGAGCCGATCAGCGCGCGGCCGAGCAGGTCGTCGACTTCTTCCGGGGTCACCAGCGTGGCGAGCCGCTCGGGGCTGGTGGGCGGGATCTGGCCGGGCGCGAAGGACAGCAGCAGGCCGTCGTCCACGTGCGCGGCCTCGGCCACCAGGCCGTACGCGCGGCGCACCTTTTCCTTGAGGGCCATGCCCCAGGCGCCGTTGATCCGCATGCCGAAGACGGAGTGGATCATGGCGTGGCGGCCGCCCATCTCGTCGGCGAACGACTCGACCACGATGCCCTGATCGTCCGGCACGCCGTCGAGCACCTCGCCGGCCTTCACGAGCCAGGCGCGCAGCGCGGCGGCCGCCCGCGGCTCGAGGCCGCATTCACGCTGCGCCCAGTCGGCGAAGTCCGGATCGTCCACGCGCCCGGCGGCGTCGCGGCGCAGGCGCCCGACGGCGAGGCCGAGGTCGAACGAGCGCGACGGGTGCTCGCCCTTCCAGAACGGGATCGTGGGCGACATGCCGTGGGCGTCTTCCACCAGCACGCGGTCGGCGCGCACCTTCTGGATCTTCCACGCGTTGGAGCCGAGCAGGAAGACGTCGCCCGGCAGCGACTCGGTGACGAACTCCTCGTCGAGCGTGCCGACCTTCAGATCTGTCTCGGCCACGTAGACGTCGTAGAGCCCGGCGTCCTGGATGGTGCCCCCGGAGGTCAGGGCGAGGAAGCGCGTCCCGCGGCGAGCGTGCAACCGGTCATTCACTCGATCCCAGAGCACACGCGGCGCCACGCCCTTGACCTCGTGGGGCAGGGGCTCGGCCACCGAGCGCACGACCTCGCGAAACGTCTCGCGCGTCAGCGTCCGATACGGCGCCGCGTTGATGAAGCGCTTCCAGAGCGCGTCGGTGTCGATCGACTCGGCGGCCACCGCCGCCACGATCTGCTGGGCCAGCACGTCGAGCGGCGCGTTGAGCATGGTCATGCGGTCGAGCGTCCGCTCGTGAATCGAGCGCACGACCGCCGCCGCCTCCACCAGCTCCTCGCCCTTGGTCACCACGATGCGGCCCTTGGACACCCGCGAGAGCGCGTGGCCGGCGCGGCCCACGCGCTGCAGCGCGGCCGCCACGTTGCGCGGCGACTGCAGCTGGACGACGAGGTCGATGGCGCCGACGTCGATGCCCAGCTCGAGCGAGGACGTGGCCACCAGCGCCTTGAGCTGGCCGTCCTTGAGCCGGTTCTCGGCCTCCAGCCGCGCGCGGCGCGAGAGCGAGCCGTGGTGCGCGGCGACGCGGCCGTCCACGATGCGGTCGTTCAGGTCGCGCGCCAATCGTTCGGCGGATCGGCGGCTCTGGGCGAAGACCAGCGTCGTGCGGTGCGCCTGCACCAGCTCGGCCACCTGCTGCAGCGTCGCGTCCCACACCGTGTCGCTGGTCGCGGTGAGGAAGTCGTCGACCGGCGAGACCACGGCCACGTCGAGGTCGCGCGAGAAGCCGGCGTCCACGATCACGGGCTCGCGCGCGGTGGCGCCGGTGACAAACGCCAGCGCCTCCTCGACCGGGCGCACGGTGGCCGAGCAGCCGATGCGCTGCGGCCGCGGCTCGCCGGCCTCCTGCACCAGCGCCTGCAGCCGCTCGAGCGAGAGCGCCAGGTGGGCGCCCCGCTTGCTGCCGAGCAGCGCGTGGACCTCGTCCACGATGACGAAGCGCGCGCGCGACAGCGCCGGGCGGAAGCCGGCCGAGGTCAACAAGATGTAGAGCGACTCCGGCGTCGTGATGAGGATGTGCGGCGGCCGCCGCGTCATGGCCTGCCGCTGCGCCGCCAGCGTGTCGCCCGTGCGGACGGCCACGCGGACCTCGGGCAGGTCGAGCCCCTGCGCCTCGGCGGCGGCGCGGATTCCGGCCAGCGGCGCACGCAGGTTCTTCTCGATGTCGTTGTTCAGCGCGCGCAGGGGCGAGATGTAGACGACGTAGACGCGGTCCTCGAGCCGGCGCTCCAGCCCGAGGCGGTGCAGGTGGTCGAGCGCCCACAGAAACGATGCCAGCGTCTTGCCGGAGCCCGTCGGCGCGACGACGAGCGTGTCGCGTCCGGAGGCGATCGCGTCCCAGCCGTCGCGCTGAGGGGGCGTGGCCTCGGTGAAGGTCGCGTCGAACCAGCTACGGACGAACGGCAGGAACTCGGGCATGTCCGCCCATTGTACCCGGCGCGCCCAGGGCGATCAGGCGGCGGAGACGCGCAGGGGAACCGAGCGCGTGAGCGCGCCCTGGAGATAGACCGCGGTCACCCCCGAGGCCCAGTACTTCGCCGCATCGCGGCTGGACTGGGTCGTCTCGCGATCCGTGCGACGGGGCTCCGCCCGGGTGATGGGGACGAAGACCAGCCACACCTGCCAGCGGCCATCGTCGCGCTCGCGCCCCCAGACCTGGGCGACATAGGCGTTTTCGTCCACGCCGCCGACGAGCATCGGGTACTCGCGTAGCATCTCGGCCATGCGTGCAGGCGGCTGCAATCCCCGGGCCGGCCAGTCCCCGCTACAATGCGCGCGATGCGGATCGTCTCGATCGGCGGTGGCCCGGCCGGACTCTACTTCGCGATCCTCATGAAGCAGGCCGACCCGGCGCACGAGATCGTCGTCGTCGAGCGCAACGGCGCCGACGACACCTTCGGCTTCGGCGTCGTGTTCTCCGACGCGACGCTCGACAACTTCCGGGCGGCCGACCGCGAGACCCATACCGCCATCACGCAGGCCTTCGCGCACTGGGACGATATCGACACGCACTACGGCGGCCAGATTCTCAGGTCCACGGGCCACGGCTTCGCGGGCATGTCGCGCCAGACGCTGCTGACCATCTTACAGACGCGCTGCGCCGCGCTCGGCGTCACCCTCCGCTTCTCGACGGAGGTGGACGACCTCGCGCGCTATGCCGACGCCGACCTCGTGCTGGCCGCCGACGGCGCCAACTCCTGGGTGCGTGCGACCCACGCGGACCGGTTCGGCCCGCAGATCGACTGGCGGCCGAACCGCTTCGTCTGGCTCGGCACGACGTTCCCGTTTCCCGCCTTTACCTTCATCTTCAAGGAGGACGCCCACGGGCTCTGGCGCGTGCACGCCTACCGTTACAACCGCGAGCACTCGACCTTCATCCTCGAGACGACGGAGGCCACGTGGCGCCGCGCCGGCCTCGACCGCGCGGACGAGGCGGCGACGGCCGCGTTCGCCGAGCGGCTCTTCGCGAGCGAGCTGGCCGGGCACCGGATCCTGACGAACCGTTCCGTCTGGCGGCAGTTCCCGACCGTGCGCAACGCGCGCTGGCACGACCGGCGCGTCGTGCTGGTGGGCGACGCCGCCCACACCGCGCACTTCTCGATCGGCTCCGGCACGAAGCTGGCGATGGAAGACGCCATCGCGCTGGCGCACCACGTCTGTGTCCGCCGCGACGTGGCGACGGCGCTGGCGGCGTACGAGGCCGAGCGGCGGCCGCTGGTGGAGGGGCTGCAGCGCGCGGCGCAGACCAGCCTCGAGTGGTTCGAGGAGACCGAGCGCTATCACGGCCGGCTCGAGCCCTTGCAGTTCGCCTACAGCCTGCTCACACGCAGCCTCCGCGTGAGCCACGAGAACTTGAGGACACGCGACCCGAAGCTCGTGGCGGCGGTGGAGGACTGGTTCGCCGCGCGTGCGGCCGCCCAGAGCGGCCGAGCCGTCGTTACGGCGCCGCCGATGTCGATGCCGTTCCGGCTGCGCGAGGTCGTGCTCGACAACCGGCTGGTCGCCGACAGCCCGGCCGCGCCGGGGAGCGTCGGCCTCGTGGTGCTGACGGCGCTCGACCAGCCGCGACGGCAGGGCGCCAGGCTCGGCCTGCGCCTCGCCGGCGACTTCGCGACGGGGGCACGGGCGGCCGTGGAATCCGGCATCGACGTTCTCGAGCTGGACGTCGCGGACGATCCGCGAGCGACGCTTTCCGCGTTCGATGCCGCGCGCGGCGTCTGGCCAATGGCGCGGCCGATCGCCGTCCGGCTCGCCGCCGGCGAGGACGCCGATGCGCTCGTGGAGCTGGCGCGCGTCCTCGCGGCGCGTGGCTGCGACCTGCTGAGTCTCGCCGCCGGACGCGATGCGGCGGCCGACCTCGCCGCGATCGCGCTCAGCGATCGCATCCGTCACGAGGCCGGCATCCCCACGCTCGTCGGCGCCGGCGTGGACACGCGCCCCGACGCCGACTCGGTGCTGGCCGCCGGACGCGCCGATCTCTGCCTGATCCGGCCGAGCCGCGTCCCCTCACTGGCATCCGCGATGCAGCGGCCACTCTGGGCTTGACGCGGGGAGGACACCATGGCTCAGACGGCGGCGGACGTATTGATCGAGACCTTGCTGGACTGGGACGTGGAGGTCGTCTTCGGCCTGCCCGGCGACGGCATCAACGGGATCATGGAGGCGCTGCGCACGCGCCAGGATCGGATCCGCTTCGTGCAGGTGCGTCACGAAGAATCCGCGGCGTTCATGGCGTGTGGCTACGCGAAGTTCACCGGACGCCTCGGCGTGTGCCTGGCGACGTCGGGTCCCGGCGGCATCCATCTGCTGAACGGCCTCTACGACGCCAAGCTCGACGGCCAGCCCGTGCTCGCGATCACCGGACTGCCGTATCACGACCTCATCGGCACCCACACGCAGCAGGACGTCGAGCTCGACCGCCTCTTCATGGACGTGTGCAAGTACAACGCGCGCGTCATGGGCCCCTCGCACGTCGAGAACGTCGTCGACCTCGCCTGCCGCACGGCGCTGACCTACCACGGGGTCGCGCACGTCACGATCCCGGTGGACGTGCAGGAGATGAAGGCCGACAAGCTGCGCTCCAAGCGCAACGTCCCGCACCACACCTCCGACGTCGCGGCGCGCAGCGCGCGGCTGCCGGCCGACGAGGATCTGCGACGCGCCGCCGAGCTCCTGAACGTCGGCAGCAAGGTGGCGATCCTCGCCGGGCGCGGAGCGCTGGGCGCCGGGGACGAGCTCGAGCGCGTGGCCGATCTGCTGGCGGCGCCGATCGTCAAGGCGCTGCTCGGCAAGGCGGTGGTGCGAGACGACAGCCCCTACACGACGGGCGCCATCGGGCTGCTCGGCACGCGCCCGTCGCAGGAGGCGCTGGAAGCGTGCGACACGCTGCTCATCGTCGGCACCTCCTTTCCGTACATCGAGTACTACCCGAAGCCCGGCCAGGCGAGCGGCGTGCAGATCGAGCTGGACCCGATGCGGATCGGCCTCCGCTATCCGGTGGACGTCGGCCTCGTCGGCGACAGCCGGCGCACGCTGACGGCGCTCCTGCCGCTCCTGGCCCGCAAGGGCGATCGCGCGTTTCTCGAAAAGACCCAGCGAGGCATGAAGGAGTGGAACGCGGTGATGGATGCGCGCGCCGCGCGTCGCGACGTTCCGATGAAGCCGCAGGTCGTCGCCGCCGAGCTGGGCCGGCGGCTGCGCGACGATGCGATCGTGGCCTGTGACAGCGGCACCATCACCTCGTGGTGGGCGGGTCACATCCCCGCGCGCCGCCGCCAGCTGCACTCCGTGTCCGGCAACCTCGCCAGCATGGCCTGCGGGCTGCCGTACGCCATCGCCGCCCAGCTCGCGTATCCCGACCGCCAGGTGATCGCCTTCGTCGGCGACGGCGGCCTGTCGATGCTGATGGCCGAGCTGGCCACGTGCGTGCGCTACCGGCTGCCCGTGAAGGTGGTCGTCATCAAGAACAACACGCTCGGCCAGATCAAGTGGGAGCAGATGGTCTTCCTCGGCAACCCCGAGTACGGCTGCGACCTGCAGCCGATCGACTTCGCGATGGTCGCCGAGGCGTGCGGCGCCACCGGCCTCACCGTCGAGGACCCGGCCCAGTGCGGCAAGGTGCTGGACCGCGCGCTGGGCACGCCGGGACCGGTGGTGGTGCAGGCCGTGGTGGATCCCTTCGAGCCGCCGCTGCCACCGAAGATCACCCTCGAGCAGGCGGCCAAGTTCGCCCAGGCGCTCGTCCGCGGCGAGCCCAACCGCGAGAAGATCGCGCTCACCGTGCTCCGCGACCGCGTGCGCGAGGTCGTCTAGCGATGAAGTCCACCCTGCTCGACGCCACGGGCCCGCGGACCTGGGCGCTGATCTTCGACAAGGGCGACGAGCCGGTGGCCGGGCTCACGGCCTTCGCCAAGGCGCAGAAGCTCGGCGCCGCGCAC
>Ga0137415_10006012_pt1 | contig 12010 bp, 10 predicted proteins | sample CZODoug3_1_1_16f_FD_183082 | JGI IMG/M metagenome (GOLD analysis project Ga0137415, IMG submission 183082) | Vadose zone soil fungal communities from Angelo Coast Range Reserve, California, USA - CZODoug3_1_1_16fungal (Hybrid Assembly) | ecosystem: Environmental > Terrestrial > Soil > Vadose...
TCCTCGTCGCCGGGCTCTTCGAATACAACTTCGGAGACACCGAAGTGCTCCTGATGGCCCTCTCGCTGATGGCGCTTCCGTTCGTCGTCGAGCGCGGCCTCGGGCCCCTGGCGCCCGACGCCCCCGACGATCAGCGCCGCCGGGCCCCGTCCTTTCTCACCAGGCAGTTCTCGAGGACGAGCGCGTCGAGCTGGCTGCGCCGGAACGTCTCGTAGGCCTCGCGCGGCGTGTTGACGATCGGCTCGCCCCGCAGGTTGAAGGACGTGTTGAGCAACACCGGGACCCCGGTCGCCGCGCCGAACCGATCGATCAGATCGTAGTATCGCTCGTTCCCGTCGCGCACGACGACCTGGAGCCGGCCGGTCCCGTCGACGTGGGTGACGGCGGGGATCGCCTCGTGCTGGGCCGGCTTGATCGGGACGACCAGGAGCATGAAGCGGCTCGGATACTGGCGCTCGACTCCGGGGGCATCGACGAACCGCGCCGCGGCGGGCGCGAGCACCGACGGGGCGAACGGCCGATAGGGCTCCCGATACTTGATCTTGGTGTTCACGATGTCCTTCATCTCCGCCCGGCGCGGATCGGCCAGGATCGAACGGTGGCCGAGCGCGCGAGGGCCCCATTCGGCGGCGCCGTGGAACCACCCGACCACCGCGCCACCGGCGAGGGCTTCGGCCGTCCGCGCGACGAGCGCGTCGTCGTCGAGCCGCTCGTACGCGATGCCTTCCTCGTCGAGGAAGGCGCGAACCTCGTCCTCGCCGTAGCGAGGGCCCCAGAATCCGTGCTCCATGATGAACGAGCGGGGTTTGCCGAGCAGCGCGTGATGGACATAGAGCGCGGCGCCGACGGCGCCGCCGGCGTCTCCCGCCGCCGGCTGCACGTAGAGCTCGCGGAAACCCGACTCCCGCAGGATGCGCCAGTTGGCGACGCTGTTGAGCGCGACGCCTCCGGCCAGGCAGAGCCGGGTGAGCCCGGTGTCGCGCTGGAGCGCCCGGGCCATGTTGACCACGAGCTCTTCGGTGACGACCTGGATGCTGGCGGCGATGTCCGCATAGTGCTGATTGCGGCGCGCGCGCTCGGTAAAGTCCGCCGGCTTGGGGCCGAAGTACGAGGGATAGCCGGAGGCCTCCGTGAAGAACGGAGCGTTGACCGGGCGAGGCTCGCCGAAGAGCTCCACGAAGCGCTTGCCGTACGGCAATGTCGCCGAGCGGTGGAACGTGAAATAGTCGAGGTCCAGGCGAAAGCCCCCGTCCCCCGCCATCTGCACGAGCCTGCGCACCTCATCGACGTAGCGCGGCTGCCCGTAGGGCGCCATCCCCATGACCTTGTACTCGCCTTCGTTGACCTCGAAGCCGAGGAAGGCCGTGAAGGTCGAATAGAGGAGCCCGATCGAGTGCGGGAAGCGCACCTCTCGCGTGAGCCGGAGCTCGGTGCCCTTCCCGTGTCCCACCGTCGCGGTGGCCCACTCCCCGACGCCGTCCACCGTCATCAACGCCGCCTCCTCGAAAGGCGAGCAGAAGAAGGCACTGGCCGCGTGAGAGAGGTGGTGCTCGGAGAAGAGGATCTTGCTACGCGGGACCCCGACACGCTCGGCGATGGCCGCGCTGACCCAGAGCTTGTCGGTGAGCCAGGTCTTCATGGCGCTGCGGAAGACGCGCGCCCCGCGCGGGTAGGTCCCGAGCGCGGTCAATAAGATGCGCTCGAACTTGCGGAATGGCTTCTCGAAGAAGACGACGTAGTCGAGGTCGGCCGCTTCGATGCCGGCCGCCGCCAACACGTGGCGAATCGCGTGGTATGGGAATTCGGGATCGTGCTTCTTGCGCGTGAATCGCTCTTCCTCGGCTGCCGCCACCAGTTGGCCGTCGCGGAGGAGCGCGGCGGCCGCGTCGTGGAAGTAGCAGGAGATGCCCAGGATGTACATGCCGCGTCAGTATTGCCGGCCGGCCGCCGGCAGCGTGGGCTCCGTCGGTGGCCGGTCCGTCCAGAGCCCGGTGGCGCCGCGCGAGACGGCCCCGAACCGCCCGCGCAGCAGTCGAGCGCCGAGCGCGAAGGGGGGAGTGACGACGAAGTAAACGACGAGCAGGACCAGCCGCGCCTGAAAGTCTCCGATGGCGTGGGCGATGGGCATCCACCGTGCCCACACCCAACCGAGGATCGCGAACAGTCGTCCCACCGCTAGAACACCGCGTAGATGAACGGCGCGATCGCGCTACTGTACGCGAGGATGAGCATGACCGAGGTCGCGAGCAGGACGAGCACCATCGGGATCAGCCACCACAGACGGACCACCCAGAGGAAACCGATCAGCTCGCCGGCGACGAGCAGCCGCGCCCGCACCTTGGCGATCAAGTTCGGCGTCCGATCAGGATGAAGAACCCGCCCTCTCGACCTTGCGTCAGGATCCAGCCGGCCTGGGCCAGCGCGTGATCGATCCCGCGCCCCGGAGCGTGCTGTTCGAACAGGCGCTCGGCGGGCGTGAGGCGCTCACCCAGATTGATCTTCGGCAGCGAGTTGACGTACTCCACGCCGTTGTCCTTGAACCAGCGGAGCACGTCGCCGACGCTGAAGGTCTTCTCGTGGGGATGGCAATACTGGTCCATGAACCAGATGCGTTTCTTCTCGTCGCCGAAGGTCATCCGACGGATGACGAAGTCGAGCCACAGAAAGCGTCGGTTCGTCAGCCGGAAGATCCGCTTCCGAGCGTTCAGGAGGAGTCGCCCGTAACGGTTGTAGAGTCCGACCACGATGTGCCCACCTCGCTTGACGAGCCGCACGAGCTGAGCGAAGCCGAGCTCGGCGTCCGCCGTGTGATGCAGCACGCCGTTCGAGAAGACGTAATCGAAGCTCTGCTCTCGGAAGGCCAGCCGGAAGAGGTCCATCTGGACGAACCGGGCGGAGCCCAGCTGGAACCGCTCGCTGAACGCCTGCCCCTTGCGCAGGGAGTTGTACGACAGGTCGATGCCGACGACCCGGCGCTCCATCAGCGAGAGGAAGTTGACCAGCTGGCCGGTGCCACAGCCCGCATCCAGGACTCGCGCCGACCAAGGGACCTGCCGATCCAGGAGCTGCATGTAGATGCCGCGCCCGGCCTTGTCGGCCAGGTCGAAGGGCGTCTCGACCTCCTCGTAGCCGGGGAACGAGCACGCTTCGTAGAACTGGCGAACTCGGTGGGCTACCTCGTCGACGTTCTTCGAGCCCATGCGCTTGCGGCGCAGTTTACGATACTCGTCCCGGCCTCGACTACTGCCGAAATTCGTTCGCGGGCGCCGGGCGGCCTCGGTCGAGCCCGGTCACCCGCGGTCCGGACTTGTTCCCCGAAGCGTCGACGGGATAGGATCGGGCTGACGTTCGTGGCCGGTGCCGGCATGCGGCTCCCGAGTCGTGCAGGAGGCGGGAGGGAATCCTGAGGCGGTTCGCTTGAAGGCGGTCGCGGTTCGTCTGATCGTGCTCGGCCTCGGTTTCGTCGTGGCCACGCTCCTGGCCGAGACCGCCGTCCGCTTGATCGCGCCTCAGCCTCTCCAGCACATTCAGCTCGACGACCAGCTCTACTTCGTGAATCGTCCGGGCGCCCGATTCCGCTACGCGAAAGAGGGCGAGTACGCCGTCGATATCGTCTACAACGCGTGGGGCTATCGAGGTCCGATTCCCGGTCCCAGCCCGGCACCGGATACCACGCGGATCCTGCTCATCGGCGACAGCCAGACCGAAGGCCTCCAGGTCCGCTACGAAGAGACCTACGGTGCGGTCCTCGGACGGGCTCTGGAGGGAGCTCTGCCTGGCCGGCGGTTCGAGGTTGTCAATCTGGGGGTCTCGGCGTACGGAACGCACCAGGAGGTGCTCACGCTTCGGCGTTATGGTGCGCGGGTGCGACCCTGCTGGGTCGTGCTCGGGCTCTATCCGGGCAACGACCTGTTCGACAACGTTCGTTGGCCTCTCGTCGTGGACGATGCCGATGGCATCAGGCTGGTCGAGCACCGCTTCTCGTTCGCGAGGCGTCTCTGGCTGGGCATCAAGATCCGGCTGGCCAGCGTCAGTCACCTCTACACGCTCTCTGCGGCGCAGCTGAAGGCGCTGCTCTCGCGACCTCTGCTCACTCGAGTCGGCGTCCTCGAGCCCGCGGCGCCCGACGTGGAGATGTCGTCACGCCCAATGCGGGTCACGGAGCAGTTGCTGCGGCTCGCGCGAGACGGCGCGCGCAACCTGGACGCGCGGCTCGTCGTGCTCGTGATTCCCGAGCGAAGCCAGGTGATGCGCGCGGAAGGCTCGCCGCCGACGGGTCTCGACGATATTGAGCAGCATTTTATCGCCTGGTTCGCGCGCGAAGGGATCTTGCACGTGGAGGCTCTGGCCTCGCTGCGCGGCGCCTTACGACGAGGTGAGGACGTGTTCTTCCAGAGGGACGGCCATCTGAATGCCGCCGGTCATCGGGTGGTGGGCGAGCTGCTCGCCCGCCAGCTGGCCCCACTGCTCGGGCGCGAGCCGAGCGGGTACTCGGGTGCGTGCACCGGAGAATTGTCGGTGCGGGAGGCGCCGACTCGCTGAGAGAGTCGCCGCCCGGGCGCGGCGGAGGTCGCCCGCGAGCCTAACGCCTCAGCTACGCGAGTGACGGGCGCGGTCGTAGCGGCCGAGGACCTGACCGAGCGTCTCGGCCTGGATCAGGCCCTGGGACTTCATGGCCTGGAAGACATCGCCCCACTTCCGCCCTCCCCGACGCTCCACCGCGATCTGCTCGAGCGTCATCCGGGTGGCGCCGTTGGCGGACGTGTTCTGAGCCTCGAAGAGCGCGGTCGCGATCCGTTTGTTACCCGGCGAGAGTGACTCGAACGCGCTCGGTGAAGGGGCTGACGCAACCTCGGGTTGCGTCGCTGATTTCGACTGGGCCTCGGCGGCCGTTCCCATCGCTGCGAAAAGCATCACGGCGCCGAGAGTCGCGACGAACGATCGTGTCATGGGACGCTCCATCTGGTTGTTCACCCGGCACATCTCGTTACCCGTTCTCGATTTCGAGTAGTGCACGGCCGATGCCAGGGGCTTTTGGAGCGAGCCCTTTTCGATTTCTCGGGGACTTAGCGGAAATCGCACACTCCCGGTCGGTGGTCGAGGAATGGACAGGCTGGCGCAGTAATTCCGGACCGATGACAAATTACGGCCAACCCAGCCACTCGCACACCCCTCGACCCATCACCCACTCGAGGTCGTCGCCCTCGAGCCACGGTAAATCCTGGGTGAAGAGGTTGACGCACGCGCGATAGGAGCACGGCATCCTCGTGAGATCCGTGCCCCAGAAGGTCCGCCGAGGACCGAACGCGTCAACCAGCCGGCGGATGTGCGCATGGAGGTCGCGGAACGGACAACGTTCGGCCCGGGGTGGCGCTCGGCGATGCCGCGAGGCGCGTCGCGGCTGCTTCTTCCAGTGCGCCACGAGTGCCCGGCTTCCGGGCACTCGATCGCGAGCCGTCCCATCACCGCGAAGCGCTTGGGATGCAGCCGCGCCGCCGCGAGCCCCAGGTCGTTGCGGTCGCCTTCCCACGAGGGCGGAACGATCACGACCCGGCTCACCCCGGCCGTGTCCCTCTCGGCCAGCAGCGTGTCCTTGGTGACCGGATACGGCTTCTGCGCGCGGCGCCCCGCCCGGCGGCCACGGACGGTCCGGCGTGTCCGCGCCCCCGATGTGTACCTGCGAATCGACGATGAGCATGCCCGAGTCCTTTGTTTCGCTGCCCGTTGGGATTGAGTGACTGCGCGCCGTCGAATGGCTATTATCGTGGCCTCGCTTCTCACGTCACGCGTCTGGGAGATTGGAATGGGTGAGGGTCGCGGCAGCACCGGCTCGACGCGCAGAGACTTCTTGAGGACCGGCGGGATGCTGGCAGCCGGGATGAGCGTCGCGCCGCTCCTCGCGGCCTGCGCCACCGTCGGGGCACCCGGTCCCATTACCAGCGTCGAGGAGATCAGCATCGCGGAGATCCAGGCGGCGATGACGGCGGGCCGTCTCGACGCCGAGTCGCTGGTGCAGATGTACCTCGCGCGAATCCAGGCCATCGACCGCAGCGGCCCCACCCTGCGCTCCGTTCAAGAGATCAATCCCGACGCGCTCCCGATCGCGCGAGCCCTCGACGAGGAGCGGAAGGCCGGGCGGTCGCGCGGCCCGCTGCACGGCGTTCCAATCTTGTTGAAGGACAACATCGCCACCGCAGACAAGATGGAGACCACGGCGGGCGCCCTGGCGCTGGTGGGCGCGCGGCCGCGCGAAGACTCGACCATCGCGCAGAGGCTCCGGCAGGCGGGCGCGATCATCCTCGGCAAGGCTTCGATGAGCGAGTGGGCGTACTTCAAGTCGACCCCGAGCTCGAGCGGGTGGAGCGCACGCAGCGGCCAGGCGCGGAATCCCTACGCGCTCAATCGCACACCGTGCGGATCCAGCTCGGGCTCCGCGATCGCGGTGGCGGCGAACCTGGTCACGGTGTCGATCGGCACCGAGACGGATGGGTCGATCATCTGCCCCGCCGGCGTGAACGGCGTGGTGGGCATCAAGCCGACGGTGGGGCTCACGAGCCGCGCGGGCGTGATCCCGATCTCGGTGACGCAGGACACCGTGGGCCCGTTCGGGCGCACGGTCGCGGACGCGGCGGCCGTGCTCGGCGCGCTCGTCGGCGTCGATGCGCGCGATCCGGCGACGCAGGTGAGCGGGGGCAAATCGCAAACCGACTACGCCAAGTACCTCGAGCTCAACGGGCTTCGCGGGGCCCGCATCGGTGTCCCGCGCGAGGGTTACTTCGGCTACAGCCCGAAGGCCGACGCGATCGTCGATCAGGCGATCGAGTCCTTGCGCAACGGCGGCGCGACGATCGTCGATCCGGTGAAGATCCCCAACTTCGACCGCGCGGCGCTCACCTCCGCCGAGCTCATCGTGCTCTTCTACGAGTTCAAGGCCGGGGTGAACGCGTATCTGGCGAGCGTGGCGCCGGGAGCGCAGGTGCGGACGCTCGATGACGTCATCGAGTTCAACAAGCGCAACGCCCGCGAAAACATGCCGTACTTCGGGCAGGAGCTTCTCGTGCGCGCCCAGGCGAAGGGCGATCTGACGGAAGCCGAATACCTCGAGGCGCTGGAGAAGTGCCGCCGTCTGGCCGGCAAGGAAGGCGTGGACGCGATCATGGACGAGCTGCAGCTCGATTCGCTGATCGCGCCCACGACGACGCCAGCGTGGCCGGTCGACCTGGTCAACGGCGATCAGTTCCGCGGCAGCAGCGCCAAGAGCGCCGCGCTGGCCGGCTATCCGCTCGTCAGCGTTCCGGCGGGCGCCGCGCAGGGGCTGCCGATCGGGATCACGTTCATGGGGCGCGCCTGGAGCGAGCCGACCTTGATCAAGCTCGCGTACGCGTTCGAGCAGGCGACGAAGGCGCGCCGTCCACCCCAGTACAACCCCTCGACGCCGTAGGGGATCGACCATGCGCGCCGTGATCTGTCGAGCGTGGGGCGAGGTGGACGACCTCAGGGTCGAGGAGGTGTCCACCCCGACTCCGGGGCCGGATGACGTGCTGATCGCCGTGAAAGCGACCGCCGTGAACTACGCGGACGCCTTGATGACCGCCGGGCGCTACCAGACGAAGCCGGATCTCCCGTTCAGCCCCGGGCTCGAGACCGCGGGCGTCGTGGCGGCGTGCGGTCAGCGGGTGACTCGGCTCAAGCCCGGCGATCGCGTGATGGCGATTCTCGCGTACGGTGGGCTCGCCGAGATGGCCGTGGCACCGGCGGCCGAGACGTTCCCGATTCCCGCCGGGATGAGCTTCGAGGAGGCCGGCGCCTTTCCCGTCGCGTACATCTCGAGTCACGTCGCGATCCGCTGGCAGGGCCACCTCGAGGCCGGCGAAACGCTGCTCGTCCTGGGCGCGGCGGGCGGTGTCGGCCTCACGGCCGTCGAGATCGGCAAGGCGATGGGAGCGCGCGTGATCGCGGCGGCGAGCACCGCCGAGAAGCTCTCCGTGGCCCGTGGGCGCGGCGCCGACGAGCTCGTCAACTACTCGACGGAGAAGCTCACCGACCGGGTCATGGCGCTGACCGACGGCAAGGGTGCCGACGTGTGCTTCGATCCGGTCGGCGGCGATCTCTTCGACGCGGCGCTCTCGGCGCTCGGCTGGGGCGGCCGCATCTTGATCGTGGGCTTCGTGGGCGGGGTCCAGCAGATTCCCGCGAACCGGCTGCTGGTCAAGAACCGGGCCGCGCTCGGTACCTCGCTGCGCTACTTCCGCTGGCACGCGCCCGACAAGCTCCGCCGATCCGTCGACGAGCTCCTGCGCTGGTACGACGAAGGGAAGCTCAAGCCGTGCATCTCGCATCGGCTGCCGCTCGAGAAGAGCGTCGAGGCGATCCGCCTGCTGACCGATCGCCGCGCGTACGGCAAGATCGTCGTCGTCCCGGGCTTGCGCGGCGATTGACGATGCAGATCCAGGTCCGCGAGCACGGCCGGCACGTCGTGGTCCTCACCATCGACAACCAGCCGCGGCTCAACGCGATGTCGCGCCAGATGATGGCGGACCTTGCCCGGCTCTGGGACGAGCTCGACCGCGGGAGCTGCCGCTGCATCGTCCTCACGGGCGCCGGGACGCGCGCCTTCAGCGCGGGCGCGGACCTGAGCGGCGATCTCTCCGCCGCGCCCGAGACCGCCAAGGTCGTCAGCCACGCGCTGCTCAAACATCACGTGTTCTCGAAGCCGATCGTCGCGGCCGTCAACGGCGACTGCGTCGGGGGCGGCGTCGAGCTCTTGCTCTCCACCGACGTGCGTGCGTCGGCGCCTCACGCGCGCTTCGGGCTGCCGGAGGTGCGGTGGTCGATCTACCCGTTCGGCGGCGCGACGGTGAAGCTCGTCCAGCAGATCGGCTACGTCCACGCCATGGATCTGCTGCTGACCGGCAAGCTCGTCGACGCGGCCGAGGCTCTACGCCTGGGGCTCATCAACCGCGTCGTTCCGGCGGAGGGTCTCATGGCCTGGGCGCTCGAGACCGCCGAGGTGATCGCCGCGAACAGCCCGGCGGCGGTGCAGGCGGTCAAGCGCCAGATCAGCTCGACGATCGCCGAGCATGCGCTCTCGCGCGAGGCGCTCGAGCAGGAGCTCGGTGACCGCGTGCGCGCGAGCGCCTATTTCCAGGAGGGCGTCGCCGCGTTTCGCGAGAAACGACGGCCGAGGTATGAGTGATGGACGTGGGGGGGATATGAGTGACGTGGGGGGCCCCGAAATGGCCCCCCACACCCCCCAGCGCTTGCGAGCGCCCCGGCTTTGCCGGGGCGCAGCGGGTGTCACCGGTCTACAACCGCGCGTAACGGCACAGCGGGTTCACCGGTCTACAACAGGGCGTAGCGGTGCTCTAGGTGACGCCTCTGCGTAAGCCGCGGGCGCCGAAGAGGAGCAGGGCTGCCGCGACCCAGGCGAGCGCGCCGTCGAACAGGAACGCGCCGGGAATACTGACCGCGGCCAGGGCACCGCTCGCGAGCGGGCTGGCCGCCGTGCCGATCTGAAGCCCCAGACCCAGCCAGCCGAACGCGGCGCCGCGATGCTCGGCGGGCACGATGGCGGCCCCCAGCGAGTACGTCAGCGTGATCGCGGCCCCCAGGCAGAGTCCGGTGAGCAGCCGCAGCACGAGGAGCATCGGCCAGCCGCGCGGCAGCGCCATGGCCGCGCAGAGCGGACCGCCGATCAGCAGCCCGATCAGCAAGATACGCGCGGCGGGCACCTCGCGCGCGAGCCGCGCGGCGACGTTGGCCGAAGTCGTCGCGGCGATCGCGCCGATCGAGACGATCGCGCCCGAGATGGCCGCGATCTTCTCGATGCCGGGCAGGTGGGCGACTTGCAGCGGAATCAGGAGCGCCAGGCCGCGGTCGATGAACTGCGCCACGAACAGCAGCGCCATCACCGTCGCGAAGTGAGGGTACTTGAACACGTCGCTGAGTGGCATCTTCGATGCCGGCTGGCGCTGGGCTCCCGCGCCTGGTGAAACCTCCTGGAACAGCACGATCAGTCCGATGAGCGCCACCGCGCAGAGCCCCGCCGTCGCGAAGAACGCGTAGCGGATTCCGAAGTGCGAGGCGACGTAGCCGCCGATCGCGGGCCCGACCGCGACGCTCAGGAGCTGCGCCGACTGGACCATGCCGATCGCCGCCGGCACCTTGTCCTTGGGCGCCGAGGTGGTGGCCAGTGCCATCACCATCGGCGTGAAGCCCGCGAAGAGCCCCATGATGACCCGCGCGAGGAAGAGCTGCTCGACCGAGGTCACGAGGCCCATTGCCGCGACGATGACGACGAAGCCGACCAGCGAGCGGATCAGCATCAGCTTGCGGCCGAAGCGATCGGCGAGACGGCCGAAGACCGGCGACAGGATCCCGGACATCGCCGGCGTGACTGCGGCCTGCAGCCCCGACCACAGCGCGATCTTCGCGGGATCCGTGACGCCGAGCTCGCGGATGTAGAGCGGCAGGAACGGCGAGAAGAACTGGAAGCCCACGAAGGAGATGAAGACGGTCAGGGTGAGGGCCCAGACGTTGCGCCGCCAATCGGTCGGCAGGAAGCTCCTCATGCGCCGGGGGTGTCGCGCTCGCGGGCGAGAATCTCCGCGAGCCTGAACTTCTGTACCTTGCCGGTGGCGGTCACCGGCAGCTCGTCACGCCGCAAGAGACGAAACTCCTGCGGCACCTTGAACGCGGCGAGCGCCGCCTTGCAGAAGGCGCGCAGCGCCTCGGGCTCGGCCTCGTGGCCGTCGTGGAGGACGACGACCGCCGCGAGGATCTCTTCTTTTCGGGGATCGGGGAGCCCGACGACGTACGCCTGCTCGACGGCCGGGTGGCCGAGCAGCACCTCCTCGACCTCGAGCGGCGCGACGTTGATCCCGCCGGTCTTGACCATCTCCTTGATCCGGCCGCGGAATCTGAGGCGGCCGTCGTCGCCGATCGCGCCGAGATCGCCCGTGACGAGGAAGCCCTCGGCGTCGAAGGCCGCCGCGTTCTTGTCCACGTCCTTGTAGTAGCCGGGCGTCAGATAGCCGCGCACGAGGATTTCGCCGACCTCGCCCGTCGGCAGCGGCCGCCGCGTCTCGCGGTCGACGATCCGGATCTCCATGCCGGGCAGCGGAAAGCCGACGGTGGACCGGCGCACGTCGGCCGAATCGTGCGCGTCGGTCACGCTGCAGTTGCCGTAGGTCTCGGTGAGGCCGTAGACGTTGCAGATCTCCCGCACGCCGAGATCCATCACCATCTGCATCGCCGGCGGCGGGCCGATGGCGGCGCCGGTGCGGAGCGACGACAGATCACGCCGCGCGCGCTCCGGATGCTCGGTGAGGGCCAGCGCGATGTTCGGCGTGCCGTAGTAGACCGAGCAGCGCTCGCGCTCGATCAGCGCGAGCGCGGCCCCCGCCTCCAGTGACTCCTGCAGCACGATCGTGCCGCCGTGGGTCATCACGGCGAGCAGCGCGTTCGCGCAGCCGAAGCTCCAGAAGAGCGAGATCCCCATCCACATACGGTCCGCGGAGGTCAGGTGCTGGCGCTCGCCGATGTTCCACATGTTCTCGATGAGGCCGCCGTGGGCGAGCTGGACGCCCTTCGGCGTCGACGTCGTCCCCGACGTGTAGAGGATGTAGGCGACGTCGTCGGCCTGGACAGCGCGCTGTGCGACGTCGAGCTCGGCGTCGGCCACGGCGGCGCCGAGGTCCTGGAGCGCGTCGAACGCCGTCGGTGGGCCGCCGGGCTCACCGTCGACGACGACGACGCGGGCGAGCTTCGGCAGGCGCGCGGAGCCCACGCCGCCCAGCTCGGCCAGCATGCCCAGATAGTCCTGGCCGGCGAATCGCGCGATCGTGATCAGGGTCGTGGCATCGCAGTGGTCCAGCACGTATCCGAGCTCGCGGGCGCGCGACCACGTGCTGACGGGCACGAGCGTGGCGCCGAGCAAGGCGACGGCGAAATCGATCACGAGCCACTCCGGACGGTTGCCCATCAAGAGGGCAACCTTGTCGCCCCGCCT
>Ga0137415_10006013_pt1 | contig 12008 bp, 7 predicted proteins | sample CZODoug3_1_1_16f_FD_183082 | JGI IMG/M metagenome (GOLD analysis project Ga0137415, IMG submission 183082) | Vadose zone soil fungal communities from Angelo Coast Range Reserve, California, USA - CZODoug3_1_1_16fungal (Hybrid Assembly) | ecosystem: Environmental > Terrestrial > Soil > Vadose...
AACACTAGATATAAAATGGATACTAAACCACTTACATTTCGGAAAAATATAATTTCAAAAATTGACGTTTAAAGGAAATCGATGCTGAGGAATATTCTTCGTCGTGCCGGGATCATAAAAGTGCGCGATCATTGGATCTATACAGGAAACCTGCGCTCCGGGAATATCGTGCTCGATCTGGGCGCCAATAAAGGGTTATTTTCAAAGGCAATGCATGAATCTTATGGGAGTTGTTGCTACGCAGTTGAACCCAACCCGGAGCTGTATGACGGTATCGATTATGAATTTATAACTAAATTGAATAGTGCCGTAACATCTTCCAACGGGCCGGTGGATTTTTACATCAGCGATAACGCTGAGGCGAGCAAGTCGAGATCTCATCGTCCATCCACCTTCGGCGGAATGGGTAGGATACAAGAATGGATAGAGCGTGAGAACGAGACTGCTGCGTAATTCCTATTTCCTTATCTCAGCGACTCGTCGGCGAGGTTCAGCGAAGCGCGGGCGGCGAGCGCCGTGGGCCCCGCCAGCGTCGCCCCGCTGATCCCCGTCACGGGCGAGATCGCCACCGTCACGGTGCCTGTGAAGCTCGGGACGGGATTGCCTGCGGCATCGACGGCCGTTACCTGCACCGCCGGAGTAATGGTGCCGCCCGCCGCGGTGCTCGTCGGGTTTACCGTGAACGACAGCTTGGCGGCCGGTCCCAACGTGATGTCGAAGGGCGTGCTCGTGGCGGGTGCGAGTCCGTTGGCCGTTGCCGTGAGCGTGTAACCGGTGCCAAGGGCGCCGATGCGGAGCGTGTAGAACGTGGCCACGCCCGAGGAGGCGAGTATTGCCGGCGTCCCCTCCATTGAGGCTCCGCTCGCGCCCGTCCCCGGCGTGATCGCCAGCGTCACGCTGCCGCTAAACCCGAGCGCGCGGTTGCCCAGCGCGTCCAGCGCCGTCACACGCACCGCCGGGCTGAACTCCACGCCCGCCGATATGCTGGACGGCTCCACGGTGAACACCAGCGTGGTCGCGGGGCCCGCGATCGTGAAGGTCCCGCTCGTGGCCCCCTTTAGCCCGTCGGCCGCGGCCGACAGCCGGTAGTTTGTGCCCGGGGTCGCGACGCTGAGCGTCGTGAACGCGGCTACTCCGCCGAGCGCCGCCAGCGTCGTCGTCCCCGCCAGCGCGGCCCCGGATGTGCCTGTCCCCGGGGCGATTGCCAGCGTGATGGTGCCGGCAAAGCTCGGCACGAGGTTGCCCGCGCCATCGAGCACCGACACCTGGACGCCCGGCGTGAGCGTGCTCCCCGCCGTCGTCGTTCTCGGGTTCAGGGTAAACGAGAGCTTCGCCGCCGGACCGAGGGTGATGTCGAACGGCGCGCTCGTCGCCGCGGTCAGCCCGGTGGCCGTGGCCGTCAGCGTGTAGCCTGTGCCGACCCTGTTGATGTGCAGGGTCGGCGCGCCGGAGAAGGTGGCCGTTCCCCCGATCGCCGCCAGCGTCGTCGTCCCCGCGAGCGCGGCCCCGCTGCTGCCCGTCCCCGCGGTGATCGCGAGGGTCACCGTGCCCGTGAACCCGAGCACCGGCTTGCCCCCGGCGTCGAGTGCCGTCACCTGCACCGGCGGGTTGAAGGCGGCCCCGGCCACGGTGGTCGCCGGCTGCACGCTGAAGACCAGCGCGGTGGGCACCTCGGAGATGGTGAAGCTGCCGCTCGTGGCCGACGTCAGGCCCGGAGCCTGCGCCGCCAACGTGTAGCCAGTACCGGGCGTCGCGATGCTGAGCGTCGCGAACGTGGCTATGCCACCGACGGCTGTCACCGTCGTCGTCCCCGCCAGCGTGACCCCGGGCGTGCCCGCTCCGGCGGACATCCCCACGATCACGCTGCCGGTGAAGCCCGGCACCAGATTGCCGGCGGCATCCTGGGCGGACAGTTGCACTGCCGGCGTGAAGACGCGGCCCGCCGTCGTGGTCCTCGGGTTCACGGTGAACGCGAGCTTCGTCGCCGGTCCCGCGATGATATCGACGGGCGAGCTCGTGGCGCTCGTGAGCCCGGTGGCCGCGGCGGTGAGCGTGTACGCCGTCCCGATCGTACCGATGCGGATGGTGTAGAAGCTCGCCGAACCCGTGGCCGCCGTCACGACGGTCGTCCCCGCCAGCGTCGCCCCGGCGGTGCCCGTTCCCGGCGTGATCGCCATCGTCACCGCACTTGCAAACCCGAGGGCCCGGCTGCCCAGCGCATCGAGCGCCGTCACCCGAACGGCGGGAGCGAGCGCGACGCCCACCCCGCTGGTCGCCGGCGGTTGCACGGTGAACACCAGTGTGGTCGCCGGGCCCGCGATGAAGAAGCTCCCGCTCGTGGCCGGCGTGAGCCCGGTCGCCGCGGCCGTCAGCCGGTAGCTCGTGCCGGGCGTGGCGATGCTGAGCGTCGTGAAGGTCGCGACCCCGCCCACCGCCGTCACCGTGGCGCTGCCTGCGAGCGTCGCACCGGAGGTGCCCGTTCCCGCGGCGATCGCGACCGTCATATCCCCCGTGAAGTCCAACACGGGATTGCCCAACCCATCGAGGGCCGTCACCTGCACCGCCGGCGCGATGGCGCTCCCGGCCGCCGTGTTGCGCGGGTTGCCGGTGAACGACAGCTTGGCCGCCACGCCGGCGACGGCGACGGCGACCGACGCCGCCGGCTGAATCAGGGCGGTCGGGGCGCTCGGGGCGGTTGCCTCGCGGCGGTCGCAGGACACGAGCATCGTAGCCGCAAGCAGGGCACCGGCTTGCCGGAGGCGAAGGGGGACCGCGGCTGTCACAGCACGCATCGTGTGAGCACTCGCTGAAAGACGTAGTGGTGCAGGGCACGTTTCATACCTGACGCCGGCGCGGTGCGGAGTGCCCGGGTCCATCTCGGAGAGCCGGCTCATCGCAGGGCGCTGTGGCCAAACGTCGACACGTCGGCCGCCTGTGTGGCTGCCACGGTCATCACTTGACGGTGTCAGGCCGCGCGTCCACGACATAGGCCTGGATCACGGACTGCGCTCCCGTACCCGCGCCCGCGACCATCCAGTTGCTCGCCCACAGGACCCGCCGGCCGTCGCGCGACGGCACGGCGTGCGCCTCGCAGCGATAGCAATTCGTGCGGTCGGTGCGACTGTGGGCGAAGCGCTCCACCGCTTGGCTGCCATCGAGCTTCACCGCCACGATCTCGTCGCTGAACCGTTTGCCGGGCGCCGGATAATAGCTGACGTAGGCCCAGCCCAAGCGGTCGGAGTTGCGCGTCGAGACGTGATTCGGGTAAGCCTCGTTCGTCGGATCGGTGAGGGGCGTGATGGCGCCATCGCGCAGCCGCACCATCATCACCCGCCCGAGGAGCTTCCCCGCGACCATGTGGCCCGCGTTGTGGCAGTGTTCCTGGCCGACGATGATGTCCGCCTTGCCGTCGAACGGGTTCAGTGTCATGTCGGCGTGACCGACGTCGTAGATGAAGCCGCCCGCCGGTGTCCCATGGCAGGTCGCAGCGCCAGCCGGCAGGGGTCGGGGGGCGAACGCCAGCGTCGCGGGATCGATGTCGTAGATCCGCAGGTAGTCGCCCTGGAAGGCCACAACCAGGTATTCGCCGGAGGGGGAGACCGACACCCAGTCGATGCGGCAGCCGCTCGAGACACCGCAGTCGGTCACATCCAGCGCCGGGCCGAGCCGTTGAGTGGGGTAGGGAGCGAACGGCGGCTGCGGGTCCATATCCACGAGGAAAGCCCGCCGGCCGTCGGACAACGCGACGTAGCGGCCGTCGAACGAGACGTTGCCCTCACCCATCCCCAGGCCGACGACCGGGAACGGCAGCGTCCAGCGGCGCGTCGTGGTGCAGGTGACGACGTCGAACCACGTCAGGTCGCGGTCACGGACGTTGATGCGTTCGTGCGCGTGGGTCGGCGCCGGATGCCAGCGGTCGTCGCCGTACGCGTAGTCGCGGCATCTCTCCAATCGCGGCGCGTACGTCTCCCCGTCGACGAACAGCTGGTGCGGCGAGCCGCTGTTCTGGAGCGCGAGCAAGCGACCGTCGGCGCTCCAGGGTTGGTCTTTCGAGTAGTGGTGGCGGGCGTCGGCGCCCCAGGTCCCCCGCGCGGCGGGGAGGAGGAGCGGCCGCCCGGGGTCATCGACGATCCGGGTCACGCTCAGGCCGAACGGCCCGGGACAGATCGGCGTGAGATAGGCGGGTTTCGGCACGTCGGGCGCGGCCAGCGTCGCCTGCGGGTCGCGCAGCACGTGGCCCGCGGAGCCACAGGCGAAGCGCCCCTCGCGCCGTAGCCCATCGAGCCAAGCCGGTGGATACGCGATCAGGGCGACGGCCGCCAGCACAAACGGTGCGTGGAAGCGTCGCCCGGGAGACGCCAGGTTCACGGCATCAGGGCTGGGCGCTCTGGTGCTCGGGAACCGCCTGGCTCGACGGCCCCCAAGCCGGTCGCGTGTCCAGCGCAGGCCGCGGCGACGGCTCCACCTCCACCGGCGCCCGGCTCGGGACGGCGACGGGGCGCCGCACCACCGCGGAGTAGACGGCGAGTGTCCGATCCAGCATATGCTCGAACGTGAAGTGGCTCTCGTAGCGGCGCCGACCGGCCGCGCCGAGCCGCACCCGCAGACTCGGATCGCTCAACAGCGCGGCGACGCGGTCTCGGACCGCCGCGACGTCGTGACGCGGTACCACGAAGCCCGTGTCGCCGTCTACGACGGACTCACGCACGCCCCCGACATCCGACGCGACGACCGGCAACCCCGCGCGCATCGCCTCGAGGATGCTGCGTGGGAACCCCTCCCAGTTGCTGATGAGGGCGAAGAGCTCACACTGCGCGAGCCGCTCGGCGACATCCCGCCGGGCCCCGAGCAGCCGCACGCGATGGCCGATACCCAGGTCTGCCGCCAGCGCCGCGGTCTGCGAGCGCAGCGGGCCGTCGCCGATCACATCCAACTGCCACGCCATGGACTGTAATTGCGCCAGGGCGCGGAGCAGCGTGGCGTGGTCTTTCTGCGGCTCGAGCCGCGCGATCGTCACGAGCCGGGGCGGGGAACGATCCGGGTGGGCGCGCAGCCGGGCGGGAATGTCGGGCATGCCATTGTGTACGGTCACGAGTTTGGCAGCGGGCACCACGTGATGGCGCAGCGCGAGCTGGTGGTCGTACTCGGACACCGTGACGATCCGATCAGCAAAACGGGCGGTGAGTCGCTCTACCCAGCGGTACAGGCGCGCCTGGGCCGCCGGGACGCCGGTGGTGAACGACCAGCCGTGGGCGGTGAACAGCACCGGGATCCCGAGCTCGGCGCCGACTACCCGGCACAGCCACCCGGCCTTGCTCGAGTGCGCCGAGACCAAGTCCGGGCGCAGCCATTTCAGGTAGGTGCGGATCTCCCAGAGGGCGGCGGCGTCGCGCCACGGCAGGATGGGACGAACCAAGTGTCGCAACGGATAGTGGGGGATCCCTTCCGCCGCCAGCTCCTCGCCGAACGGCCCCCGTTGACCCGAGAGCACGATGGTCTGATGTCCCGCCGCTCGCAGCGCGACCGCCAGGTCGTGCACGTGGACGTGCGCGCCTCCGATCGAGTCCGAGCGCGTGACGACGTAGACGATTCTCATGGCCGACCGCCGGACAACACGCTCTCGCGTTGCCCCGTGAGGCCGGGAGCCGGCGCCGGCTCGGCACCGGATCGCGGCGCAGGCCGTACCATGTGGCCCAGGGTGCTCAGCACGACGAGAAAGTCGGTCCACACCGTCGCGTGGGCGGCGTATTCGAGATTGAGGCGGATCTTGTCCGGCAGAATCTGGGAGACGTAGACGGTTTGCGGGTCGGACGCCCGAGCCAGCAGCTCGCTCTCATCGCGGTACTTGATGGAGGCGCGATCGGTGATGCCGGGGACCAGGTCGAGCACGCGCCATTGCTCGGCCGTGTACAGCGCGACGTAGCGCGGCACTTCGGGACGCGGTCCTACCAGGCTCATCTCACCCCGCAGGACATTCCAGAGCTGCGGCAGCTCGTCCAGCTTGAGCCTGCGAATCCATCGGCCGACCGGCGTCGTGCGGGGGTCCCGGCCCACCGTGAGCAGACTTCCGGCCTTGTCCGCATCGACGACCATGGTGCGGAACTTGAGCATGCGAAACACTCGCCCGCCCTTGCCGACCCGGGCTTGCCGGTACAGCACCGGCCCGCCGTCGCCCAGCGCGATGATGAGGCTCAGGACCACGAACACCGGCCACAGCAGCGCCAACCCCACCACCGTCCAGAGCAGGTCGAACAGGCGTTTGGCGCCGCTCATCGCCGGTAGGTCCGCACGACGTCCAACACCGCTTCGATCACGTCACCCACATCTGCGTCACTGAGCCGCAGATTGAGCGGCAGGCTCAGCATGCGGAGGTAGTTCGAGTAGGCAACCGGGAAGCTGTCGGGCCGGTAGCCGTACTTGTCCCGGTAGTAGGGGTGCAGGTGAATCGGGATGAAATGCACCGACGTGCCGATGTTGCGCAGCGCGAGCTCCTCGATGAGTTGATCGCGCCCGATCCGCAGCAGCTCGGGCCGGAGCCGGAGCACGTACAGGTGCCAGGCGTGCTCGACGTCAGGGCGCGCCGTCGGTGTCTCGAGCGCGGGCTCGTCCTGGAAGGCTCGCGTGTACGCGGCGACCACCTCGCGCCGCCGGACTTCGAACCCGTCCAGCTTGCGCAGCTGCCACAGCCCCATCGCCGCCTGAATGTCGGGCATGTTGTACTTGAAGCCGGGAAGCAGCACCTCGTATTGCCACTTGCCGCCCTTGTCGTAGCGCTTCCAGGCATCACGGCTCATCCCGTGGAGACTGACGATCCGAGCACGATCCAGAAACTCCGCGTCCCCGGTGAGCATGCCGCCTTCGCCCGTGGTGAGATTCTTCGTGGCGTAGAAGCTGAAGGCGACCGGGTTCGATCCCGAGCCGATCAGGCGGCCGCGGTAGCGCGCGGGGAGGGCGTGCGCTGCATCTTCGAGCACCGCCAGGTCGCGTCCGCGGGCGAGCTCCAGCAGGGGCTCCAGGTCCACGGGGTGTCCGGCGAAGTGCACCGGGATGATGGCCCGGGTATGCGGCGTGAGCTGGCGCTCGACCCGCGCCGGATCGATGTTCAAGGTGTCGGGCTCGACATCGACCAACACCGGCCGCGCGCCCACGTGCTCGACGACGTTCACAGAGGCGGCGAACGTCATCGGTGTGGTAATGACCTCGTCGCCCGGCCCGATTCCCAGGGTGATCAAAGCGGTATGCAACGCCGCCGTGCAGGAATTGAGCGCCAGCGCCCCAGGCGCGCCGAGGTAGCTGGCGAAGTCCGCTTCAAAGCGCTTGGTTCTCGGGCCCGTGGTAATCCAGCCCGAGCGGAGGGCCTCCACGACCTCCCCGATCTCTTCGTCGCCGATCAGCGGCGGCGAAAACGGCAGGAACTCAGTGCGTCGGGTAGAGACCGTCGGGACCGTTGGCGCGGCCGGCAAGATCATCGTCACACTCTGGCTCGAGTCGTCGCGCTCTGTCGCAAGGGGCGTGCGCCTAGCCGTGCGACCTGCCGACAGCCGCTAATGACCGAAGGATCAATGGATTGAGTACGCCGCCCGCGAGCGGGCCTCGGCGCCGCCTGTCGCTCGCCACGGCGGCAGCCTGTAACTACGTAGCGACACCGCGTGACGTCGTCCGGGGGCGTGTCGAGCGCGGTCTGCTCAAGCCCTTCTTGGGCAAGTGATTGGTGCCGCGATGGCGTGCCGGCCGACCGACCCAGCCAGCTGGAGGTGGCACGAGACTTGACTCCCTTCAGGCCGGCTCACCGTGCCCTCGTGACCGGCGGTTCATCCGGAAGTGCCGCCCCCAGTTCGTCTCGACGTGGAGAACAACGTGCGACCCGATTCCGCAACAGGCCGCTTGACCCGTACGCGACTGCTCAGGCTGCTGTCGCTCGCCGTCGTCGGAACCTGTGCGCGCGACGATGTCGCCACGGGTCCGCGGAGCCCCGATCGGCCGCCCACGGCCAGCGTCACGGCGGCGCCGGCGGTCGCGCTGGGCGCGATGTCGGCCAGCAACGTGCTCGTGGGGGCCGGTCAGATCGCCGATTCCAACAAGCCCAACAGCCCGTTTACCGCGAACCTGCTCGACACCATCCCGGGCACCGTCTTCACCCTTGGCGACAACGCCTATCAAAACGGCTCCGCGACCGCCTTCATACGCGAGTACGACCCGTATTGGGGGCGGCAGAAGGCGCGGACGCGGCCCACTCCGGGGAATCACGATTGGGAGACTGCCGGGGCCGCCGGATACTTCGGGTACTTCGGAGCGAACGCGGGACCTGCGGGACGGGGGTACTACAGCTACGACCTGGGCGATTGGCACATCATCTCGCTCAACAGCATCAGCGGGACGCAAGCGGGCGCCGCCCAGGAGGCATGGCTGGTCGCCGAGCTGGCGACGACGACGAAGCCTTGCGTGCTGGCCATGTGGCACCACGCGCGGTTCTTCTCGCCCTATACCTTCTCTGACAATTGGCCCGAGCCCAACCCCTACATGCGGCAGTTTTGGGCCGATCTTTATCAGGCCCACGCGGACCTGATCATCGGTGGGCACAACCACCAGTACGAGCGCTTCGCACCGCAGACTCCCGATGGCGGGCTCGATTCCGTCAACGGCATCGTCCAGATCATTGCGGGGACGGGAGGCGCCGGCCACGACGTCCCCATCGTTATCGTGCCCAACAGCGTGGTCGAGAACTCCGCCACGTACGGCGTGCTCAAGCTCACGTTGTCGGCGGATGGCTCGGCCCAATATGTGTGGAAGTTCATCCCGATCGCGGGGAAGACCTTCACCGACTCGGGCGCGGGTTTCTGCTATCCTAAAGGGACGTCGGTGGTGTCGGCCGGGCTGTCGACGCTCGCGGTGTCGCCTGCGAGCGTGTCGGTCGGCGGATCGGCCACGGTGACCGTGACGGCGCGTGACGCAAACGGCAACCCGTTGCACGGAGCGGCGGTGGTGCTGGCCGCGACGGGGAGCGGCAACACGCTGACGCAGCCGACGGCCACGACCGATGCCAACGGCATCGCGACCGGGGCGCTCTCTTCCACCGGGGCGGGGACAAAGACGGTTTCCGCGACGGTGAGCGGGACGGCGATCAACCAGACGGGGACGCTGACGGTCACGTCCGCTACCGTCTCAGCTACGCTATCGACCGTCGCGGCGGCACCCACCACGATCACCGCGGGTGCGGGGTCGACGACGATCACTGTGACGGCCAAGGATGGCTCGGGGAACCCGATCAGCGGGGCCTCGGTAGTGCTGGCGGCGACGGGGACCGGGAACACGCTGACACAACCGACGGCGGGGACGAACGGGAGCGGGGTGGCGACGGGGACGCTCTCCTCCACGGTGGCCGGGGCGAAGACGGTATCGGCCACGGTGAGCGGGACGGCCCTCACTCAGACGGCGACGGTGACGGTGACGGCGGGTCCAGTGTCCGCGGCGCAGTCGACGATCGCCGCGGCGCCGGCCAGCATCGCGGCGGGTGGAGCCACGACGACCATCACCGTGAGGGCGAAGGATGCGAACGGCAATCCGGTGAGCGGGGCGACGGTCGTGCTGGCGGCGACGGGGACCGGTAACACAGTCACGCAGCCGGCGGCCCTGACCGATGCGAGCGGCGTCGCCACGGGGACCCTGAGCTCGACCGTGGCGGAGGGGAAGACGGTGTCGGCGACGGTCAGCGGAACGGCCCTGACAGCGACCGCGGCGGTGACGGTGACGGCGGGCGCGGTGTCGGCGTCCGCGTCCACCGTGGCGGCAGCGCCGGCGAGCATCACCGCCGGTGGCGCCACCACGACGATCACCGTGACGGCCAAGGATGCCAACGGCAACGCGGTCGGTGGCGCGACGGTGATATTGGCTGCGACGGGGACCGGGAATACCGTGACGCAGCCGACCGGGACGACGAACGGGAGCGGGGTGGCGACTGGCACGATCAGCTCGACCGTGGCGGAGCCGAAGACGGTATCCGCTACCGCGGGTGGGACGGCCGTCACGCAGACGGCGGCGGTGACGGTGACGGCGGGAGCGCTGTCGGCGACCGCATCGACGGTGGCGGCCGCGCCGGCGAGCATCCCGGCGGGCGGTGGGCCGGCGACGATCACGGTGACGGCGAAGGACGGCAACGGTAATCTGATCAGCGGGGCGACGGTGGTGCTGGCCGCCACGGGCAGCGGGAATACCGTGACGCAGCCGGCGGCCGCAACGGACGGCAATGGCGTGGCGACCGGGACGGTGAGCTCGACGGTAGCGGAGGGGAAGACGGTCTCGGCGACGGTGAACGGGACGACGCTGACAGCGACTGCCCCCGTGACGGTCACGGCGGGGGCGGTGTCCGCGACGGTGTCGACCGTGGCCGCGGCGCCGGCGACGATCGCTCCAGGGAGCGGGGTGGCGACGATCACGGTGACGGCAAAGGACGGGTACGGCAACCCGGTCAGTTTGGCGACCGTGGTGCTGGCCGCGACGGGGAGCGGGAACACCGTGACGCAGCCGGCGGGCCAGACGAACGCGAGCGGCGTGGCGACCGGGACGTTGAGCTCGACGGTCCCTGAAGGGAAGACCGTTTCCGCGACGGTGAACGGGACGGCGGTGACCCAGACGGCGGCGGTCACGGTGACGGCGAGCGCGGTGTCGCCGACGCAGTCGACGGTGGCGGCGGCGCCCGCGAGCATCACGGCGGGCGGAGCCGGCACGACGATCACGGTCACCGCCAAGGATGGGTCGGGGAGCCCCGTCAGCGGGGCCACCGTGGTACTGGCGGCGACGGGGAGCGGGAATACGCTCACGCAGCCGCCGGCGGTCACGGATGGCAATGGCGTGGCGACCGGGACGTTGAGCTCGACGGTGGCGGAAGGGAAGACGGTCTCGGCGACGGCGAACGGGGAGGCGGTGACGCAGACGGTAGTGATCACGGTCACCCCCGGCGCTGCTTCAGGATCGGTATCGACCGTGACGGCGGCGCCGGCCAGCATCGCGGCCGGTGGACCCACCACGACGGTTACGGTGACGGCGAAGGACGGGAACGGCAACCTGATCGGCGGGGCGACGGTGGTGCTAGCCGCCACCGGGAGCGGGAACACGCTCACGCAGCCGGCGGCGACCACCGATGGCAATGGCGTGGCGACGGGGACGCTGAGCTCGACGGTTCCAGAGGGGAAGACGATTTCGGCGACGGTGAACGGGACGGCGTTGACCGCCACGGCGGCGGTGACGGTGACCCCGGGCGCGGTCTCGTCCAGCCAGTCGACGGTGGCGGCCGCGCCGGCCAGCATCGCGGCGGGTGGGACCAAGAGCACGATCACGGTGACGGCAAAGGATGCGAACGGCAACCTGATCGGCGGGGCCGCAGTCGTGTTGGCCGCGTCGGGTACGGGCGGCGCGGATGCCATCATCGGGGCGGTAGTGGCCTGGTACCTGGTGATCGGCGGGTTCAGGACCGTGGTCGAGTTGTGGAACGATCCGGGCCCAAGTGACGCTTCGGACCTGGCCCGCCTCGTTCACCTGCCGGCCCGGTTTTGCAAGGCCGTCTTCTTCAGCACCGTTTTAGGCCAGTTGGTATTCGGATAATTCAGCGGGTCGGACCCATCCTTGAATTTTTGGATCTGGTCGGCCGTATAGAATTGATTCAGCCCCCCGGCCGGGTTGTCATAATACTGTATCTCATTGGTCAACGTAGCATAAGTCGCCGCATCCGCCATCTTAGGCAATCGCGTGGGAGAAGAAAAACCCTGATTGAACCGATAAGAGATCACCGGCTTGCCTGTCTTTCCCCGCTTGGTGGTGATAAGGATGACCCCATTGGCCGCCCGGCTTCCATATACCGCCGCGGAAGCATCCTTTAATATCGTCATGCTCTCCACATCGTTCGGGTCCAGCCGCTCCAATCCCCCTATCTGACCCGGCACACCGTCCACGACTACTAACACATCATTATTACCCGTCGTGGCAAGTCCCCGGATATAGATCCCGGACCCGTC
>Ga0137415_10006014_pt1 | contig 12008 bp, 10 predicted proteins | sample CZODoug3_1_1_16f_FD_183082 | JGI IMG/M metagenome (GOLD analysis project Ga0137415, IMG submission 183082) | Vadose zone soil fungal communities from Angelo Coast Range Reserve, California, USA - CZODoug3_1_1_16fungal (Hybrid Assembly) | ecosystem: Environmental > Terrestrial > Soil > Vadose...
CAGCCGGTGATCTCGGGCAGCGCCGATCTCGGCGGCGGGGTGGGTGTGGCGGGCGTCATGCGCGCCTTCGCACGCGGCGCGCCGGTGCGAATCCTGCTGCCGGCCTTCACCGGCACCGGCGACCTGTACTGGTACGTCAAGGCGGATTCGCCGCTCAAGACCATCAAGGACGTGACCTCGAGCAACACCATTGCCTATTCGACCAGCGGCTCGAGCTCGAACAACCTGGTGCTCGCCTTCATCGATGAGCTCGGCGTCAAGGCCCGGCCGACTGCCACCGGCGGTCCCCCCGGCACGCTGACGCAGGTCATGTCGGGCCAGATCGACATCGGCTGGGCGGCGCCGCCGTTCGGCGTCAAGGAGCTCAAGGAGGGCAAGATCCGCATCCTCATCCGCGGCAGCGAAGTGCCCTCGCTGCGCAATCAGACGGTGCGTTCGATCATCGTCAATGCCGACGCCTTGAAGACCAAGCACGATGCGATCGTGCGTTTCGTCGAAGGCTATCGGGAATCCGTCGACTGGATGTATTCCGACCCGGCGGCGATCAAGATGTATGCCGACAAGATGAAGCTCGACGAGAGCCTGATCGCCGACTCGATCAAGGAATTCCATGCGAAAGAGGCGCTGCAGACCGACGCGATGAAGGACGTCGAGGGCATTCAGCGGGATGCGGTCAAGCTCAAGTTCATCGACGCACCCTTGAGCAAGGAGCAGCTTACGGAGCTGTTTCAGATCCCGCCGCGGAAATGACCTCGTGCTCGTAGGGTGGGTCAAGGCGCGTGGCAGGGCGTTGCGCTCAAGCTGAGCTCGTGCGCGCCGCGACCCACCATTTTTGCCCCACCGGAAAACCGGTGGTGGGTCGCGGCGCGCAAGAGTTCGGTGCAAAATGCAAGGCCCTGCCACGCGCCTTGACCCACCCTACGAGTGGCGTCCCGTAAAAACCGGCGGGCGCTTCTCCAGGAACGCGTGCACGCCCTCGGCATAGTCGGGGGTGAGGCTCGCCTCGCGCTGGGACTCGCGCTCGAGGTCGAGCTGCGTGTCGAGGTCGTTGCTCCAGGATTCCTCGAGGATGCGCTTGGTCAGCGCAAGCCCGACAGTGGGCGCCGAGGCGAAGTGAAGGCAGAGTCGGTGTGCTTCACCCAACAGGTCGTCGTCCTCGAGCATTTTCCAGATCAGGCCCCAGGCCTCGGCTTTTTCCGCCGGCAACGGCTCGGCGGTGAGCGCGAGCCCGCGCGCGCGGGCAGGGCCGACGAGCCGCGGCAGGATCCAGCTGCCGCCGGCATCCGGCACCAGGCCGATCCTGGCGAAGGCCTGCACGAAGCTTGCCGAACGCGCCGCGAGCACGATGTCGCAGGCGAGCGCGACATTGGCGCCGGCGCCCGCGGCGATGCCGTTGACAGCGGCGACCACCGGAAAGGGGAGCGCGCGCAGCTTGCGGACGAGGGGATTGTAGTGGACCTCGAGCGAGTGCCCCAGCACCATGGTCTTGCCGTCCTTGGAGACGCGCTCGTTGAGGTCCTGGCCGGCGCAGAAGCCGCGGCCCGCGCCGGTCAGCAGCAGGGCGCGGCAGGCGCTGTCGCCTTCGGCATCGGCAATGGCGCGCTTGAGCGCCTGGTGCATGGCCTCGGTGAAGGCGTTGAGCCGCTGCGGCCGGTTGAGGGTGATGACGCGGTAGCCGGCGCGCCGTTCCACCAGGACGGGTTCTTCTTCCATCGATGCCTCCTCGAAGCTTGGGTCCGGCCGAAATTGGGGCTTCTTGAGCGATGCGGCAATGGGCCTTTTTTTGACCTGCGCCCGCGACTAACAAACCATTGCATCTTGCCCCCAAGCATAAGAAAACTAGGCCCAAGCGGCGGCCGATGCCGTATTCTGGGAGGACTTCAAATGATCCGCAAATCGCCAACGAGACCCGTTCGTTCGGGTGTCACCCGCCGCCATTTCGCCGCCGGTGCAGGCGCCATGGGCGTGCTCGCCGGTACCGCGCCGTTCAACATCATCCGCGCCCAGGGCGGGCCGCTCAAGGTCGGCGTCCTGCTGCCGCGGTCGGGCGCCCAGGCCGGCATCGGACAGGATTGCCAGCGCGGGGTCGAGATCGCGGCGCCGATCCTCAAGGACCTCGGCCTCCCCGATCTCGCGATCATCAACGCCGATACCGAGACCAACGTGGAGGTCGCGCGCGCACGCGCCGAAAAGCTGATCAACGATGGCGCGCAGGTCCTGGTCGGCGCTTTCGATTCGGGTGCGAGCACGGCGATCGCGCAGGTCGCGGAGCAGAAGGGCATCCCGTTCGTGATCAACATCGCGGCGGCAACGCCGATCACCGAACAGGGCTACAAGTTCGTGTTCCGCAACTTTCCGACTGCGCCGATGATCCTCGGCGACGCCTTTGCCAACCAGAAGGAGCTGTTCGAAGGGGCCGGCGTAGCGCCGAAGTCGGCGGTGTTCCTGCACGTCAACGACACCTTCGGCACCTCGATGCAGCAAGGCATCACCGCGGTGATGGCCAAATTCGACATGCCGTACAAGATCGTCGAGACGATCGCCTACGATGCGACGGCGCGCGATCTATCGGTCGAGGTGGCGAAGGCCAAGGCGACCGGCGCCGAGGCGCTGCTCATGGTCAGCCGTCTCAATGACGCGATCCTGCTCACCCGCGAGATGGTCAAGCAGCGCTGGAGTCCCGTGGTCGTGCTCAGCATGGGACCGGGCTGGTACGAGGACCAGTATCTCAAGACTCTGGGCAAGCTTGGGGACGGGCCGTTGAGCTTCGTGCCGTGGTATGATCCGAACAAGAAACTGAGCAAGCAGCTCGAGGCGGCGTTCGGGAAGGCCTATCCCGGCCTCAACCTGAATACCAACCAGGTGTTCACGTTCGAGGCGCTGCTGGTCGCCGCGGATGCCTACAAACGGGCGCGCTCGACCGACCCGAAGGCGCTCGCGGAGGCGATCCGCGCCACCGACATCACCGACAATGTCAGCATCGGGCCCGGCATCCAATTCGATGCCAAGGGCCAGAACGACAAGCTCAAGAATGCCGCTATCCAGAATCGCGGCGGCAAGCTGGTCACGGTGGCGCCGAAGTTCGCCTCGAACGCCAAGGCCGAAATTCCGATGACTCCCTACGATAAGCGCAGCTGAAATCCGGGATGTGTCCCGGATGCGGTGCAGCGCGAGCGCATGCAAAAGGTTCTCCTCAGTCTCCGAACGAGCGCGCGCGAGTGGTACCCCGCTGATCCGGGACCGCCACAGTCCGTAACGGTCCCGGTTCAGCAACGCACCACTTCGCGCAAGGGCGCTCCGCGCTGCGTTGCGCCCGGGAGACGCGTCAACAGGACCGATCGGTGGCCGCAGAGATCTACCTGAACGTCGCGGTCAGCGGGGTCTTGACCGGCCTCGTCTACGGCCTGATGGCGCTTGGCCTCTCCGTCATTTTCGGGGTGGTGCGGGTCGTCAACTTTGCCCACGGCGAGATGACGACGATCGCGATGTATGTCGCGGTCGTCCTGTTCAGTGCGCTCGGGCTCGACCCGCTCGTGATGATGGTGCCGATCGCCGGCGTGCTGTTCGCGTTCGGCTATGCGATGCAGGCCGGTCTGATCAATCCGTTCATCAATCGGCCCGAGCACAGCCAGTTCATCCTGCTGGTCGCGGTCGCCATCATCATCGTCAATGTGCTGTTGATCGTCTTTGGACCGGATGCCCGCAACGTGCAGACGTCCTACGCCTACGACAGCTTTCTCATCGGGCCGCTGATCGTCGATGCCACCAAGGTCTACGCCGGCGCGGCGACGGTCCTGGTGGCGGCGGCGCTGTTCGCATTCTTTCGCTTCACGCTGATCGGCAAGGCGATCCGCGCCTGCGCCGACAACTATACCGGCGCGCTCGTGGTCGGGCTCGACGTCAAGCACCTCTATGCGCTCACCTTCGGGCTCGGCGCCGCCTGTGTCGGCGCGGCCGGCGCCATGCTCGCGCTGCTGGTCGACGTAACGCCGGCGCTGGGCCCGGCCTATACGCTGCTTGCCTTCATCATCGTCATCACCGGCGGTCTCGGCTCGATGCCGGGGGCGCTGCTCGGGGGGATATTGATCGGGCTCACCGAGGCGATGGCCGGTCTGTTCTTCACGCCGTCGGCCAAAAGCATGTTCTCCTTCGGCCTCCTGGTGCTGGTGCTGCTGTTCCGCCCGCAGGGTATCCTGGGGAAGCGGCTGTCATGATCGATCGGTTACTCGAAGGCGTTCCCCGCCGAGGCCTCGCGTTGCTGGCCGTGCTGCTGGCCGCGCTGCTCGCGGCGCCATGGATGGCGAACGACTATCTGCTCACCGTCCTGATCATCATTCTTTATTTCGCCTATACCGGCCAGGCCTGGAACGTGATGATGGGCTTTGCCGGCCAGCTCTCGCTCGGCCATGCGATCTATGTCGGGCTCGGCGGCTATGCCGCGGCGGCGCTCTACGTCCATTTCGGCGTGGGGCCGTGGATCGGGCTCGCGGCCGCGATCGCGATCGCGATGCTCTGCGGCGCGATCATCGGCTTCCTCGCCTTTCGGTTCGGCGTCGGGGGCGTCTATTTCGCCATCCTCACCATCGCCTTTGCCGAGTTCGCGCGCATCGGCTTCGATCATTTCCGCTGGGTCGGAGGATCGAGCGGCTTCTTTCTCCCGGTCGCCAACTACAGCCGCAACGATTTGTGGAGCCTGCGCGGCAGCCCAACGATGTTCTATTACGTGATGCTGGCGCTGACCGTCGCCGCGTTCGTGCTCTGTCACGTCCTGCTCAAGAGCCGCGTCGGGTACTACTGGCAGGCGATCCGCGAGGACGAAGTCGCCGCCCGCTCGCTCGGCATCAACACCTTCCGCTACAAGCTGTACGCGGTCGTGATCTCCGCCGGCATGACGTCGATTGCCGGCGTGTTCTTCGCGTTCTACTACAACAATCTCTTTCCCGAGCAGGTCTTCCACATCGGGCGCTCCATCGAGATGATCCTGGGCCCGATCATCGGGGGCGTCGGCACGTTGTTCGGTCCGATCATCGGCGCATTCCTGCTCACTGGCCTCTCCGAGGCGATGCAGAACATCCTGGCCGCGCTCGGTTTCGATATCCCGGGCGCAAAGCAGGCCTTCTTCGGGGTCTGCCTGTTCCTGGTCGTGATGCTGCTTCCGGACGGCGTGTGGCCGTGGCTCGCACGCAAGCTCGGCCTGACGGGACGCAAGTCATGAATGCGTTGCTGACGGTCGAAGGGGTGGGCAAGCGGTTTCGCGGCCTGCTTGCGGTCGACAATGTGAGCTTCAGCGTCGCGCAAGGCACGATCTTCGCGGTCATCGGTCCCAACGGCGCCGGCAAGACGACGCTGTTCAACATCGTCGCCGGCGTGTTCGCGCCCGACCAGGGCACGATCACGTTCGCCGATGCGCGCATCGACGGGCTCAAGCCCGATGCCGTCTGCCGCCGCGGCATCGGCCGCACTTTCCAGCTGGTGCGGCCGTTCCCAGGACTGACGGTCGAGGACAACGTCATCGTCGGGGCGATGCTGCACCGGCGGGAGCTCGCGCAGGCGCGCTTGCGCGCGCACGAGGTGCTCTGGCAGCTCGATCTGTTCGGCAAACGTCACCAGGTGGCTTCTGCGCTGACGCTGCCGGATCGCAAGCGCCTCGAAGTCGCGCGCGCGCTCGCGACCGAGCCCCGGCTCCTCCTGCTCGACGAGGTGATGGCGGGACTGCGGCCGGCGGAGACCGACCGCATGGTCGAGATCCTGACTAAGCTCAATCGCGAAACCGGACTCACCATTCTGCTGATCGAGCACGTCATGCGCGCGGTGATGGCGCTGGCTTCGCGGGTGCTGGTGCTGCATCACGGCGCGGCCATCGCCGAAGGCGCGCCCGAAGCCGTGGTGCGCGAGCCGGCGGTGATCGAATCGTATCTCGGGGCCGAGGCGCTGTGATGTGTGCTCAATCGCAATTGTGTCCCGGACGCGGTGCAGCGCGAGCGCTCTTGCGCGAGTGGTGCGCCGCTGATCCGGGACCGCCACAGACAGGAACGGTCCACGCAAGTCAGGTTCACCAGACTTGCGCCCATTTGACTGCCGATCTCGGGTACACCCGAGATCGATGTCTGCAGCGCCCCGCGGACGATCCTTTCTGCCGTCCGTCTGAAGCCGTGGCCGCGCTGCGCTGCGCCCGGGACACGCACTTGTCGAGGGCGCTGTGATGCTGCACATCGAAAACCTCGATGTGTTCCACGGCGACGCGCAGGCGCTCGACGATGTTTCGCTCGAGATCGCCGAAGGGGCGATCGTCGCCATCGTCGGAGCGAACGGCGCCGGCAAGACCTCGCTCATCCGCACCATCGCGGGTATGTACCGGCCCGCACGCGGGCGCATTCGCTTCCGCGACACCGACATCGCGGGTTGGAGCAGCCACCGCGTCTGCAATCTCGGCATCGGCCAGGTGGCGGAAGGCCGCCTGGTGTTCCCGACGCTCTCGGTGGCGGAGAATCTCGACGTCGGCGCCATGTTGCCGCGCGCGCGCGCGCGCCGCCGGCAAAATCTCGAGCGGGTGCTGGCGCTGTTTCCGGTGCTGGCCGAGCGGGCAGGGCAGGCAGCGGGCACGCTCTCCGGCGGTGAGCAGCAGATGCTGGCGATCGGCCGCTGCCTGATGGGTGCGCCGCAGCTCGTGATGTTCGACGAGCCGTCGCTCGGTCTGGCGCCGGCGGTCGTGCAGCAGGTGCTGCGCACCATCCGCGATCTCAACCGCGAGGGGCTCACCTGCGTGCTGGTCGAGCAGAACGTCGCCGTGTCGCTCAAGCTTGCCGGGCACGCCTACGTGCTCGAGAACGGCCGGGTGACGCTCTCGGGCACCGGCGAAGAGCTCCTCGCCGACGATCGGGTGCGGCGGGCCTATCTCGGGATGTGAAGTCGGTTGGGCTCGGCTCTAAGCTAGGCAAAGTCGCGATAGACGAGCGTCGCGAACATGCCGGCGGCCAGGTGATAGAGGTTATGGCAGTGGAACGCCCATAGCCCGGAATTGTCGGCGTCGAAAACCACCTTCACCGTTGCCCTCGGCGCCACGAGGATGGTGTCGCGGACTGCTCCCGCGATCGGCCGGCCGTTGACGTCCACGACCTGGAACACGTGCCCATGCAGGTGCATGGGATGCGACATCATGGTCGTGTTGCGGAACGCGATCTCGACGCGCTCGCCGCGGTCGACCGTCCCTGGCAGCCCCTCCATCCCGTTGATGGGCATGCCCCAGACGTATCCCATCATGGTGCCGGTGAGGTCGACGGGAATGGAGCGGTCGACCGGTTTCGCATTCAGGGGCGCGCTCGCCCGCAGCTCCAATTCCTGCTCGAGCCCGACCTGCGGCCCCGCCGTATCGGTGCGCGCGCCGATCTTGGCGACCGCAGCGCCGGGCGGCTGCAGGATGACGCCAGCCTGCAGGCGGCGGCCCTCGCCGAGCGCCAGGATCGGCACCGCAGCGCCATCAGGCGGCATGCGCAGGATGATGTCCGCACGCTGGGCGATCGCCACTGGGAAGCGCCGGCCCGCGAGCGGCGTGATCGGGTTGCCGTCGACGGCGACGAGCGTGCCCTGGAGGTTGCCCAGATCGATCGTGAAGTTGGTCGAGGCACCGGCATTGATGACGCGAAGGCGAACCTCGCCGTTGCGCTCGACGCGGATCACCTGGGGGTCATCGAGCGTGCGATCGTTGGCGAGAAACGCGTCGTACTCGACATCGTTGAGGTCGGGACCCGCCATCGAGGGTCCCGTGCTTGCCGGCATGGTTGATTGCGCCATGGCGGCGGCCGGCCGCTTGCGCAGCCCGTCGAAGATCGCTTCCGGAGTCTCCCAGGAGAAATCCTCGAGAAAAACGACCACCTCCTGCGCGCTGCTGCGGATGGCGCTCGTTTCGCGAATGATCAGCGGGGCAGCGAGCAGGTTCTGCTCCTGCAGGCCGAAATGCGAATGCATCCAGCGTGTACCGGGCGGCGTCGCTGGAAAGTTGAAGTCGCGCGCCGCCGCGGGCGCGATTGGCGGGCCGGAAAGGTAGGGCACCCCGTCCTGCCGCCACGGCTCGGTCAATCCGTGCCAGTGAAGCCCGCTCGGAACGGTCAGGCTGTTCTCCAATCGCACGTTGAATTCGTCGCCCTGGTCGAGCGTGAGACCGAAGGCCTCGGAGGGGCCGATCACGCGGTAGCGCTTCGCGGGCTTGCCGGCGACCTCGATCTGCCGCGTCGCGATGCGCAGCGTCTTGCGCGGGTCAGCTGCTCGGGTTGTCGCGGTGGCCGCCGCGAATGCCGCACTTGTCGTGCCAACGAGAAAAGACCGTCGCGACACCTGCATGGCAAGGGCCCTCCCGAAGGGAGCGAAGCGCGCATTGCGTCGGTGAGTATACCGGCAGCAATGGCTGCGTCCAACTCGCCGGGTGCCGAGAGGCTTATCTCGGGATGCGAGGCCGGCCCTGATCGCCGGCGTTCCTTTGCAGGATCGCGAGCGCTGCTACGCGGACCGTCAGCGGGCTTTCCGGAAACGCGGCCCGCAACTCGCGCAGCGCCTCGGCCGGCGACATCGTTCCCATGATCCGCTTGACCATGGTGCGGGCGAGGTCCTCGGCGCGACGCGGTTCGACGACTGATCCCATGGGGGATCCCCTAGGAAGAAGTGATTTCCAGCAGTGCCTAGAGTGGGCGCTACTGGTAAACCAATCGTTAACGCGCGTTCACCATCATGGGATGTTCCCGTGTATGATGAAGATGGAACGCATCGAAAGGCGGCGGCCGCCTTGCACCACGTACCTGCTGCACTGCGCCCGGGATGACGCTTCGCGTCACTTCGCCGGAGGGCCGATCGTCACCGTCAGTTTGCCGACACCCTCGATCTCGCATTCGAGCTTGTCGCCGGCGACGGTCGCGGCCACGCCCGACGGCGTGCCGGTCATGATGATGTCGCCGGGCGCGAGCTCGACCATCTCGGAGAGCTTCACGATCACTTCCGGCACGTTCCAGATCATCTGCGCGAGGTCGCCGTCCTGGCGCACCTTGCCGTTGGCCTTGAGCGCGATGCGGCCCTTGCTCGGGTGTCCGATCTTGCTCGCGGGCGCGAGCGGCCCGCACGGCGCCGACGCGTCGAACGCCTTGCCGACCTCCCAGGGCCGCTTCATGTCGCGCGAGGCGATCTGCAGGTCGCGGCGGGTGAGGTCGATGCCGACGCCGTAGCCCCAGATGCAGTCGAGCGCCTTGTCGAGCGTGATGTTGCGGCCGCCCGACTTGAGCGCCACCACGAGCTCGACCTCGTGGTGCATGTCCTTGGTCAGCGACGGATAGGGCACGGTCGCGCCGTCCGGAACGACGGCGTCGGCGGGCTTGGAGAAGAAGAACGGCGGGTCGCGCACGTCGTGGCCCATCTCCTTGATGTGCTCTTCGTAGTTGCGGCCGACGCACCAGATGCGGCGCACCGGAAACACCTGCGTGCTGCCCACGATCGCGATGGCGGCCTGCGGCGGCGGCGGGATGACATAGCTCTTGGCGTCAGCGCTCATGGTCTCACTTTCGCTTGTGCAGGAGCATTTTCCGGAAAAGTGGATACCGGTTTTCCACAGAAAATGCGACAACGTGAAGAGTCATTATTCAGGCAGACGCGACGGCGATCGGCGCTCGCGGCTCCTGGTCGCGCAGCTGCAGGCGGTAGAACGAGGCGTAACGCCCGCCCTTGCGCAGGAGCTCGTCGTGGCGGCCCGCTTCCGCGATGGCGCCGTCCTCGATGACGAAAATGCGGTCGGCATCGACCACGGTGTGCAGGCGATGCGCGATCACAAGCGTCGTGCGTCCCTCGCAGAGGTGCTCGATCGCGCCCTGCACCTGGCGCTCGGATTCCGAATCGAGCGACGCCGTCGCCTCGTCGAGCAGGATCACCGGCGCATCCTTGAGCAGCGCACGCGCCACCGCGATGCGCTGGCGCTCGCCGCCCGAGACTTGCATGCCGTGCTCGCCGACCTGTGTGCGGTAGCCGTTCGGGAAAGCCATGATGAAATCGTGCGCATAGGCGGCCTGGGCGGCAGCAATGATCTCGGCCTCGGTCGCGTCGAGCCGCCCGACCGCAATATTGTCGCGCACCGTGCCGCGGAACAAGAACACGTCCTGGCCGACATAGGCGACCTGGTTGCGCAACGAGTGGCGGGAAACCGCCGCGATGTTCTGCCCGTCGATGACGATGGCGCCGCCGTCGACCTCGTAGAACCGCAGGATCAGATTGAGGATCGTCGACTTGCCGCCGCCGGAAGGGCCGACCAGCGCGGTGACCTTTCCGGGCTCCGCAACAAAGCTCATGCGGTTGAGTACCGGCTCGTTCGGACGATAGGCGAAGCTGACGTCGCGCAGTTCGATCCGGGCATCGGATAGTTTCAGCGGCGGTTTGTCGTCGTCAGACAATTCGCTGGCGGGACGGTCGACAACTTCCAGAAGCATCCGCGCGCCGACCAGATTGCTGTTCAGGTCGATGTTGAGCCGCACCAGGCGTTTGGCCGGCTCGGTAGCCAGCAGAAAGGCCGTCAGGAAGGAAAAAAACTGCCCCGGGGTTGCGCCCAGCGCGACCACACTATAGCCGCCATATAGTAGACAGCCGGCGACGGCGAAGCCGCCAAGCATCTCCATCAGCGGGCTCGAGCGGTTGGATACCCGCGCCATCTTGTTGGCGTTGCGCTCGACCGCCGCAATGCTGGCATCGATCCGCTGGCGCATCGCCTCTTCCAGCGTGAACGCTTTCACGGTGCGGATGCCCTGTAGCGATTCCTGCATGATCTCCAAAATGTCGGCGGTGCCGGTGAACTGGCTAAGAGCCAGCCCCTTGATGCGCTTGACCAGCTTGCGCAGCACCAGCATCGCCGGCGGCGTCACCACCAATCCCAGCAATGACATGATGGGATCCTGCATCACCATGACGACGGTGAGGCTGATCAGAAGCAGGAGGTCCCGTCCGATCGCGTTGATCAGCGAATTGAGAACGTCGGTGATGGATTTCGCGCCCGCCGTCAGCCGTGCCAGGAATTCGGAGGAATGCCGCTCGGAAAAAAACCCGACGCTTTCGCTCATCAGCTTGGCAAACAGCGCCCGCTGGTTGTTCGCGAGGATCGCGTTGCTGATCTTCGACAGAATAACGGTATGGCCGTAGGTCGAGGCACCCTTGAGCATGAACAGCAGCACGGTTATGCCCGACAGGATGGCGATGCCGCGGACATTCTTCTCGACATAGGCCTGATTGATGACCTGGCCGAGGATATAGGCCGAGCCGGCGGTCGCCCCCGCCGAAACCCCCATCAGCAGGAATGCCAGCAGGTAGCGCCGCCAGTAGGCGGCTCCCTGCTCCATGATCAGGCGGCGAATCAGGATCGCGGCGCCATAGGGGTCGTCAGTGATCTTCTTTGGAAATTCGGTCATCCGCGTTCCATTGACAGCGCCGGCATAGATCGCGCGTCAGGGCTAAAGCGAAACGACTCCTTGCCCGCTATATCGGGGTTTTTCAAGCCAAATAAGGACTTGCGCGAAACGAGATTTTAGGCCGAGGCCGCGCGCGGCTCGTCGCCCTGGTGCTCGCGGGACAATTTCCATTCCCACGTCAGCGCATGCGTGGCGATGGTCTCGATATCGTCGTATTGCGGGGTCCAGTCCAGCGTCGCGCGGATAAGGCTGGTATCCGCAACCATGGTCATGATGTCGCCGGGCCTGCGCGGGGCATGCTGGACCGAAAAATTGCGCCCGCAGACGCGCCGCACCGCCTCGATGGTTTCAAGTACGGAATGGCCGCGGCCGCAACCGCAATTCAGCGTCACCGAGGCGCCGCCGCTGCACAGGTACGACAGCGCCGCGCGATTGGCCTGCGCAAGGTCGCTGACGTGAACGAAATCCCGGATGCAGCTTCCGTCCGCGGTCGGGTAATCGGTTCCAAATACATCGATCTTGGCACGCTGCCCTGTCGCCACCTCGACCGCGACCTTCAAAAGATGGGTCGCGCCGACGGTC
>Ga0137415_10006016_pt1 | contig 12006 bp, 9 predicted proteins | sample CZODoug3_1_1_16f_FD_183082 | JGI IMG/M metagenome (GOLD analysis project Ga0137415, IMG submission 183082) | Vadose zone soil fungal communities from Angelo Coast Range Reserve, California, USA - CZODoug3_1_1_16fungal (Hybrid Assembly) | ecosystem: Environmental > Terrestrial > Soil > Vadose...
TCCTTCAAGGACCTGAAGCTGCCGATCGCCGAACACTCGATCGCGGGCTACGTCGGATTGTCGAAGAGGATGCTCAACCTGAGGGACGTCTACGACGAGGGCGAACTCAAGTCGCACAATCCGAACCTGCGCTTCCTGCAGGAAGTCGACAAGCGCACGGGTTATCGCACCAAGCAGATGTTGGTCGCTCCCGTTGCGGAGCCGGGCAGCAGCGAAATCGTCGGCGTGGTCCAGCTTATCAACAACAAAGCCGGCGTGCCGTTCGGACAGCTTGCCGAGGAGGGGGTGGCGGAGCTCTGCCAGACGCTGGCCATCGCGCTCAAGCAGCGCCAGAAGCCGCAGGGCCTCAAGACAAAGTACGATTTTCTGGTGAGCGGCGCAGTGATTTCGGCCGCGGAGCTCGAGCTCGCGGCCCGGTCGGCGCGCAAGAAGGCGGTCGATGTCGAAACGGTGTTGACCGACGAATTCCAGGTCAAGCTGCCGGCGATCGGCGCGGCACTTTCGAAGTTTTTCGGCGTACCGTACGAAGCGTTCAAACCCGATCGCATCAAGCCGCTGGACCTGCTGAAAAACCTGAAGCGCGACTACGTCGAATCCAACCAGTGGGTGCCGATCGAGGAAGCAAAAGAAGGCTTGGTCATTCTTTGTCTCGATCCCGAGAGAGTGAAAAGTTCCAGGATCGTTCAGAATGTTTTCCCGTCGCGCAAGCTCGTGTATCGCGTCACGTCTCTCAAAGAATTCAAGGACACGCTCAAGGCGTTCTACGGGGCGGAGGCCGCCGACTCGGGCGATATCGGCGATATGCTCTCGGGCCTGGAGCAGGACGAGGTCGCCGTCGAGGTGGGCAGCGACGACGATGTGTCCGCTGCGGCCGACAACGAGCTGGTGAAGCTCGTCAACAAAGTCATTATCGATGCCTACAACCAAGGGGCGTCGGATATCCACATCGAGCCCTACCCCGGCAAGGCCAAAACCGAGATCCGGCTGAGGAAGGACGGGTCGCTCGTTCCCTACATCGAGGTTCCGGGCTCCTATCGAAATGCCATGGTGGCGCGCATCAAAATCATGTGCGACCTCGACATTTCCGAGAAGCGCAAACCGCAGGACGGCAAGATCAAATTCAGGAAATTCGGGCCGCTCGACATCGAATTGCGGGTGGCCACGATCCCTTCGCAGGGCGGCGTCGAGGACGTGGTCATGCGTATTCTCGCGGCGGGCGAGCCCATTCCGATCGACAAGCTCGGGCTGTCGCCTTCGAACCTGCCGAAGCTCAAAGAAACGGTGAGCAAGCCCTACGGTCTGTTTTTCGTCTGCGGCCCGACCGGCTCGGGCAAGACGACGACGCTGCACTCGGTCCTCGGTTTTCTCAACACGCCGGATACGAAGATCTGGACGGCGGAGGATCCGGTCGAAATCACGCAGAAGGGCTTGCGTCAGGTCCAGGTCAACAAAAAGGCCGGCCTCGATTTCGCGGCCGTGATGAAATCGTTTCTGCGTGCCGATCCGGACATCATCATGGTCGGCGAGATGCGCGACAAGGAAACCACCGGCACGGGCATCGAGGCTTCGCTGACAGGCCACCTCGTGTTCGCCACCTTGCATACGAACAGCGCTCCGGAGTCGATCATCCGCTTGCTCGACATGGGCATGGATCCCTTCAACTTCGCCGACGCGCTCCTCGGGATCCTCGCGCAGCGGCTGGCCAAGCGTCTGTGCGGAAAATGCAAGCAGGCTTACGCTCCGGCCGCGGACGAGATGAAGCACATTCTCCAGGAATACTGCTCCGAACTGCTCAACACCGGGCCGTTCAAGAGGGACGCCAAGTCCGCTTACGAGAACGTCTACAGGGATTTGGCGAAGAGCTATGCCGGCGACAGAGGCCAGTTCACCCTCTATAGGGCCAAGGGCTGCGAGGCCTGCAGCAATACCGGTTACAAGGGCCGGGTCGGCCTGCATGAGCTGCTGATCGCCTCCGATTCCATCAAGAAGCTGATCCAGGAGCACGCCCGTGTCACGGAAATCCTTGCGGTCGGTCTCGAGGAAGGCATGCGGACCCTGAAGATGGACGGGGTCGAAAAGGTGCTTCAGGGAATTACCGATATGCCGCAGGTGCGCGCGGTCTGCATCAAGTAGCGGCTCGCTCCACGCCGGCCGCGGCCTGAGACCGGGGGATTGTTCTTGGAGACCGTCGAAGACCTGTTTCGCCGCCTCGAGCAGCTCAACGAGATAGGCGCGGCGCTGTCCCAGGAAAAGGACATCGACCACCTGCTCGAGAAAATCCTCCTCGCGGCCAAAACAATCACACGCGCCGCCGGCGGTACCTTGTACGTGCTCGAGCCCTCCGACGAAGGACCCCAGCTCAGGTTTGCGATCATGCGAAACGAGTCGATGGGCATCGCGATGGGCGGCACCACCGGCAACCCGATACCGTTCTATCCGGTGCACCTCTACGGAAAGGACGGAACACCGAACAACCAGATGGTCGCCGCGTACACCGCTTTGACCGGCAAGACGGTGAATATCGCCGACGCGTATACGGAGGAGGGCTTCGATTTCTCCGGAACGCGCAATTTCGACAAGAAGACCGGATACCGCTCCAAGGCGTTCCTCACGGTGCCGATGAAGGACCACCAGAGCGAAATCATCGGTGTGCTTCAGCTGATCAACAGCATGGATCCCGCGACGAACGAAATCGGGCCTTTCTCGTACTCGGACCAGCGCCTGGCGGAATCGCTTGCGTCTCAGGCCGCCATTGCGCTTACCAACCGGCAGCTCATCATTCAGCTGGAGGAACTGTTCAAGTCTTTTATCGAGCTCATCAATAAAGCGATCGATGAGAAATCCGCCTACACGGGAGGGCACTGCAAACGCGTCCCGGAGCTCACCATGATGCTTGCCGAGGCTGTCAACGAGACCTCCGAGGGGCCGCTCCGGGATTTCATCATGAGCGACAAGGACCGCTACGAGCTCGAGATAGCGGGTCTGCTGCACGACTGCGGGAAGGTGACCACTCCCGTGCACGTCGTGGACAAGGCGACCAAGCTGGAAACGATCTTCGACCGAATCAATCTCGTGGACACGCGTTTCGAGGTGCTGAAGCGCGATTTGGAAATACAGACACTGAAACAAAAAATCGAAGTCCTGCGCGAACCTGGGCTGGACGAGGTCCGTGCTCGCGAGCGCCTGGCGCAGATCGACCAGACGTCGCGGGACGCCTTGCGCCAGCTCGATAGCGACCGCGAATTCCTGCGTCACTGCAACGTCGGCGGAGAATCCATGTCGCCGGAGGCGCAGGAGCGCGTGAACCGGATTGGCACGAGCTACAAATGGATAGACGTCTCGGGGGGAACTGCCGATTTTCTCACCCAGGACGAGATCAGGAATCTCACGATCGCCCGCGGAACGCTCACCAGCGAGGAGCGACAGACGATCAATCACCACATCGTTGCCACTATCAAGATGCTGGAAGCGCTGCCGTGGCCCAAACACCTGACCAAAGTGCCGGAGTACGCCGGCGGTCACCACGAGCGCATGGACGGGAAGGGCTACCCTCGTGGACTGAAGCGGGAGCAGATGTCGGTGCAGGCGAGGGTCATGGGAATCGCCGATATTTTCGAGGCGCTGACTGCCAAGGACAGGCCTTACAAGCGCGGCAAAACGCTTTCCGAATCGCTGAAGATCCTCGGAAACTTCAGGCTGAACGGACACATCGACCCGGACCTGTTCGACATATTCGTTCGCAAGAAGATCTATTTGCGTTACGCCGAGCAATTCCTCGACCCCGATCAGATCGACGACGTCGACCAAAGCAAGATACCGGGATTCGCTCCTTGATTTGGCTTGGCCCCGAATTGTCTCGAACAAGAGGAGCGTCGCGGTCGCTTGAAGGCCGAGAAATTCTGCCGGATCGACGCAGTGACGTGCGGGGTCATACTATGCCTTATTTTGGCTCGCAACCGCTCTTTCCGCTTCTCGATTCACCGTCGGAAAGATGAGATAACGTCAATGGAATCATGAGGTTCATGGTAATCGATGCGAAGCGGCATACAATTTGCTGCTAAGGACCTGACGCCATCCGGCGTGATAGAGAAGGGGAGTTCCATGAGAACGATTCAGAAGGGTTTTACTTTGATCGAGTTGATGATCGTGGTTGCGATCATCGGCATTCTGGCTGCGGTGGCGCTCCCCGCGTACCAGGATTACACCGTCCGGGCGAAGATGTCCGAAGTGATCCTGGCGGCGAGTGCGTGCCGTACCAGCATTACCGAGGTGTACCAGACCGGCGGCACGCCGCCAGCTGCGAACAGCTGGGGCTGCGAGAACACGACCGGCGGGTCATCGAAGTACGTCAACACCATCACGACCGATACCAATGGCAAGGTCATGGTACTGATCGCAACAGGGATCAAGACCGACGTTGACGGCAAAGTTGTAACGCTGGTGCCGATGATAGGTGCCAATCCGGCGTTGGCCACCAATCCGTCGTCCGGCGGTAACATGGGCACGGGCCCCAACGGCTGGCGCTGCGGTTCGACAGCAGACGGCACGACCCTGCCGTTGAAGTACCTGCCCGGCTCCTGCCGCGGCCAGTAGTCGCGACTCAGCTGGTAAAAAGGTACCCTTCGGGGTACCTTTTTTTTTGCCATGATCGTGAAAATCCCCAGACACTTCATCAATCTTTTGTGGGACACATGTTTCGAAATGACGACTCGATTGGAAATACAGACGTTGAAACAAAAGATCGAAACACCACAGCTGAAGCGGGAGCAGATGTCGATGCAATGAGAGGGAATCCATTGGACATGGTGACGGGCGGCGTCAGATTGTGCCGTATTCGGGTTTGAAAACCGCCTTTCCCTTTCGGACCCGCTCTCGATAAGGTAGGATTATATCAATATAATCATATCATTACTTTACTCTAACCGGATCGGCACACGATTTGCTCTTAGAAAACCCGGCGCCATTCCGGCGTGATTAGGAAAGGGACTCCGTGAGAACAATTCAAAAGGGCTTTACCTTGATCGAGTTGATGATCGTGGTTGCGATCATCGGCATTCTGGCTGCGGTGGCGCTCCCCGCGTACCAGGACTACACCGTCCGGGCGAAGATGTCCGAGGTGATCCTCGCCGCAAGCGCATGCCGCACTTCGATTACCGAGGTGTACCAGACCGGCGGCACGCCGCCCGCTGCGAATGACTGGGGCTGCGAGAACGTGACCGGCGGGTCGTCGAAGTACGTCAACAAGATCCAGACCGATACCAATGGCAAGGTCATGATACTGGTCGCAACAGGGATCAAGACCGACGTTGACGGCACAACGGTAACGCTGACACCGATGATCAACGGCGCTCCGGCGTTGGCCACCAATCCGTCGGCCGGCGGTAACATGGGTACGGGCCCCAACGGCTGGCGCTGCGGTTCGACGGTAGACGGCACAACCCTGCCGCTGAAGTACCTGCCCGGCTCCTGCCGCGGCAACTAATCGCAAGCTAGTCGCGTAAAAAGGTACCCTTCGGGGTACCTTTTTTTTGGTGAATGAATGTGAATGCCTTGGTGCGATTTCCGCATCTGATTGGCGTCGGCACGATCGTCGCATTGGTCTGCGGCCTCTATCTGCCTTTCCTGGGAAATCCACCCGTTTTCGACGACCAGTTTCTTTTCTCCGGACACAGGTTCTTGTATTACGCCACACATCCGTTCGGTCTCGAGCTTAGAGTTCCCCCGTATTTTTCCTTCGCCGTCGTCCAAGTCCTTTCGGGGCAGATGGAGGCGCATCGCATCCTGAGCCTCGCGTTTCATATCGCCTGCTCGCTGGCGCTGTACAAACTGCTATACGACCTGCTGCGGGCGGTGCGGCGGCCGGATCCCCTGGAACCGACCTCGGGCACGCAGCCGGAAGCCGCCACTTGGGCGTGCATCGGTGCTGCGGCGTTTGCGGTTCATCCGGTGGCGGTGTACGGAGCGGGTTACCTCGTCCAGCGAACCATTGTTTTTGCCACCCTGTTTTCGCTCCTTTCGCTCATCCTGTTCGTGCGGGGGCTGGAGCGCCGCAGGCACGCAGACGCGATCTCTGCGGCGCTCATGTTTTCAATCGCGGTGCTTTGCAAGGAACACAGCGTGCTGCTGCCCGCTGTGGCCGTGCTGGCGGTGCCATTGCTGAGCTCAGACAGGCGCTTCGGCATCCGTTACGCCGTCCTTTACCTCTCGGCCTGCGCGCCGGCGGCGATCTTCGTGGCGCTCCTTGCTAAAGGGGTGATAGGCAAGGTCTACGAACCGGAGTTCGGCAGCGTAGCGGCTCAGATCGGGGGCTCATTCGGGGATCAAATCGTGAATTTCCCGTGGTCGATGAGCGCAGCCACTCAGGCGGGGTTGTTTTTCAAGTACCTCTCACTGTGGCTTTGGCCCGACACCCGGGCGATGTCGGTCGATCTTCGCGTGGACTTTCTGGAAACATGGTCGCCGGGCTGGATAGCGTTGAAGATCTTCGCTTTTGCCGCCTTCGGAGCCCTCGGCTTGCTATTCTTGCGGCGCCGGGGCAGGGTGGGACTCGTTGGGTTCGGCATGCTCTACACCTGGGTCCTCTTCCTGGTCGAGCTCAGCACTCCCAAGATCCAGGAGCCGTTCGTTCTGTATCGCAGCTACCTGTGGGCGCCCGGCATCGTGCTTGCGCTGGTTGCATTGCTGAACGGCGTTCCGCGCCGGGCGGCGTTGGCTGCGTTCTCATTTGTGTGCGCTGCTTTGCTGTACCAGGCCCACGATCGCCTGGTGACTTTCTCGAGCCCGCTAGCCCTGTGGAAGGACGCGATCGCCAAGTTTCCCGATAAGCCGGTTCCTTGGGGTTCGCGGATTTTGTTCAACTTAGCCAGGGCATACGCGTACGACGGGCAGCTGGACAAGGCGGGAGAGGTCGTGGAACGGTGCTTGGTGCAATACCCGGACACCTACGATTGCTATTTCGCTCGTGGCGCGATTTATCTCCAGACGGAGGAATTTGATCTTGCACGAACCAATCTTGATCGCGCTATCTCGCTGAAGCCCGAGAGCGGTATCGCGCACCATCGGCTTGGAATAGTCTTCGAAAACCTTGGTCGAATCGAGGATGCGAAGGCGTCCTACCGCCGCGCGTCGGAGCTGGGTTACAAAGGTGCCGAGCAGGAGATCTCCCGCCTGGAATCACCTGGTCGCGGGCTCCTCCCGCCGGGGAAGAGGACCCCCGCCCTGAGGACTACCCACGGGGGCACATGAGATGTCGTCGCACGGCGAGTGCGTGATTCGACCGGGCTCACGCATCCTTCCTGAGAAAGTGGCCCGACCGGCCCCCGGATTTCTCCAGCAACCTGATTTCCTCGATAGTCATTGCGCGGTCCACCGCCTTGCACATGTCGTAGACCGTGAGCAGTCCTACGCTCACCGCCGCCAGCGCCTCCATCTCCACTCCCGTGCGGCCGATCGTCTCGACGGTCACCACGAGTCGAATCGCAGACCGGCGCTTCTCCGCGGCGAACTCTGCTGCGACTCGTGTAAGCCCGAGGGAATGGCACAAGGGGATCAGCTCGCCGGTTCGCTTGGCCGCCTGAATCGCGGCGATCCGGGCCACTCCGAGGACGTCGCCTTTCTTGGCGCCGCCCCCGAGAATGAGCTTCAAGGTCGATGGCGCCATGCGGATCGCGCCGCTCGCGCGCGCGACGCGGCGCGTTTCGGGCTTGTCTCCGACATTCACCATATGGGCCTGCCCGGAGCTGTCGAAATGGCTCAATTTCCTTGAACGTTTCATTCTCCCGCCTCCGAGCGACACGCAGATCGGTGTAAAAGCGACGCGTCCGGGAACCCAACCCGGAGAGCGGTATCATATTATCCATGAGAATCCCCGCCCTCTGCCTGAGTCTCGCTTTACTGGTTCCGCAAGCACGGGCGCAGACCCTGCCGGAGCTGGGCGATACGTCCGGCGCGCTGCTGTCGCCTAACCTCGAGCGCAGGATCGGCGAGCAGGCGATGCGGGAAATCCGCCTGCGCGAACCGAGCTTTCTTGACGATCCGGAGCTCACCGAGTACGTGAACGAGATCGGACGGCGCATTGTGGCTGCGAGCCCAGGGGCGCGTCAGGACTTCGAATTCTTCATGGTGCGCGACAACACCATCAACGCTTTTGCGATGCCCGGGGGATTCGTGGGGGTGCACACCGGCCTGTTGCTCGCTGCGCAGACCGAGTCCGAGCTCGCCGGCGTGCTCGCTCACGAGGTGGCACACGTGACCCAGCACCACCTCGCCCGTCTCCTGGGAAAACAGGAGCAGATGTCGATTCCCACACTTGCGGCGGTGGTTCTCGGACTCCTGGCTGCGCGCGCCCACCCCGACCTGGCTCAGGCGGTCATCGCCGGTGCGGGAGCGACCGGCATTCAATCGCAGCTCAATTACACCCGTGATTTCGAACGTGAGGCCGACCGGATCGGCTTTCAGTTTCTCCAGCAGGCGGGGTTCGATGTCGGCGGCATGGGCTCGTTCTTCGAACGCATGCAGAAAGCGACCCGGTTGTATGAGAACAATGCGCCGGCTTATCTGCGCACGCACCCGCTTACCACCGAGCGCATTGCCGATATGCAGAACCGCGCCCAGACGGCGGAGTACAAGCAGGCGCCGGACAGCATAGAGTTTCATCTCGCGCGAGCGAAGCTGCGCGCCGAACAGGGATTGCCGCGCGAGGCCGTCACGCATTTCAGCGAGCTGGTGCGCGAGCACCGCTATGCCGAGGAGGCCAGCGCGCGTTACGGTCTGGCGAGCGCCCTCGCCAGAGCGCGCGATTTTCCCGGCGCCGCGTCCGAAATCGAAACAGTGCGCAAGCTCATCGGGACCCACCCCATGGTGGAGCTATTGATGGCGCGGGTGCGCGTCGGCGCCGGTGATCCGGCGGGGGCTCGCGACGTACTGCGCGCGGCCCTCGCTCGCGCTCCCAATTATCGGCCGCTTCACTACGCCTATGTGGAGGTGCTGCAGGGGATGGGAGAGCACCAGGCGGCGCTCGCCTGGCTTGCGGACTTGGTGAAAAGCTACCCGCAGGATGCCCGCATGTACGGCCTTCAGGCCAAATCCTATGCTGCATCGGGCAAGCGCCTGTTGCACCATCAGGCGCTTGCCGAGACTTACGTTCTGCAGGGTACGCTGCCCGCAGCGATCGAGCAGCTCCAGCTCGCTCAGAAAAGCGGGGACGGCGATTTCTACCAACTTTCCGCCGTCGACGCCCGCTTGCGGGATCTGCGCTCGCTGCAGGCGGAAGAGAAAAAAACCGCCAGAGGACAATGAAAGACCCCGCTTGAGGATCAGTAGCGGGGAACGGGGTCCTTGCCCGGCACGTCGAAGTAGGCTTCGTAGAGGAGATCGAACGTTTTCTCGCTTTCGGCGAACAGCTCCTCGTCGCTGTTGCAGCGACGGCGCGCGCCCTCGATCAGAGTTTCCACTCCGGCCGCTTCGGCGACCGGCGAACCGCCCGTGTCGAGATAGTGCACGAGCGCCCCGATTCTCGTCAGCGTTTCGTTGTTGTCGAGGCTGAACTTCGCAAGCAGCTCTTGAAACGTTACCTTGTCCTTGCTGTTGAAAAAGGTCGCGCCTTCGAATCCGAACCCGACCGCGGTGGAAGGGCACTGTTGCGTCTTTTCCATCCACATCAAGCTCGCCTCCGGGTCGATGAAACGCCGGATGAGCCAGGCGGAGGCGAGCCGATCGGCCAAGAGGGGTTTGCGGGACGCCCAAAGGCGCTTGAAGTAATAGCGCCCTGTCTGGGTCAGGCGGCCCGACTTGGGGGTGTCGGGGAACATCTTTTTCCGCACCTCGCTTTCCGTATCGCGCAGCACTTCCGCGGCCTGCTTCTTTACCGGCGAATCGAAGAAATCGAGCGCGCTGATCGCTTCGAATTCACGCCGCTGCTTGTTGAGAACTCGGGCGATCGCACTGGGCTCGGAGATTCCGAAGCCGGCGCGCAGCCCCTTGACGGCTTTGATCAGCTCCTCGTATTTTTTGCCCCGGTCAAAGAGCGACCGGAACGCCTGTCCTTGCTCGGCATCAAAATTCGTCGCCTGAAGGATATGCGCCGAGCCGTTGATCCGGCTCATGTGCTCGGACAGACGCTGCAGGCCTTGCCGATTCACCGGGTTGTCCGGCAGCAAGTAGACGCCCTCGCGCAGCACCGCACAACCCATGGATTCGAGCGTGCGCAACACCCGCATCCGGGACGCGGGATCATCCATGGGAAGACTGGCGACGCATACCAGCCATTTCGAGTCAGGTGGTGGCGATTCCTTGGCCAAAGCCGCTCCTCGGTGAAGGTGCCCCCTATCGGCGCCCCAGTTTAAATATCACAAACCGTTTAGGCAACCCGGCGGTCGGGGCGGCCTGCAGCGGACATCTGAGCGACGAGGGTAAACGGCCGCGCGGTTTCATCGGTGATACGGTTTGGTATATAGTTTCCGCGCTTCGAACGTACGCGAGGGACGATGACGGCTTTCGACAAGGATCTGGATGTGCGCGGCCTCAATTGTCCGCTGCCCATCCTGCGCGCCAAGAAAGCCTTGGCGGAGCTGGGGAGCGGGCAGGTACTTCGGGTTCTTGCCACGGATCCGGGCTCGGTGAGGGACTTTCAGGCCTTCGCTAAGCAGACCGGCAACCAGCTGCTCTCGCATGACGAAGCCGACAAGGTCTTCACCTTCTTCATGAAGAAGCGGTGACCGAACTTTGGCTCGATCGGCCTCCCGATTGCAGCCTACACCCGCGGTTCCCGGATGATTCCCTGCCTGAGGTAGATGGGCCTCACGGCTCGCGCCCAGCTCTTCAGACCCAGGGCGAACGCGCCTCCTGCAAGGACCACGATAAGGCCGCATCCGAATAGGGTCCAGTGAGCTCCGATCGCCTCGGCGAGCGCACCCGCGGCGAAGTTGCCGATGGGCGCAAATCCGAGGAAACACATGACGTACATGCTGATCACCCTCGCGCGCTTGTCCTCGTCCGCAACGGTCTGCAGGATGGTATTGATGGAGGCCGCGGTGACGACGAGTCCGGCACCGAAGATCGCGAGGAACACGAGCGACAACCAGAGGGTTCCGGACCAGGAGAATCCAGTCAAAGCGACCCCGGCCGTCACCGTGGCGGCGGCGATCACCCGGCCAAGGCCGCGCACCGAACCACGCGCAGCAAGCGCAAAGGTGCCTGCGATTGCGCCCAGCCCCACCGCGCCGATGAGAAAGCCGAAGGTCCTCGAGTCCCCGCTGAAGGTCTCGGCGGCAAAAATCGGCATCAGCGAGGACCAAGGCGCGGTGAAAAATCCCATTGCCGTGAGGAGCAGCAAAAGACGCCGCGTGCCCGTAAAGCCGAAGGCGTAGGCGAATCCCGACGCCAGCTCGCGCCACCACTCGGCTCCCGTGTCGAGGCGCTTGCGTGGTCTCACGCGGACGACGGCGTAGGTCACGATGATGGCCAGATAGAAAAAAGCGTTCAGGACAAAGCACCACGCCTCGCCGAATGCCGCCAGCACCACGCCCGCAACGGAGGGCCCGACAAACCGCGTCGACTGGAACAGCAACGATTGCAGGGCGATCGCGTTGGGCAGGTCCTCCCTGTGCTCAATCAGTTCCAGAAGGAACGCCTGCCGTGTCGGGGTCTCGAAGGCGGTGATGACCCCGAGAAAAAGGGCGAGCGCGATCAGGTGAGGGACGCGGACCGTGTCGGAGAAAGTGAGCAGGGCGAGCGTCAGCGCCTGCACGAATGCGAGCGTCTGGATCAGCATCAGCAGCCGCTGGCGATTGACGCGGTCGGCCCAAACGCCCGCCACCGGAGACAGGAACAAGATGGGCAACTGCTGCGCTCCCGCGGTCACGCCGAGCAGAAACGCCGAGCCGGTGACGCGGTACACCAGCCAGCTCATCGCCACCGTCTGCATCCAGTTCCCGATCAGCGACAGCCCTTGACCCGCGTAGAAGATCCGGAAGCTCTTCGAGCGGAAAGCGCGCAGCGCGGGATGCA
>Ga0137415_10006017_pt1 | contig 12005 bp, 9 predicted proteins | sample CZODoug3_1_1_16f_FD_183082 | JGI IMG/M metagenome (GOLD analysis project Ga0137415, IMG submission 183082) | Vadose zone soil fungal communities from Angelo Coast Range Reserve, California, USA - CZODoug3_1_1_16fungal (Hybrid Assembly) | ecosystem: Environmental > Terrestrial > Soil > Vadose...
GGTGTCGGCGGCCGAGTACGAGTCCAGCGGGGCCAGCCAGCCGTTCTTCGCGTAGAACGGGATCTCGTAGTTGCTCAGGGTGGCCACGTCGTACTGGCCGGCCTGGCTGGAGAACTCCTGGCTGATCTTGTCCCGGACATCGTTCTCCGGCAACACGGTGAACTTGACGTTGATGCCGGTCTGTTTGGTGAAGTTGTCCGCGGTCAGTTTCTGCAGGTCGACCATTTGTGGGTTGTTCACCATGAGCACGTTGACCGTGCCGGCGCCACCGGACGAGCCGCCACCGGCACCGGAGCATGCGGTCACCAGCGCGCTCACCACGAGCGCCGCGACACCGAGCACCAGGTGTCGGCGGCCGATCGAGGGTCTTGGCACATCTCCTCCAGGTATTCGGGCAGCAGGGATCACCGGCCACGGGAGTGCCCGTGGCCGGGCGGGTTACGCGGGAGGGCGGACTGGTGACGGCATCGTGCCTCCAGACGGTCCAGCCCGGGACTGCGCTCAGATGAGCAGTCCCTCTATCGGGTGATAACTCTGTGCCAAAGGTCACCGTTTCGTCAATGGGTTGTGCAAGAATGAGATCCATAGCGCTCAGATGAGCGCATACCTGAGATGGGGTGAGCTGATGCCCACCTCGGACGGCCGGCGAGGGCCCGCCCAGCTGGTGCTCACCGCGTCCATCGCCCGGCGCTACTACCTGGACGGACGTTCCAAGGTGGAGATCGCCGAGGAGTTCGCGCTGAGCCGGTTCAAGGTGGCCAGGTTGCTGGACGACGCCCGCAGCACCGGCCTGGTGCGAATCGAGATCGGCTACCCCGGTGTGGTGGACGTCGAGCTGTCCGCGCGGCTCATGGAGGCCCTGGGGCTGCGGCACTGCGTGGTCACCGACACCCCGGACGACCACCCGGCCTCACTGCGCGAGCACCTCGGGACGGCCGCCGCCGACCTGCTCACCGAGGTGCTCACCCCGGACGACGTGCTCGGGCTGTCCTGGGCGCGGTCGGTCAGTGCGATGGCCACCGCGCTGCGCCGGCTGCCCGCTGTGCCGGTCGTCCAGTTGACCGGCGCGCTGGCCCGGGCCGACGTCGACGACAGCTCCATCGAGCTGGTCCGCGACGTCGCCCGGATCTCCGGCGGTCCGGCGTACTTCTTCTACGCCCCGATGGCGGTACCGGACGCCACCACCGCCCAGGTGCTGCGCGGGCAGCCGGAGGTGGCCCAGGCTTTCGCCCGGATCGGCTCGGTCACCCGCGCGGTGGTCGGCGTCGGTGCGTGGGACCGGGAGCAGTCGACCCTCTACGACGCCACCGGCGAGGCGGAGCGCCAGGACCTGCTCGGGCAGGGCGTGTGCGCCGAGATGTCCGGGATCCTGCTGGACGCCGCTGGCCAGCCGGTCCGTTCCGCGCTGACCGACCGGATGATCGCCATTACCGTGGAACAGATGCGTGCCATCCCCGAGGTGATCGGGATCGTCTACGGCGTGGCGAAGGTGCGGGCGGTGCTCGCCGCCGTCCATGGTGGCCTGGTGGACAGCCTGGTCACCCACTCGACCCTGGCCACGGCGCTGATCGAGGCCGCCTGATGACCCGCTGGGTACCCGGCCACCAGGCGATCGGTCGGGCGCACTCCGAGGTGGAACTCCACGGCGGCACCGCCAACCGCGGCCGGGTGCACCGGGTGGGCAACACCGTGCGGCGCCCGCTGCGGCCCACCGCGCCGGCGACGCACGCCCTGCTGCGGTACCTGGAGGAGGTCGGGTTCGACGGCGTTCCCCGGGTGCTGGGCATCGACGAGCAGGGTCGGGAGGTACTCAGTTACATCCCCGGCGAGGCGGTCATCGCGCCGGCGCCGGCCTGGGGGCTCACGGACGACGCGCTGCGCAGCTTCGGGGCCCTGCTGCGGCGGTTCCACGACGCCGCCGCCGGCTTCAACACCCACGGATACCGGTGGCCGGACTCGGCGCCGCCTCCGTTCCACCGCGGCGGGATGACCCACAACGACCCGAACCTGGACAACGTCGTGTTCCGGGACGGCCGGGCGGTAGCCCTGATCGACTTCGACCTCGCAGCGCCCGGCGCCCCGCTGTGGGATCTGGCCGGCGCCGCCCGGTTCTGGGTGCCGCTGCGCGTGCCGTCGGACACCACCGACGGTCGCCGGCACCGTGAGCTGGAGCGGCTGAGGATCCTGGTGGACGCCTACGGGTTGGACGAGGAGCGGCGCGGACAGTTCACCGCCGCCGCGCTGGGCCACCACGACTGGATGTACGGCATCGTCGCGGACGGCGCCCGGGGTGGGGTCCCCGGCTTCGCCGCCTACTGGACGCCGGCCACCATCGAGCGGGCCGGGCGCGCCCGCGCCTGGCTCACCGCGCACGCCGACGCCATCGCGCACGCCCTGGCCTGACGGAAAGCACATCGGCCGTGATCAGATTGGCAGTGGCCACGATATCGAGGAGCTGGGCGCGTGAAGCCAGACGCGCTGGTCGCCCTTCTCGGTTGTCGCTGTGACGCCAAAGGCGCCGAGGGATGGGCGACCCGCGCCATGCCACGTCGAGAATGCGGCCTCAATCGAATCCCACACTCGCCGCGGGCCGCCTTGCTGGATAGCACGACTCCCGTCACTATCCGCCACGAGGCGCGCGGTAGCCCAACTCTCGTCCGCCGCGCTGAGTACAATTTCGTCCGCGGTGGTGAACAATTCTGCCCGGGTGGCGCCAAGTTGGAGTTCAGCGGTGAATCGCAGAGCGGCTGACGTTGAAATATGGCGAACGTCGGTGTGAGTGGTCCCGCGCTGGGGATTGCGGCGGTTCATGACGAGCGGGGTTGCTGCGCCGTGACGCAGAGGATATCGGACATCGCTTCGCATTGGCATGAATGCCGCGTCGAAGTCATTGCACCGTCCTTCGACTGAGTCACTGCCAGTCTTGCGCAGTATTGTCATAGCTCCAGAGAATTCGCCGCGCAGATCGGCAACAATGCGACCGCCGGGTTTGAGCTGATCAATCCAGGCCGGCGGTATGTGGTCGATGGCGGCGGTGGCAAGGATCGCATCATATGGGCCGCTGTCGGGATAGCCAGCAGCACCGTCCCCGGCGGCAAGGACTGGCGCGTATCCGATGCTACTCAGCCGCTGCCGGGCGGCGCTGACAAGGTCAGGGTCGATGTCTATACTCGTGACAGCATGCTCACCGAGCCTGTGGGAGAGCAATCCGGCGTTATAGCCGGTCCCAGTGCCGATCTCCAGAACTGTCTGTCCCGCGGTCACGCCAATCGCTTGCAGCATCCACGCCATGATCCCCGGCATGCTCGATGAACTCGTCGCGCGTCGGGCCCCCGATTCAGCGGGACCGCTCGATCGAACTTGCGTGATCAGGCTCGCGTCCGCGTAGATCTGTGCCATCCACCAGTCGGTGTCGGCGTCGTTGGTTGTCCACGTGTTCGTGCCGGCGTCCCAGAACTCGGGCACGAACAGATGCCGAGGTATTTCGGCGAAAGACTCTCTCCATTCGGGATCGAGTCCACCATCGACGTCGAGACTACCCGCAAGGCTCGCTGCGAATTTCTCCCACGTGTCAGTCATATCCTTTCCTCGTTAATCAGATATCGAGCGATGGCGTCCGAGACAGGAATACTCACCCGTTCCTCAAGCCATGCCCAAAGTCCGTTGGGATTGGCTTCCAAGAACCACCATTTCCCGGCACGGTCAACGGAAAAGTCGAGAGCGGTGAAACTCAAGCCGAGGCGATCCAGGTAAGCGAGAATCCCGGCGCGCACATCGACTGGGACGTCGATGACGCGATAGTCGAGCGCATCGTAGTCGGCCCGCCAATCAACGAAGGCATCGGACGTGCCAGCGTCAATAGCAACACCGAAAAAGACACTGCCGATCACAGTGACACGAGCGTCGTACCGCTTCTCAATAAATTTCTGAAAAGTGTGTGCCGTTTTCCCGACGCTCACGTCATCGATCAGATCCTTGGTCACAATCGTGGCATTCAGCACCTTGACGCGGCCCTGCTCGGCGACAATGCCAGGAGACATCGGCTTGTAAATAACCCTATCGCCAACGCTGGCTATGAAACTACGAGCAGCCTCGCCGACATTCGTCACGAGAGTAGCCGGCACGGGTAATCCGCATTGTCGAGCCACCGATATTTGGAGAGGCTTATATGTTGCGTCCGCAACACGAGCAGGATGGTTCACCCAGGTGCATTGGAGGTTCGTGAGTACACCGCCAACCCCTTGCACTGCTTCCATCAGTGCAAACCGGCGTTCCGGGCCAGACATCGCGTCATCCATGCCGAATACGCCAGGGCTGCGCCGGTAGACAGCTGTGACGGCGCCGAGGTCAATGAGTTGACCGTCCATTTCTAGCCAGCCGGGATGCGAAAGATCGGGTGTCGCGATCATGCCGATACGCTCCGGGAAATCCGCAGTATCAATCCAGGTGACCGATGCAGAGTTCCGCAGAAGCGCGTCCTCCACGAGCGCGGCCTCGCTATCTTCTGGATCCGCGATCAGCAGCACGAACGTTCTTGTACCGCTCATTCGTAGGTGATCTCGACATATGTCTCGGAGTCAGGCTCCGAACCCTCTTCCTGACCGTCGCTGGTTTGGCGCGTCGGTCGCGTCTTCGTGGTGCGTGTTTCCTTCTTCTCATGTTCTCCCATATCGCGGACCGGCAGGTCCGTAGCGAATCGCAAACCGAACGGTCTCGCGCGCGACGGCTCCGCATCACTAATTGGGATGCGGCCGCCCACTGGGCTGAGCGGGAAGCGGCTAGTAATTGGCGCCAGTGGATCAGATTCGGGGAACATGACATGCGCCTCCAGCTATAAGATCAAGAGCTATCAAGCAAGTGCCGTGGCAACGAGATCACGATGCTTGTCATCGAATTCACGAACCGATGCAGAGCGCGCATAAGGGGTGGCGGCCCGCCGGAAATCGCCAAGCCGCCGCTGATCATGCGGCGAGTCAAGCCTACGAATCAGTGTCGCGGCCTCGCCCGCCGTCGCGCACGCTTGGTCCACCCGACCCGCCTGGATTCGAGCATTCGCAAGGTGGCACAGCCAGACCGCGCGATCACGTGAGTGAGACGGATCAATCAGCGAGACAGCACGCTGCAGGTGGGTCTCAGCTTCCGTGACCTCATTCAGAGAAAGCAGAGACCGGCCGGCAATCCCTTCGGCGTCGGCCTGGGTGAACCAGTAGATCCACTCCGGCTCCTGTTCCGGGACCGCACGCGTCAGCAACTCGAACGAGCGGGACTGAGCGCGCTTCCACAGCTTGGCGTCCCCAGTTCGAGCCGCCCCCTGAGCAAGCCTGGCGTGCAGCGACGCGGCAACTGTCGGTGTGAGGTGCTGCTCGCTGGTGAGAGCTGACTCAGCCAGTGTGACCGCGTCGGCCGGTTTCGGTGATCGTCCGGCCTGCACGCTCATGAACCCGAGGATGTTCGCGCCGATCGCGCGGTCGCCGCTGAGGTGGGCGGCCCGCAGCCCGGCGGCAAAGTAGCGCTGAGCAAGTGCAGGGGTGTTGCAGTCGCATGCAAGCCACCCAGCTAACCGGCTGAACTCCGCCGCCACGCCGTACAGGCGCTTGCCTACGTCTTCGGTGTAGGAGGAGTTACCGAGGAGGGCAACTACCAGTCGTAGATCTTCACGTACAGACGGGAGCAGGGTGCCTCCGCCGATGGCATCGTCCATCCGCCGCCGAGCATCGGCGACCCGCTGCAAGTCGTCAACCATGGCGTGATCGACCCGTTTGCCGAGCACAGACGCGGCTACGCGAGCCGGATCGAACAGCCACTGGTGAGCCACACCGGTCAACGTGAGCCCGGTTAGGGCGAGAAACTGTCGGCGCTCCATGACATCAGCATCCACGACAGCGCCCATGGCTTCTAGCGCCCCCGGCGAATCCCACTTCTGGCCAAGGCCGTGGTCGGCGGGGACGAACCGCAGCGGGCCGGCCTCTCCCCAGCCGAGTGACTCCAGCGTGACGGGCTCGCCAAGGCGCTCGTGCAGGAGGTGACACACCAGGGACGGCCACGGTTCACGCGGTACCCGGGGCGCGTCGCGCCCGGGCTCGGCGTACACCCACCGCCGAGGGCTGCGGCGGTGTCCACGCACGCCCAGCTGTTGCGCCGCTGCAAGCTCATTGAGCCGGTCACCGAGGTTCTCAGGCGTCCAGCCGGCACGCGCCAGCAACCGCTCCAAAGCCTCGTTCCGATGGCTGCGGCCCACGACCCGTCTCCCCCCTTGGAACACTCCCACCGACGGTAGCGCGACAACCACGCTGAGTAGACCGAAGTGTGAAAAGTGTGTACGGTTGTTTGCCCTGATCGTGGTCGGTGCCGCGACACGCTGATCACCATGACCAGCTCAGCCCTGCCCCACCGCATCGGGCACGGGGGCACGGATGCGGGCCCACACCGTCCAGTAGACGACAACCCAAGGCGGCCATGGACGCGCCTCCGCGCGATCCATCGGCCTATCGCTCCGGACAACTGTCGTCGCCGTCGCGGCCGAGTGTCGTGTTCTGACAGTCGTTCGTCTGTTCCAGCTGCATTTGTGACTTGGATTGGATCATGCGTTGACGGTCTCGATCACTGCGTCACGCTCGACCAACTCGGGGCCAGCGTCGAAGCCGGTCACGGCATCTACACGGCGGTTTGCGATACCAGATTCGTGCCAGTGCCGATGGTCTTCGGACCCCGACCTCGCTGCCCGCTATGCCGGCGCCAACACGAGCAGCGGATAAATCCGTCGACACCGAAACGGTTGTTTCGGCGCTTCACGTCGAAGGTCCGGAGACCGGAATCATGACACAGACCGCCGACGTGCCCGAAACACTCGCCTCGATGCCGGCAGACTCACCCATAACGGATGATTCCGATCCGATCGAACCAGCCGCGTGGTTCATGGCCGCTCAGAGAGGCGGGTCCGACCGGATTCTTGCTAAGCACAGACGTCGCCCGGATGGACGCTGCGCTGAATGCAGTGTTCGGGCACTTGTGAGCTGGCCATGCACACTCGCCAATATCGCGCACCGCGCAAAAATGATCAGCGGCGGCAAACTCGAGCGATGGAAACAACACTGAGTCACGCCCTTGATCGCAATCACAGATCCCCGGTGGCCGGCTCATCGACCAGCTCGGGGACCGAAATCACTTCGGCCCGACGGCCCGATCCGAGCTGTCCGACATCAGGTACGCGGGTCGAGCCGCCCGACAGTAGGTAGGGTCCTTCCGGTGGACACCCAGCCGGAGGACCCCAGCGCGCAAGCCATCGCCGGCCTCGCCTTCGAACTCGGCCTGCTCAAGCGAATCCGTCGGTCCGGCTGGTGGCAGGTAGGCGTCAACGACCCTGAATCGGTCGCCGATCACAGCCTTCGTGTCGCTCAGCTCGCCACGGTTATTGCCGCCGAGGAGGGAGCCGATCCAGCCCGCGCCGCACTCCTCGCTATCTGGCACGACTCTCAAGAGACCAGAACCGGGGACATCCCCCACACCGCAAGGCCATACCTCGACAAGCCCGTGCCAACAGCGATCACCGCGGACCAGACCGCCCACCTACCTGAAGTCACCGGCAAGACCATCCGAGCCGTCGTCGACGAGTACGAAGAACAGGGAACGCCTGAGGCCCGCTGCGCAAAGGACGCAGACAAGCTTGAGTGCCTCATCCAAGCAGTGGAATACCGCGAATCCGGTCACGTCAACGTGCAGGGATGGATCGATTCCTCCCGAAAAGCCCTGAGAACCGAAACCGCGCGACGGATCGCCGACGCCGCCCTCGTCACCTCGGTGCTCGCCTGGCGCGGCCGCTGACTCATGGCGGCGCCACGAGCGTAGCGATGGACCGTTCCCTGCACGCGGCTGCTAGAAGGGCAGACCGGCGAGTGGGGCTCAGGCCACCGGCTCCGCGACCTTCTGGTCGGCGGTACCAGCGGTGACGATGGTGTCGCCACCGGGTGACACGCTGCCCTTGGGCAGGGTGTGGCCGGCGAAGTAGTCTCGACAGGGTCGGTAGATCAGGGCCATGAGGGGCACGCCGATCAGGATCGCGGTCACCCCGATCACCGCGACCCCGCCGATGCCGAATACGACGGTGGTGCCTTCGTCCGGCTTGGCGTACTCGATGAGCGCGGCGGCCAGCACCAGCAGGAAGAAGAGGGCGGCGAGGCCGGGGATGACGCCGCGCAGCATCAGGTTGCGGATGCTGGTGGTGAGTGTGCGGCGGAATACCCATACGCAGGCGGCGGCGGTCATGCCGTATTCGATGGCGATGGCCAGCCCGACCGCGTCCACCGAGTCGGACAGCACGTTCTCACTCAGCGCGGTCATTCCGATGTAGAGGGCGAGCGCGACGCCGCCGAACGCCCAGGTGGACACCGAGGGGGTGAGGTACCTCGGCGACACCCGGCCGAAGGCTGGGGGCAGCGCGCCGTGGTGGGCCATGGACAGGGTGGTCCGAGCGGCCGGCATGATGGTCGCCTGGCTGCTGGCCGCACCGCTGGTGAGTACCGAGATGATCAGCAGCGTGCCGAATACCTGGCCCCAGGCGCCGCCGCCGAATACCGCGTGTCCCAGCCCGGCCAGTACGTCGTCGGAGTTGTCTGGGTTGGCCAGTCCGATGCCGGTGTCGCCGACACCGGCGAACGCGACCGCGGCGATGGTGATCAGGAGGTAGTTGCCGACCAGGAGCACGGTGGACAGCACGGCTGCTTTGCCGGGGGCGCGGGCGGGGTCAGCGGATTCTTCGTTGATGGACAGTGAGCTTTCCCAGCCCCAGTAGATGAATACCGCGAGCAGAGTGGCCGAGACGAACGCGCCGAGCCCGATGCCCGAGGGCCAGAACCAGTCCCAGCTCACGTGCAGCGCTTGAGGCCCGGCGGTGCCGGTGTATACCCGGATCAGCGCGACCACGGAGAAGATGGCCAGGATGGACAACTCCACGCCGAGCAGCACCCACTGCACCTTGGCGGAGATCTCGATGCCTCGGTAGCACAGGTAGCACAGCGCCAGGAGCCACCCGGTGCCCACGGCGGTGGTGACGATCTTGTTGTCGGCCAGCGTGTCCTGCCCGAAGAGCAGCAGGGTGTAGCGGCCGGTGAGCGCGGACTGGCTGGTCATCACCAACAGTTGGGCGATGGTGACCACCCAGCCGGTCATCCAGCCGGTGCGGCTGCCGAACGCGCGGGCTGTCCAGGTGAAGTTGGTGCCACAGTCCTGTTCGACGGAGTTCAGCTCGCGGAACGCCGAGGCCACGAACAGGATCGGGATGAACGCCACGATCACGAACGCGACGGCCTTGACCCCGGTGCCGGCCAGCACCAGCAGACCGAGGGTGGCCGCGATCGAGTAGGCCGGGGCCGTCGAGGACATCCCGATGACCACGTTGGAGACCATGCCCAGCGCCCCGCCACGCAGCCCCTTGCCCGACGGGGTGTCGGCCACCGCCGTGCCCGAGGTCGGATCCGCCACCAGCTCAGACATCGGACGCAACGCCCAACCCGGGGCGGGCGCCGAACACCGTGCGATGCCAGTCCTTGGCGGCGATGCCCGTGTTCTCCACCATCACGTGTTTGACCACCGTGTACTCCTCGAGCGCATAGGTCGACATGTCCTTGCCATAACCGGAACCTCGCATTCCCCCGTGTGGCATCTCGCTGACGATCGGAATGTGGTCGTTGATCCACACACACCCGGCGGCCAGCTCCCGGGATGCCCGGCCGGCGCGGAATACGTCCCGGGTCCAGGCCGACGCGGCCAGCCCGTAGCGGGTGTTGTTGGCCAGCGCCAGGCCCTGGTCGTCGGTGTCGAACGGCAGCGCCACCAGCACCGGGCCGAACACCTCCTCCCGGACGATCTCCGCGTCCTGGGCGGCGTCGACCAGCAACGTGGGTGAGTAGAAGGCCCCGTCCGGCCCGGTGCCGCCGCGCACCGCGCGCGCTCCGGCGGCCAGCGCCCGGGAGACGAACCCGTGCACCCGGTCGGCATGGCGGGCGGAGATCAGCGAACCGAGGTCGGTGGCCGGGTCCTCGGGGTCACCCATCCGCACGGTGTCCAGCAGTTCCGCCACCCCGTCCACGAACCGTGGGTAGAGCGGCCGCTGCACGTACGCCCTGGTGGCCGCGGTGCAGTCCTGCCCGCCGTTGATCAGCGCGCCGGCCACCGCCCCGTGCACGGCCGCGTCCAGGTCGGCGTCGTCGAACACCACGAACGGCGCCTTGCCGCCGAGTTCGAGGTGCACCCGCCGGGGCCCCTGGGCGGCCAGTTCGGCGACCCGCCTACCCACCGGGGTGGATCCGGTGAACGACACGATGTCCACCCCGGGGTGGCTGGCCAGCGCCTCGCCGGCCACCGCGCCGGTCCCCACCACGACGGACAGCACGCCGTCGGGCAGCCCGGCCTCGGAGAACAGCCGGGCGAGCATGAGGGTGGTCAGCGGGGTGATCTCGGCGGGCTTGATCACCACGGCGTTGCCGGCGGCGAGCGCCGGGAAGATCTTCCAGCCGGCCATGTTGAGCGGGTAGTTCCACGGCGCGATGGAGCCGGCCACGCCGAGTGGTTCGCGGCGGATGCTGGACGTGTGCTCGGCGGAGTACTCGCCGCTGGCCTTGCCCTCGAGCAGCCGGGCGGCGCCGGCGAAGAAGGCCGCGTTGTCCGACGTACCGGGAACGTCGAACTCCCGGGACAGCCGGATCGGCTTGCCGCACTGGCGGGTCTCCGCGCGGGCGAAGTCCTCGGCGCGCCGGTCCAGCAGCTCGGCGACCCGGTGCAGCACGGCGGCCCGGTCGCCCGGGGTGGCCGCGCCCCACTCCGGCTGCGCCTTGCGCGCCGCCTGTACGGCCGTGTCGACGGCGGCGGGGCCAGCCAGCTCGAGGCGGTCGAGCACCTCCCCGGTGGCCGGGTTCTGGATGGTGATCGTCTGTGCGGTTTCCGGCATCGCGCTGTGCACCCTCCGCGGCAGTGACCGGCGTCATGTTCCGATCTGATGCTGACATTCGAGCCGGCCGCGAGGCAAGAAATTCGTAGCCAAAACTTGTAAAGAATACGTAATCAGTTGTCTCATAGGGTTCCGCGTGCGATAAAAGACGTTGAAACCCGCCTGCGACCAACGGAAGTGGATCTATGACAGCCTCGGCGTCGGACCGGAACACCACCGCCCAGCGTGCCGAAGCGCACCTGTGGCCCCATTTCTCCCGCCTGTCGGCCTTCCAGACCGACTCCGTCCCGGTGATCGCCCGGGGTGAGGGCGCCTACATCTACGACGAAGCCGGCCGGCGCTACCTGGACGGGCTGTCCGGGTTGTTCGTCGTGCAGGCCGGGCACGGTCGCCAGGAGCTCGCCGACGCGGCCGCCCGCCAATCCGCCGAGCTGGGTTACTTCCCGCTCTGGTCGTTCGTGCACCCCAAGGCGGTCGAGCTGGCCGAGCGGGTCGCGGCGGCGGCCCCCGGCGACCTCAACCGGATCTTCTTCAGCAACAGCGGCTCGGAAGCGGTGGAGACCGCCTGGAAGCTGGCCAAGCAGTACTTCAAGCTGACCGGCAAGCCCAGCAAGTACAAGGTGATCAGCCGGACCATCGCCTACCACGGCACCACGCACGGCGCGCTGTCGCTGAACAGCATCCCGTCGCACCGCATCCCGTTCGAACCACTGGTGCCCGGTGCCCGCAAGGCCGCCAACACGAACTTCTACCGCGCGCCGGAGCACGGTGACGATCTGGTGGCGTTCGGCCGGTGGGCGGCCGATCAGATCGAGGCGGCGATCGAGGCCGAGGGGGCGGAGTCGGTCGCGGCGGTCTTCCTGGAGCCGGTGCAGAACGCCGGCGGCTGCTTCCCGCCGCCGCCCGGCTACTTCCAGCGGGTCCGGGAGATCTGCGACCGGCACGACGTGCTGCTGGTCTCCGACGAGGTGATCTGCGCCTGGGGGCGGCTGGGCTACCCCTTCGGCGCCGAGCGCTACGGCTACCAGCCCGACATGATCACCTGCGCCAAGGGCCTGACCTC